>WNFB01002336.1_pt1 | contig 16503 bp, 14 predicted proteins | sample 5400501 | NCBI WGS metagenome assembly WNFB01 (sample SAMN13153341, study PRJNA577476) | soil metagenome | isolation source: 200 cm saprolite under Douglas fir tree site 2 hole 1 | place: USA:California | collected 2015-04-18
AGGGCTTCGTCTGGGTCAGGCAGAAATGCCCGTTCGCAGCGACAGCGCGGGTCCTGGGCGAGAATTTTGTACGCCGCCTGAAAGCCCAGATTGGACATGCCCACCGGATAGCGGTTGGGATAGACCAAACAGATCGGGATCTCCCCAGCGCCGCTCGCGGAGAAGAGCTTTTTTTCTTTGGCCAGGCGCAGACGAGCCCGTTCGGTGGTCAGCCACATGGGGCAAGACTATACCGCCTACGCCGGGCATTCAATGGAGACAAGAGATGGAGGAGTGAAGAATGAAGAACGGCTACTCCCTCTTCACTGTTCACCCTTCACCCATCTCTCTTTACCTTGCCTTGCGCAAAAACGCGGGGATATCGTATTTATCGTCATTTACCGTCGCGGCTGGAACTGGCTCCTCAGTTCCGCCACTCTCAGCTCGCTGCGGTTTGCGTTGCCAGGTCGGCACGTCAAGTACGTCGGTATCGACGACCGTGCCTATTTTCACCACCTTTCGTAAACCGGCAGCCGTCCGCCCTGGCGCGGCCAGAGTAACTGCCGGTTTCGCAGGTTCGCGTGGCTGTGCGGCCTCGGCCTCACCAAAGCCGGTGGCGATGACCGTAATGGAGATTTCGTCTTCGAGCGATTCGTCGATGACCGCGCCGAAGATAATGTTGGCCTCTTCGTCCGCTTCTTCTTGGATCAGCATGGCGGCTTCGTTCACCTCGTGGAGAGTCAGGCTAGAACCACCAGTGATATTGATGAGAACGCCCTTGGCTCCACGGATGGAAATGTCTTCCAGCAAGGGGCTCGCGATCGCGCGGCGGGCGGCCTCTTCGGCGCGATTCTCGCCGCTGGCCGTGGCCGCGCCCATGATCGCCATGCCCATTTCGGACATGATGGTGCGCACGTCAGCAAAGTCGAGGTTGATGAGACCATGCACGGTGATCAGATCGGAAATCCCGCGCACGGCCTGCAGCAGCACCTCATCGGCTTTCTTAAACGCTTCGAGCAGGGGCTGACTGCGGCTGGCGATGGCCAAGAGACGTTGGTTGGGGATGGAGATCAGGGTATCGACATGTGCCTTCAATTCGCGCATCCCCTCTTCGGCACAGCGCATGCGTTTCTTACCCTCAAAGAGAAACGGCTTAGTGACGACCCCGACCGTCAGTGCCCCGACCTCTTTGGCGATGCGGGCAACTACTGGCGCTCCCCCAGTACCGGTCCCGCCGCCCATCCCGGCGGTGACGAACACCATGTCCGCCCCGACCAGGTGGTGGCGCAGCTCTTCTTCACCTTCCAGCGTCGAGCGCCGCCCGACCTCGGGGTTGGCGCCCGCGCCCAGGCCGTTGGCGCCAAGCTGCACTTTGGTCGGCGCGAGGTTGACGCGCATGGCTTGGGCGTCGGTGTTGGCGGCGATAAAACTCACCCCAGACAAACCGGCGCTGATCATAGTGTTGAGGGCGTTGCCGCCGCCACCGCCGATCCCCACAATGCGGATCTGCGCTCCGTTTCCTCCGTTTTCAACAAACTCGATCATCACATACCTCCTTCCATTGCGGTTCCTCCCCCCCGGGAAGTTGCTCGCTCTTAAAAAAATTCACGAATCCACTCGACAACACGTTCTCGTACCCGCTGCCACCCGTGGCCGGAGCGACTCTGAGCGATCCCGTTCGTGTGCATATGCTGCATCTCCCACAGAATCAGTCCTACACCGGTGGCGTACATCGGACTGTTCACCTCATCGACTAGTGCACCAACATGGGGTGGTACACCACGCCGGACTGGCAGGCGGAATATCCGCTCGGCGAGTTCCGTCATCCCCGGCATGATCGCGCTACCACCCGTCAGCACGATTCCGCACCCTAGCTTGTCGAGGACACCGGCAGCGTCGAGCTGCTCTTTGACCAGGGTGAAAATTTCCTGGACACGGAGTTCAATGATTTCGCTGAGTCGCCGCCGCAGTAACGGGGCGGGGTCGCGCCCGCCCACCCGCGGCATCTCGATCATCTCTCCCGGAGTGAGGAGATCCACGAGGGCGCAACCATGACGCTGTTTCAGCTTTTCGGTTTCAGCTAAGGGCGAGCGCAGTCCGGCTGCCAAGTCATTGGTGATATGAGACCCACCGATCGGCAGAAGAGCCGTATGCTGGACGATCCCACGATGAAACGCCACCATCCCAGTCGTGCCGCCGCCGACATCGAGGAGGGCGACGCCCAATTCTTTTTCTTCTGGGGTCAGGACGGCTTCAGCCGCGGCCAACACGGCAAGCGTCAAACTGCGGACCTGCAAGTCTGCTCGTTCGCAGCACCGCAGCAGAGTTTGGACAGCGCTCGTCGCAACCGTGATCACCTGGACATCCGCTTCGAGGCGAACGCCGGCTGAGCCGACCGGATCACGGCCACGGTTCTGCCCGTCCACCAGGAACTCTTGCGGCAAGACGTGCAGGATCTCGCAGTCCGGCGGGAGCGCGATGGCTCGTGCCACTTCGATCACCCGGGAGACATCGGTACTGGACACCTCATGGTCTTTCACCACGACCACTCCCTGGCTGGTGAGTCCTTCGATGAACCCACCGGTGAGACCAAGGCAGACGTTGTGAATTTCGCAACTCGCGCCGACCTCGGCCTCTTCTACTGCTTTGCGGATGACCGGCACCGCAGCCTCGACATTCAGCACAAGGCCCTTGCGTAATCCTTGAGACAGGGCAGTGCCAATCCCGATGACATCTATCCCCTCCGGGGTAGGTTCCGCGACGACCACGGCCGTTTTGTACGTGCCGATATCCAGACTCACAATCAGAGAGTTTTCTCTTTGCATGGGCGTTCCCTTATAGTGGCCCGGTGAAGTCTCGCTTACTCTGGCCGTGCTCGTCAGCGTACGGCCGGACCACAACTTGGTTGGCAAACCGGGCGTCGAACAAGGCTGCGGGCCCGTCGAGCGGCCAAGTTTGCAGTGCGACTCCTACCTGGGCGACTTTCTCCGGCGTCGTTTCCCAGCCCAGCCAGATGCTTACTCGGCGGCGCGCGAGAAACAGAGTGTATCCTTGGTGCTGGTCCCAACGGATTTCCGAAAGCGACTCTTGCCATAGGCGGGTTAGAGACAGGAGGTGGAGCACCTCGGCGAGAGCAGTCTGCGCGGCCGGTGTCTCGAGCGAGAGGCTGGCAAACCCGCTGACGTACGGCAGGTCGAGGTCCACCTTATTGTCCTGCCCGGCAAAGCACACGCCGTTGTCGTCCAGGTAGGTCAAAGATTGGCCCAGCACGACCGCCACCGCTCGCCGTGCCCTCACCGTCACATGGACACCTTGAGGAAACTCGCGTTTCACCTCTGCAGTCTGAATCCACGGATGAGCGAGCAGGCGGGCCTCAACCTGGGCCGGGTCGATCTCCCATAGGCTCATCCCCAACGTCAATCCACCCCACTCTTGGATTTCCTGCTCGGAAAAGCGACCGTCGGCATCAACCGTAATGTCGCCGACAGTGAAATACGGATGATGCGCGGCATACGGCGCAAGAACCGACCAGCCGAGGTCCAGCACTCCCAGGGTCGCTGCCAACAAGAAACCGCCCGCGTACTTGCCACGCTTGGATTGGCGCGCCGTCCGCCGGTTCTCGCGGACGCGAACTTTTCGCCAGCGGGCGATAAGACTCTGGGCGAAAGCAAGCGCATTCATATCGTGGCTCTCTGAATGTGCAGTGCCGCACGCTGCACAATCGCTTCGATTAAATCTCCATAGTCGAGTCCGGCGTAGGCAGCAATGCGCGGCAAATAACTCAGGGCGGTCAACCCAGGAAGCGAGTTCACTTCCAACAAAAACACTTCCCCTTGCTCATTGACGCGGGTATCGACCCGGCTATACCCGCTACATTCCAGGGCCTCGTGCGCCGCCAGCGCCACACTGAGCACGCGCTGGTAAACCGTCGGTGGCAGCGGCGCGGGCAGGATAAATTCCTCTAGCCCGGCAGTGTATTTGACCTCGTAGGAATGGAATTCGCCCTTGGCGATGACTTCCATTGCGCCCAGGGCCTTCTCGCCCAGGATACCGACCGTGACCTCTTTCCCGGGAATGTACGCTTCGACCAAGACCTGTGAGTCGTAGCGGAACGCCTCAGCCAGCGCACTGTGGAACGTCTCTTGTGAGCGGACGATACTTACTCCCACACTAGAGCCCTCGGTGCTCGGCTTCGTCACCACTGGATACGAAAGCGTGAGTTCCCAGGGCGCATTCTTTTCGATTATCTGCCAAGGAGCCGTTGGCAGTCCGTGCGTGTGCCACACGCGTTTGGCCATTGGCTTGTTCATAGCCAGGGCGCTAGCCAGGACGCCGGAACCGGTGTACGGCACGCCCAGCAGTTCGAGGGCTCCTTGGACAGCCCCATCTTCGCCAAACTTTCCGTGCAGCGCGATAAATACCACATCCGTCCCGCGAGCCCGTGCCATCCAGACGCCACTGGCATCCACTTCGATCGGAGTCACTGCGTAGCCGCGTTCGCGTAATGCCTGGCACACTACCGCACCGGTCATGAGCGAGATCTCGCGCTCAGCGGAAAGTCCGCCCAGGAGTACTCCTACTTTTTTATCGCCCCACACGGAACTCATATCCAAAAGTTTCAAGTTTCAGGTTTCAAGTTAAAAGCTGTTCAAGGTTTAACGTTCAAAGTTCAAGGTCGAAAGTCTTTAAATTCATCATTCCGCATTCATCATTCTGCGTTCCCCTTCACCATTCCCCTACCAACCGCACTTCGGGCTCAAGCCATACCTGACTTTTTCCCCAAATCGTTTGCTGGATCTGCTCCATCAATTGTCTGACCTCAGCCGCGCTTGCTGATCCGGTGTTGACAATGAAGTTGGCATGTCGTTCTGACACCTGAGCTCCTCCTCGGGTGAGACCCTTGAGACCGGCAGCCTCAATGAGTCGCCCCGCATAAGCCCCAGGGGGGTTCTTAAAGATCGATCCGGCGTTCGGGTGGCCGTGCGGCTGTGTCTGCTGCCGTTTGCGTTGGGCTTCCAGCATTGTGGCCGTGAGGACTTCCTGCCGCGCGCGTTGCAAATGGAACTCAATCTCGGCCACGATTAGCCCTGGGGGTAGAGCTGTGCGCCGGTAGGCAAATCCCAGCCTATCGCCCGGTAAGCGCACTGGTGTTCCATCCGTACAGACGCCGGAGATGGCTTCGACCACACGGCTTAATTCGCCCCCAAACGCGCCAGCGTTCATTAACAGTCCGCCGCCCGCGCTCCCGGGAATGCCTTCAGCGAACTCCACTCCTCCATAACCCTTTCCGACAGCCTCGCGGACAAAGCGTCCCAGGGAACGAGCTGCGCCAACCCATACATGCGCCGTGTCCGCCTTCTCTTCCCAGCGACTGTAGTTGAAACCCTCTCCCAGCTTGATGACCACCCCACGAATGCCTTTATCACTGATGAGGATATTGGTCCCGCCACCCAGCAGAAAATAGGGCACAGATTCTTGGTGGAGCAGCGCGACGAGAATTTGGAGTTCCGCTAACGTGTCGGGCTCGGCAAAGACCTCCGCCGGACCTCCGACGCGAAAGGAGGTATAACGCGTCAAGGGTACGGCAAAGCGTAGCCGTTCGCCCAAGAGGCTGATCAACCGCTCTTGCAATTCAGCGCGCACTCTTTTTTCCCTCACCCAAGTGAGCGAGCAACTCGCTACCGGTCCGATAAATATCTCCAGCACCCAAGGTCAAGACCACATCTCCAGCTTGCACAACCTCCAGGGCTGCGGCGGCGAGGTCATTTCTCTGCGGCACGAAGCGAACATCCGCATGTCCACGCTTTTTCAACGCTCGGTAGAGGGCTTCGCCCGAGACGCCATCAAGATGTTCCTCGCCGGCCGGATAAATTTCAGTGAGCAACAATACATCGGCATCGTCAAAGGCCGAAAGAAAATCGTCAAACAGGTCGCGCGTGCGGGTGTAGCGGTGCGGTTGGAACAGCGCAACCAGACGCCGGGTGCCCTCCCGGGCGACTCCTTCCCGCGCGGCCCGTAAAGTCGCGCGCAGTTCCTCGGGGTGATGGGCGTAATCATCAACCACCATCACTCCGGCTGCCTCGCCCTTGACCTCGAAACGGCGCTGGATACCGCCAAAGTTCTTTAGGGCATCCTGTACCTTGGCGAAAGGAATGCCCAGTTCTCTGGCGACCGCGGCCACTGCCAGGGCATTCAGCGCGTAATGGCGTCCGGGAAGGTTCAGATGCAGTTCGCCGAGTCGTTCGTCTCGGTGCCACACCTCACAGGAGGTCGTCAGGTCCGAGACTTTCAGGTTACGAGCAATCAATTCGGCCTCGGGGCTGAGACCGTAGGTCACAAATCGTTTGCGCACGTGGGGGAGGAGGGCACGCACGTTGACGCTATCCAGGCACAGGACCGCCCTGCCATAAAAGGGCACATGATTGATAAACTCCAAGTACGCAGCCTTGACTTTCTCCATATCGCCATAAAAGTCGAGATGTTCGGGGTCAATGTTGGTCACCACAACGATGGTCGGGGTCAGTAACAGAAAAGTGCCGTCGCTCTCGTCGGCTTCAGCGACGAGAAAGCGGCCCTGCCCCAGCCGGGCGTTTGAGCCTAGCACATTGAGTTTGCCGCCGATCACCATGGTCGGATCGAGGTGAGCCTGAGCCAGGACCGCGGCCACCAGCGAAGTGGTCGTAGTCTTGCCGTGGGTACCGGCCACCGCGATGCCATATTTGAGCCGCATCAACTCGGCCAGCATCTCGGCCCGCGGGATGACCGGGATCATCAGTTCACGGGCGCGGACAACTTCCGGGTTGGCGTATTTCACCGCCGAGGAGATGACGACCACGTCCACTTCAGAGGTCACCTGCTCAGCTCGATGACCATAGGAGATGCGAGCGCCCAGAGTAGCCAAGCGCCGTGTGGTCTCCGACTCCGCAACGTCTGAGCCACTGACTTGATATCCCAGGTTGAGCAACACCTCAGCGATGCCGCTCATGCCAATACCCCCGATGCCAACGAAGTGGATGCGCCGGTTGGTGTCGAACAGCACCTGGCCTTCTCCGTTGCATGCAGTGGCGGGTGTCACGTTGACAGCCGGACTTTGCCCTTTGCACTTTGGCCCTTGGGCTATGATCGACATGCACCCTCCCAGTCCATTCGTCCGGTTTGCGGTAAACACGCCAGACACTCACGCACCACTGCGGCGGTTGCGTCCGGGCGACCGAGAGCCGCCGCAGCGCGGGCCATAGCTTCAAGCTGCTGGCGGTTGGTCATGAGCGCACGGATGACCTGACTGACTCGCTCGGGAGTGAGTTCGGCATCAAGGATCATGTAGGCGGCACCAGCCTGTACCAGCACTTCGGCATTCGCCCGTTGATGGTCGTCAACCGCATACGGGTAGGGGATCAGGATAGCCGGCTTCCCCAGCGTAGTAAGCTCGGCCAGGGTTGTTGCTCCAGCCCGGCAGACGACCAGGTCGGCGGCCGTGTACACCTCCTGCATGTTGTCGATAAAGGGAACGACGGTGGCGCCTACGCCCAGCTGGGCATAAGCCGCGCTGACCTCAGCGTAATCGGCTTTACCGGTCTGATGAATCACCCGCAAGTCTTTCCCCACAAGGGCCAAAGCCTGGGGGAGCGTCTGGTTGAGGCGGCGCGCGCCCGCACTCCCGCCGAAGATTAACAACGTAAACTCGGTCGATGCGGGAGACGGGTGCATCTGAGAAGCTGGACCGTTCCAGCGTACGGGATTGCCTGTACACACTGCCTTGTGTGAGGGAAAGAAGTAAGCAGTCCGGGGAAAGCCCACACATACGCGGGTTGCGAATCGGCCTAGTAGTCGGTTAGTGAGCCCGGGGATCACATTCGGTTCAAGAAGGATGCACGGCACGCGCCGGGCCCAACCGGCCAACACCATCGGGCCGGAGGCATAACCGCCGATACTGAAGATCAAGTCAGGGGCAAATTCACGTACGACGCGCCAAGCCACCTTCAGCCCACGCAGTGCCGCCCAGAGCGCGCGCGTGACCCCCCACCAGCTTCGGCCACGCAGTTGCTCTGCCGGAATGAGACGCAAGGTAAAACCTAGCCGTGGAATTATCTCTTTCTCCATCCCACTGGCCGTCCCGACGAACAACACCTCGGCTCCGACCTCGCGCCGTGCCGCCTCAGCGACCGCGATACCCGGGAACAGATGTCCGCCCGTGCCACTGGCAGCGAGGAGCAAGCGTATTCCTCTAGGCATAAGCGCGATTCTCCCTGGGAATCTCCCGAGAAAGACTGAGGAGCACGCCCGCATACACCAAGGCCATAACCAGCGCCGAGCCGCCATAACTAATAAATGGCAACGGCAATCCCTTTGTCGGCAGCATGCCGAGCACCACGGCCATATTGAGTCCAGCCTGACACACTAACAAAAATGTATAGCCAAAAGCTAACAAGCGACCGAACGGTTGAGGATGACGGGCGGCGACGCGCAACCCCCGCACGCCCAGCAACGTGAAAAGGGAGAGGATGCTGACCGTTCCCCACAGCCCGGTTTCCTCGCCAACCACGGCAAAGATGAAATCGGTGTGTGCTTCCGGCAGGTAGAACATTTTCTGCCGGCTCTCCCCTAAGCCGACACCCTTGATCCCCCCAGCGCCGAAGGCGAGGAGCGATTGGTTGAGCTGATAGCTTTTCCCTTGCTTGTGTGCGGTTGGATTGAAAAAAGAATCCAGACGGTCGCTGCGATAACTGGCGGTTCCGATGGCAAAGACGAGCAATATCACGCCACACGCGGCCAGAGCCGCGAGATGCTGCACCCGGGCGCCAGCGACATAGAGCAAGGCAAAAAGGATCATACTGACGAACACCGCACCCCCCAAGTCCGGCTCCATGACAATCAGTACCACCGCCGTGCCGACTATCAGCAAGGGAGGGAGGAGACCGTGGACAACACTGGTGAGACGTTCGGTCTTCTTCGCTAGAAAGTGGGCGAGATACAGGACCACCGCGCCTTTCGCGAGTTCTGACGGTTGAAAGTTGAGCGGTCCCAGATCAATCCAGCGATGTATCTTGCCTTGCGCCACGCCCGGCATAAACACGATCAGCAAACCAAGAAAAGCAAAAACGAGAACGGGATAGGCGAAACGGCGATAGGCAACCGAGGACAGGGAGACAGCAATAACAAGGCCGATGCTCCCCAGCACAAGAGCGATTTGGTGCTTCCAGACGAAGCGATACGGGTCGCCGAAATGCTCGAACGCATAGAAATAGGTGGTGTTGAAGACCATCACTTCGCCGACCAGCAGCAGCAAAACCACAGCCAACAGCAGCCAGGGATCGATTGGCCTACGCCGTTCCTGTGAAACCGTATTGCTGGGTTGGATAGTTGTCATAACATCTCAAGCGATCAGCGGGACAGCCTCGTTATCACACTTCACCGACTTCACCGTAATTTGAGCGTGCTCAGCGCAGCGAGAGCGCAGATGAGCGACACAATCCAAAAGCGCACGATAATCTGCGGCTCGGGCCACCCCAGCAACTCGAAATGGTGGTGTAGTGGAGCCATGCGGAAAATCCGCTTGCGCCTCAGTTTGTACGACACCACCTGAAAGATGACCGAGGTCGCTTCAATCACAAAAACTCCGCCAGCCAGAACCAGTACGATCTCTTGTTTGCTGATCAGGGCCGCCACCCCCAAAGCCGCCCCCAGAGAGAGTGAGCCCACGTCACCCATGAACATCTGCGCCGGGTAGGCATTGAACCACAGAAACCCGAGCCCGGCTGCGGCCAAGGCGCCACAGAATACGGCCACCTCGCCAGAGCCGGCAACGTAGCTCACCTGCAGGTACTCGGCGATCTTCACGTGCCCGCTGACGTAGGTGAAGATCGCGTAGGTTGCACTGGTAATCATGACCGGTCCGATGGCCAGACCATCGAGTCCGTCGGTGAGGTTCACCGCGTTCGAGGCGCCGACCATCACCAACGCGGCAAAAGGAATATAGAACCACCCCAGGTTCGGTCGCACCTCCTTGAAGAAGGGGACAGGCACGGTGCTGTCAAATCCGGACAGGAACAACAATAAGCAAGCTGCCACGGTGGCGATCACAAACTGCGCCGCCAGCTTTTGTCTCCCCGTGAGACCGCGGGAGTTGCGCCGCCTGAGTTTTCGATAATCGTCCGCGAACCCAATCAGACCGAAACCAAGAGTGACACCAAGCGCAAGCCACACGTAACGATTGCTCAGATCCGCAAGCAGGAGTGTCGCCAAAGTGAGAGAAAAGAGAATGAGCGCGCCGCCCATCGTTGGAGTGCCAGCTTTACTCTGGTGCGAGGCCGGACCATCGGGGCGGATCTGCTGACCGACCTGCAAGGTCGTCAGACGAGCAATCAACCAGGGTCCGAAGAGAAACGATACACTCAAGGCAGTGATGGCAGCCAGGAGCGTGCGGAACGTGATATAGCGAAACACGTTGAACGCCGAGTGGCTGGTGTGCAAGGGGTACAACAGAGCGTATAACATCAGGCCTCCCCACCGGGGAGAGTGAAAAGTGAATCATACCGGACGAAGAAAGAACAGAAAGTGACTGTCATCCGTGTCCCTCGCCATACGCTACCCGGAGGCAATCGCGAACCTCTTCTCGATCATCGAAATGGTACTTAGTGGTGCCGATGATCTGATAATCCTCATGGCCCTTGCCCGCGATGACCACCACGTCTCCTAACCGTGCGCCAGTCAGGGCTGCACGGATCGCCGCCCGGCGATCGGCAATCACCAGATACCCCCGCTGCAAGGTCGCGACTGCTTCTATTTCAGTGACCTTGCGCTGTCCAGCTTGGATTAGACCAGCCTCGGCTTCGGTGATAATTTGCCACGGGTCCTCGGTGCGCGGGTTGTCGGAGGTCAGAATGACGACATCGCTGAGACGGCCCGCTGCTTCACCCATCAACGGTCGCTTTCCTCTGTCCCGATCCCCACCACAGCCGAACACCGTGAGAAGCCTGTTCGTGGTCAACTGACGCACGGAGTAGAGGACTTTCTCGATTGCATCGGGTTTATGAGCGTAATCGACCAAGACGTTAAAAGGCTGGCCGGCGGCAATCGCCTCCAGGCGCCCAGGGACGTTCGTGCAACGCACGATCCCGGCGGCGATACGCTCAGCCGGCACCCCTAATGCGTGCGCTACTGTCGCTGCGGCCAGAATGTTATAGAGATGCGGTTCGCCGATCAGAGAAGAGGAGAACTCTACTTCTTCTCCATCGAACTGGAGAACTCCGTGCAACCCCTGAAAGCTCTTCTCCACGTTGCGAGCTGACACGGTGACCCGGGGTTGCAATCCATACGTCAGCACGCGGCCCGGAACGGGCTTGGTCAACAGCACGGTTCCCCACGGATCGTCGGCATTGATCACCGCAAAACGGTTGGGCTTCGGCGACGCCGCCAGGGCCTGAAGAAACAGGCGAGATTTCGCGACAAAATAGTCCTCGAGGTCGCAGTGAAAATCCAGATGATCGCGGCCCAGGTTCGTGAACAGGGCGCCGTCCCAGCGACAGCCCTGCACCCGTTCTTGGGCTAGCGCGTGCGACGATACCTCCATCACCACATGGCTCACCTGATGTGCCGCCATGGTACTGAGCAGTTCCTGGAGTTCTACCGCTTCAGGGGTGGTAAACGGTGCGGGCAGTTCCCGGTTCTGATAGCGATAGTTGACCGTGCCGATCACGCCCGTGGACCACCCCATCGCCTGCCAGATGGCTTCGAGCAGGTAGGTTGTCGTGGTCTTTCCACTTGTACCGGTCACCCCAATCAGCGTAAGGCGAGCACTTGGGCTCCCGTAGAAACGGTCGGCCATGAGACCAAGAAGAACGCGCGGAGTATCAGAGAAAATCGTCGTCACCTGCCCGGAGACGACTGTTCCCGGGGGCGCGACCACTGCGCAGGCACCACGCTCGCGAGCTTGATCGATAAAGCGAGCCCCGTCATTCTTCGTGCCGGGAAGGGCGAAGAACAGGGCTCCTGGCGAAGCCAAGCGAGAATCGTAAGCAAGATGGGAGATCTCCACGTCCACACTTCCCTGGATTTGCACGGATGTTGTGTCGGGTAGGAGATCGCGTAAGATCATGGTCGCTTCTCAGTGGTCGAGGCTAGAGTTAGTACATACATGGGCTCATTTGTTTCGGGATCGTTCTGCACTGTCTGGCCGGTGACATAGCCGCTTCCCATTGGGCTAATATGCCAGCCGTTCCGTTGCGCGGTGAGCATGGCCTCACGCAAACTCATGCCCAGAAAACTCGGTGCGCCGACCGGCGTCGCGGCAGCCTGGGGGATGGTCACTCCACGACCCGGAGCGTGACGAGCAGAGGATTGACCGGCGGTCAACGTGACCGGAGTTGGAGCGCCAGGAAGGGTAGGCCGTTCCTGATCCCCGATTATGCCCAGCTGCGCCAAGGCTTGTTGAGCAATGACTTGAAAAACCGGGGCGGCAATCTCGCCACCATAGACGCCGGTCTTCGGTTCGTCTATCGCGACCAGGATCACCAGGCGAGGTTGATCCGCAGGAACGATGCCGATAAACGAGGCGATACGGCCATGAGCCGAGTAGCCCCCGTTCTGGTTGACCTTCTGCGCAGTGCCGGTCTTGCCGGCTACGCGAACTCCTGCAATACGAGCGCGCCAGCCTGTCCCTCCTTTTTCTACGACCTTCTCAAGGAGTTGCAGGAGACGGTGAGCCGTTTCACTGTGCACGGCCTGCCACCGCCGTTGTGGACTGTTCGCCATCACGACCTTGCCGTCGGCGTTCAGCACTTCCTGCACGACATACGGCCGCATGAACACCCCATCATTGGCCAGCGTGGCATAGGCACTGACGAGCTGTAACGGGGTCACTGCTACCCCCTGGCCAAAACTCGCTGTGACGAGGTTGATGCGAGACCAATCCTTAACGGATGCCAACAGACCTGGGCTTTCCGCGGGGAGATCGATACCGGTTTTCTGACCGAGGCCGAACCCACGGAGATATTTCTGATACGTCTCTTTTCCCAAGCGCTCGCCCACTTTGGCTGCGCCGATGTTGCTGGAGTGCTGGAGGACCTGGGCGAAGCTCAGCCAGCCATAGGGGTGATGGTCGTGGATCGTATACTTGCCTACCTGATAGTGACCGAGTTCGCAGAATATCTGATCCTCTGGGCGGACCAGATTCATGTCCAGGGCGGCGGCGGCCAGTAAAACTTTCAGCGTCGAGCCTGGCTCATAAGGATCGGAGATAGCCGGGTTGCGTCGTGCCTCGTCGGGTACACTCTTGGGGCTGTTGGGGTCAAAGGTTGGGATATGGGCGAGGGCGAGCACGGCGAACGTCTGAGGGTCGAGTATGATGACCGTCCCGGCCCGGGCGCCAGTAGTCTGTACAGCCTTCTCCAACTCGCGCTGAGCGAGGTATTGGAGGTCGATATCAAGGGTGAGGCGCACGTTCAAAGCTTCAGGCGGAAGTTCGACACCTTGAGCCAGGATGGAGCGACCGAGCGCGTCACGCTCCTGGACGACTTCAGCCGACTCTCCCTGCAGGTATTCATCGTACACGCGTTCGATACCTTCGAGTCCTTGAGCATCGATGTTGGCGAACCCGAGCAACGGAGCAGCCAGCGGGCCGTGGGGATAAAAGCGCCGCTGGGTTTCCAGACTGTCGATGCCGGTAAGACCGAGCGCGCGGACTTGCGCGGCTTCCTGCGGGGTTGCCTGGCGTTTGAGCCAGACAAATGGGGCAAGGGAGTGGAGAGTCGTGTTCACCTCTTGGGTAGAAGCGTGGATCGCCTCGGCCAGCGCTGGCACGTGAGCCGCCACATTAACCGGTAGCTTGCGCGGACGAACAAACAGTGATTCCGCGGGAATGCTCAACGCCAGGAGTTCACCGTTGCGATCAACAATTGCCCCACGCCGCGGAGTGACGGTCAAACGTTGACTGTGCTGGCTCGCCGCTTGGCGAGCCAGTTGCTCGCTCTGCACAACCGTGAACTGCACCAGACGGCTCAAGACGAGCAGCAACCCTACTCCTATCACGCTTCCAGCAACGAGCAGACGTTCCTTCATCCTCCCCCTCTCACTGCATCCTCATCACCTGCTCCGGCTGAGGAGCACTCAGCCCGAGTCGCTGAGTGGCCTGCTCCCCTAAGCGACCAGGAGTGGTCAGTGCGCTCCACTGCGCCTCCAGTTCCTGCCGCTCCCCTTGGAGGGTATAAAGCAATTGCCTCGTGTTCGACAGCGTGTACCCCACCGCCACCACTTGCAGGCGGGTCCAGACCTGGGCGAGCGCCAGAAAGAGTCCGATCAGCGCCAACACCGTGTATCTTACCCAGTGACTGGAACCCTGCATCTAAGCCTCTCCTATAGGGACGCAGCGCTCCACCGCCCGTAGCCGCGCACTTCGCGCTCGCGGATTGACTGCCACCTCTTCCAGCGTCGGGGTGAGGGGCTTGGGGGTCAGAATCCGTACTTGCGGGGACCACCCGCAAGCACATATCTGAAGCTGCGGCGGGCAGTGGCAGGTTGCCGCCCAGTAGCGGAAGGCGTCTTTGACCAGTCGATCTTCTAGTGAATGATATGACAAAATCACCATCCGTCCGCCCGGACGCAGAAGATGGTACCCGTCGCTCAGAAAAGCGGCGAGATGGTCCAATTCTTGGTTCACTGCGATGCGTAGGGCTTGAAAAGCCCGCGTTGCCGGGTGGAGATGGGAGCGTGGCGTCGGTTTCACTACTGCCTCGATCACATCGACCAAAGCAGAGGTTGTCGTGACAGGAGTCACGGTGCGGGCGCGCACCAGTGCACGGGCAAGCGCGCTCGCCGCGCGTTCTTCTCCCAGGTCATGAAAGATCTGTCTGAGTTCGCCCTCGCGTGCCTGGTTCACGATATCTGCGGCGCAACGGTTCTCACGCTGGTCCATGCGCATGTCCAACGGACCGGGCCGGAGAAAACTGAACCCGCGCTCCCCATTCTCGACCTGAAAAGAGGAGAACCCTAGATCAAGAAGCACGCCATCAACCCCCTCGTGTCCATAACTGGAGAGAACAGATTGTGCTTGGCTAAAATTCTCGTGGACTAAACCAAAGCGACCAGAAAACGGCGCCAGCCGTTGTGCGGCGACAACCAACGCCTGATCGTCTCGATCCATCCCCAACAGTCGCCCTCCAGGCGCGCTCGCTTCCAACAAGGCGGCCGCGTGCCCGCCACCACCGAGCGTTCCGTCGAGAAAGTTTGCACCCGGCCACGGACGGAGCAAAGCTAGCACTTCAGAGAGCATAACCGGCAAATGACGAGTGCTGGGTGCCGGGTCTGTCGTCATTCTGGCCGCTTCCATGTTCCTCTTTCGCTGGCAATTGCTCTTCGGTTGTTGTATATTGGTTTAAGCGTTGAGACTGCTGAAGAGTTGCGGATTCTGGGTGAGGTCTTTTTCGGATTCTTCGTTGAACTTCTCCCAGGTCTCTTTGTCCCAGATGCGAAATCTTTTCAGGGCGGAAGTGAACATGATGTCTTTTTTCAAGCTGGCGTATTCGCGCAGCATCGGAGGGAGGAGAATACGCCCTTGCTTATCAACCGTGCATTCGTATGCGTTGGAGAGATAAAAGGTTTCCATTTTGAGAAAATTTTCGTCAAAACGGGGTTTCTTCATCAGTTCCTCTTCAAGGCGTTCCCATTCCACCAGAGGGTACACATCCAGGCAGCGAAACGAGTGGAGGATAAATTTAGTGACGATCAGACGATCATCTTGGAAGCCGAGCAGAAGTTCTCGGAATTTCGCGGGGATACTCACTCTCCCCTTCTCATCGATGGCATGCTCAAAACTTCCCCTGAACACGGATTAACCCCTTTGCCCCACTTTGCCCCACTTTGCCCCACGACTATAGCACTCTGTTTTTTTGCTGTCAAGAAAAAAGTGTAAGCGTAGGATAAGGTTGGAAAGGCAAGAACTGTTATTGACTCAGCTTCTATACGCCGATACACCATTTTCTTATTGTTAAAGGCAGAGTTGTAAGGGGAGCCTGGACCGGGAAAAACCGTCCGGGCCTTTTTTTGCAAACTGCCACCGCTGCAGGGAGACCCTGATGTTGAAACGCTACTTGCTCACTCCAGGCCCTACCCCGGTTCCGCCTGAAGTGCTGCTGCGCATGTCCCAGCCGCTGATTCACCACCGGACGCCGGAGTTCAGCCAACTCTTCACTGAGGTGCAAGACGGACTCCGCTGGCTGTTCCAGACTGCGCAAGATGTCCTGATTCTGGCCGCCTCTGGCACCGGCGCCATGGAGGCGGCGGTGGTGAACACATGTGCTGCCGGTGACACGGTCATTGTCGTCAACGGCGGCAAGTTCGGCGCACGCTGGCTGAAGATCTGCCAAGCCTTCGGCGTAAAAGTTGTCGAGATGAAGGTCGAATGGGGACGGGCGGTCACTGTCGAAGCGGTTGCTCAGGCGCTCCGCCATCATCCTGAACCGCGGGCGGTGCTGCTGCAAGCGAGTGAGACGTCTACCACAGTGTTACATCCGGTCAGAGAGATTGCCGCCC
>WNFB01002339.1_pt1 | contig 16495 bp, 14 predicted proteins | sample 5400501 | NCBI WGS metagenome assembly WNFB01 (sample SAMN13153341, study PRJNA577476) | soil metagenome | isolation source: 200 cm saprolite under Douglas fir tree site 2 hole 1 | place: USA:California | collected 2015-04-18
GCCGGTCGCGCGGACGCTCCATATCCGCCTGGGCGGGCGCCGGCTGTATGCCGGCCAAGGCCGTGGCCATCCAGATCGGGGCATTCTGCGCGCCGGGCAGGCCCAGCGGGTTCTGCGTGATTCATCTGGCTGACCTGCTCGGGCGGGATCCTCGCCGGGCAGATGGTCGGGGCGAAGATGCGCAGTGCCTGGGACGGCAGCGGGTTGTGCCGCTGGCCGGTGTTGGAGACCTGGCAGGCTTCGTGACGCCCTGATGCGTTGGACGTGCTGAACGGTCTTGTCCGCCGCCGGGTACTGCCGCGCGCTGGTGCCGTGGTGCGGTAGCCGAACTCTGGCAGCCTCAGCGGCATGGGGCGGCGCACCTGGGCCTGCGGGAGCTACGGGTTTACACAGTTGACAACCATCCAGCGCGCCCGGAAAGGTCGTTCTGTGCGATGCCGGTGAGGTCGGCGCGGGCGGGCTGGTCAGAACCTACGCCCGCAGTGGCGCTGCCTGGCCGCGGCCGTGCATCTGGCCACCCACCCAGCAGCTGGGGCGCCCTTCCGGCGGCCGCGGGTGTGTCTGGCCGAGGCGGGCCGGTGCTCACCTGGGATCGGCCCCGGCCCGGGGTTATCGTGTGCTGGTGAGGGTCGAGGTGAGCCCCGAGGCAGCGGATTTCGTCCGCGCCCGCGGCGGTCGGCTGTGGGTCTGGGCGGCCCGCCCGCGGATGTGCTGCCAGGGAACCCCGGCGTACATGCATGCGGCCACCGGCCCGCCGCCGGGCATGTCCGGCTTCAGCCCGGCACCGGCGTACGGGCTGGACATCTTGTTCCGGGCTCCGGCGGGCAGGCTTCCTGACGTCCTGGAGATCGGGCTGCGGGGCCGGCGCCGCCCACGGGTCGAGGCGTACTGGGACGGCTGCCTGATCGCGCTGTGAGCCTGCTGGCGGCGGCACAATCTGGTCATCAACGCGGGCTGGCACCAGAAGAACTGGCACCAGAAGAAGATGCGCCGGCCCGGGTTAATTCCGTCGGCCCGGCACGGGTGACGTGCCGGGCAGCGGAGGCAGTTCGAACAGGGTAAGAGCCGTGGGCCAGCGGCGCTCGAATTTCAGCCGCCGCCGGCACTGCACGACCCTGGAGCGCCGCAGGCGCGCTCTGACTCTTGACGAGAGCGCGGCGGCGGGGTGATACTCCCCTTTCGGACGTCTGCCGGTCGACGGCGTTTTCGCATCTGCCGCAGTGACCGGGCGCCGACGGAGGGGGAAGCAATGAAGAGGATGCTCTTTGCCGCCATCGTTGTCGCGAGCACCTTGACGGTGGGCGCGGCTCCTGCGCTCGCAAGCCGGGCCACCGACAACCACGCGTCGTACACGTGGGTGATCGGGGCGGTGCCGCCAGGGTCGTCGGATACCGCCATGGCGGCCGATGGTTCTACGCTCGCCATGGGCGGGAGCGGTCAGATGAAGGCGGGCCCGGGCCACTTCGCGAATGGAGGCGGGACCTACACGCTCACGCGCGGGGGTCAAACGACGTCTGGCAGCTTCACCGTGACCGGCATCGGCGGCTTCGTCAGTTACGGCAGCGCCGCTGCGCAAGGACTGCCCGCGAACTTCTTCGGCGGCCAGGTCAAGCTGAGGGTGTCGCTAGACAACGGAAGCAGCGGCCTGCTCACCGTGACATGCCAGCTGGGTTCGCCACCCGCCGGGCACACGGAGGGCATCACCGTGATTCTCGGCCCCGGCGGAGCGTTCACCAAAAAGGTCAGCGGCAACACCGTATTCATTCACAGCTAGACCGCTCAGACCGTACACCAACCGCCGGTGGCGGTTGGGTAAGGAGGGGACGCAGTTCCGGGCAGATCCTGGCGGCCGTGGGCAGCTGCGGCGGGCTGTTCGCCGGCACTGCGACGGCCAGCGCCGGGGAGTTCACCGTGTTCCCGCATCCAGCGTCGCTGACCCAGCCTGCCCTCCCCCCGACCACACCCGCATCAGTGACCATGTGGACCGGCAGCCCGGCGAGGGCGTCGAGTTCACCGGTGTGCGGCCTTCAACGCTACCTTGGACCGGCAATGAGCGGCGGATGCCCATACATCACTCGCACAGCATCGGAAAGGCGCAGAACACCCGATTCGGTGCGGCTCTAATCCGTAGTTCCCCCCGGTGGCGAATCGATATAGGCGCTGACCAGGTGAAACAGCCTCAGCTCATGACTACGTAGACAGTAATTTCCGTGATCAAGGGCTCTACCACCTGGTCAAACGCGTCGACCAATCGGCTTGGGGGGAACTTCGGTCTAATGGGCGCACGGGCAGACGAGACCGATGCGCATAGCGGCGGCTCGGAGCGCGCTCTCCCCGGCCTTGCCCGTCGCTCAACGTGACGATGTCAGCAATCGGTGCGGTCCCAGCGCGCCGACCGCTGGCTCGGCGGGGCGTGGTTGGTCTGCTGAAGGTCGCCGTCGGCTGGTCGAGGTGCCTGTCGATGCCGCGAGCGCCCCGGCCGTCCGGTTCCTAGATCGTCCCTGATTGGGCGCGCGCACTATGCGGCATGACAGCGCGTTCTCGGAGGAGAGTGCCGTTGCGGATCCCATTATCCCAGGCAAGGCTGCTTCCTACAGTCTTTGAAGTCAGTACCGTTTCCGCGGTGACTGCGGGGTTCCTGACGCCGTTTCGAGCGCGGTCCAGACTATGTCGACGCCGCCGTGGCCGCGCAGCCCCCGCGCCCGATCACTGCCTCACACGACGAGGCCGGCAGTACCTCCACGGTGCCAGCCTGGGCGAATGGAGCCATAAATCCCTCGACCCGGTCGCGGCTGTCGGCCTGCACGATCATGTACAGGGTGTGGGCATCGTTGACGACTGCCTCGGCGGCGATGGTGACGCCGTGGGCCGAGGCGTTGCCGGACGACAGATGATCGAGCAGCATCGAGCCCATCTGCGGATCGGCCGCCGGGCACTGGTCGGCGGCGTGCTGGTGACGTGTGACGAAGAGAGCCATCCTGGGCCTCCTGGTGATGACAGCGGTGAATCGTCCTGAGCCGGTGGACGGTGCGAGGTTGGGAGAGCCATAAGCGGCCGTCGCCGACACCCGCCTCCATTTTGAATCATCCCGGGTTTCGTGCATACCGTCCTTGCCGGGCGAGATGGCGCACCGGGACTCGCAGGGCACGGAACGACGAAGGCCCGGATGCCGTAGGCTCCGGGCCTTCCTGACGCGTTACCCGGGCTATGAGTTGCGCGGGTAGGAGATCCCAGCGAGCGAGGTGAAGGTCTGAGCGTTGCTGAAGGGCTGGCTGTTGGCGAACATGCCGAGGCCAGGGACAATCGAGACGGCGCCGAACGTTCCGCCACTCGTGTCGACCGGGGCGTACAGGTTGTGGGCCGGCCGGGCCGCGCTGGGCAGCGCCGCGAACAGGGTGCTGGTGCCGGTCGGCTCGTCGAGTATCCCGGACAGGTACACCACGCCGCTGATGATGGCGTAGGCGGGCTTCGGGTCACTGGGGTTCGGGCTGGCTTTCCATCCGTTGCTGAGGGCCAGCGTGTGCCAGGTGGCCCCGGCGGCCGGGTAGGAGATCGCCGCGAGCGAGGTGAAGAGCTGCGCGCTGGACTGCGGGGTGGCGCCGGCGAGCATCTCGCCGTTGGACTTGATGACCACTCTGCCGACGCCGTAGGCGGTATGGACGGTGAGGAACATCTCGTGGGCTGGCCGGGCTGCCTTCGGCAGGACTGCGACCAGGTCGCTGGTATCGCTCAGTGGCTGCCGCAGGCCGCCGGACAGGTACACGACGCCGCCCTTGATGGTGTAGGCGGGGGTCCGGTTGGCATGGACGGGTTGCGGAAGGGCCGCCACCCGTGGATGAGGGTCAGCTTGTGCCAGGTCACGTTCGTGGCGGCGGTCATCTGGCGCACGCTGGTGCCGTGGCCCGCGATCCGGCTGTGCTGGCTGGCGTGCGCGGCGACCTGGCTCGCGCTCTGTGTGGTGGCAGCTGAGGCACCCCCGGCGGCCGCGAGCAGCAGCATTGCCGCCACCGGAATCGTGATTGCTGCCGACGTCGCCGCGCACGACCGCAGGCGTCGTCTGTTCCCGCGTGCTGGTGTTTCCTGGCGCCGCGCGCGGCGGTACCCACGTGCTTGTTCGACGGGCATGACATGGCCTTCCGATGCGGGCCGGGACCAGGTGTCCCGGCGTACCAGATCGCGGGCCTCAGCCTGGCGGATCGCCCGCTGCAGGCAGTTGTGCGCGAGGGAGACCGTCGCGCTGGACCGGCTCGCGGCGAAGACGGACAGTGCCTGCCGAACCTGGCTCGCGGTCACCTCGCGGAGCTTGCGCCTGGCGAGTGTCGTGAATTCCGGCCGCAGCTCCTCCTGGCCCCCGCGCCACGGCTGTAGAACAGTGACCGGTTGCGCCGGATCGTCTCCGCCGACCGCCCGTCCAGCCCTCGGCGAGCCAGTCATCCAGGGCCTTCCTGACGGTGCAGCCTGCTGGCGATTCAACCCCGGCATCGAGGTCAGCATGCAGCTCCTTCAGGCGGTCCTGGACGATCGTCTTCGTGGTGCCGGTGACTCTCTTGCGCTTCCGGGAGCCGTCGGCGTTGTAGCCGAGGGCGATCTCCCCGCGCCAGCGGCCAGGACAGTGCCGGTGCCGCTCAGGATCCCGGCATGGGCCCTGGTGGTCGAAGGTGATGCTGTCCTCGCCTCGCCTGCGCCGCGTCGCCATGGCGGCATGCCACGTCCGGGGGGACTACCAGGGGGACTACGGCCAGACGCGCCGGGGCTCTTCCAGACTCTCCGGGACCACATTTTCCCAGCTAGACAGTGCATTAGCCCGCAGGCGCCGCAGGTCGGGAAGCCGCCAGAACTCACTCGTAATGAACAGGTCGTCGGTTCGATTCCGACAGGCGGCTCGATAAAAGCTCGCTGCTAGGGAATGCCGCCGTGGGCGAGTGAGGCGCCGGTGATGATGACCAGCAACAGGACGACGGTGCCGATCACTGCATAGAGGAGGATCCGTAGGGCTCGGAGCCTGCGCGGCGGCCGCCGGGGCTGGTGATAGGGCGCCCCTCGGTACGCCGGCGGGAGATGAGACATGGGAGGGCTCCCTTCACAGGGGCTGGCCTGCGCGATGGCATGCAGGCGCCACGGGCTGGGGATCCCTTGGTCGCCGCAGCGGCATCACACCGATTGTAGGTCGCGTACCCCGGAAGCGGCTCGTCCCGGCCCAGGTTCTCCTTGAACTACGGCCAGGACTGCGCTGGGTGCCGGTCAGCGGCGACCGAGACTATCCTGCACGGCCGCGCTGGTCATCTGCGGGCATCCCGGCTCGGCCGGGCACCAGACCGGACGGCGGCCTGCGCAGCTCGGCCAGGCCGCCGTCCCGGCTTTCCATGATCCCGGGGATTTCTCAGTCACCACGACTGAGAAATCCCCGGGATCATGGAACTACAGCGCGCGGACCTCGCCGCGGGCAGCTATATGTCTTGTGCCGGCACGTAGCAGCTCAGGCTGGCCGCGCGGCCTCGTCTCGGGTCCAGAGGGCGACCAGGCCGCGGAAATGCGCGATGAACCGCTCGTGCTCATGCGCCGGATACGTCGACGTCACGGTGTCCACGAGCAACTGGTCGAACGCCGCCCCGCTCACCCAGTCGAGCACCCGCTGGCCGATATCCGGCAGCCGCGCCGCGCAGAACTCACGGTAGGCATCGGCCGAGAAGTACGCATCGGCGAGCCGCCGGTATCCGGCGAGCTTCTCCCGGTAACCCAGATCATCGCGGTCACCGATATCAAAGTAGGACTGCGTGTCAAGATCGATACGCTGCCTGCGGCCGGTCACCAGGCAGAAGACGACCCACTTCACCAGCGCCTGCATCGCCCACGGGAAGTAGTAGTGCAGCGACGTCACCGCGACGTCCGGGCAGGCGTTCGCGTAATCGATCGGGTAGACCTCGCCGTCCCTGACCAGCACCTCGCAGGAATTGAATTCCCACCGGAAGAACGCATTGATGATCTTCGAGATCGACACTACCTCGGCCCCGGCCTCGGGCGTGAGGAACGAGTGCTCGACCCGGTACCGCTCATGCATCGGCGCGCCGGGATCGAACCGCATCACCATGGTCTCGGCGCCGATGGACAGCGCCCGGGCAAACACGTCGTAGCTCTCGACGGATGCCTGCAGGTGCATCAGCATCTCGCCGGACTCGTTGTACGCCCGGTGCAGCTCGGCGGGATTCCGGATCCGCGAGACCCCCCGCCAGCCGCCGCCGTCATACGGCTTCATGTACAGCGGGTACCCGATCTGCCCGGCGATGGCATCGAGGTCGAACGGCCTGTTGTAGCGCTGCGCGGTGTATGCGTACTTGTCATGGCCGGGCGGGTTCTTGTACGGCACCAGCACCGTCTCGGGCACCTTCATGCCCAGCCGCATCATGGCGCAGTAGGCCGCATGCTTTTCCATCGCCTGGAACGTGAACGGGGAATTCAGCAGGTACACGTTGTCCATCAGGGAAATCTTCTTCAGCCACTCCCTCGGGTGGTAATACCAGTAGGCGAGCCGGTCCACCACCAGGTCGGTGCGCGGCTTTGACCTGAGCGAGAACGGCTCGATGGTGAGCCGCTCGGTAGCGAAGACATGATGCCGCCCCGCGTCGTCATGAACCGGGCCAAGGCTGGTCAGCAGGTACTCGAACGCCCGCGGCCAGTCGTCCTCGGTGCCGAGCAGCAGGCCGACCAGGTGCCGGACTTCACTGTCCACAGACTCTCCCGGTCGTCATTGCTCCGCAGGGCAGGTGCTCATCGGACGGTAATCCGGCCGCGCCCGCGGTGTCGAGCGATCACCCGGTCAGCTCGGCCAGGTACTGCGGCAGCATCGCGCGCCAGGTGGGCCACTCGTGGTCCCAGTCCGGTCCCCAGTTGTCCACCCGGTTGGGGATCCCCTTCGCGCCCAGCGCCGACGCCATCTGCCATGACTCGCCGGTGTTCTCCCACCGGCCCGCGCCGGACGCCAGGATCGCGAACCGCTCACGGAGCAGGTCAAGCTGCGGCCCGTCCAGGCCCGGCAGGAACTGCAGCGGCGCCGAGAAGTACAGGTCCTGGCTCGACGCCTCATCGTAGAAGCGCTCGATCCGGTAGCTCCCGCTCATGCCGATCGCCGCGGAAAAGACATCGGGGTACCGGCACAGCACGGCCACCGCATTGAACGCTCCGATTGACGCGCCGCCCGCGAGCACGTCCAGTGGCTGGCCGCCGAGATCAGCGTGGATCGCGGGCACCACCTCGCGCCTGATGCACTCATGGAACTGGTTGAGCAGCCACATCCGGTGCTCCGCCGAACCAGTCTTGGCCACCATCGCCTGCCCGGCGACGCTGTCCGCCGAGTACAGCTTGACCCGGCCCTCGGCGAGCAGCGGCCCGCACGCCTCGACCAGGCCATAGCGTTCGATCTCCTCGGCGTCACCGCCGGCCGAGGGGAAGATCAGCACCGGCCGGCCGGACGTCCCCCACCGCACGACGGTGATCTCATGCTGGAGCCGCTCGGAGTACCAGCGTTCGACCGTCTTCACCGCGTCACTCGTAGCAGAACTTCTGCGGACCAGGAAATATCCATGACAGCCCCTCCCGTAGCCGGTCGCGCCAATTCTCCCAGCTGTGCCCGTCCCTGGCCTCGACGTAGCGAACGTCCATCCCGGCGGCCTCGAACGTCGGCACCATGGACCGGTTGGGCACGATCAGCGGCTCGTAGACCCCGCAGCTGACGAACACCCGGTCCGCGACCTTCCGCGGCGCCGCCCGGTACCGGTTGACGAATTTCACCACCGGCTCGAACGCTGGCCCGCCGCCGTGGGCGCGGCCGATGTCGGTGAAGACGAACGACCCGGACTGCAGCAGCAACGAGCCGTAGAACCGCGGGTACCGGAACGCGGTTGACAGCGCTGCCACCGCACCGAAGCTCGCCCCCATCAGGCACCGGCCGGACGGCGTGCCCGCCAGCGGGAACTCGGCCTCCAGCCGCGGCACCAGCTCGGTAGTCAGGTACCGGGCGTGCGCCGCGGAGTTGGCATACTCGGTCAGCCGTTCGCCCGGTGACGTGAACGCCACGATGGTCTCGGCCACATCAAGCCGGTGAATAAGGTTGTCCAGCACCGTCTGGGCCGACGCGTACTCCAGGTAGTCGCTGCCGTCGTGCACGACAAGCAGTGAATACCGGCTATTACGGAGGATTCGGGCCGGCATGTACACGGTTACCGCGCAGTCCCGGCGCAATGCACGGCTCGGCACCTTGAGGTCGATCAGCGATCCGGGACGCGTGTCCGGATCGGGCCTGGTCCACTCGGGCACCTCGTACCCGCTGGCGTAGCAGACCGAGGAACTGCCCAGCGGGCTGTGCGCGAGCCGGGGGTTCAGCGGATCGTTGATCCGCTCGCGATGCTCGCCGTGCGCCACCTCTAGCTGGTACTCGATCCGCGATCCGGCCGGCAGTTCCACGACGGCGTACCACAGGTCGGTGCGGTGCAGCCGGCGCAGCGGGATGCGGCCGGGCAGCCCGACGACCCGGTGCACGAGGCTGACTGAATCGGCTTCGCCGCGGTAGAGGAACGTGCAGCGGGCGCCCTCGATGATGGGCACGGCATGGTGGGCGAGGAAACGGTCGACCATGGCAGGATCCAGCGGCCGGCGGTCCCTTAGCCTGTTGATGACGAGCTTGCGGCTGACCGCCGGGCCGTTCACGGTGGTCAGGCTGCCTCCAGGGAGGTCACGCGGCCGTCCTCGGCGAGCACCCGGGTGTCCGGCGGGCAGCTGCCGTCACCGTCGGTGTCGATCCGGGTGCCGGTCTCCAGCAGGATACAGCGGGCGGGAGCGAACCTCCGGGCGAAAACGGCCATCCGCGGCGCGTCGTCCAGCAGCAGCCTGGCCCTGGCATGCGGCAGCAGCACGAGATTGCGCACGACGCTGAGACCGCTGCCGTAGACCTCGGGGTGGCCGGGTCCCTGCGGCGCCCGGTCATGGAAGAGCACGATCCGGTCGGTCAGCGCCATCGCGCCAGCCGACCATGCGATGACCGGCGAGCGCGGTGCCAGCAAGCGCAGTGCCGCCGCGACGTTGAACAGGTGCAGCAGGTCCGCCAGCACGCCGACATGCCCGCCGGCCAGCACGAGCGCGGCGGCGTCGCCGAGCAGCCGGGTGACCTCGTCCCTGTGCCCGGCGATGACGGGCCGGCCGTGCGGCTGCCATGCCTGGTAGAACTCAAGGCTGATATCGCTCACCCGGCGCAGGTGCGCCGCATCGAGCTCGCGGACGGCGGCGATGGCCTCGGCCAGCGCAATGTCCCTGAGCCGCTCATCGCCGTTGCGGCGCTGGACGGCATAGACAGCCCGCAGCGCGTAGTCAAGCCGCAGCAGGTAGATGTCCTGCTGCTCGGCAAGCACCCCCCGCAGCCGCCGGTCGGCGGCCGCGAAGTCCGGATCCCGCTCCTGCACATCGAGCCATCGCCGGTACAGCGCGAGGTTGACGTCGCGGCCGCCGAGCCGCGCGCTCAGCTCACCGTCGTCGGGCTCGCGCTCCTGCCAGCCGGCGGTGACGGTGGCAAACGGCCCGTCCAGCCGCAGCGCCGCCGCGACCGAGTCGAGCGTCGGCCTGCGCTGAGGCCCGAGCAGTGTCACTCTCACGAGGCGTGAACGTGCAGGGTGGCGCCGACGGTGTCGAGCATCCCGCGCAACGTGTCGTAGTCAGGGTGGCGCATCCGCACGTACGCGTTCGCCATGTACCCGGCCTCCACCGGCTGGGTCGCCGTGCCCTCCGGCGGCAGGTGCGAGTCGATGACCCATTCGCCGAACTGCTGGTGCAGCTCCTGAACTCCGGTGAAGCCGGCGATATGGCCGTCATGATCGGGACGCAGCGCGACCATCCCGCTGGCGTACCGCCGCGACGGCGCCGAGCGGGTCGCGCCGCTGATGATCGCCTCCGCCCACTCGCGGTAGATGTCGATCTCGTTGCCGGCCGAGTACAGATCCCAGGCGCCCACGCCCGGCGGGCGGCAGCCGATCTCGGAGAACTTCAGTCCCTTCGGGCCGGAGAACCACTCCATGTGCGTCGCCGACGTCCCGATCCCGAGGGCGGCGTTCACCCGGCGGCCCATCTCGCGCAGCTCCGCGTATTCCGGCGCGGCGTCGATCCGGTTCGTGGCGATGAACTGCGGCGAGATCCACCGGGTCCGCATGGCCTCCAGCACGTTCGGGTAGTAGTGCGACGCGAAGTCAAGGGCTACCGTCCCGTCGACCGTGATGGTGTCGTAGAAGCCCTCGTGGCCCTCGATGAATTCCTCCACGGCGATCGAGTCGGCGCCTTCTGCGCCGAATACTCCCAGCGCATGCTCGAGATCAGCGGCGTTGTCGGCCCGCATCGTGCCGGCGGCGCCGGCGCCGCTGCGCGGCTTGAGTATCAGCGGGAAGCCAGTCTGCCCGGCGAAGGCGCGTGCCTCGGCGGCGCTGCCCACCGCGGCCGAGGCCGCCGTCGGGACGCCCGCCTCGCGCAGCACCTGCTTCATCGACGGCTTGTCCCGGCACAGCCAGGCCGTCCGGACCGACGTGCCGGGGATCGTGCAGGCCTCCCGGACCTGCGCCGTGGCCATGATGTGCGCCTCGATCGTCGCCTCGATCCTGTCCACCCACAGGCTGTCCTGCACCCGGCGGACCACGCCCGTCATCGTCTCGGCGTCAGTGACCGACGGCACCTGCTCGTAGTGATGCAGCCAGCCCCGCAGCTCATCGCCCAGCGCATCCGCCGGGTACTCGCCGACACCGATCACCGTCGCGCCCGCCTCGGCCAGCGCGCGGGCGAACTGGCGCTGGCTGGCGGGAAAGAACGGCTCGACGAACACGACGTTCATGTCTCGCATGCTAGCCGGGCGGGCGAAACGGGCCTATCCTCCCGACCACGATGAACGTCCTCATGATCTCCCCTGGCTACCCGGCCGAAATGACGTTCTTCACCCGCGGCCTGGCGGCCGCCGGAGCATCCGTCATCGGGGTTGGCGATCAGCCGGCACCGGCCCTCCCGGTCATCGCGCGGGATGCGATGTCGCACTACATCGCGGTTGGCTCGCTCGCTGCCGAGGAAGCCGTGGTGGCGACCGTCCGCGCGCTGGCCCGGCAGGTGCGGATCGACCGGGTGGAATGCCTGTGGGAGCCTTATATGCTGCTCGCCGCGCGGCTTCGCGAGGAGCTTGACCTGCCCGGGCTGACGGTGACGCAGACGGTGCCGTTCCGTGACAAGGAGCAGATGAAGCGGCTCATCGATGCCGCCGGTCTCCGCACGCCGCGACACGCGAGCGCCGAGACGGTCGCCGGCGTGTGGGCCGCCGCTGACCGCATTGGCTTCCCGCTCATCGTCAAGCCCATCGCCGGCGGCGGCTCGGCCGACACCTACCGGGCCGGGTCGGTCACTGAGCTCAATGCCATCCTGCCGATGCTCCGGCATGTGCCGCAGGTCAGCGTCGAGGAGTTCGTCGAGGCCGAGGAGTTCACCTACGACACCATCTGCGCCGGCGGCCGGGTGCTGTTCGAGAACATCTCGTGGTACCGCCCGCGCCCGCTGCTCAACAAGACGCATGAGTGGATCAGCCCCATCGACATCACGCTGCGTGACCTGGACGCGCCGGAGCTTCAGGGCGGCCGCGCGCTCGGCGCCGCCGTCCTGAAGGTGCTGGGATTCCGGGACGGGTTCACCCACATGGAGTGGTACCGGAAGGCCGACGGCGAGGTGGTCTTCGGCGAGATCGCCGCCCGCCCGCCCGGCGGGCGCATGGTCGACCTGATGAACTACGCCACCGACGCCGACCTCTTCTCGGCCTGGGCGGAGGCTGTCACGCACGGGCGGATCTCGCAGCCGATCGAGCGGCGCTACAACGCCGCAAGCATCTTCAAGCGGGCCAAGGGCGCCGGCCGGATCACCCACTACGAGGGCCTCGACCGCCTGCTGGCCGAGTTCGGCGTACATGTCGCTGCAGTCGACCTGCTCCCGGTCGGCGCGGCACGGCGCGACTGGCGGGCCACCAGCATCTCCGACGGCGTGGTGGTCGTCCGCCACCGGGAGCTGTCGAGAACCGTGGAGATGGCGGACCGCTTCGCCGCCGAGCTGCACCTGTTCGCCGGCTGACGCCGTCGGCCGCGCAGCCCGTCCTCGGCCTGATACTGATCATCAGGGGGCACCAGCGGGAGCAGGACCGGCAACAGCGCGGTGCACGCCGAACTCGTTCGGCTCAACGTGCGGCTGACAGCCATCGAGAAGGTGCTGACGGATATCGAGTGAGATCCCGGCGTCAGTGCGGCCACGCCAGGCGAGACTACCGGTCTGCTGCCGTCACGCCTGGCCGGCCTCGGCGCCGCGGCGCAGGACGACGACGGAACGCGCGGCGACGGGCAGCATGGCAGAACCTGCGAAGACATCGCCTTCCCGGCCTGGTCCAGCGGTGTCGAGCACGACATCCCACGACTCGCCCCACTGCTTGGGCAACGTCCAGTCGAGCGGCTCGTGATAGGCGTTGAACAGCAGCAGGAAGGAATCATCGGTCACCCGCTGGCCGCGGCGGTCGCGGTCGGTAATCGCCTCGCCGTTCAGGAAGAGGCCGACTGAGCTGGGGGTGGACCCGGCGTCCCAGTCGTCGTCGCCCATCTCGGCGCCGTCGGGCTTGAACCAGCCGAGGTCCACCGACCCCCGGATGGGCAGGCCCTGGAACCAGCGCCGCCTGCGCAGCACCGGATGCTCGCGCCGCAGCGCGATCAGGCGGCCGGTGAAGTCGAGCAACTCCTCGTCGACGTTGCCCCAGTCGTACCAGGAGATCTCGTTGTCCTGGCAGTAGGCGTTGTTGTTGCCGCGCTGGGTACGCCCGGTCTCATCGCCGCCGAGCAGCATGGTGACACCCTGAGAGAGCAGCAGCGTGGCCAGGAAATTGCGCTGCTGCCTGCGGCGCAGCGCCAGCACCCGCTCGTCGTCCGCGTCGCCCTCGGCGCCGCAGTTCCAGGACCGGTTGTGGCTCTCTCCGTCCGCCCCGTCCTCGCCGTTGGCCTCGTTGTGCTTTTCGTTGTAGGAGACCAGGTCGCGCAGGGTGAAGCCATCGTGGGCAGTGACGAAGTTGACGCTGGCCCCCGGATGCCGGGCGTCGGCCTGGTAGAGGTCGGAGCTGCCGGTAAGGCGGGAGGCGAACTCGCCGAGGGTAGCGGGCTCACCGCGCCAGAAGTCCCGCACCGTGTCGCGGTACCGGCCGTTCCACTCTGACCACAGCGCCGGGAAGTTGCCGACCTGGTAGCCGCCCTCGCCGATGTCCCAGGGCTCGGCGATGAGCTTGACCTGCGAGACGACCGGATCCTGCTGGATCAGGTCGAAGAACGCGGACAGGCGGTCGACCTCGTGGAACTGGCGGGCCAGGCTGGCGGCCAGGTCGAAGCGGAACCCGTCGACGTGCATGTAGGTCACCCAGTAGCGCAGCGAGTCCATGATCAGCTGCAGGGTGTGCGGATGCCGGACGTTGAGGCTGTTGCCGGTGCCGGTCGTGTCGTAGTAGAAGTTCGGGTTCTCCGGCACCAGCCGGTAGTAGGCGGCGTTGTCGATGCCCTTCATCGACAGCATCGGGCCGAGCTGGTTGCCCTCGGCGGTGTGGTTGTAGACGACATCGAGGATCACCTCGATCCCGGCTTCGTGCAGCGCCCGTACCATCGCCTTGAACTCGGCGACCTGCTCGCCGCGCTGGCCGGCGGCGGCGTAGTCGTTGTGCGGGGCGAGGAAGCCGATCGAGTTGTAGCCCCAGTAGTTCCGCAGGCCCCGGTCCGCCAGGTGGCTGTCGTGCACGAACTGGTGCACGGGCAGCAGTTCCACCGCGGTGATACCGAGCCCGGTCAGGTACTCGATCGCGGCTGGGTGCGCCAGCCCGGCGTAGGTGCCGCGCTGCGCCCCGGGGATCTCCGGATGCCGGGCGGTGAAGCCCTTGACATGGACCTCGTAGATGACCGACTCGTTGAGCTGGATGTCCGGCGGCCGGTCGTTGCCCCAGTCGAAGTACGGGTTGTGCACGACTGACCTGGGCACGTACGCGGCGCTGTCGTCGTCGTTACGCGAGTTCTCGTCGCCGAACGTGTAGGGAAAGCACGCTGGGTTCCAGTGCACCTCGCCCTCGATGGCCTTGGCGTAGGGGTCGATGAGCAACTTGGCCGGGTTGCAGCGGTGGCCCCGGTCCGGCGCCCACGGCCCGTGCACCCGGTAGCCGTACCGCTGCCCGGGCACCACCGACGGCAGGTAGGCGTGCCAGCAGGAGGCGTCGATCTCCTCTAGGGCTACCCGCTGCTCGCCGCCGTCATTGTCGAAGAGGCAGAGCTCGACTCGCTCAGCGGCCTCGGAGAACAGCGAGAAGTTGGTCCCGCCGCCGTCATAGGCGGCGCCCAGCGGATAGGGCCGACCCGGCCAGGTCTCGATGGCCTCGCCCATGAGTTGCTGCGTCCTTTCGCTGGCGTCTTCGGCGGCGGCTGGCTGGCCCGGTGGTGCTGCGGGTCGGCCAGCCGCTTAAGTCATGGTGCACCGGATCCGTCAGGCTGGCACCGGATCGAGCAGGATGGCTGCGGTGTCGGGCGGCAGGACAACTCCCCGGCCCGCCGGTTTCACGCCGGGATCGGAGGCCGCGAGCAGCTCCGCCGACGGCGGCGCCGGGAAGGTCCAGGTTCCGGAGCCAAGGTTACTGGCCACGACGACCGGCCCCCGGCGGACGACCAGCCAGCCGGCCTCCTCGTCGCAGTCGGCCGCGACGCGGTCAAGGCGGGGGTCGGTCAGCGCGGGGATTTGCCGGCGCAGGGCGATCAGCCGGCGATGCCAGGCCAGCAGGCCGGCGTGCGGATCGCGGCGCGGCTCGGCCCAGTCGAGCCTGGACCGCTCGAACGTCGCCGGATCCTGCGGATCGGGCACGTCACCAGGGTCCCAGCCGAAGGCGGCGAACTCCCGCCGCCGCCCCTCGCTGACCGCGCGCCCGAGCGCGGGATCGGAGTGGTCGGTGAAGTACTGGAACGGCGTGCCTGCCCCCCATTCCTCGCCCTGGAACAGCATCGGCACGAACGGCGCGGTGAGCAGCAGGGCGGCGGCCACCCGGAGCCTGCCGTCACTGATCAGGGCAGCGGTCCGCTGGCCGGCCGCGCGGTTGCCGATCTGGTCGTGGTTCTGGGCGGCGACTACGAACTGGCCGCCGCCCAGCCCCGCGGGCGGCCTGCCGTGCACTCGCTGGCGGTACGGCGAGTAGACGCCGTCGTACACCCACGCCTGCCGCATCGCCTTAGCGAGCAGGCGAAGTGGCCCGAAGTCCGCGTAATAGCCGCTTTTCTCGCCGGTCAGCGAGGCATGCAGTGCGTGATGCCATTCGTCAGCCCAGGATGCGTCCAGGCCGTAGCCGCCTGCCGCGCGGCCGCGGACGTAGCGGGGGTCGTTCCTGTCGCTCTCGGCGATGACGAAGAGCGGTCGGCCCGCATGCGCCGCGAGCGCGCCCACCTCGGCCGCAAGTTCCTCCAGGATGTGCGTCGCCGAGTCGTCCGCGATGGCGTGCACGGCGTCCAGGCGGAGCCCGTCGCAGTGGTAGTCGTCCAGCCACATCAGCGCGTTGTCGAGGACGAACCGGCGGACCTCGTCGCTGCCCGGCCCGTCGAAGTTGACCGCCTCGCCCCAGCTGGTCCGGTGCCGCGCCGAGAAGTACGGGCCGAATTCCGGCAGGTAGTTGCCGTCCGGCCCGGCGTGGTTGTAGACGACGTCCATGATCACGCCGATCCCGCGGCCGTGCGCGGCGTCGACAAGCCGCTTGAGCCCGTCCGGGCCGCCGTAGGCGTGGTGCGGGGCGAACAGGGCGGTGCCGTCGTAGCCCCAGCCCCGGCGGCCGGGGAACTCGGCCACCGGCATCAGCTCGATGGCATCGACGCCGAGGTCGTCGAGGTGTCCCAGGTGCCTGATCGCGCCGTCGAAGGTTCCCTCGGCGGAGAAGGTGCCGATGTGGCACTCATACAGCACCGACCCGGTCAGCGGCAGGCCGCGCCAGCCGCCGTCGGACCAGGTGAACGCGCCGTGGTCGACCACTCGTGACGGGCCGTGCACGCCGCCGGGCTGGAAGGCGGAGCGGGGGTCGGGCCGCGGCGGTCCGCCATCCAGGCTGAACGCGTAGTCGCTGCCCGGTCCGGCGTCCGCGGCGCGCAGCGTCCACCAGCCGCGTTCTGCCTGGCCCATCGGCAGCCGCCGCTCGCCGCGGCCTGCCTCGCCGCTGTCGGCCTCGCCGGGACCGGCCGCGGTGAGGACGACCTCGGCGCGGCCGGCCCGCGGCGCCCAGACCCGGAACTCGTGCATCACGCCGCCCCGTCCCTGGCCAGCACGGCGACCGGGAACCTGCGAGTCAGGGCAGCCGCGCTGACCTCGCCGCCATCGACCTTTTCGCCGGTCAGCACGCTCGCCCAGGCACCGCCCGGGAGCGCGACTATGGTGTCCGCCCAGCCGTCTGCCAGGCCAGTGA
>WNFB01002443.1_pt1 | contig 16494 bp, 17 predicted proteins | sample 5400501 | NCBI WGS metagenome assembly WNFB01 (sample SAMN13153341, study PRJNA577476) | soil metagenome | isolation source: 200 cm saprolite under Douglas fir tree site 2 hole 1 | place: USA:California | collected 2015-04-18
AATGTGTTCTTCTGCATGCATGCCGTGGCCTCGATTAATCTGAAATCCGATTTGACTGATAAACCCTATGTCCCGCATTATCTATAAACCTGTCCACTATGTCCCCGAACGGGTGTTCGCTATGTCCCCGGTCTATACATCCCGGAGGGAGAAGGGGGTTTAGCCCCTCTCCCGCCGGGAGAGGGGTTGGGGTGAGGGAGGTTTTTTGTAAAAGTATTTTCGGGACGCCACACTAGCAGGGTACTGAAAAACGAGTTTTTCAGCACCCTGCTAATCAGCCTGTGGCGTTAAAAACACAAAAACCGCCTCGGCATCCGCTTCCGGCACTTCGCGCCCGGCTTCTTGCTGCGCCAATTCCAGCAAAACTTTAAACAAGCGCGTGTTGTGGTAGAGCACGTCGGTATCGAACGGCTTTTCGCTTTGTTCGTCCCGCCCGCCATTGCCGTTGGCTCGGTAATTAGTCAGCATTTCAATTTTTGCCCGGCATAAGGCGGCCAGTTGATGGGTAAGCGCCGGGTTAAGGCAGTGATCTTGAATCAGGCTTCCCAACCGATCCGGATCGCTTAAGATCTCCTGGGTTTTTTCTTCGACGCGCCGATAACGCGCGGTTTCCGCGTTCTCCATGGCGCGCAAAGTTTTAGCGGGTAAAAAGGCGCGGTCGGTTAACATGCAGCCTCCTTTTTAGAAAAGAATTCATCGTCTTGAATTTTTATCGTGCGTTGTGAACTCGAAACAACCACGCGCGCAAAAGGGCGAGCGTTATGCCATCCTTGGGGAAGCTCTGAGTAAGTCGTCAAATCAAGGTTCCTCACCGCCTAACGGCGGTGAGGAATGACGGCAATCCAGCGCGCCGTCGCCAGCCCCTGGGCTTAACGTTGGCGCTTCCACCGGGATTTAATCGGCCTGAATCCCCACCTAGTCATGCGGCCCGAAGGCAGTGGAAGCTGCTGTTGAGCTTAGTTAAGCATACTTACATAGATAATGTCAAGTACGCTTACAAATGGGTAGTGTCTCAGTTTGAATTTCCTCTATCGGGGCCAGAAGCGGACGTTCGTGCATTGCGCGAAACCGAGCGCTAAGTCAACAGATGCGCGTGTTACCGATCTGCGGAGAAAGTGCAATTGCCGTATAAAGCGGCGGCGATCCTAAAACCGTGCGCTGCCCGTGCTACCTCGGCAGATGCGGCGAGTGGCATAAACCCCACTTAAATATAGCTAAAATCGGCGTTTTAGCGCCTTTTTTAGGGAATACCCCCTGTTGATTTATTGCCAGAGTCGACCTATTGTAGCAACCTTTTGTCAATCCGACGAACATATCGCACCGCCGGTGGTGCGAGAACAAAAAATGAACTATCATCAGGTCAGGGAAACACTAGAGCAGTCACCAAAGAGTATTCGATGCAATGAGCTGAAGTCGATGCTTACTGACCTTGGTTTTAAGATAAGACAGGGAAGCGCGCAACATCATGTATTTAAGCATCCTCACTTACATGGGTTTCGTGGCGGGAACTTCAATTGCGATAATCCAGTTTTGCCCGTTTACATAAAAAACATAATAAAAATTTTGGACGAGCACGAAGACACGTTAATAGCGAGGTATGGGGATTAGATTATGGTCAAGCAAAATACAGTAAATTTTGATCCAGAAGCCTACGCTATCACCATTCAAAGGCAGGCCGTTGATGGTGAGGATTTGTATGTCGGAAAGGTGAGAGAGTTCCCCGACGTGAAGGTGTACGAAAAGACGTTCGATGCTGCCCACTCTGCTGTCCTCGATGTGCTTAGAACACTTTTTTTGGTCTATCAGGAAGAAGGTTCTAAGTTCCCGGGACCAGAGAAAGAGCTAGAATATAGTGGTCGCATCACTCTGAGAATCCCCAAGTTTTTGCATCGAGAACTCTCACTTGCTTCAGAAAGAGAGGGAGTAAGCATTAATCAATATGTTGTTTCGATACTTTCTAGATCTTCTTTTCCGTTGGTATCCTCATATGGTTTTGGGGAAGTTTATTCCGTAACGGCTTATCCTGTAGCTACCAGCATGGTATTTGCAGCTTCATTACTATCACCTAAGCCGGATATAATTCAACCCAATGTGACAACACCGAGAACTCCTGTTATTAAATTAAGGGCGTAAAGCATGAGCCAAAAAGAGCAGCAGAAAAAAGAAAAAGAATTCGACTTCATCAGCGAGGAAGTGGAAGAAATTTATGTGGATGGAGTTTCCAACATAATACTCGGTATACCTGTCACAAAAGTCTTGTTTCATTTGCTAGATCAAGCAGCCACTGAAAATAAGCTGGAAGTACGCAGGGGTATATTAAATCTCACTATTCCAACAATAACGCTAATCGAGTTCTGCGCGAATTTCTTGAATGGGTTGGTGCTTAATAAAGATGGGGTTAGCTCGACCTTGCAGCAGCATAATAAAAAATTTATGGAAATAGTGGACGCGTTGGAAAAATCACAGAAGCTTGCGCAACAGGATCAAGAGCAAAAGTAAAACATCACTTACTTTCCAACGCGGCAATGCGCTCGCCGTGCTCCTGTAGGCGCTCAGTGTCCGCCTTGGGTCCGGAAGCTGAAACTCAAACTAAGACACTACCTACAAATAAAGAGACAGGTGAGGGGTACGATAAACGGCTAATTTACGAGGAGATAAAGCCAAGTAACGGCACGGCAGAGCTCCCTAACGCTTTTTAACGTGGCTGGCCGGATGAATGCCGATGACCGCGTGAATAAACAAAATATCCGCGAGCGCGAAGACCATGCGCTCGCCGCCGGAAACACTTTCGATAGTGATGTAATCTTCCCGCTTATTGGTAAGCTGTTTAACCATTACCTGGCCGTCCTTGAGCTTAATAATCACATCCTCCCCGGACACAAGCTCGGCATTACGTGATGCGACAATGACTTCTCCTTCTTTAATCCTGGGCGCCATGGAATTGCCGCGGACGCGAAGCGCATAGGCGGTTGGATCTTTTACGAAGACCTCAATATATTCGTCGCCATACCCGGTCGGGTATCCCAGGTCTTCCCAATGGGCGTCCGGCCCTCCTTGTGTGTTTCCCACGATTGGAACCTCCCTTGCTTGTCCTAAGTCTGGTCCTGCTTCGGTATCCTTGCCCCACAAAGAATTGGACTCCGCTGCCTGCTGGCCGGTCGCCAGCCATTCAGCCGGCTTGTTTAGTCGTCGGGCTATTTTAAAGAGGTTATTGGGTTTTAATGATTTGGTATCCCCATTTTCCCAGAGCGCGACCGCGGCACGCGACACTCCGGCCGCATCTGCAAGATCTTGCTGCGTTAGCTTAGCCTCTGTTCTCGCTCGCCGAATGCGTTCTCCGGCCGTTTCTTTACTCACGTAAGCTAGCTTACCTTTAAACGTTGTTAGCATGCTTGACATCAATAGGTAAGCAAGCTTACTATAGAGGGGTGACAACGGACCAAGCCCAGACCATTAAACCGATTCATTTCCCCTGGCCCATGCAAATGGGGCGCAAAAGGCGAGGTTGAGCATGAACGAAGATAAAAAACCGGTACAACCAGGCGGCCCGCATGAGCCGAAACGACGACTGACGGCGGAACTCGAAGCATTCAGTCTGGGAGATCAGTTTGCCGACGCGCTCAATGGCGTTGACCACAACACGCGCTGCCTGGTGCTTGCGCGGGTGTTCGCAAAGATATTGCCGGTCAAACCGCTGGGGTGACCGGATGCCGCGGACTATTGAACAACTGATGGATCATTGGGCGCGCTGGCGCATGCGCTCTCGCAGCCAAATGGGCCTCGGCTTTGGCCGAAGCCAGACCGACCGCATCGTCTCGGGCCTAAAGGGGACATTGTGCCGAACCTGCCGGGGCGCTAAGTTTGTGTTGGTGGAGACTGACGGGCGCAGGCGGTATGAAGAGTGCGGCACGTGCCGCGGCCATGGCCATATTTTTATGCGCGGCCGCGGCGTTAATCCGGCGCTGATTAAGAGCACATCGCCGGACTATAAAGATCCGGTCGCCGAAAAAATTGACCTCATCGTGTGCCGCCTGATTAAACCGCAGCGGCGCGTGATTGAGGAATATTATTTCGGTACGGGTACAGCCAAAATCATGGCGCGGCGATTAAGGCTGTCCATCGGTGTTTTTTCCCGCCACCTCAGCGAGGCGCATACCCTGATTGAGTGCCATTACTATAACCGTTTCCCCCGGGTGATCCATGACGAAGAAAACACTTCGCGCCCGCTCCGAGCGTGAGCGGCGAAGGCTTCATAAGGCGATGCTAGCGGCGCAGCACACCATTATTGCGACGCATCGCGCCGAGGACCTGGAGCGCTGGCGCCGGGATCATGCGACCTTAATCGAGTTGACCCGCCAACCGGCTTTTCGCGACTGGTTTGAGGCAGAGGAGCTGGGGGCATGGCGGGACGATTACGAAATCGATCCGGACCGATTCCGGCTGGAGATGGACAAAGTAATGGCGTGGCTTAACGCCCATCCCGGCGCGCGTTTGGCATGGCTGTGACCGGGGTATTGGGTAGGGAGTCAGTTTGCAATCTAAATCTAAAGATCAATGTAGGTTGGGTTAAGCCGCGTAAGCGGCGAACCCAACGAAATCATAGATTTGATGGGTCCGCTCCGCTTGACCCATCCTACGCTCACCGTTTTTGGTCACGATGAAACATAAGCCAGCCCAAGAAGGATGGCGATCGGGCCAGAATGACTCGTTAGCGACACTGCTAATACCATATTGGAAGAGACTCGTTCTGTACGCTAGCACACATATGACGCGTCATTTTTTTCTCTTCCTTATATACTCCTTTGTCGCCAGGAGGTTTATATTCGGGTGGTAGCTCAGCAGTAATCTCTGTATTGCTGCATCACTGTTAACCGTCTCAAATAAGGAGTATCCGTGAACACGACAAAAATAGCGGCTCCTCAACTTCTGTCCAAGATATCTACGGGCATCAAGGGATTTGACGAATTGAGCCACGGCGGACTGCCACGGAACCGCACGAGTCTGCTGAAGGGCGGCCCGGGCTCGGGCAAGACCGTGTTCGCTCTTCAATCCCTCGTAAACGCAGTGCGCCAGCGGCAAGAATCCGGCATCTTTGTTGCGTTCGAGGAAAGCACACGCCAGATCATCGCGAATGCCGCCACGTTCGATTGGGGTCTGTCTGCTCTGGCTAAGAACAAGCTCTTTTTCCTGGACGCGCACCTGTCGCCCGAGGTCGTCCAGTCCGGCGAGTTCGACCTGAGCGGCATGCTGGCCATGCTCAAGGCGAAGAAGGAAGAGATCGGCGCGCAATGGATCGTGTTTGACGGAATCGATGTGCTGCTGACGCTGCTGCAGAATCCGATTTCTGAAATGCGGGAAATCTACCGCATCCGCGACTGGCTGGCGGACAACGATATGACCGCCGTTATCACGGCCAAAATCGATGGCGGTATTTCCGATGTCGTGAACTACGGCTTCATGCAGTTCATGGTCGATTGCGTGATCCGGTTCGACCGGCGCCTGGAGTACGGGGTCGCACCGGCTCCAGATCACAAAATATCGCGGCTCGGATTTTGTGGCGGGTGAATTTCCGGTGAGCTTCGGGCCCTCCGGGATGGAAGTGGGCGCCCCCGAACCGGCCGAAATCAAGCACGAGGCTTCGACCGAGCGGGTTTCAGCCGGCTTCGAGCGCCTCGACACGATGCTGGGCGGCGGCTTGTTCCGCGGCAGCAGCACGCTGATCACGGGTGTGCCCGGCACGTCCAAGACGATACAGCGTCGCGCCGAGTTCGATCATAAGCGCGGGGAGCTGCAGGCTGCCGAAGCGGATACTCATGCCCGGATCAAAGCCTTGCAGCAGGATCTCGAGCGGCAGCGGCTTGAGTTAGCGTTGTACTCCAGCGGCAATGAAGTGCGTATTGTGTCCTCGAGCGACAGGGAGAACGAGCTGCGCAGGATGCGTAGCGCGGACCCGGCAGCAGCCGCGGCAACCGCAGCGGCACCCTCGCTGGTGGAGCGTCGTGTTGCCTCTGGTTCCGGAAATTTCGGAAATAATGGCAAAAAGGACCAGCGAAATGCGCCGTAAGCAGAAGAAAGACAATGCATCCGGCCTCGCAACTACAACAGTTGTGGTGATGCGTCTATACGTTGCCGGCAGCGCGCCCAATTCGCTTCAGGCCATCGCCAATCTTGAAGCGATTTGTCAGGAGTACTTGAAGGACAGCTACAAGCTGGAAATTGTCGACGTTTTCGAACATCCGCTGCGCGCGTTGGCCGATGGTGTCCTCGTCACACCCAGCCTCGCTAAGGTGTCTCCAGCACCGGGTACGAAGATTGTCGGCAACCTCAGCGACAGACGCAATGTGCTTCTCGCGCTCGGATTAAAACGAAAAGTCAGAAAAGTCAAATGACACTCAAGCTTCCCGTTTCGAACAGGAACCCCTCTCGCACGGATGACGAGCCCGGATTAAATGGCTTGATCCTGCGGCTGGTTAAGAGTGCCTCTGCGCTTCACGCTATCGAATCGGGCCAGGTTGACGCAATTATGGACCCCACGACCGGCAACGCCATCCTGCTGCCCGAGGCACAGAAGTCGCTGCGTGAGGGCGAAGCGCGCTTCCGCAGCCTGGTCGGGCTGTCCTCGGACGGGTACTGGGAGCAGGACGAACACTTTCGCTTTGTTTCGTACTTAGGCGCGGCGATCGGGGGCTCCCGGATCGATGACGAAGGCATCATCGGCAAGACGCTCTGGGATGTGCCGTTCGACAACATGAGCAAGGCCGATTGGCAAGCGCACCAAAGACAGCTGAAGTCGCACGTCACCTTCCGTGACCTCGAACTAAGACGCGTGGACCACGCCGGCAAGCTGCGCTACATCAGCGTCAGCGGCGAACCGATCTTCGACCAGGAGGGCAGGTTCAAGGGCTACCGCGGGACCATGCGGGATGTCACCAAGCGCAAGCAGGCAGAAGCCGGCTTGCAGGAGCCGAATCGCGTCGCTCGCGCCATCCTCGATGCGCTCGCCGCCGATGTCTGCGTACTCGACGCGGCCGGGACCGTCATTATGGCGAATAAGGGATGGCACGCTTTCGCCGCCGCCAATGGAGGCATCGGGGCGGGTGTCACTGAGGGCGCCAACTATCTCGCCGTGTGCGACAAGGCCCGCGGCAACGAGCGCGTGGACGGCATCGCGATCGCTGCGGGGATCCGCCAGGTGATTGCCGGCGAGCGCACGCTGTTTCGCCACGAGTATGGCCGCGACTCGCCGGCCGGGCGGTACTGGTTCATACTAACCGTCACGGGTTTTTCCGGAGACGGCGCGGCGCGCGCGGTCATTTCACGTGAGAACATCACCGAGCCGCTGCCGGAGCTGGAGTACACGGCTGCGAACCGACTGCCTGTTGCAAACGGCCTGCTTGCCGTCCTGCCACGCAAGGAGTATCAACGCCTGCGGGCCTCCCTCGAGCCGGTCACGCTGACTTACGGCGAAGTGCTCTACGAGCCCAGGGAGCCGATTCGGCATGTTTACTTTCCCAACAACTCGCTTGTGTCTTTGCTGACGACGGTAGAGGGCCACAAGGCTCTGGAAGTCGGCCTGGTCGGCTGGGAAGGCATGGTCGGCGTTCCCCTGGCGCTGGGGAGCAGAGTTTCCTCCGTTCGCGCCCTGGTGCAGGGAACCGGGAAGGCCATGCGGATGAAATCAGCGCGTTTTCTCAAGGAATTCCAGCAAAGCCTGTCGTTGCAACGAGAGCTGTACCGCTATAGCCATTTATTGACTGCCCAAGTTACGCAAACCGCCGCGTGCAACCGCTTTCATATGGTCGAAGCGCGCCTCGCCCGCTGGCTGCTGATGACCCGCGACCGCGTACGGTCAGACGAATTCCATCTTACGCACGAATTTCTGGCGAACATGCTGGGTGTGCGACGGGCTGGAGTCACCAACGCCGCCAGCGCTCTGCAGCAACGCAAACTGATCAGTTACAGCCGCGGCAACATCAGTATCCTTGATCGGAAAGGCCTCAAAGCAGCCTCTTGCGGGTGTTACCAGACTGTCAAAGACATGTTCGACAGTACCCAGGGTTAGACGATGTCTGGCTCCTGGGGCCGAATTCTTCATCGTGGGCAGCGAGTTAAAGCGTATAGAACATCATACCGAAACAGTCTGCGCGGCTTCGGACTCGCGAGCAGGTGCGCTGCGAACCGGATACTCAGCACCCAACAGTTCCCAGATTAGGACATTAGGCAACACTACCGGGTATTGACATCGGATGAGAACGGTAGTAGCATGGACTTTATTAGATTGGTCGAACTGTCACACGAAGCCGGGTTCCGCAAGGAGCGCCGGCTTTTTTATTGGCCGTTTTTTATCTCTTATGCACTCTTATTTAAGAGTGCCTAACAAAATGAGAACCGCTACCTCCACAACCTTCCTCACCCCGGCCCTTTCCATGAACCTGCGGCCGGAGGCCGTACCGACTTTCCCTCTCCCACCGGGCCCACCGGGAGAAGGCGATCCGAAGGGCCGGGTGAGGGAGAGGGGGTTTCGTGTCCATGTTCATTTTGTTAGGCGCGCTAAATTAAACCATCTACCGTAACAGCAAGCCGTTCGGCGTGCTTTTAGCACCTCGATACTGCCGGCGCGGTCGCCGTTTTCGAGTTGAGGTAGAAGGCGTACTGATATCCGCCGCGTTGGCGACTTCGTCCTGTGTCAGTTTGCGGAATTCGCGCCAGACTTTAATGGGGTTTTCGCGGTTAACGAGGCGGTCTACTAGTTCGGCCGGAATCGTATCTAAAAAGAGAGTGCGTCGGTCAATAACCCGAAGAATTGGGGCATTAAGCTTGAGCTAACACGATAAAATAGCTGGCGGCCTAAGAGGCCGCCAGCAACTTCCATGTTTCCCCTAGTGAGGGTATATACAGAACCCACACTTGAGCTTGGCACAGATTTGCGGTTATGCAAGAAAAAGTTCAAAAGAAAGGCGGGAGAGTGAATAATCAATAAGAATCAATAAGAATCAGGCAGAGATGCTGAAACAATAAAATGCCGGCGGCAGGTGGGGGCCTGCCGCCGGCTAAACAACAGCAAAAACACTCCGGCTTGAAGGTGAGGGGATAAGCCGGAATATTAAGTCTGGCACTGAATTGAGATGGTTCAACACCAGCAGTCACTAATCCGAGCCCATTCGTCGTAATCATCATTATCCGGCCTAGTGTTGTGTCCCATTAATTCGTAGATGATTCGAGCTCAGCGCAATCCAACACATGGCTCCCTCAATCCCCCCGGATTATCCGATGAAGACCTCGAAACGCTCGAAAAAATCCCCGCCCGGCCGGCTCGCCGGCCAGGCGCAGGTACAAGCGGAAGAAGCGAAACGCCGTCTCGCTGATTTTGTTCGGTTTGGTTGGCATGTCGTCGAGCCGTCGACGCCGTTCGTTTCCGGCTTTCATATCGACGCGATCTGCGAACATCTGGAAGCGGTAAGCCGGGGGCAGATCCGCAATCTGCTGATCAATATCCCGCCGCGCCACATGAAGTCGCTCGCGGTCTCGGTGTTCTGGCCGGCCTGGGAATGGATAGCGGCGCCGCATAGCCGCTGGCTGTTCGCGAGCTACGCCGCGTCGTTGTCGGTCCGCGACTCGCTGAAGTGCCGGCGCCTGATTTTGTCGCCCTGGTATCAGCGCCACTTCGGCGATTGCTTCACGCTCACCGGCGATCAAAACGAGAAGACCCGGTTTGAGAACGATAAGACCGGCTACCGCCTGGCGACCTCGGTCGGCGGCACCGGCACCGGCGAAGGCGGCGACGTTGTTGTTGTTGACGATCCGCACAATGTGCATGAAGCGGAGAGCGATCTCATTCGCGAATCGACCATCACCTGGTGGGACGAGGTGATGTCGACCCGCCTCAACGATCCCAAGACCGGCGCGCGCGTGATCGTGATGCAGCGCGTGCACAACCGCGATCTCGGCGGCCACGTGCTGGAGCAGGGCGGTTACGAACACCTTTGCCTGCCGGCGGAATATGAAGGATCGAACAAAACCACCGTTATCGGTTGGAGCGATCCGCGCGTCGATGCGGGCGAGCTGCTGTGGCCGGAACGATTCGGGCCGGCGGAACTTGAAGACTTAAAGAAGCGTTTAGGCAGTTATGCCGCCGCGGGGCAATTGCAGCAGCGCCCATCCCCGCGCGCCGGCGGTATCTTCCAGCGCGGATGGTGGCGGTTTTACACGATTTCCCCCGGCCACTTCGACGAGATTATCCAGAGCTGGGATATGACGTTCAAGGGCGCGGGCACCGCCGACTTCGTGGCAGGCCACGTGTGGGGCAGGCGCGGAGCGGACAAGTATCTGCTGGACCGCGTGCACGCGCGGCTCAGCTTTCCGGAAACGATCCATGCGGTACGCGGCCTGTCCTACAAGTGGCCGCAGGCGCATCGGAAGTTGGTGGAAGACGCCGCCAACGGGCCGGCTGTCATCGCAACGCTGCAACATGAAATACCGGGGCTGATCGCCGTGGAGCCGCAAGGCGGCAAAGAGGCGCGCGCCCATGCCGCATCGCCACAGGTGGAGGCCGGCAACGTGTATTTGCCGGATGCGTCGATCGCGCCCTGGGTGCATGACTTTATCGAGGTCGCGGCGGCGTTTCCAAAAGTGCCGCACGACGACGATATCGATGCGATGACCCAGGCGCTGCTGCACTTCGGCATGGATTCCCGGTATGCATTCGGCTTTATCTGACAGGGGCGCCTTGATTTGTGGAATAAGCTCAAACTCGCAGCCCTCCGCTGGCGGAAAAAACCGCGGCGCGAGACGGACATTTATCCGCGCCTGGTTTCCATCGGCACTGCCGGCCGCATGGACAAGAAGCGCCCGGCGATCAAAGGCACGGCCACCAATCTGCGCTACTTCTCGCGCACGGTGCATGCGCGGCGCGCGATCAATGCGATAAAGAATCCGATATCACAGCTCGGCTGGGAGGTCGCGCCGATTCCTGGCGTAAAAATGAGCCGGGAACTGGAACGGCGCGCGGAAATCGCCGCGTCCTGTCTCGATCATCCGAACGCCGACGACAGCTTCCGGACTTTGATCGAGCAGGTCATCGAAGACTATCTAGGCGTAGGCGCCGGCGCCATCGAGCAGCAGCTTGGGGCGGAAGAAAACAGGCCCTTGTGGCTTTGGCCGGTCGACGGACAGAGTATCCGGATTTTCCCCGGCTGGAGCGGAGAGCGTAACGAGGCGCGCTACCTGCAAGTGCTGGGCTACGGCAACATCGGCATGGAGCAAGGCGTGCCCCTGCTGAACGATGAGCTGATTTATATCCGCGCGAACCCGTCAACCGCGACGCCCTACGGCTATGGCCCGCTGGAGATCGCATTCAACACCATCTCGCGCAAGCTTGGGGTCGCGGACTTCGCCGGCAACATGGCGACCAACGCGCGACCGCAGAACATGTTGTATTTCGAAGGCGCCGATAAGGGCTGGGTCGATGCATTTCGCTCCTTTTGGAGAAATGAGATCGAAGCGCAGGGAGTGGTCCCGATTGTCGGCGGTAATAGTGAAGCCAAAGTCCTTGCGCTCCACGGCGGCAACGACGATGCGCTCTATCTCAAATATCAAGAGTTTCTCATCCGCGAGATCGCGACGGCGTTCGACCTTAGCCCGCAAAATCTTGGCGTCGAGCGCGATATAAACCGCAATACCAGCGAGACGGCCGAGGACCGCGATTGGGACCAGGCCATCAAACCCTTGGCCAATCTTATTGCCGAGCATCTGACACGCGAGGCGCTTCACGGCAAGCTGGGTTTTTATCAACTCCAATTTCGATTCGTCGGCATCGATCGCGAGGACGAGAAGGCGACAGCGGAGATTTACGAGAAATACTACAAGAACAACGCGATTACGCCGAATGAGCAGCGCGAGCGCTTAGGTCTGCCTCCGCTCGTTAGCGAGTGGGGCGACATGACCGCCGCCGACGTGGAGATCGCGATTTCAGCGGCGCGTGGCGCTAAAAAAATCGAGGATCCAGCGTTGACGAAGACACCCGCCGGGAAACCGGCAACACTTTCCGAAGAGGAGTGACAGCCATGTCCCTTGATGTCCATACGATTGAACTTCCAACCGGTTCGACGCCATCCCGCAAGGATCGACTGATTGTCGGCGTCCAATCCGCGGTTCCAAACGTAGCCGGCGGCGGCGCGGGCCTGGCGGTGGTGACTCCGGTTTCATTCCCCAACGGCAACCTGCCCGCGAGTTATGCGGTACTTATTACGCCTAACCAGGATGCCGTGGCGTTTGTCACCGGCAAAACCGCCACTGGGTTTAACGTCACTCTCAACCCGCGTCTTGCGACGAACACCTTGGCCGCCGGCACGTTTGATGTTTTGGTGGTGGGCTAGTAGTTGTAGGGTGGGTTAGCCCGTCAGGGCGTAACCCACCGGACGCGGCCAATGGTGGGTTACGCGCCCCACAGGGACGTGGAAGTGTCGCGGAAGACAGGATGTCGGGAGCGACCGGCTACACCGCAAATCGTCATGCCCGCCCCGATCGAGTCGAGGGCAGGCTCCAGCGGGCATCCAGGCTTTTCCGCGGCTTTCTGGATTCCCGCCTGCGCGGGAATGACTTATTTAGAGGTTCCTTAGTTATTGATCCATGTATAAGTAATGTCCGATCTTTAACAATAATCAATGTAGGTTGGGTTAAGCCGCGGTAGCGGCGAACCCAACAAAATCATAGATTTGATGGGTCCGCTGCGCTTGACCCATCCTACGTGACTAGCGAGGCTCCGATCTAGTCGTATTTATCATTCCGAGCACGGAATCTGACGGCAATCCACTTGAATAGAGGAGACATTATGGGCACTGCAACGACGCTGAGTTTAATCAACTTTACGCCTGCGGAGGACAACGCCGGCGCTACCTATGGCCAGGACATGATCGGCATGTTGAACCTGGCGCAGGTCAAAGCGGGAGAGCTGATTCAGAACCTGCAGGCGATTGTCATGCGATTGCCCGTTGGCGATCCGAACATCGCGACGATCGATACCTTGATCGCCAATCTGAGCTGAGAATTCGCAATGGCGCTCACCAAGGAACAACGCGACGCCTTGCCGGCGAGCGACTTCGTGGTGCCGCGCAAGCGCGCGCTCCCGATGCACGACGAGACCCATGTCCGCATGGCGTGGAATATGGTAGATCGCGCCAAAGACTTGACGGAGGAAGAACGCAAACAGGCGCGGCACCGAATCTTGGAGCGCGCGCACAAGCTCCGGATCGATACGAAGGATTGGAATATCCAGGCAATGAGCCTGGAGGCCATGAGCCTCGAGGTGCCGGAAGTTAAAGATCATCCGAACCGGATGCCGTTCAAGGGCATTCTCACGCGCATCGATGAGACTAGCGATCTGCCGCTCAACGGCAGCCATGGCCGCCTGTGCATTATCACGCGCAAGGCCGCGGAGGCAGCGTTGCCGTCTCTGCTGGGCATGGCGGTGGATATGAAAGAAGGCCTGGACGGCCACGATCCGAAAAATAAGGTGGGCCTCATTACCGAGGCCACTATCGAAGGCAATGCAATTCATATCGCAGGATTTTTTTACGCGTCCGATTTTCCCCAAGAGGCAAAACGCATTCAAGCCGAGAAAGCGCGGCTGGGTTTCAGTCATGAGATCCAAGCGCGAATCGAGAATCTGGATGCACCGATATGGGTGATCGCGGCATGCACGTTCACCGGCGCCGCCGTCTTGTACAAAGACAAGGCCGCCTATCAAACAACCTCACTGGCCGCTAAGGCCGAGGAAACCGACATGAGCAAAGAAATACTTGAAAAACTGGAGGCGATGGCGAAGCAGCTTGACGCTACGAATAAGGAAATCGCCGATATGAAAGCCGAGCAAGCCAAGTTATCGGAGAAGGCGCTGAAAGCCGGCTCCGTGAGTCACTTGGTGAAGCCGCATGCGGATCGCATTCGAGCGGCGGCCGACGGATTGGAGAAGGACGGCTACGGTCTGCACGCCGAACGTGGGCATGTCACCATCCTGCGGCACATGGCTGATTCCATGGAGGCCGCGGCCAACATGGGGCAACTGCCGCACGTCTACCAAACCGGCGACTTCTATCGCGCCGCCGCGGAAGTGAAAGCGGATCCTGAAACCGCGATTGCGCTTGCTGAGACCGCGAAAAAGATCGGGGACTTGGCGGCTTCGGTCGCGAGCCTTACCACCATGGTCAAGGACCAGGAGAAAGCCAGGCTGGCCGCCGGCGCCGCGCCGGAGCGCAAGACCGTAAGCATCCCGGCCGCCACCAAGACCTTGCTGGCGAAAGCCGGCCTCAATGTCGATGACGGCGAGAAGTTGACCGTCGAGCAGCTCGACAAAGTGCTGGATGCCGGCAAACTGCCGAACACCAAGCGGATCGAGGTCAAGCATAATTTGCTGGCGGCCGGCCTGTTGGAAGCCACGCACTAACCCAATATCAGCGGCGCGCACAACGTGCCGCTTTATTCCCATTGACGTACAGGGATGTACTAATGCCGTCATTGCGGTCGCTCTCGACATCCTGTCTTCCGCGACACTTGTGCATCCATGCACATCGCGGGAGCGCGATTATGACGGCTAGGAGAAGCTCATGAACAACGCACAAGTTAGAATGATCGAGTTGGCGGGCGCCGCCGACTTCCTCGGCCCCGGCGCGATTGAAGTGCCGGAATTTGAGACCGAGATCGTCGATATCATTCGCCGTGAATCGGTCGCGCTGAATCGCCTGCCGAGCGAGCGCGCGAACGGCCACCCGCATCGCTACTTCGAGCAGACCGCCATCGCGTCCGCGGTTGCGGTCGATCCACGCAATCTCGCGTCCGCGGCCACGAGCCCGACCCGCGTGGAGCGTTCCGCGCCGGTCAAGGCGGCGATTTCGCAGACCAATATCGGCCTGTTCGACAAGGAGATCACCCAGCAACAAGGCCGGTTCGGCGCCGTGGTGGCGAAGGATATCGAGGATATCGTCAGCGCGGTCCAGGTGAAGCGCGCCTCGATGCTGTGGATAGGCACCGATACCTCGCTGACCACGCCGACCACTTTGGAGTGGATGGGCGGTTTCGCGCAGATCACGCTGCAGGCCACCATTGTCCCCGGCGCGTCGATCATCGACGGGATCAAGGCGCAGGTCGCGGCGATGGTCGCGAATCAAACGTTCAAGGCCAAGCCGACCGCGATTTACGTCAATCCGGTCCTGGCCGATTACATCGACCAGGAAGCCAAGGCGTATGCGATTGAGCTGGGAAAGATGGACATAGGCGCGGGTGTGGTGGTCGCCTCGCTCAATACCCAGGCCGGGACGTTGCCGTTGATCGGCGATGCCTTCATCCCGGCCGATACCACGGCGAAGTACGGCTTCGGCGCGCCGCCGGCCGGCAACAAGAACTACTACGCGGCGATCCTGACCGAGAAAATGGTGGAGATGCCCTATGTCTCAGGCGAAACGGACAATCCGCTGCCGCGCCTGTTCCAGCTCGGCCTCATCGGCAACCTGTCCGGCCAGTACGTCGGCGTGAAATTCGACGCGGTGGTCTTCAAGGGCGCGAGCTATGCCCATTGTGTGGTTGCGGTGCAGCGTCCGTAATCGCTGCAATCATGATTGAAGCCTCCCTATTGATAGTTGTCATTCCGAACCGCCGTTAGTCACGTAGGATGGGTCAAGCGGCCGCTCCTGCGCTTCCTTGCGCTCGCGACGCACAGGGAGGTGCAAGTGTCGCGGGAGGGCTGCTCAAGCGCGTCCATGCGCACGCAGCATTCGTCCTTCCCTGGACAGCACAGGACGCCGAGAGCGACCGGCATTCGTGCGTCCATGCACAGCATAGCGGACCCATCAAATCTATGATTTTGTTGGGTTCGCCGCTTACGCGGCTTAACCCAACCTACGTTAGTATTTGTAGGGTGGGTTAGCGGCGCAGCCGCGTAACCCACCATCGGCCGCGTCCGGAGGGTTACGCCCCGACAGGCTAACCCAATCTATATTGATCATTGTTAAAGATCGGACATGGATCAATAACTAAGGAACCCCTAAATAAGTCATTCCCGCGCAGGCGGGAATCCAGAAAACTGCGGAAAAGCCTGGATGCCCGCTGGAGCCTGCCCTCGACTCGATCGGGGGCGGGCATGACGATTTGCGACTTAATCAGAGCTTCCCTAAGGAAGCACCGATCAAGTAACAAATACGACCAGATCGAAGCTTCGTTAGTGGTTCTCTGTTTCTCAGGCGCCATAACCTTGGAGTTTAAACATGGCCAATCTTCCTATTGCGGCCGGTATCGTGCGGCCGCTCGGCAGTATCGCGAGCAATGCCGGTCAAAAAGTGGCGTTGAGCGCCACCAGCGCCCAGACCGCCGCTCCCGTTGCCGCGAACATGGTCTTTTTAAAATCCGACATCGCTTGTTTTGTTTTATCCGGCTCGAACCCGACGGCGGTTGTCGATACCTGTTTTCCGCTCCCCGCGAATCAATTAGTGGGGCCGTTCGCCATTA
>WNFB01009769.1_pt1 | contig 16489 bp, 19 predicted proteins | sample 5400501 | NCBI WGS metagenome assembly WNFB01 (sample SAMN13153341, study PRJNA577476) | soil metagenome | isolation source: 200 cm saprolite under Douglas fir tree site 2 hole 1 | place: USA:California | collected 2015-04-18
GCCCTCGGACCGCCGGTTTGCATCAGCTCGATCCCGCAGCACGCAAGCCCAAACAACAGGTAGAACATCGACGACCGCCGAGACCAGTTGATCAGATCTTCGATCAGGTTGGTGCTGGTCGTGACGAGCGCGGCCGAAGCGCCGGGATCGTGGGCGTATCCCTTGAGATCCTTGATTTCGTTGTCCGCCATCTTTGCTCCTTCATTCCCGCTGTATTCTCAACGCCTGACCGGGGCGTCCTCAATCCGCTTGACCCATTCCAGGTCCCGGCGAGCCCAGATCCAAAGCAAACCGGTGAACAGAATCGCAACGAATGCCATGATTTCGACCAACGCCACCATGCCCACGCCGTCGAACACCCACTTACGGAAAACGAGGGCCACTGGAATGGTGAGGGCAATTTCGACCTCGAAGACCACGAACACCAAGGCGATGATGTAGAAACGCGGATTGAAATTGAACCAAGCGCCTCCGATCGGACGCTCGCCGCACTCGTAAATTAGATCCTTCTCTGAGTTCGGGAATTTGGGCCGAAACAGAGCTCCCACCAAAAGGTTCGTCAACGTGAAGCCGACGGCCGCAACCACAAAAATCAGCACCATCGCGAAATCAAACTGCACACTGCACCTCACTCCACTCGAGGGTCCACGGCGCGGCCTTCCATTTCAGTTATAGCGCCGGCTTGTCAATTGATGCGTAATCGCGAACGAAAGTGTCTCTGTCCCCGCATTAGACCACCTGCCTTACCTCCATAACATTTTCCTAACCATTTTCGCGACTTACGCATGGCTTTGCCTTTGACACACCGAGGCGCGGCCCCTACTGTTGCTCGGCATTAACACTCCTACCAATGAGTTCTCCCTTATCACCCTACCTGCCGTTAGCCATCGCGATGCTGGTGGCAGGCGTACTCGCGACGTTGATCGTGGGTGTTGCCTCGGTTCTCGGTCCCAAGCGCCCAACTCGAATCAAGTCAGAGCCATTCGAATGTGGTTCGGAGCCGATTGGGTCCGCACGCCAGCGCTTCGCCGTGAAGTTCTACGTCGTCGCACTCCTCTTCATCGTCTTCGACGTCGAGGCTGTTTTCCTCTACCCCTGGGCGGTGAACTTCAAGGAACTCGGCTGGTTTGGCTACTGGGAAATGGCCCTTTTCGCAGCAACCCTGGTTGTGGCGCTTATCTATATCTTTAAGAAAGGCGCGCTGAACTGGGAAAGCTGATGGCCGAGATTGATGTGACATCTGCGATTGCGACGCGACGGGACGAGGCGATTGGACGTCTCGAACGGTTGGTCTCCAAGGGGCTCGGCTGGGCTCGCAAGTTCTCCCTCTTCACCTACCCCTACGCGACCGCCTGCTGTGGGATGGAGTACATGTCGGTGGCTGCGTCGCGTTACGACATTGCCCGCTTCGGCGCAGAGTTCCCCCGCTTCTCACCCCGGCAAGCGGACATGCTGATGGTGATCGGAACGATCAACATCAAGCAGGCGCCGATCCTTCGCCGAGTCTACGACCAGATGTGCGAGCCGAAGTGGGTGGTTTCGTTCGGGGTGTGCGCTTCGTCCGGCGGGTTCTACGACAATTATGCGGTGCTACAAGGGATCGATCGAATCATGCCGGTGGACGTCTACATTCCCGGTTGCCCACCGCGGCCCGAACAGGTGCTCGACGGCTTGATCTTGCTGCAGGAGAAGATCGGCAAGGACCGGCACAAGCTGATCGAGCGGGCGCCCGGGCCGGCACGGTCGACGGGCCGGGACTTGCTTGCCGAGATGAATCGAGGCTCACAGGTTCAGCCGTCGTCTTCGGCAAGACGCGGCTACTGAACTTCGTCGAGCCACGCCATTGCCTGACGCTGGTCGGAGCAGTCTCCTAAGCACCGCACGGCGATGGTTCCGTCCTTTCGCGGCGAGCGGATGATCCAACGCAGCCCGTCGAAGGTCCCGATGTCCTTTTCCTGGAGCACCGCCTGATGCGCCTCGTCCGAAAGCTCGACGACTCCGTTGCGTCGGATCCGATAGGCGTCAAAGCTGCGTGGCGCGACCGCGAGGTGGCCCAGATCAAATGCATCCGGGCGCGCGTGGGTAAATCCGGTCTCGGCGTAGAGCCGCCGCGGCGGCACGCTCTGTCCATTGAGCAACGGGAGCAGACTCTCACCGTCGGAGCCGGCTAAAGCAGGCAGCCTCTGCACCTCGAGGAGCGTTGGCCCGATGTCGATCAGTCGTACCAGCGCATCGACTCGCGGAACGGTCTGGCCGTGCATTCGAGCAGGGAGTTTGATTGCGAGCAGGATCCGGTTCTCCTCGTCGCCAAGCCGCGCTCCATGCACCGGCGTGGCGCCGGCGAGCCAGGGTGCATCGGCGTGAAAACTTTCTCCGTGATCCGAGAAGATCGCAATCAGCGCGTCGTCATAAAGTCCGCTGTTCTTGAGCGCCGCGAGCACAATCCCAACCTGCGCGTCCGCCTGCGCCAGCAACTCGTCGTAAAGTGCCTCTGAGCCCTGCCGCGTCCATCCGTGTTCCACCGGCCCGGTGATTGGAGCGAAGGACATCCGAGTCCGCCTCTCAAGCGGCTCTGACGGGCTCACGAACTGTCGATAAAACGGATAGACGGGATCGCCCGGAAAGTGCGCGGCCGTTTCATGAAAAGCAAACAGCAGCGGGCCGGCCTGAGCTTGCTCGACCAAAGTGCCCGCCAGCCGCTCGACATAGCCAAGAGGATCATGGATGCCCGCGAGGGCACGATTGTCGATGAACTCTGGCAGCCAACGTGCTCCCAGCGCGTTGTCCGCAATGATGCCGAGCCCACGATACCGGAGCTTTTCGAGCACGAAGTTGATCGCCCCGCGTGGCGGCTGGCGGCCCTCTTGAAAACCCGCGAGCGGCCCCTGATAGTTGAAGCGCGAACAGTCGGTCGCGAACGTGGTGTGGTAACCGGCCTTGGAAAATTCAGTGGCGAAGGTCGGCGAAGCCTCCCAGCGCGACTCCGCCGTCAGCGGATATCGGTCCCCATGCCGGTGTGGCCAACGCGCGGTGAGCAGGCTGCGCCAAGCGGGCTCGGTCTGGGCAATCGGAGTGTAAGCTCGTTCAAACAGCGTTGCATCGCGTAGAAAGGCCTCCAGGTTGGGCGCGACCGTGTTGGCGCTGCCAAGCGCCTGCACGCGATCCGGGCGAAATGCGTCCAACCCGAGCAGAACGACCAATGGATGCGGCGACTTGGGCAGCACGGGGGGCGTCCGCGTGAAGCAGAGGGCGGCAGTACCCGCGAAAGTAAGGACGTTCGGAATGAACCGCGGGACGGGAAAGCGTCGCGCGGCAACGAGGAGGTGACCAGCAACCCAAAGCGCGCCGGCAAGGCGCGGCTGCCACGGGTGACCATGGTCGATCGACCAAGCGAGCAAGGGTCGGAAGGCCGGCAGGTCATCGAGCAGAGCAGGCCTGGCGATCGCGCGGTCCCAAAGGAGGAAGGCACCGAGTGCGAGCAGCTCCCCAAACAGAACGGCTCGTCGACGTCGATCCTCCGGGGGTAGCAGCAAGCTCGCGAATCCCGCAGCAACCAGGCCCAGGAAAACTCCCGCGACCGCATAGGCGATCGCGACTCGAAGGAACAGCAGTGGGAGCTGCGGCTTCACCACGCTGAGCAGGGCCGCGAATGTCCCCTGCACCGGCAGGTTCAAGCCGGGGGCGCCATCGCGGAGCATGAGGAGACTCTCCACTGCGAAAATCGCCAGGCCGCAACCCAACCCCGTCAACCCGGGCAATGCGATTCGCTTCAGCCGTACTGCCAATTCACAGCTCCTTCATTCCGCGGAGCGAAAACCCCAGACCTATCCATTGCATGCCCGATCGATGGAATCGCAATGTAAGTGCCGAACATGCTTTGGGATTTGCGTTGACTCGCCTAGCAGCGGTTCTTATAAGCCCCCGCGGCTGGAAAGCGCTGTCATGAGTGAGTTTGCTTTTGACCATACTGCGGAAAGGTTTCCCGACGCGTTCGTCGAGCGCTATCGGGATCGGGCCGGTGGCGACTGGGCAGTCGTCAATCCGGTGGCGCTATTGGCCGTTGCCAGCCACCTAAAGAACGATCCCCACCTCGAATTCAGGCTGTTTTTGTCGATGGACGCCGTCGACCGCTTGCTCCTGCCGGACAACAATCCACGATACGAGGTGGTTTACTTTCTCCATTCGTTCAAGCTCAACGAGAGCGTCCGGATGAAGTGCCGAGTGGGCGAATTGGATCCGCAGCTACCCTCGCTCACGCCGATCTTCCAGGGCGCCAACTGGTTCGAACGGTTCGTATGGGACTTTTATGGCATTCGATTCATCGGACACCCGGATCTTCGGAGGATCCTGATGTATGAGGAGTTCCAGGGCCATCCACTTCGCAAAGACTACCCTCTGCGGGGTCGACAGCCGCTGATCCCCGAGCGACCGATTGAAGACATCTTCCGAGGACCTGGCACCAACAGCATGTTGTGACAATGGCGGAACCCCTCTCACCTGAAGCAGCGGACGCTTACGATCCGAATCCTCCAGAGTCGGAGCTTGAAGCGCACCTTCCGACCAAGCGGATGGTCGTCAACCTCGGGCCCTCGCACCCGGCGATGCATGGAACGGTGCGGATGAAGGTTGAGCTCGAGGGAGAGACGATCATTCGTGCCGATCCCGAGATCGGCTTTCTTCACCGCGGATTTCAGAAGAGCTGCGAAAACGTCACCTGGACTCAGTGCCTGCCCTACACCGATCGCCTCAACTACGTTTCCGCGCTGATGAACAACTTCGGCTTTCTAAGCGCGGTCGAGAAGCTGATCGGAATCGACATTCCGGAACGAGCCAAGTACATCCGGGTCATCGGCAGCGAGCTGCATCGAATCGCCGACCACCTCACCTGCGTTGGAGCAATCGGTCTGGAGCTGGGAGGCTTTTCCGCCTTCCTCTATGGCATCGAGGCCAGAGAGCTGATCGTCGACCGGATTACCGAGCTGACCGGGGCCCGCCTAACCACCTCCTTTGGCCGGGTCGGTGGACTCGAGCGGGATTTGCCCGAAGGTTGGGTCGCAAAGGTACTCAAGACGCTCGACAAGGTCGAAACGCTGGCCAGCGAGGTGGACGCGCTGCTGACCAGGAATCGGATCTTCGTGGATCGAATGAAGGGCACCGGGGTGATCACCGCGCTGGACGCGATGGATTTTGGTTTCACCGGCCCGTGCTTGCGCGCTTGCGGGATCAATTACGACGTGAGAAAGGCGCACCCTTACTGGGTCTATGATCAGCTCAACTTTGATGTCCCGATCGGCGAGAACGGCGACAACTTCGATCGGTACTTGATGCGGATCGAAGAGATCAAACAGTCCCATCGCATCGTCCGCCAAGCCCTTCAGCAAATCCCGGAGGGTCCAGTGATCCTCAACGATTGGCGGATTGCCCTGCCGCCCAAATCCGAGGTCTACGGGACGATCGAGGGGGTGATGGCCCATTTCAAGCTGATCATGGAAGGAATTCACGTGCCGGCCGGCGAGCTCTACCACAGCACCGAGGCTGCAAACGGAGAGCTCGGCTGGTACCTGGTCAGCGACGGCGGTGGACGACCCTACAAGGTGCACGTTCGACCGCCGGGATTCGCAATTCTCTCCGGCATTGCTCGAATGGTCGAAGGTCGAATGTTGGCCGATCTCATTCCCACGTTCGATACGATCAACATGATCGGCGGCGAGGTCGAGCAGTGAGTCCGCCTCCGGCCAAAGCGCCGCCGAAACATCAAGGGTTCGTCACCTGCACGATTGACGGCGCCGAAGTAATCGCCAGACCTGGCACGAACATGATCGAGGCCGCCAAGCATGTCGGCGTGGAGATTCCGTACTACTGCTACCATCCCCGGCTCACGATCGCCGCGAACTGCCGGATGTGTCTGGTAGAGGTCTCCAACTCGCCCAAGCTGGTTCCGGCATGCCAAACCCCATTGAGCGAAGGGCTGGCGGTCAAGACGAACACGCCGGTGGTGAAGGAGAGTCATCGTTCAGTGATGGAATTTCTGCTGCTCAACCACCCAGTCGACTGCGCGATCTGCGACCAGGCTGGTGAGTGCAAGCTTCAGGACTATTACATGCAGCACGACTTTCGGCCGTCTCGACTCGACGACCGAAAGCTCCTTCGAAACAAGCGGAAGGTCCTCGGCCCCTTGGTGGTGCTCGATCAGGAGCGGTGCATCCTGTGCACCCGCTGCGTGCGCTTCATGGACGAAGTTGCCAAGGAGCCGCAACTGGGAGTGTTCGAGCGCGGCTCGCAGGAACGAATCGACATTTTCCCGGGCTCCTCTCTCGATTCGAACTACTCCGGGAACACCGTCGATATCTGCCCGGTGGGCGCGCTGTTGAATCGAGACTTCCGATTCCGCGCACGGGCCTGGTTTCTTTCTACCTCTCCCAGCATCTGCACTGGATGCTCACGGGGCTGTAACACGTTCATCGATTTCTTCGGTCAGGAGACCTATCGCTACCGGCCTCGGGAGAACGAGGAGATCAACAAGAGCTGGCTGTGCGACCAGGGCCGGCTCTCCTACAAGTACCTGAATCGCGATCGGGTCTTGGTCCCCACGCTCGGCCGCGGGCAAGACGCTCAGGAAACGAGCGCAGCCGAGGCGGCGAACTGGGCATCGCAGAAGCTCAAGCCCCTGGCCAATACACCCGAGCTCGCCGTTCTTGCCTCGCCGGTTGCGTCAAACGGATCATTACTTGATGACCGCGGATAAAAATCCAAACCGCCGAGGGCTGGAATGGATCGCGAATGGCCTTGGGCTTGAGCTCAAGCCGTTCGAGGATCTGGTGAGCGCGATCGAGGCCGGAAGCGTCAAGGCGCTATACGCGATCGGAGCCGAGCTGCCGGCCCACCCGCCGGGGTTCGAGGCGTCCCTTAAACGGCTCGAGGTTGTCGTCGTGCAAGCGATCAACCAGGGAATGCTCAGCGCGTACGCGGATCTGGTTCTCCCGGCAAGTCCACATTCAGAGGACGAGGGCAGCTTCACGAATGTTGATGGCTTCATTCAACGGTTCCGCCCGGCATATCCGACTCGGGGCGGCAGCCAACCCCACTGGAAATGGTCGGCAGATCTGGCGCGGGCTGCCGGCCTGGCTTGGACTGCCAGCTCCGCGCGAGAAGTATTTCGCGAGGGCGCCAAACAGATTCCGCAGTTTGCCTCCTATGATTGGGACGCTTCCGCGCCTCCGGCACACCTTCGACCCGGAGGGGGCCCATTGCCTGCGGCGGCCGATGGACGCCCACCCGGCTATCGGGAATGGGGCACACCGCGCGTGAGAGGTATTTAGAATGGGCCGCCCCCTGATGGTCTGCTTCGCGATCGCGTTCATCGTGGCGCTGATCGTGGCTTTGATGGCAGCCGCCTACGGCGTGGCCTACCTCGCCGAGGGGTGGTTCGAGGGCGGGGCACGCCTCAGCAACATCCTATTTTTGATGCTGCTCTTTGTGATGGTGATCGCGACGCTGCTCACGGTGGCTGAACGGAAATGGAGCGCGATGATCCAGGATCGAATCGGTCCAAACCGCGCGCGGATCGCCCTGCCATTTCTGCGCGATCGGGCTCTCGGCGGTCTTCCCCACCTTCCAGCCGACGTGCTCAAGATGCTCTTCAAGGAAGACTTCAAGCCGGCGGGGGCCGATCGGTTGCTGTTCAATCTCGCGCCGATTCTGGCATTCGCGCCATCGTTCGCGCTGTTCGCGGTGGTTCCAGCTGGGCCGACCGTGGCGATCAACGGCCGCCAAATTCCGATGATCGTTGCCAGCCCAGACTTCGGCATTCTGTTCGTCTTCGCAATCGCGTCGCTCGCGGTCTACGGCACCTCGCTGGCGGGCTGGTCGTCCAATAGCAAGCTGGCGCTGCTGGGCGGTGTGCGCGCCTCATCGCAGATGATCAGCTACGAAGTCGCGCTTGGGCTGTCCCTGGTAGGAATGATGATTGTGTTTTCGACCGTCCAGCTGCCGGTGATGACTGACGCTCAAGCGCGCTATTTATGGCAAGCCGCGACCGACTTCGACTTCGGTTTGCCGGCCTGGGGGATCTTCCTCCAGCCGCTTGGTTTCGTGCTCTTCTTCGCAGCCGCATTTGCCGAGACGAAACGAGCTCCCTTCGACGTGCCCGAAGGAGAATCCGAGATCATCGGTTACTTCGTGGAGTACTCGGGAATGAAGTTTGGAATGTTCATGATTTCTGAGTTCGTCGAGGTGGTGGTGCTCTCGGGAGTTACCGCCGCAATCTTCTTCGGCGGATATCATCTGCCCGTCGGAGAACAGTGGCTTTCGCGCCTGCCGTTGTTCGAGGAACACCCTTGGCTATTCGGAACGCTCCTGGGCAGCGTCTTTTGGATCAAAGTGGTATTGCTTTGCTGGGTCCAGCTGATGATTCGCTGGACCTTTCCGCGATTCCGATATGATCAGATTCAGGCTCTGGGATGGAAACGGCTGCTTCCGGTGGGCCTCGCAAACGTTTTTCTCACCGGTGCGCTCATCCTTTGGGACCCCAGTCTTCGAGCGCTCGCCAGCGTCGGAATCCTGGAGATTGCCACGCTGCTGGTCTTAACCTTTTCTCGACGTGCCCCGGAGCGCCAGTCCTCCTTGGCGGGCGGCACACACTCCTCATCCGCACACGGGGCTCTGCCGCAGCCTGCGCCGTCAGCGGGACAGCGTTAAACGATGATTGAGGCTTGATGGCTTACGACGCGTCCCAGGATCCAACCAAAGATGTTCGCGAGCGGATTTATATCCCCGAGCTGTTGCGCGGGCTGGCCGTCACCACCCGTCACTTCCTGCTCAACCTGTTTCGCGACCGAGACAAGAACACCAGCGTGGTCGACCGCAAGAGTGCCAGCCTGGTCAGCACCGTCCAGTATCCGGAGGAACGCGTTACTTACCCACCGGGATACCGCGGACTTCATCGGCTCGTTCCAAGAGAGGACGGCAAGCCACGCTGTGTCGCTTGCTACATGTGCGCGACGGTCTGCCCGGCGCAGTGCATCTACATCGAGGCGGGAGAGTACGACCCTGCCGATCCCGCTCCCGATTCACGGGTGATCGAGAAGTTTCCGACAAAATTCGTGATTGACGAGCTGCGCTGCATCGTCTGTGGTTTCTGTGTCGAAGCCTGCCCCAAAGACGCGATTCGGATGGACACCAACCAGCACACGCCGTCCGAGTACACCCGGCCAAGCTTCGTCTACGACATACCCAAACTTCTCAAAGGCCCGCCGGTGAGCCATCCATCGGACCCTTGGTTCAGGCGCTCGGGCTCGGAGGAGCCGCCCTACCAACCGGTGGAGGCGCACTCCCGGATCGGCGAGGGCCGAAGCGAGTCGCACCCCGTGAAATCGCTGCCGGCCCCGGCGGCTCCGGTCGTCCGGTTTTCGAAGGGCGGCTAGAAGCGACTCTCACAATCTGGAGGGTTGGCCCGGGTGGCGGTAGCGTGCCACCGTGGCATCGCCACCCGCCCCCAGCCTTCGAGATCGACTCAAACAAGGCGCTCATTTCCTGGCCACCCAACGGCATGTGAATGCGATCCGCGACGGCGTGGTTGGAGCGCTGCCGCTCGTGCTGATCGGCTCGGTCTTTCTGTTGCTCGCTCAACCGCCTTCCACCACCCTCCAGGCCTGGACGGCTCCTCTTGCGGGACTCCTGCTGGGTCCCTATCGAGTGCTCGGGGGCGCGATTTCGGTCTACGTGACTTTCAGCGCCGCATACTCGCTCGCCAAGTCATATGGACTGGATCCCGCTTCTTGCGGACTGGTCGCGTTAGCCGCGTACTTCGTCGCGGCGCTGCCGCTGGACGTCAACGCTTCGACCGCGGCGCTGCCGCTCGCGCGGCTGGGCGCTTCCGGAATTTTTGCGGGCTTGGTGATTGCAATTGGAAGCGTGGAGCTCACTCGCCTGTTCGTGAAGCGACGGTGGACCTTTCGGCTTCCGGCATCTGTTCCCGAGGTGGTGGCCCGATCCTTCCTGGCACTGGCGCCGGGCTTCGCCACGATCGTCCTCGTGTTTCTGTTCACGCACGCATTTCACGTCGATCTCATACGAGGACTGGAGCTGCTCGCACAGCCGCTCTTGCGGGCCACCGGAAGCCTCGCTGCTGCCTTATCGGTGGTGCTGGTAGACAGTGGGCTGTGGCTGCTGGGGGTGCATGCCAGCGCCGCGCTCTCGTCGTTGCAGCCATTGTGGCAAGCGATGCTCGTGGGGAACATGGAAACGGCGGCCCAGGGTGGGAGGATTCTCCCGCACATTGCAAGCCAGTCATTTTATCTATGGTTCGTCTGGCAGGGAGGCTCCGGGGGCACTTTGCCGCTCGCGATCCATTTACTGCGCGCCAAGTCTCAGCAGTTACGAGGCGTGGGACGGCTGGGGATTCTTCCGTCGTTGTTCAACATCAATGAGCCGATTCTGTTCGGGGCCCCGGTCGTGCTCAACCCGCGCCTCGCAATTCCCTTTGTTGCATCGCCTCTGGTCTGCGCGCTGACGGCCTACCTGGCCTTCTACTGGAACTGGGTCACGCGACCATACCTTCAGGTACCTTGGACGTTGCCAGCGCCTCTGGGGGCCTTCTTCGCGACCGGCGGGGACTACCGGGCGGTCCTCTTGCAAATGTTCAATCTGTTGGCGGGCTTTTTGGTCTATTGGCCCTTCGTTTATCGATACGACCGCTTCATGCGGGGCGAAGAGCTCGTTGCCGCGGCTGGGTCCTCAGCGACCCTTCCCAGCATTCGGCAAAGCCCGTAGCGTTTACTTCGAATGAAGAAGTATCGCCTTGCTGTTTGCAAAGGCCCCGAGTGCTGCGCCGGTGGAGCGGACCCCATCTTTGCACGCGGCCGGCAGCTGCTGCTTCAGGCCGGTCTGGCAAACCGATGCGAGGTTTACCGTGGCGGCTGCTACGGACTGTGCCACCTGGGTCCGAACGTCATCGTCCGGGAAGACAAAGGGGCGCCGCGCAACCCTCTGGCGCCCGAAAACTTCCAGCTGATGGGTTGGGAGGGCGAGTACTACTACAGCGAAATGAGTGAGGCCAAGCTCGCTCGAATCGTGAACGAGCACATTCGCTGCGATCGACCGGCGGAGGACCTGGTCTGCGACGCCGAAGAGGCTCGGCCGCTGGTCAAAGTCGCGAAGTAATCAGAGCTGACGTTGGGAAGACGAGCCCGTTTCGATTCGGCCTTGATTGCCGGACAGCTGGCTGCTGATCTCGTCAGCCGTTCCCTGAAGGCGATTCCGGAGCTCTTCTCTGAGCTCGTGGCCCGGCTTAGGGGCAAGGAGCAAACCAATGCCTGCGCCGACCAAAACCCCGACTCCAAAGATGCCGAGCGTCGGCAGGATCCAATCCGCCGCGCTCCGCCGCGTCTGCAAGCCAATCAGGTTCAAAAGGTCATCCCGATCCAGATCTCGTAGTTTCTTGATATCGATCATAAAGCTTCTCCCTTGCCTCGAATGTCTATTCCTTTTCTTCCTAACCGCAGCTAGCCATTGGTGCCGGAAGACTGCTGCGGTTCCTCCTGCGCCTCTTCCGTCACTCCAAGCCCGCTGAGCGCTGATTGGGCGAGGTTGATCAGCTCATCCTTTACCAGCGGCACCGCCGCCAGGCGTAGGCCCAACCGAACCAGTTTTCCGGTCAATGAGGTGAAGAGCCCGCCACCCAGGATGTATCCGGCCGCCGCGGCGGCGAGCAGCATTCCATACGGATGCCGCTCCACCCGCGAACGGAGGTCGAGGGAGTCGCGAAGGTCCGACATCACCCCCTTGGCTTCGTCGAGAAGGTGTTGCGCGCTGCTCTCAATTTCCTGGACTCGCTTACTGATCCGAGGCCGGTGATTGTTCGAGTTAGCGCCATCGTCCGATGTTTCTTTCTGTGCCATTCAACTCTCCTGACCTCGGCTTCAACGGCGCGAGGCAATTTTCCCGACGATGAAGCCAAACGCCAGCGCACCTAGAAGGCAGGTGCCAGGCCGCTGGCGAATGAACGCGATGATCCGCGCATTCAAATCCCCGAGGCCTTGCGCTGCTTCGCGGATCTCGGGACCAACGCGAGACGAAATCTCGCGCGCCTTTCTCTCAACGTTCGATCTGGCCTCCATCGTTTCCTTCCTTTCTTACGTCCTCACTACCTGCGTCTGGCGCTGCGCGTGCCGAGCCAAAAGCCCAAAACAAGTGCGCCAGCGATGAACAATCCGGGATTCTGCCGCACCCACCGCTTCCAATCCATGCGCATTGCCATCTCGCGGCGCAACGCATTGGCGGAAGAAACAATCTCCTCCCGCGTCCGCTCGATCTCCGCCCGGACTTCAGCCGGAGTTCTCTGCACCTTAGCCTCACTGCCGCCGTTCACGCAGTGCCTCCGGGAGCTTGGGGTGGCCGTCCGGAGCCAGGACTGCAACGCTGCGGCTGAGCTCCTTGAGAGTGTCGTCCATCACCTTTTGCTGGTTGAGCCTGCGTACCGCCACGTAGGCGAGAAGCCCCCCAAGCAGGAGGTTGGCGCCACCGACCGCTGCGACCGCCGCATCGAGAGCCAGCCATCGCGAGAGGAAGAGACAGATCCCGGCGCAAAGAAAGGCGTAGCCGACCACTACGAACGGGATCGATACGGCCAGCTTTCCCGCCAGCGTGGCCAGTGCTTTGGCGTCCCCCTTGAGCTCGAGCTTGGCCAACTCGAGATGCTCGGTTAACAGTCGACCCAACGCGTCCGCCAATCTGGTGACGAGTGCGCTGATGCTGCCGTCCACGTCCTTCGATGAGCGCATGCGACTCGAATCTCCTCCCGCTCAGACTAGTTACGCGCGTCGTAGCGGCGCGGCAACACCCGGGGTACTCCAACTGTCACCTAACGCGCTAGAGGACGATGTGCTTAACCCCAAGCACGCCATTGATCTTGCCCAGCTCCCCAAGCAAGGCCGGTTCGGGAGCGCTGTCCACATTGATGAGCGAGAAGGCCTCCTTGCGATCTCGATCCCGCGACAGGTGGATTCGCGCGATATTGACACCCGCCGTGCCCAGCGACGTGCCGACCCGGCCCACGACGCCTGGGATGTCCTGGTTGTGGATCGCGATCAAATGCCCCGCTGGGACAGCCTCGATGTCGAATTCGTTCACTCTCACGATTCGTGGCTCTCTTCGCCCGAATACCGTTCCCTCAACCACCAGGTCCGTCTTGCCCTTGACCTTGAGGGCGACGCTGGAGGTGAATTCCGCAGTTTCGCCGCGATGGGTCTCGACCACCGCAATCCCGCGCTCCTTCGCCAACGCCGGAGCGCTCACCTCGTTGACGCTCTCACCCCAGAGCTGGGACAGAAACCCCTTCAGAGCCTGCACGGTGATCGGAGCGGTGGGATTTTCATTAACCTCGCCGCTGATCTCCACCTCGATGCTCGTCAGTTCCTCGGGAGAGAGCTGACCCGCCAACATCCCGAGTTTGTGCGCCAAGTTCAGCCAGGGCCCCAACTTCTCGAGCACCTCGTTGGAAACCGAAGGGGCGTTCACCGCGTTGCGGATGTTCCCGTGACACAAGAAATCGACCAACTGCTCGGCCAGGGCGATCGCCACATTGCGCTGCGCCTCTGCGGTCGATGCTCCCAGGTGAGGAGTGCAGATGAAATTCTCGAGCTTGAGCAGCGGACTCTCGGAGCGTAAGGGCTCTTCGGAGAAGACATCGAGAGCCGCCCCCCCCAATCGCCCGGTGGTCAGCGCCTCCGCCAAGGCCTCTTCATCAACTACCCCGCCCCGCGCGCAGTTGATCAGAAAGGAGCCCTTCTTCATCCGCCCGAGCGTTTTCTTGTTGATTAGCCCCTGGGTCTCGGCAGTCAGTGGAACATGGATCGAGACGAAGTCCGCTCGCTTGAGCACCTGCTCCAAGGGCGCCAGCTCGCAACCCATCCGGCGCGCGGCCTCGGGTGAAATGAATGGATCATACGCGATCACCTTCATCTTCATTCCGATGCAGCGCTCGACCACCACCGAACCAATATTCCCCACCCCGATTACCCCGAGGGTTTTGTTGAAAAGCTCTCGGCCCTGGAACCGCTTCTTTTCCCACTGTCCCGCCTTCATGCTGGCGGTGGCCTGCGGGATGTGGCGAGCCAATGCGAGCATCATCGCGATCGCATGCTCGGCGACGGTGATGGTATTTCCACCCGGAGTGTTCATCACCACCACTCCCCGCCGGTTGGCTGCTTCGAGATCCACGTTGTCGACGCCAACGCCCGCTCGGCCGATCACCTTGAGGTTCTTGCCGGCTTCGATGATTTCGGCGGTCACCTTGGTCGCGCTGCGAACCGCCAGAGCGTGATATTGGAAGATTTCAGCCTTCAGCTCCGGCGGTTTGAGCCCGATCCTCACATCCACCGACAGATTTTTTTCCCGGCGGAGGATTTCGATGCTTTCGGGCGAGAGATCGTCGGCAACCAGGACTTTCATCGGTGTGAACTGTTTATGATGGGCCGAGGCCGCGGTGCAATCCTCTAGCAAATATCCTCGAATGCTGGGCGCTCTAGCGTTGGCAGCGGCGCTGCTCGGTGGGAACGCCGCAGGGTCGCTCCCACTATTGGAAATCCAGCCCGGGAGAGCCCGGCCCGGCGATGTGATCTTGATCCAGGTTCGAGGGGCGAGCTCACCTCCGACGGGAAAGCTGGGAACTCGTGAGCTCGCGTTCTTCCCTACCCATGGTGGCTTTTGGGCCTTGGCTCCGCTCGAGTTGGAGCAAGTCGCGGGTGATCTGGAGGTCCGCATCAATGCTGCTTCAGGCGGCGCTTCGGACGAAGAGATCGCGGGTACGATCACCGTGGTCGAGCCCAACTTCAATCGGCGCGAGTTGAGCGTGGCCAACCGCTACATCAATCCTTCCGCCAAGGAGCGACGTCGGCTTGCCCAGGACCAAGCAGCCTTCGAGCGCGCTTATGACCAGCCTGCGCAGTCGCCGATGTTCGCTCGGAATTTCCGCTGGCCGCGACAGAGTTCGGTGACCGCCCACTATGGGGACCTGAGGCTCTTCAACGGAGCGAAAGAGAGTCAACACTACGGAGTGGACCTCGATGGCCGAACCGGAGCTCCGGTCTTCGCCGCCAATGATGGCCAAGTTGTCCTCGCACGCCGCTGCTTCGCGTCTGGAAACTCGGTGCTGATTCACCACGGCGGCAAGACCGGACGCGTCACCGGTCCTCATCTGCATTGGGCGGCGAAGGTGGATAAGCTCTACGTCGATCCGGAGTCGCTGCTACGACTGAATTTCAAGTGACGCGGCTACCACTGCTGAGGCAGCGAAAGCGCAAGTCGAGCTTCGTCCGGTGACATCGGCTGGCGACCCACGTCGCGGGCCATCCTCACCGCCTTCTCGACCAATGGACCGTTGCCCTTGGCCATCTCGGTGCCGGCCGCGTCCAGGTAGAAGTTATCCTCTAGCCCTACTCGGATGTTTCCTCCCAGCACCAAGGCGGCCGCGAGTAAGTGCCACTGCACCCTCGAGATGCCAATCACCTCCCAGGTGTCCGACGCAGCGACCTGCCCGGCCATGTGAGCGAGCGTATCGGTCGTTGGGGGCGCGCCGCCCAAAACGCCGAGGATGAAGCTGTACTGCAAAGGACGTTTCAGGGCTCCCATCGCTAACAGTGGCTCGGCATTACTGACCTGTCCCAGGTCAAAGCACTCCAACTCGGGTTTCACGCCGCCCTCGCGCATCGCCTGAGCCGCTAGCAAGATGTCGGCAAACGGGTTCATGAATACAAAATCGAACACGAAGGCACGCCGCTTTTCCGAGTACTTCGCGTAGTTCATCGAGCCCATGTTCAACGCTGCGATCTCCGGGCGTGTCTTGCGCAGGTACTCGAGGCGGCCGTGCTTTTCCTGCTCGCTGGAAACGCCCATGTTGAACCCGCCGCTCGAAAAATTGATGATCACCGGGCAGCGCTTTTGAACCTCGTGCTTGATTTGCGAGTAAATCTCCGTCGACCAACTCTGCTCACCCGTCTGTGGTTCGCGCCCATGGATGTGCACAACCGCTGCACCCGCGTCGTAGGCCCGCTTGGCTTCGTCGGCGATCTCGACCGGCGAGTAAGGCAGGTAGGGACATTGGTCTCGGTTCGCAACCACTCCGGTGAGCGCGCAGGTGACAATCACTTTGTCCCGGTTTTTCACGTTATCCTCGAAGACCGCAGGTCTTCTGGGGTCTGCAGCTGCTGGCCGAGCGTGAGGACACCATTGAGAAAAGACTCAGACAGCTGGTGCCTGGCATGTTGCAGCGCCTCTTCGCTGTCGGGGTCGATAAATCCGAGTACAAAGGACGTGAGACCCAGCTCGATCGAACCGAACAAGAAGGCCCCACACAGGACCGGATCGAGCTCTGCTCTCATCTCGCCCTTCTCCTTCGCTTCCGCGAACATTCGTTGAGCAATTTGAATCACCTCGATAAACGCAGATTGTCGATTGACGCTGCCCACGGTTGGATTGCGGGCGATCTCCAGCA
>WNFB01006123.1_pt1 | contig 16486 bp, 18 predicted proteins | sample 5400501 | NCBI WGS metagenome assembly WNFB01 (sample SAMN13153341, study PRJNA577476) | soil metagenome | isolation source: 200 cm saprolite under Douglas fir tree site 2 hole 1 | place: USA:California | collected 2015-04-18
ATCGGCCTCGTCGGCGAAGCCGATTTCGTTCTCGTGTCGCATCCGTCCGTTCCGGCCGAGACGCTTGCCGAGCTGATCGCGCTCGTGCGCGAAAAGCCCGGCGAGCTCGCCTATGCGTCGGCCGGCATCGGCACGCCGCATCATCTGTTCATGGAAATGTTCCTGAGCATGACCGGGCTGAGTGTGCGGCACGTGCCTTATCGCGGCAGCCCGGCGGCGCTCACCGACGTGGTGGCGGGCGCCGTGCCCTTGATGATGTGCGACCTCACGCCGGCGCTGCAGATGATCCGCGAGAAGAAGGTGAAGGCGTTCGGCGTCGCCTCGCCGACGCGCCTCGCCTTCGCGCCGGAGATCCCGACCCTCGCCGAGGCGGGGCTGCCCGGCTACGTGGCGACCGGGTGGTTCTCGGTCGTTGCGCGCGCCGGCACGCCGCGCCCGACGATCGACAAGCTCAACAACGCCATCGGCACGCACCTTGCGCGGGCGGACGTGCAGGACAAGCTCGCTGTTCTCGGCATCCGGGCGCTGACCGGCTCGCCCGAAGAGCTTGCGCGACACGCCGCGGCCGAGCTTGCCCGATGGGGCCGGGTCGCCAAGGACGCGGGGATTACGCCGGAATGAATTTCGTGGGACAATCGGCGCCAACGAGCCGCGGCGCCTCGACCTGATCAGGCCGCCCGAGCCCAGGGAGAAATCCATGCCCAAGCCCATCGCGCGCAACGGCAAGCGCTCGCCGCGCATCGCCGAGCTGCCGAAGATCACCGTCCACACCGATACGCGCGACATCCTCGCCCACGCCGCGCGCGACCGCGAGGCGGACGATTATTTCATCGTCGATGTCGACGCCCACGTCACCGAGACGGCGTTCTGGTCGGAGGTCACCGACCGCATGGACAACGACGTCTACCGGCAGATGGCGAAATCGTTCCAGGACCGGGTCGGCTCGCCGCAGGGCCTGCTCAACGCGGTCCCCGGCATGCTCTACCAGGATGTGTTCGGGCGCATCCCGCACCAGCAGCGCCTGGGCGAGGCGGTTCCCGAGGGCCCCACCCACCGCCAGGTGATGCTGGTGCAGCGGGCCATGGAGAGCCTCGGCATCGACTACATGGTGGTGTTCCCGACCCCGATGCTGGTGCTCGGCATGCATCCGCAGGCGGACGTCGAGGTCGCGATCGGCACCGCGTTCAATCGCTGGCTCACCGAGCAGATCCTGCCGCAGGATGAGCGCATCAAGGCGCTGCTCTATCTGCCGTTCAACCATCCGGAGGCTTGCGTCGAGGTGGTCGAGCGCTTCGCCGACCATCCGGGCGTGATCGGCTTCACGGTGACGTCGACCCGCTTCCGGCCGGTGCACCACGACAGCTACATGCCGCTCTACGCCGCCATCCAGGCGACCGGCAAGCCGCTCGGCTTCCACTCCGGCTTCCACTGGGGCGACCAGTCGATGCAGCAGTGCAACCGCTTCATCTCGATGCACGCGCTGTCGTTCGTGCACTTCAACCTGGTGCACATGACCAACTGGATCATCAACGGCCTGCCCGAACGCTTCCCCAAGCTCAAGGTGATCTGGATCGAGAGCGGCATCGCCTGGGTGCCGTACCTCATGCAGCGCCTCGACACCGAATACATGATGCGCTCGTCCGAGGCGCCCCTGCTGCGCCGGCGGCCGAGCGAGTACATTCGCGACATGTACTTCACCAGCCAGCCGCTGGAGCGCTCGAACATCAAGCTCACCGAGGCGACGTTCGAGGCGATCAACGCCGAGACCCAGCTGCTGTTCGCGTCCGACTGGCCGCACTGGGATTTCGACCTGCCCAGCACGATCACCAGCCTGCCGTTCCTCGACGAGAAGGCCAAGCGCAACATCCTCGGCCTCAACGCGGCGCGGCTGTTCGGGCTGACCGTCGCGGACCGCAAGCTCACGCGCAAGGCGGCGCCGGCGAAGCGCGAGCCGGTTCCCGCCTGACGGCGCTCGTGGGGCAGGTCATGGCGAGATCGCCGCGGCGCAAGTCGAAGCGGAGCGCCGGCGCCGCGACGGCGTCGCGCCGGCCCGCCGCGAGCTTCGCCTCGCTCGCCGCGGCGGCGCTCGAGCGCGGCGAGCCGGACGCGATCCCCGACGAGTTGCTGCGCCAGACCCTGGCGGCGGCCGTGAAGGTCTACGCCGCCAAGGCCGAGCAGCGCGGCGAGCTGGCGCCGTTCAAGGACGGCGCCGTCACCGCGACCGAGACGGTGGTCGCGGCCTGCGCGCTGATCCGCGCCGCCGACCTCAACCTGTTCGACGTGGCGATGTGGTTCCATCGCGCGCCGCGGACTCCATGATGACCGGGGGCGAGCATGAATGAAGTGGCGATTGCCGCACTGAAGGATTTCAAGGACGGCGACCACCGCGTGTTCTCGGTCGACGAGTTCGAGGTCGGCATCTTCCGCCTCGGCGACCGCATCGTCGCCTATGAGAACGTCTGTCCGCATGCGGGCGGTCCGGTCTGCCAGGGAAAGATTTTTCATCAGGTCGAGGAGCCGCTGAAGCCCGACAAGAAGAGCGCGGGCCTGCGGTTTTCCCAGCGCCGCCACATCGTCTGTCCGTGGCACGGCTTCGAGTACGACCTGGAGACCGGCTGCCACCCGGGCGACCCCAACGTGCGGCTGACGCCGGTCAAGGTCGCGGTGCGGGACGGCCAGATCTACGTCGCCGTCGCGGAGTGATCGCTTGTTTGGTCGCGCCGCCGGTTACGCGGGCGCGTCGGGATCGCGACACGGGCTCCAGGCGGCGAGCGGAATCGGAACCGGGATCGGCTGCGCCGCCGCGGGGGGCTCCGTGACCAGGCCCTCGTGCAGCTTCCACTCGTGCGGGCGGTCGCACAGCGGGCACAGCAGGCCGATCGTCACCGGCTGAACGTTGCGCAGGCTCGCGTAGTCGATGGCGATGCCGACCTCGATCCGGCGGCCGGTGGTCGGACACTCGAACAGCAGAGGATTCATCGCACGGCCCCGCGCGGGACGCCGCATCCTACGCCGCTCACCCGGCGCGTTGCGTTAACAAAGACCGGACGTTTGTCGGAAACTTGAAAAAGTCCGCCGGCGCAAATGCCGATGGGCCCCGCCAGAATCCGGCGGGAGCCCATCACTGCCATACGATCGTACTATCGGCCGACGGCGACGCCTCAGGCGGCCTTCTTCCAGTCGATCACCGAGGCGATCCACGCGCCGGCGTTCTCGTCGAGCCGCGCGCGATAGGGCTGCCAGCCCTTTTCCCGCAGCCGCAGGGTGACCGAGGCGGGTTCCTCGTTGACCGCGGCGTAAATCCCGCTCGGGACGCGACGGGACGCGGTTTCGACAAAGACCGGAAAACGATGCTTGCTCATGGATGCTTTCTCCCGGCGGCGGCGGCATTTCCTGCGCCGTCCGCATTCCCTTCGTCTCGACGGGTGGTCCAGGCCGGGCGGCAATCGACGATCGGTTGGCCCGGCATTTTGCCAGCCCGACAACGCGGCTGTGGTTTTCCGGTTCCACGAGGCAGCAGAGGAGCCGCAAGGCGGTGCGCCACTACCTCAAACGAACACCGGCGCCAGCAGTCCGGCGAGCATCCCGCCCGGCGCGACATCCGCCTCGCCGTAGCGCCCGGCATCGTGCGAGAGGTTCGCGATGCCGAGGCAGCGCCCGCGCAGCAGGATCGGCACGTTCATGATCGAGCCGATGCCGAGGCTGAAGATCAGCTCGTGATCGGCGAAGGCTTCACGCAACTCGTCCCTGTTGCGCGCGATGCCTGCGTTCTATCAAACGAACGGGCGCGTTCGCCAGCGCCGCCGAAATGCCGACGGCCGGCCCGAGCGGGCCGGCCGTCAGTCGACACCGAGGCGGTGCCGCAGGCGTCTTGCATCAGAAGCCGTTGGTGTCCGGGTTGGACGCGCGGGCCATCCAGCTCTGCTCGTCCTGCGACGGGGCCTTCGCGGGGGCCGCGGACGCATTGGCGACGAGCGCGAGCGAGGTGCCGGCGATAACGAGCGCGGCGACGAGGGTCTTCGTGGTCTTGGCGAACATGGTCGGTCTCCGGTTTTGTTGCATCGGCTGGGGTGATCCCGCCGTCTGTGATTGGCAACATGGGGCATCGCGGCGGATTCGACTGTGAACCAGTTCACCATGCGCGAAGATTGTCGCGAGCCTCTTGCAAACGAATTTCCGAAAATGCGAAGGGCGGGTCGTGCGGACCCGCCCTTGCGTCGATCCTCGTTCGCGGTCAGTGCCCGCCCGCGAGCTCGCAGGGAAATCGGCTGTCGTAGCCGCTTTCGGTCCAGCAGCCGGGTCGGTTCACCAGATCGGTTTGCCGGCCGGTTTCGGACGCATTGGCCGATCGGCCGGTCGCCGCCCAGCTCGGGCTTGCCGCCGCCGCCCCGATAGCCGCGACAATGCCGATCGCGATCGCAGTGAAGGAAGATGTGTATCGTGGGGAGGCCGTCATGTCCTGTCCTCCTCGTAGCTTCCGTGCGGTGGCCGCATCGCGGCACCGAGCCGCCCGGATGATCGCGCCAGCCATAGCGCGCGCCGCGCGGAGCGCGGGTGAAGCAGCTCACACTGGGCGAAAAAAAATTCGGGCTTAGCGGGCCGGGCTATGCTCCCCGACCGCCACAAGCTCGCCATGGTTGCCTTGAGAATGACGTTGAGTCCGCGTTCGCAGATGCTTTGTTCCTTGCCGGTCCGACCTCCCAGAGGACTTGATGCGCCCGTTTTTGCGGCGGAACTCAGCCCAACATAAGCCGGGCGCCATGCGACGCCGCGCGCTCCTGGGTCTCGCGGTCGCGGCGGCGGCGCTCGGGCTGGCGGCCATATCGGAGGCGGCGACCGAGCCGCGCAAATGGCGCGGCCCGGCCGTGCGGCCGGCCGCGGGGCATCGGGTTCCTGCCGGCATCAGGTGGCCCGGCGCGCGATTGCCGGCAAAAGCGATCGCCAATCCGGCGACGGTCAATCCGGCGACGGTCAATCCGGCGACATCCCATCCGGCAACTGCCAATCCGGTCCTGCCCAAATCGGTTACGTCGCCGCGGCTCGCCCAGCCGTTGGCGCGTCCCGGACTTGGCAGGCCCGCATTCGGCAGGCCCGCATTTGCCAAGCAGTTCGCCCATCGCGGCCAGTTCGGGCCGAAAGCGGGCGAGCACCGCGGCTTGCCGCAGCATGTCGCCAGCAGGCCCACCGTCGCGCCGCGAACTTGGCGCTACGGACCGCTGCCGGGTCAGCCGGGCTTCACCGGCGTGCCGCCGATCGGCGAGACCCGGTTTGTCCAGAACGAGATGGTGGTGCACATCGGCGCCGACGTGTCGCCGCAGACCATGCAGAGCGTGGCGACGCGGCTGGGACTGACCACGGTCGGCACCCAGAATTTCGACCTCGTCGGCCGCACCCTCTACCGCTTCCGCATTTCCGGCGGCCGGTCGGTCGCCGACGTCATCCGGGCAATGGAGGCGGAGAAGATCTCCGTCACCGCCCAGCCCAACTACGTGTTCCGGCTGCAGCAGGGCCTCAATTCCGCCCGTCAGGCCCTGCCGTCCGACTCCATCCAGTACATCGTCGCCAAGTGGCGGCTCGACGACGTCCATCGCATCGTCAAGGGCACCAACGTGCTGGTGGCGATGATCGATTCGGAAGTCGACCAGCGCCATCCGGATCTCGTCGGCGCGATCGTCGATCGGCTCGAGCCGATCGGGCTGGAGTTCAAGCCGCAGCTGCACGGAACCGCAATGGCCGGCGCGATGGCCTCGCATCGACGCCTGACCGGCATCGCGCCGGGCGCTCGCATCCTCGCCGTCAACGCGTTCGGCACGGACGGCGAGGGCGCCTACGGCACGACGGAGCAGATCCTCAAGGGCATCGACTGGGCGATCAACAAGGGCGCCCGCGTCATCAACATGAGCTTCGCGGGACCGCGCGATCCGCTGGTGCAGCTTGCGCTCAAGAAGGCCTACGACAAAGGCATCGTCCTGGTCGCGGCGGCCGGCAATGCCGGACCGCAGTCGGAGCCGCTGTTTCCCGCCGCCGATCCGAACGTGATTGCGGTCACGGCGACCGACATCAACGATGCCGTGCTGCCGCAGGCGAACCGCGGACGGCACATCGCGGTTGCCGCGCCGGGCGTCGACATCCTCGTGCCGGCGCCCAACGCGCAATATCAGATCACGTCGGGCACGTCGGTCGCGGCCGCGCACGTGAGCGGCGTTGTCGCGCTGCTGATCGAGCGCAAGCCCGACGCCGATCCGGCGACCGTCCGCAAGGTGCTGCAAACGACCGCCAAGGATCTCGGCCCGCGCGGCCGCGACGACCAGTTCGGCTGGGGCCTGGTGGATCCCTTTCAGGCGGTGCTTTCGCTCGACCTCAACGTCGCGACCGCCCCGCCGAGCGTGCCGCAGCACTGATGGCATCCATCGCCGAAATCCCCTAAGAGAGGGCAGCGCGTAACGCTGCGTCTCGGGGGAGGAATGTCGGCATTTCTGTTCTCAGGCGGGCGGTTTCTCGATCCGCGCCGCGACGACTTGCAGGACGGGATCGAGGTCCTGGTCGAGGGCGATCGGGTCAAGGAGGTCGCCGACCGTCCGATCACGTCGGCCGCGGCGATAAGGATCGATCTCGGCGGCCGCACCTTGATGCCCGGTCTGATCGATGCCCACCTGCACGTCTTTCTCAACGAGGTGAACATCGCCCGGCTCGAGGCGGTGCCGCTGACCCTGCTGGCGATCAACGGCAGCATCGCGCTCAAGCAGACGCTGATGCGCGGCTTCACCAGCGTGCGCGACACCGCCGGCGGCGATTTCGGCATCAAGGCGGCGGTCGACCAGGGCCTGATCGAGGCCTCGCGCATCTTCATATCCGGGCAGGCGCTCAGCCAGACCGGCGGCCATGGCGATTTCCGCAAGCGCACGCAGACGTCGTTCGGCTGCGACTGCTGCTCGGGCCTTTCCTACACGTCGCGCATTGCCGACGGCGTGTCGGAGGTGATCAAGGCGGCGCGCGACGAACTGCGCAAGGGCGCGGACTTCATCAAGATCATGGTCTCGGGCGGCGTCGCCTCGCAGGCCGACCCGCTCGAAAGCCTGCAATACCGCATGGACGAGATCGAGGCGGTGGTCGAAGAGGCGACCAACTGGGGCCGCTACGTCGCCGCCCACGCCTATTCGGCCAAGGCGGTCATGCGCGCGGTCTCCTCCGGCGTGCGCACGATCGAGCACGGCAACCTGATCGACGAGCCGACCGCGGCGTTGATGGCCCGCAAGGGCGCGTATCTGGTGCCGACCCTCGTCACCTACGATTCCATGCGGCGGCGCGGCCGCGATTACGGCCTGCCGGCGTACAGCCTGCAAAAGAACGAGGTCGTGCTCGAAGCGGGGCTGCGCTCGGTCGAGCTGGCCCGCCGGGCCGGCGTGCAGATCGGCTTCGGCACCGACCTGCTCGGCCAGTTGCAGGACGATCAGTGCCGCGAATTTTTGATCCGCGCCGAAATCATGTCGCCGGCGGAGGTCATCCGCTCGGCCACCATCGTCAATGCCGAGATCCTGCAGCGCGCGGGCGAGCTCGGCGAACTCAAGGCCGGCGCCTATGCGGACCTGCTGGTGGTCGACGGCGACCCGCTGCGCGACCTCGGCCTGTTCCAGGACGAGGGGCGCCATCTGTCGGCGATCATGAAGGGCGGGCGGTTCCATAAGAACCGGCTCGCCGGCTGACCGCGATGGTGCGCGGGCGATCCTTGAGCGAGCGCCTCGGCCGCGTCGCGTTCGCCTCTTTCGTGGTCGCCACCCTCACGCTGATCCTGGCGCCGCTCGTCCTCGTCGTGTGGCTGTCGTTCTTCAGCAACGAGATCCTGTCGCTGCCGCCGGAGGGCTATTCGCTGCGCTGGTACCGCGCCATTGCGAACCAGCGCCAGTTCATGTCCGGGTTCCAGCTCTCGGCGATCGTCGCCCTGATGGCGACGGCGGTCGGGCTGCTGGTCACCCTGCCGGCGGCGTTCGCGCTCACGCGCGCGGAATTTCCCGGCCGCGAGGCGATCCTGCACGTGCTGATGTCGCCGCTGATCGTGCCGGCGATCGTGGTCGGCGCCGGCCTCTATCTGGCGCTGATCGAATTCGAGGTGCAGACCGGCCTGCCGGTGAACGGCACGGCGTACGGCTTCGCGGCCGGCCACGTGCTGCTGACGATCCCGTGGTCGCTGCGGCTCATCACCGCCAACATCGTCGGGGTCGACCGCGCCGTCGAGGATGCGGCCCTGTCGCTCGGCGCGACTCCGCTCGTCGCCGCCCTCAAGGTGACGCTGCCGCTGATCTGGCCGGGGCTCGTCGCCGCCGCCCTGTTCAGCTTCGTTGTCAGCTTCGGCAATATCGAGGTGTCGCTGTTCCTGGTCGCGCCCGGACAAACCACCCTGCCGATCGCGATCCTGCAATATCTCGAATGGAAGATCGACCCGACCGTGGCGGCGGTGTCGACCCTGCAGATCGTGCTGGTCGCCGCGGCGCTGCTGATCACCGACCGGTTCGTCAGCCTCGCCAAGGTGGTGTGAGCATGGCCGGGAATCCACGCAGACGTTCCCCGGGCGCGACGCAGCGCGCAGCGGTGCGGCGCAGACCCGGGGTCCATTCGGGTCCCGGATCAGCGGTGCACCACCCTAGCGCGTCGAAGACGCGCGTAAACGCGCTGACGGTGCTGCACCGCATCCGGGACACGGGTGGGGCCTGAGCATGGCGGCGCTCGCCCTGCGCGGCATCGGCAAACGGTTCGGCGAGACGCTCGCGGTCGACGACCTCTCGATCGAGGTGGCGGACGGCGAGTTCGTGGTCCTGCTCGGTCCCTCCGGCTGCGGCAAGACGACGACCTTGCGCATGATCGCGGGGTTCCTCGAGACCACCGCCGGAACGGTGCGGATCGGCCAGCGCGACGTGACCCGCGAGCCGCCGCACCGGCGCAATGTCGGCTTCGTGTTCCAGAACTACGCGCTGTTTCCCCATCTCGATGTCGCCGAGAACGTCGCCTTCGGGCTGCGGCGCCGGCACTTGCCGGAGACGGAGATCGGCGAACGGCTGCGCCGCGCGCTCGCACTGGTGAAGCTCGAAGGGTTCGAGGCGCGCATGCCGCGCGAGCTGTCCGGCGGGCAGCAGCAGCGCGTCGCCATTGCGCGCGCGCTCGTCATCGCGCCCGACGTGCTCCTGCTCGACGAGCCGCTGTCGAACCTCGACGCAAAGCTGCGCCGCGACGTGCGCCAGGAGCTGCGGCGCCTGCAGAAGCTCTCCGGCATCACCACCGTCATGGTCACCCACGACCAGGACGAGGCGATGAGCATCGGCGATCGCCTGGCGGTGATGAACGCGGGACGCGTGCAGCAGATCGGCACGCCGCAGGCGCTCTATCGCCATCCGGCCAACCGTTTCGTCGCCGGCTTCATCGGCCGCGGGAATTTTTTCGACGGCACGCCGGCGGCGGACGGGAGAAGCTTCGTCACCCGCTCCGGGCTGACCATCGCCTGCGAACGCATCGACGGCGGAGCCGACACGTTGCTGGTGCGGCCGGAAAACGTCGCGGTGCGGCGAGGGCAGGGGAGCGGGCCCAATTGGTATCCGGCCCGCATCGAGGCCGCGATCTTCCAGGGCTCTTCCTTCGATCTCGACCTGCGGCTTGCCGGCGGCGATGCGATCGAGGCGCAGGTGCCCGCGCCGGACGGCCGCACCGGCGATTGGGCGGCCGGCGAGGACGTCGCGGTGGAAATCGATCCGGCCGCTGCGGTGGGGATTGCATCGGGCGCTTAACGTAACCCGGATCAAGCGCAGCGAGATCCGGGATTGCGGTCCCGCATTGCGCTTCGCTCGATGCGGGCTACGGTCAGGCGCGACTGCCGCCGTGGACCTCCGGCAGAATCCGGGCGACCTGCTCGACGCTCGGCGGATGATGCGTCTCCTGGAAGGCGGCGAGGATCGCCTCGACGAGGTGCGGCCCGGAGCAGCCGGCGAACGGCCCGTCCGCGATCGGCGGAATGCGGATGTCGCGGATCGCCGTCTGTCCGTTCGAGGTCGGGAACTCGATGCGCACGATCGGCTCGGGCGGGCGCACGTGCTGCAGGGACATCACCTCGCTCCACGGCGTGAACCACTGCTCCTCGAAACCCAGCCCGCGCTTCAACGGATCGGGCTCGACCGCGATCCCCGCATCGGTGAGGGTGAGCACGATGAAATAGGTGCAGTCTTGCGTCCACGGCGCCATGCAGGTGCGGAGCACCAAGCTGAATCGATCGCCCATGCGGCTTTCCACAGGGTTGCGGCTGCGGCAAGTATGGTCCATTCGCCGCGCGATGTCGCGGCGCCAGCGGGTTCCCGAGTGGCGCGCGGTGCCGTGGTCTCTCGACCATCTCGCCTTGCGCCCGGACGGCCATTACCATTGGCGCCGCAACGGGGCCGCGCGCCCCACAGGGAGGACGACGATGACGTCTCGCATCACCCGCCGCGACTTCGCCCGCCTGGGCGCAGCCGGGCTCGCAAGTGCCGCGCTCGGATCGCCGGCGCAGCGGGCCGCCGCGCAAGGCGGGCAGGTCGTGGTCGGGACCTGGGGCGGCGACTACCAGAACCTGCTGCAGGCGCACGTCGCCGAGCAGGTGATGAAGCCGCTCGGCATCGAGGTGATCTACGACACCGGCGGCGACCCCGCCCGCAGGGTCAAGCTGATGGCCGAGCGCCGGCTGCCGCGCGGCTCCATGGACATCGCGGCGCTCAATGCCGCCGGGTCCTATGAAATGTGGAGGAACGGCGCAATCGAGGAGACTGTGGGCGCCGGAGAACCAGGGCAAGGTCGGCGTGATCGACATCCAGTACGCCACCACGATCGAGTCGGCCGCGCTCATCAACGGCGGCACCATGACGAACTACGAGCCCGGCAAGGAGAAGCTGCTCGAGCTCAAGAAGATGGGGGTGAAACTCTATCCGACCAACGAGGCCATGGCGCAGGCGCTCAAGACCGAGGAATGCGGCATGTGCATCATGTGGCGGGCGCGCGGGGTCATGTGGCAGAACGCCGGCATCCCGATCGAGATGGTCAATCCCAAGGAAGGCGTCGTGCTGTTCGTCACGGACGCGGTGGTGCCGAAGAACGCCCGCAACAAGGAGCAGGCCTATGCCTGGCTCAACGCGCTGCTCGACGCGCGCCCGCAGGTCGATTTCGCCAAGCACATGGGGTATGCGCCCACCGCCGACAACGTGACGCTCGATGCCGACCTGACCGCGCGCGTCATGTTCCCGACCGAGATCCAGAACAATTTCATCGTCCAGGACCAGGAATATCTCGCGAGGACCGACGCCTCGCTGCAGGAGTGGTGGAACAAGGTGTTCAAGGGGTGATCGCTTTTTTCACCTCTCCCCGGAGGGGAGAGGTCGACGCGCGAAGCGCGTCGGGTGAGGGGGTTCCCAGCCCAATTTGTTAGACCGGTAACCCCCTCACCCCGACCCTCTCCCCTTCGGGGAGAGGGAGTCCTCACGAGCGCCGCCGAGCTACAGCGGTGATTTTGAGCTGATCGCCATGTCCACCACCCGCGCATCCGCCGCCGCCATGCTCGCACCCGCGACGGTGGTCGTGGTGCTGGTGCTGGTGCTGCCGCTCGTTTTGCTGCTGCGCTATTCGCTCAATCATTTCGAGCCCGGCCAGTTCATGGTCGAGGCGCTCACGCTCGAGAACTACGCCAAGCTCGTCTCCGACCCGTATTATCTCGGCGTGCTGCGCACGACCGTGCTGATGGTGCTCGCGGTGACGGCGGCCTGCCTCGCGCTCGGCTTCCCGCTCGCGCTCGCCATCGCGCGCGCCGAGCCGCGGCTCAAGGCGGTGCTGATCGTGCTGGTGGTGGTGCCGCTGTTCGTCGGCAACGCGGTGCGCGCCGCCGGGTGGATGGTTGCGTTCGGCCAGAAGGGCCTCGTCAACGCCGTGCTGGAAAGCGTCGGCCTGTCGCCCGCCACGATCATGTACACGCCGCTCGCCGTGTTCATCGGCATCATCTCGGTGAACCTTCCCTTCGTGGTGCTGACCTTGCAGAGCGTGATCGAGGGGATCGACCGCGCGCTCGGCGACGCCGCCGCGAGCCTCGGGGCGACGCCGTTCGAGACGTGGCGGCTCGTCACCGTGCCGCTGGCGCTGCCGGGGCTGCTCGCCGCCGGCGCGCTGTCGTTCATCCTGACCATGAACGCCTACGCGACGCCGCTGTTGCTCGGCGGCCCGCGCTTCCAGATGATGGGCCCCACGCTCGCCAACGAGATCCTCGCCCAGGCGAACTGGCCGTTCGGCGCCAGCCTCGCCTTCGTGCTGATCGCGTTCACGCTGGCGTCGACCGCCCTCGCCAATATCCTGATCGCCCGCACAGTCGTGCGCTGAACCAGGGGGAATGCCCGATGCCGTTCCTGACGCGCGCTACGTTCGATTATCGCCGCGCCGCGATGGCCCGCATGATGCGCGCCAACGGCTTCGATGCGCTCGCCTTCACGGCTTCCGACTTCTTCCAGTGGGCCACGAATTTTCACGTCGACGTGCAGACCTGGGAGCGTCCGATCATCGCCGTCGTTCCGCTCGCCGGCGAGCCGTTTGCAGTCATGAACGAGCTGTCGACCAATCATGTGCGCGGCGCCTGTGAGCGCGGCGTGATGTGGGTCGAGGACGTCACGATCTACGCCGAGCATCCCCGGCTCGCCGGCCGCGTCCCGCTGCGCGCCCAATGGGCCGAGACGCTCGCCGACCTGTTGCAGCACAAGGGGCTCGCGCGCGGGCGCATCGGCGTCGAGGCGATCGGTGGCCCGCTTATCCGCGTGCCGACGCTGCTGCCGGACCTGCGGCTCGTCCCCTGCCTCGCGGCCATGCGCGAGATGCGCTTCGTCAAATGCGCGGAGGAGCTTATCGTGCATCGCGACGCCGGCGCCCTGTCGGATTGGGGCCAGGAGCGCTACCGCGAGCAAATCCGGGCGGGCCGGCGGTTGCAGGAGCTCGACTTCACGATCGCGGCGATGATGTCGGAGGAGGCCGCCCAGCGCTTTCCGGGCGAGAGCGCGGAAATCCGCTGTTTCACCCTGAGCGGCCCGGCGTCGGCCTCCCCGCACGGCGACGGCATGCCGACCGGTGCGACGATCAAGCCGGGTCACGGCATCGTCAACATCTGCAACGTTCGCCTCAACGGCATGATGACCGAGAACGAGCGCACCTTCTTCGTCGGTAAGCCGTCGAACCAGCAGGTGGCGCTCTACGAGGCGGCGCGCGCGGCGAACGAGGCGGGCGCCGCGGCGGCGGTCGCCGGCAACCCGGTCTCCGCGATCGATGCCGCCGCCCAATCGGTGATCGTCAAGGCCGGCTTCGGCGAAAACATCCTGCACCGCACTGGCCACGGCATGGGCGTGCAGGGGCACGAGTACCCGGACGACATGCCGTTCTGCCACCGGCCGCTGCTCGCCGGCGAGGTGTTCTCGGTCGAGCCCGGAATCTACGTCTATGGGCTCGGCGGCTTCCGCATCGACGACACCGTCGTGATCGGTGAAAAACCCGAGCTGATCACCAAGGCGCCGCGCGACATCAAAAGCAACACGATCGTGTAATGCCGACCCGCTTAGGCTGTCGTTCCAGGGCGCCGCGAAGCCGTAGCCGACGCTTCGTGGCGCGTTCTTTGTCAGGCGAGGGGACGAGGCCGGCGCGCGGCGAGCCGGTTGCGCGATGCAGGCCGGACGTGGTCTGCTAGGATGAACACGAGATCGATCCGGGGAGGAACGAACATGCCGAACGTCCCGACAGTTGGCCGTCTCGATTGCAACCGCCGCCGGTTTATCGCCGGAACAGGCGCCGGGTTGGCCGGTATCATCGCGAGCGGGCGCGCGCCCGCTTTCGCGCAGACCGCGGCGAAGAAGCTGGTGTTCGCGCACATCGTGGCGCCGCCGGAATCGGCCGCCGTGGCCTTTGCCTGGATGGCCGAGGAAGTGACCAAGCGCTCGAAGGGCGCGCTCGAGGTGCAGTTCCATGGCGGCACGCTGCTGAGCAAGGAACTGGAGATCATGAACGCGGTGAAGGCCGGCAACGTCGCGATCGGCAACCCGGCCGGCGCCGCCGCGACCGTGTTCCCGGAGATGGGCGTGTTCCTCGTGCCCTACCTGGTGCGCAGCTACGATCAGGCCTACCGCATGTTCAACGGCAAGATCGGCGATCAGCTCGACGCGCAGTTCCAGGAGAAATACAAAGTCAAGGTCCTGTGCTTCTACGACTACGGCTTCCGCCATTTCTGGAACAACAAGCGGCCGATCGTCGAGCCCAGGGACCTGCGCGGCCTGCGCCTGCGCGTGCAGCAGGCCAAGGTGTTCGGCGACACCATCAACGGGCTGGGCGGCAACGCGGTGCCGTTGCCGTGGGGCGAAGTGATCCCGGCCGCCCAGCAGGGTGTGATCGACGGCGCCGACCTGCCGATCGTCAACATCTTCGCGCTCAAGGCCTACGAGGTGGCGAAGTATTGCTCGATGACGTTCCACAATTACGGGCCGACCGCGAACGTGATCAACCTGCAGATCTGGAACGGGCTCGCCAAGGACGAGCAGAAGCTCCTGCTCGACGTCTTCCGCGAGGTGCAGGAACGCATCCGCAAGGACACCGAGAGCGTCGACAACCTGGCGAAGGCCAAGGAGCTGCTGGAGCCGAAGGGCATGGTGGTCAACGCCGCCAACGTCGACGCATTCCGCAAGGTCGCCCAGGAGAAGATCTGGCCGGCCTACGAGAAGCAGTTCGGCGCCATGTGGGACGAGGTCGCCAACCAGGCCTGAACCCGGCGTCGCATGTAACAAACGCGCACGGCCATGGCCGAGGTTCACCTGACGCCGCGGTGGCGCCGCGCCATCGCGGCTGCCCCAAAAATCTTCGTCGCCGTCCTTCTCGTCCTCGTCATGCTCGACCTTCTGGTCGGCGTGCTGTTGCGCTACGTCGTGGTGCGGGTCACCGACTATTTCGACCTCGACCCGATCAGCTTCTTCTGGGTTGAGGAGATCGGCGAGTTCGGGCTCGCCTGGCTGACCGCCATCGGCGCCGCGGTCGCGATGATCGAGCGCGTCCACTTCGCGCTTGCCTTCCTCATCCATCGGTTCGCGCCGCGCACCCAGCGCATCATCGACCGGTTCAACCACGCCCTGATCGCGATATTCGGCGCGCTGGCGGCGTATTACGGCTGGACGCTGTGCACGACCAACGCCGTGCTCGTCTCGCCCGGCCTCGGCATCAACCTCGCCTGGCTGTACGCGTCCTCGGTAGCCGGCGGCAGCCTGATCGCGCTCTACGGCCTCGGCGTGGTCGCCGGATTGGTCGTCCCCGCGGCGGCCGATCCCGCCGAAGCGGTAGGTCCCTGAGCAATGCTGCTCGCGCTCACCGGCGTCGTCTTCGTTGCGCTGCTGGCGCTGTCGATGCCGATCGTGTTTGCGCTCGGCCTCGCCGGCATTGTGGGCCTCGTCGTCGGCGGCTATCCGCTGCAGATGCTGCCCTCGAGCCTGGTCGCCGGGTCGCAGAACTGGGTCCTGCTCGCCATCCCGTCCTTCGTGTTCGCCGGTACGCTGATGGAGCGCTGCGGCATGTCGCATGCGCTGGTCGACTTGGCGCGCGCGCTGGTCGGCTGGCTGCGCGGCGGGCTCGGCATGTCGGTGATCGTGGTGTCGTACTTCTTCTCCGACATCTGCGGCTCGAAGATGGCCGAGGTGTCGGCGCTCGGCTCGACCCTGATGCCGCCGCTCAAGCGGGCCGGCTACCGGCCCGAGGACGGCGCCTCGCTGATCGCCTCGGGCACCGCCATGGGCATGCTGGTGCCGCCAGCGATCTTCATGATCGTGATCGGCGAGGTGACCAATACCTCGGTGGTGGCGCTATTCCTTGCCGGTTTCATTCCGGCGGCGGTGGTGGGGCTGTGCCTGTGCGCGCTGGTGTTCGTGCAGGCGCGCGTGCTCGGCTGGCCCAAGGACACGCGGCCGAGCTGGCGCTTCCTGGCGCGCGCCGCGCGCGAGGCGCTGGTGCCGATGGTGGTGCCGGTGGTGATCCTCGCGGGCTTCTATCTCGGCATGTTCACCGCGACCGAGGCGGGCGCCGTGGTCGCCTTCTATGCGTTCCTCGCCGCGCGCTTCTATTACCGCAACGTCTCGTTCAAGCAGATGCTGTGGATCGCCTATGACAGCGCGCTGCTCACCGCCGCGGTGGTGTTCCTGCTCGCCGTTGCGACCATCTTTCAATATCTGATGGGGGTGAGCGGCGTGCCGGCGCTGCTCGGCCAGGTGCTCGAACCGCTCGGCTCGGCGCACTGGCTGTTCCTGCTCGGCGTGGCGCTGATGACCATGGCGTTCGGCATGGTGCTCGAGGGCTTGCCGGCGGCAGTCGTGCTCATTCCGGTGGTGTTTCCGATCGCCATGAAGCTCGGCATCAACCCGATCCATTTCGACATCGTGCAGACCGCCGCGGTCGGCATCGGCCTGTTCCTGCCGCCGATGGGGGT
>WNFB01002341.1_pt1 | contig 16485 bp, 16 predicted proteins | sample 5400501 | NCBI WGS metagenome assembly WNFB01 (sample SAMN13153341, study PRJNA577476) | soil metagenome | isolation source: 200 cm saprolite under Douglas fir tree site 2 hole 1 | place: USA:California | collected 2015-04-18
CGTTCCTCCTCACCCGCGGCCCGTTGCCGGAGCCCGGGTTCGTCTACGTCATCGTCCCCCGAGACCAGCTGGCCCAATTCCAGTCCCTCGCGCCGCTCCAGGAGCTCACGCTGCGCGTCATCGTCCGCGCGCCGCGGACCAAATACCTGGCGACGCCGGTGGTCGAGCTGGTCGGGGTCATGAACGGAGTGCCACGATGAACGATCTTCTGAGACAACGCATCCTCCGGGCGCTCGACACGCTGAGCGACGAGCGGGCGTACGAGGTGCTGGACTACGCCGAGTTTCTGTCCAGCAAGTACGCCGAGCGGGCCCGGCCCGGCGGTCTGCTCGCGCGGCTGACCGAGACGGTCGAGGACACCATGCGGGCCGGTAACCTCCCCATCCAGGCCATCAGCGGGACGGTGGGGCTCATGGACAGCGCCGCCCGGGTGATGAAGGGGCTCGCCGCGGCCGGTCAGGCCGTTGTGGAGGAGGCGGTCCGCGCCGCGGACAGCGGGCGCAAGGAGCTGCCACCCACGCCGCCGGCGGATCGCAGCGCCGGCTGACGGCCGGTTTCCCTCTCACCCCTCGTCCCTCATGGCCGCTTCCGCCGTCGCCCAGACCGACGCGTCGCCTCCCGGCGAGGTGCAGTTCGTTCGGGGCATCGGCCCGCTCGCCGCCGTCTCCCTGGTCGTCGGCTCGATGATCGGCTCGGGAATCTTCATCGTGTCGGCGGACATCAGCCGGCAGGTCTCGGCGCTGGGTCCGGCCGGGCTCCTGCTCGTCTGGGCGATCACGGGCGTCATCACCGTCATCGGCGCGTTGGCGTACGCCGAGCTGGCCGCGATGATGCCCAACGCGGGCGGGCAGTACGTGTTCCTACGGGAGGGGCTCGCGCCCTCGGCAGGCTTCCTGTACGGGTGGACGCTCTTCACCGTCATTCAGAGCGGCACGATCGCGGCGGTCGCCGTGGCGTTCGGCCGGTTCCTGGGGGTGCTGATCCCCGGGCTCACGCCCGATGTATTCCTCAAGCTCGGGTCGTTCCAGATGCCGGGCGGGACCATCCAACTGGGCCTCTCACCCCAGCGCGTCGTCGCGATCGTCATGGTGGCCGTGCTCACCGCGGTGAACATCCGGGGCGTCCGGCTCGGCGCCGCGATCCAGAGCTTCTTCACCGTCGCCAAGGTCGGTGCGCTGGCCGCCCTCATCCTGCTCGGGCTCACGATCTTCCGCCAGCCGGACGTGGCCGCGGCCAACTTCGGCTCCTTCTGGGGGACCGGGGACTGGACCCTCGGGGTGCTGCCGGTGATCGGGGCCGCCATGGTGGGTTCGCTCTTTGCCAGCGATGCGTGGAACAACGTCACCTTTGCCGCTGCCGAGGTGCGCGACCCGAAAAAGAATCTCCCGCTCGCGCTGGGGCTCGGCACGGGTCTGGTGAGCCTGCTCTACGTCGTCGCCAACGTGGCCTACCTCAACGTGCTGCCGTTCTACGGCGATCCGCACGGCGCCGACGTGCTTGCGCGTGGCATCCAGTACGCGGCCCAGGACCGGGTCGGCACGGCGGCAATGGAAGTGATGCTCGGCCCGCCGGGCGCGATCCTGATGGCGATCGCCATTCTGATCTCGACCTTCGGCTGCAACAACGGACTCATCCTGGCGGGGGCGCGGGTCTACTACGCGATGGCGCGGGACCGGCTCTTCTTCCAGCGGGCGGGGAAGCTGCATCCGGAGTTCCGCACGCCGGTGTTCGGGCTCGTCGCCCAGGCGCTGTGGACTATGGTGCTCTGCGTGAGCGGCACCTACAGCGAGCTGCTCAACTACGTGATCTTTGCCGCGCTGCTCTTCTATCTGTTGACGGCGGTGGCGCTGTTCCGCCTCCGCCGACTCCGACCCGACGTCCCCCGTCCGGTGAAGGCGTTCGGCTATCCGGTGCTGCCTGCGCTCTACATTGTCGCCATTGCGTTCCTGCTCGTCGTGCTGCTCGTGGATCCGAAGCAGCGGCTCTACTCCGAGCTCGGGCTCCTCATCGTGCTGCTCGGCGTTCCGGTCTACGGCCTGTGGCGCCGGACGGCGCGATGACCCGATCCCCGGTGCTTGATTTCGCCCGGCCCGGTCCGTAGACTTCGAGATGGCACCGTTACCCTCCGGCCTGCTGGTCGTCCCGCACCGACGTCGGCGGGCCGTCGTGCATCCGCATCCCGAGCCAGCATGAGCCGTATCCGCCAAGCCGCTGGACTCACCTTCGATGATGTGCTCCTCGTGCCCCGGCACTCCACGGTGCACCCGCGCGAGGTCTCGACCAAGAGCCGCTTCACCCGCACCATCTCGCTGAACGTCCCCCTTATCTCCGCAGCCATGGACACCGTAACCGAGGCCGAGATGGCCATCGCCATGGCGCGCGCCGGCGGCATCGGCGTCATTCACAAGAACATGTCCATCGACCGGCAGGCGGCGGAGGTGGATCGGGTCAAGCGCAGCGAGAGCGGGATGATTCTCAACCCGATCACGCTGGGCCCCGACCGTCCCGTGCGGGAGGCCTACGCCCTGATGCGCCGGTTCAAGATCTCGGGTGTGCCGATCGTCGACGGCGACGGACGGCTCATCGGAATCATCACGAACCGCGATCTTCAGTTCGAGCGGAACCTCGACCAGCCGATTCGCGAGGCGATGACCCGGGACAAGCTGGTCACCGCGCCGGTCGGGACCGATCTCGACGAGGCCGAGCGGATCCTGGCGCGACACCGGATCGAGAAGCTGCCCGTCGTCGATGCCAAGGGGATTCTGAAGGGCCTGATCACCGTCAAGGACATCTTCAAGCGACGCGAGCATCCCGACGCCAACAAGGACCAGCACGGGCGGCTGCGGGTCGCGGCGGCCCTGGGCGCGGCACCGGACACTGTGGCCCGGGCCAGGGCGCTCGTGGCCGCCGGCGTGGACGTCCTGGTGGTCGACTCCGCGCACGGGCACAGCGAGGGCGTGCTCAAGACGGTGGACGCGGTGCGCGAGGCCTTTCCCGATGTGCAGCTGGTGGCCGGCAACGTGGCGACCGAAGCGGGTGCCCGCGAGTTGGTCAATCGCGGCGCAGACGCGGTGAAAGTCGGCATCGGTCCCGGGAGCATCTGCACCACGCGGGTGGTGACGGGCGTCGGCGTGCCCCAGATCACCGCGATCATGGACGCGGTCCGGGGCGCCGGAGACGTCCCCATCATCGCCGACGGCGGAATCAAGTATTCGGGCGACGTGGTGAAAGCCATCGCTGCCGGAGCGTCCGCCGCGATGATGGGCTCGATGCTCGCGGGCACCGAGGAGAGCCCGGGCGAGGCCGTGCTCGCCGAGGGGCGGCGTTACAAGATGATCCGCGGCATGGGCAGCCTGGCCGCTATGCAGGACGGCTCCGCCGACCGCTACTTCCAGGAAGGCGAGATGACGCCCACCAAGATGGTACCCGAGGGCATCGAAGGCCGCGTTCCCTACAAGGGGCCCGCGGCCGACGTTCTTTTCCAGATGGTCGGCGGGTTGCGCAGCGGCATGGGCTACGTCGGCGCCGCCGACATCCCCGCGCTCCAGTGCGAGGTCGAGCTCATCCGCATCACCGCGGCCGGCCTCCGTGAGTCCCACCCGCATGACGTCACGATCACCCGGGAAGCGCCGAACTACAGTGCATGACGTGACCGCGTGAACAGTGAACGGTAAACAGTGAACAGGGGACTCCGAGCATCACCGGAACCCCCTGTTCACTGTTCACTGGTCACGGTTCACTGCAGTTCTCCCTCGCCCCGGACACCTCATGAGCCTCTTCCGCCGCAAGGACATCGCGGGCCTTCAGGCCGAGGTTGCCACCGACCAGAGCCTGAAGCGCGCCCTGGGCCCCGTGAACCTCGTGTTCCTCGGCATCGGCGCCATCATCGGCGCCGGCATCTTCGTGCTCACGGGCCAGGCAGCCGCCGCGTACGCGGGTCCGGCGATCGTCTGGTCGTTCGTGCTCGCGGGGAGCGCCTGTGCCCTCGCCGGCCTGTGCTACGCCGAGTTCTCCTCGATGATCCCGGTCGCGGGCTCGGCGTACACCTACGGCTATGCGACGCTCGGTGAGCTGATCGCCTGGATCATCGGTTGGGACCTGATCCTCGAGTACCTCTTTGCGGCGTCCACCGTGGCGGTCGGCTGGTCCGGCTACGTGGTGTCGTTCCTGAAGGACCTCGGCATAACCATTCCGGCGCAGTTCACGTCGGCGCCTTACGTGCACACGGTGGTGCCGGGCGCGGCCTGGTGGAACGTGTGGCAGTTGTTCACGGAGGGCTGGTCGTCCACCGGCGCCGTGCTCAACCTGCCCGCCATGTTCATCGTCGCGTTCATCACCATCCTCCTCATCATCGGCATCAGCGAGTCGGCGACCTTCAACAACGTCATCGTCGTCATCAAGGTCACGGTGGTCCTGCTTTTCATCGCGTGCGGGATGGCGTACATCAACCGGGACAACTGGGTTCCGTTCATCCCGCCGCAGGAGGGGCCCGGGAAGTACGGCGTGAGCGGCATCCTGCGCGGCGCGGCGGTCATCTTCTTCGCCTATATCGGATTCGATGCGGTCTCAACGGCGGCGCAGGAGGCGAAGAAGCCGCAGCGCGACATGCCGATCGGCATCCTCGGCTCGCTCGCGATCTGCACCGTCCTCTACATCGCCGTCGCGCTCGTGCTCACCGGCATCGTCAAGTACACTCAGCTCGCCGTGCCCGACCCGATCGCGGTCGGGGTCAACGCGGCCGGACCCGGCCTGGCGTGGCTTCGTCCGATCGTGAAGATCGGCGCCATCGCAGGGCTCACCTCGGTGATCCTCGTGATGCTCCTCGGCCAGCCGCGCATCTTCTACACGATGTCGAAGGACGGCTTGCTCCCACCCGTGTTCGCGGCGGTCCATCCGAAGTTCCGGACGCCGTGGCTCGCGAGCCTTCTCACCGGCGTCTTCGCGATGGCGATGGCCGGGCTCCTGCCGATCGGTCTCCTGGGCGAGCTGGTATCCATCGGCACGCTGCTCGCCTTTGCGATCGTGTGCGCCGGCGTCCTCGTCCTGCGGTACACCGATCCGGAGCGCCCCCGACCGTTCCGAACCCCGTGGGTTCCCGTCGTGCCGTTTCTCGGCATCCTGGCATGCGTCTATCTGATGGTTCAGCTGCCCAAGGACACCTGGGCCAGGCTGATCGTCTGGATGGCCATCGGGCTCGCGATCTACTTCTTGTATGGCAGGCAGCACTCCAAGGTGGGGCGCACCGCCGCGTGAACGGTAAACGGTGAACGGTCAACGGGGGCCGCCAGCTCCAGGGCTCCCCGTTCACTGTTCACCGTTCACCGTTTACTGTTTTCCCCATGCCCTTCACCCTGACTGACGCCGACCGCAGCGCCGCGACCGGGCTCGCCGAGATCCTCCGGCCGGGCCAGCGGATCTGCCTCACCACCCACGTCAATCCGGACGGCGATGGTCTCGGCAGCGAGGCCGGCCTCGCCCACCTGCTCCAGGCGCAGGGCTACGACGTGGCGATCACCAATCCCTCTCCCACGCCGCCCCGCTTTCGCTTCTTGCTGGACGATCTGCCCGGTGTCGATCGCACCGCGGAAGCCGTGAAGGAGTTGCGGCGGTCCGACGTCATCATCGTCCTGGACATCTCCGATCTCGGCCGGCTGGGCATGCTGGCGGAGACCGTGCGGGACCGCGGCGTGGCTGTCGCTTGCGTGGACCACCACGTGAGCCCGGGCTCGCTGCCGGCGGGACCGCGCTACCTCGACCCCACCGCCGCCGCGACCGGTGAGCTGATCTTCGAGCTGGCGGTGGCCAATGGATGGCCTTTGACCCGGGCGGCGGCCCGCGGGCTCTACGTCGCCCTGCTCACGGACACGGGCGGCTTCCGGTTCAGCAACACCCATCCGCGCACGCTTCGCATCGCCGCCGAGCTGCTCGAGACCGGTCTCGACCCGGAACAGATCTACCTCGACGTCTACGCCCGTGCCCCCGAGGGTCGCCCTCGCCTGTTTGCCGAAGCCCTCCAGACACTCGTGGTGGAGCCCGAGATTGGTCTGGCCTGGGTCACGGTGCCGCCGGGCGCGATCGAGCGGCTCGGCGTGTCCTCGGACGATCTGGACGGGGTGGTGGAGTTTCCCCGCTCGATCGACGGCGTGCGGATGGCGCTCCTGTTCCGCGAAGTGTCCCAGGGCCGGGTGAAGGTGTCGCTCCGGTCGGTCGGGGACGTGGACGTCGCGGCGTTCGCAAAGCAGTTCGGCGGTGGCGGGCACACGAAGGCGTCCGGCCTGGCGCTGCCGGGCACCCTCGCCGAAGTGCAGGGTACGGTGCTGTCGGCAGCCCGCGCCTGGCTCAGCGGCAACGGGCGGGTTTGATCCGGCTCCTCCGGGTCTTATATTGCCGAACCCGACTGTAGGAATTGTGGCTCGGCCCTTATGGACACGATCGAACGCATTGAGCGCACGCTGGATACGCTCCGCCCCTACATCTCATCCCACCGCGGTCACGTCGAGGTCGTAGACTTCGACGAGCAGGAGGGCCGGCTGCTCCTGCGTCTCGGCGGCACCTGCCACGGCTGCTCCGCGTCGTCGGTCACCCTCAGGCAAGGGATCGAGCATCGTCTCCGCGAAATGGTGCCGGAAGTGAAGACCGTTGAAGCTGTCTGAGGACTGACGTGGCCGATTCTCTGGAAGCCCGGGTTACCTCGGCGCTCGCCCGTATTCGCAATCCCCGCCTCGACGCCGATCTTCTCTCCGCCGGAATGATCCGGGACCTAAGCGTTACGGACGACGGCAAGGTCGCCTTCACGTTTCTGCTGTCCAGGGAAGATCCTGCCACGCTGGTGCGCGAGGCGCGGGCGGCCGTGGCCGCGCTCGAGGGCGTGCGCAAGGAGGACGTGAAGATCAGCGTGGTCGATCCCTCCGGGCCCCAGCGTGCGACCCATGCGCCGCCCGGTGCGGCCCCGGCGGCCCCCCAAGCCCCGCCGGCGCCGGCGGAGCAGCCCAACCTCGGGCGCATCATCGCCGTGTCTTCGGGCAAGGGCGGCGTGGGCAAGTCCACGGTGTCCGCCAATCTCGCCGTCGCACTGGCGGCAGCCGGACACGCGGTCGGGCTGATGGACGCCGACGTGTATGGGCCGAACATTCCCCGGATGTTCGGGACCTTCGACAAGCCTCCCATCGTCGCCGGCAAGATCCATCCGATCGAGGCGTACGGCGTGAAGCTCATGTCGCTCGGGTTTCTGGTCGAGCGCGACGCCCCCGCGATCTGGCGGGGCCCGATCATCATGAAAGTCGTGCAGCAGTTCCTGCGGGACGTGGAGTGGGGGCGGCTCGACTACTTCATCGTGGATCTGCCGCCGGGCACGGGTGACGCGCAGCTGTCGCTGGTGCAGGCCACCCACGTGTCCGGTGCGCTGATCGTGACCACGCCGCAGGAAATGGCGGTCGGCGACGCCCTGCGCGGTGCCAAGATGTTCGAGCGGGTCGGCGTGCCGGTGATCGGCGTGGTCGAGAACATGAGCGGGTTCACCGATCCCGAGACCGGGCGGCGCATCGACTTCTTCTCGACGGGCGGCGGGCGCCGCCTCGCCGCGGAAATCGGCTCGCCCCTGCTCGGCGAAGTTCCGCTCCAGCCTGGCCTCGCCCAGCTGGCCGACGCCGGCCGTCCGATCGTGGTGGCGGAACCCAGGAGCCCGGCCGCCACCGCCCTGCGCGCCGTCGCGGAATCGCTGCACCAGAAGGTCGGCGGCCGCTCCGTCGCCCTGCCCATCCTCAAAGGCTAGCGACGGGCCGTCGGCCATGCCGGCCGTCACCCTCCTCACCGACTTCGGCCTCTCGGACGCGTACGTCGCGGAGCTGCGCGGGGTGCTCCTGTCGTCAGCGCCCGGCATCACCCTCGTGGACATCACGCACGCCATCGCCCCCGGCGACGTCCGGGCCGCCGCCTACGTGCTCGGCCGGGCCTGGCACCTCTTTCCTCCCGGCACCGTTCATCTCGCCGTCGTGGATCCGGGTGTAGGAACGGCGCGCGGGGCGCTCGCGCTTCGGGCCGGCGGCCACTTTTTCGTGGGCCCCGACAACGGGATCTTCAGCCGCGTCCTGCACGACACCGTTGTGGAGATCGTAGCACTCCCCACGCCCCCTGCGGCCGCGCCCACCTTCCACGGCCGGGACGTCTTTGCCCCGGCGGCGGCGGCCATCGCGTTCGGCAGCCCGCTCGAATCGCTGGGCCCGCCCTTTCTCGGAATCCCGGAGCGCCTCGCCACCGCGGAGCCGCGCTACGAGGGCAAGAGCGTCGTCGGCGAGGTGATTTATGTGGACCGGTTCGGAACGCTGGTCACCAATCTCACGACCGAGCACGTGCCATCCTACGCCACGCTCGAGGTCGAAGACCTCGATCTTGGCCCCTTGCGGCGCACGTTCGCGGAGGTGGCGGCCGGCGGACTGGTGGCGCTCGTCGGCTCGGACGGCGCGGTCGAGATCGCCGTGCGCAATGGTTCCGCTGCGCGCCGCCTGGGCCTCGGTGTGGGCGGGGAGGTGAGGGTGAGGCTGGGTTAGGGCCCGGCTCCCGCCGCGGGCGCGGGGCCGGCGAGCTTGGCGAACGCCTTCCGGAACAGACCCCACAGCTTCCAGATCAAGAGCGCGGACAGCACCAGGAGCACCAGGACGATCGCGCCGGTGAGAATCGGATGGGTGCCGGCGAGCCACGACAAGCCGACCGCGACGGCGTCCTCGACCACGCTCAGGAGCCAGTTGCTGAACGGCTCGGGGCTCGTGTTCGCCGCGGCCCGGGTCGTGGCCTTGGCGCCGTGGGAGGTGAGTGCCACTCCGCCGGCCAGGAGGGCCGCGCAGATCTTCCACGGCTCGGGTACATCGCCGAAGGCGGCGTAGCCCAGCAGGGCCGCCGCCGGGGGACGGATGAAGGTGTGGAGCGTGTCCCAGGCCGTGTCCACCAGCGGGATCTTGTCCGCGAAGAACTCGACGACGAAGAGCGCCAGCGCGATGCCCCAGACCACCGGCTGGGAGAGCACCGCGAGCGAAGGGGGCAGGTGGATGATACCGAAGCGGTCGAGTAGCCCGGCCGCCGCGATGGTCGCGTAGAGGTTGAGTCCCGACGCGAAGGAGGTACCGAGGGTGAAGCCCAGCGTCTCGAGCGGCGACATGGGGCCTCCGGTGTGCCGGCCGCCTGAAGCATAGCAACGGGCGGGACGCCGTGCCTCAGTTGGTCCAGTCGATTCGGACGCCGCCGACCGTTGTCTTGAGCGCGAGGTCGAGGTGCCGCTCGGCCTGATCGTAGCCGGGCGTCACCCACTCGTTCCCCCGGCGGATCAGGCCGCCCGGGTCGAAGCTCGCGAGGAACCGGTCCATGGTGATCCGCACGCCCACCTTGCGGGGGAGCCGCAGCCGGAGCTCCGTCACCGCGAGGCTCAGCTCCGCCCGCTGCGAGCCGGTCCACGCCCCACCGAAGTCGAGGGTCATCCGACCGATCCCGCCCTCGACCCGCAACCGATCGCAGCGGCTGTTGCCGAGCTCGAGAATGGAGACTTCCGCCGCCCCGGCGGAGATGTCCGCGGTCCGGCACCGGATGGGGTTGGGCCGGGAGAAGCGCACCACCGAGCGGCTGGCGCCCGCCTCGAGCCGCAATTCCGTCAGACGCAGACCGCCGAGGTCGAGATCGGCCTCCACCGCGCCGAGGGAGACGGCGAGGGCGAGGTCGCTCTGGGGCGAGAGCTCCACCTCGGCGTCCTGCTGGAGCTGGTGACGCGACACCACGCGCAGTCCCGGTCCGCCGACGGGCTCCACGCCGAGGAGCGCGGTGCCGGAGGCGGCGTCGTAGCGGGACAGGGGGACGAACCGGTCCGCGTCATAGGCGAGGTTCATCCGATACAACTCGGTACCGCGGCCGGGCCCGACCCGCAGCCGGCCCGCGACGAACTCGAGCCGTGCGTCGAGCCGGGTTTCACCGTGCAGCTGACGGAAGGTGGTGAACGGGCGCATCGTCTGGGCCCGAAGCGCTCCGGCCCAACAGACGAGCGCCACGCCGACGAGGGCGGCGCGCATCGGGGTCAACGGCCCAGGTCGTGACGCGTGCCCGGACGAGCGCCCGGACCCGACTCCGGCCGCCGCACCGCCGGCACGCCGAACTGCGGCGTGGCCCACAGATATTCGTCCGTGAGCGCTTCCGGCGGAATCAGCCGGCCCGCGAAGCTTTCCCGCACACCGGCGCGGCTCAGCAGCGCGGCCCCGAATCCGACGGTGGCCATGAGCCAGGTCACGAGCACGGCAGCTCCGCGCACGATCTCCCCGGCCAGCGGCACCCACCCGAACAGGCACCACGCGGCCCAGAGGACGAAAAGACTGCCCAGCCCGACGAGGAGGTATCGGTAGCTGTTGGGCGACCCGAGAGCCGCGCCCTGGGCCATGCGACGCCGCGTATAGGTCTCTCCGAGCGCGTGCGCGACGGCGAGGTAACCGCCCACCACCCCCAGGATGGCCAGCAGCACGTACACGACGACCGCGAACGGCAGCAGCAGGATCCCCGCGACGCTCAGGATGAGCCCCACGATCAGCATGCCGAAGGTCGGCAGGATCAGGATCTGGCCGACGAGCCCGGTGACGAACGAGCGTCCGAAGGAGTGCGACACGGTGTCCGACACGACTTCGAGGTTGGGGCGGGCGAACGTCACCAGCCCGACGCCGAGGGCCAGCAGTGTGAGGAAGACGCCGGCCACTCCGGCGACGTTGCGACCGAACGAGGCCAGGGGCGAGGGCGCCGGCGCCGCGGGGGCGAGCGGCGCGCTCAGGGTCCGGACCTCCCCGCCGATCTCACCTCCCTGGTCCCTGACGTCTCCGTGCAGCGCCAGGATGTCGCCGGAGACCGTGCCCCCCGGATGGACGAACACGTCGCCGTCCATGGTGACCAGGTTGCCGAGCAGATGGCCGTAGATGTTCGCGTTTCCCCTGAGCACGAGCAGGTGCCCGGTCACGGTCTCGGCGGACCCGATCGAGAAATCTCCCAGTCGGGCCTGGCCGTTTGCCACCGTGAGGCGGCTCTCCGGCCCCGGGTCGGGAACGGCGCTGCGAAGCGCGCGCTCGACGGCTTCGGGCCGGCTCAGGTCGCTCAGGTCGACGGTGGGGCCGCCCGGCGCCGGCGCGATGGTAGCGGGCTTGGGCTTGGGCGGGCTCTGCGTGATTTGCTGGACGACGAACGCGCGGAAGGTCTCGATGACGTCGCTCACATGGCCGAGCCCGTGCGGGCTCGCGTGGGCGGCCGGGGCCAGCACGAAGACGAAGAGGCCCAGGGCGGCCGGAACGCGGCTAGCCGTTGGCATGGGCCACCCGCTCAGTCGGGATCGCGAGGAGGCGCCGGAGTGCGAGGATGCCGCTCACGTACATGAGGGACATCGCCGCCGAGGCGAGGGCCAGCCGGCCCGGCGCATCGACGAGGCTCCGGAAACCGCTGAACCAGGGTTGCTCGATCAGGTTCAGCGCCGCGCCACGCAGACCCACCCAGGCCCACCGGGCGGACTCGCTCGCGAGCCAGTTGCCGGCTCCGAGCAGCGTGTCCCGGTGGGCGAGCGTCCACGCAGCGCTGGCCGTCATGGAACCCAGCAGCACGAGGGCAAGCATGGCCGCGATCGCGATCGACTTGCGGGAGGCGAACAGCCGGCGCCGGGCCGCCTGGAGCGAGCGGATCGCGAACGGATCCGGGACGTACACCGAGGCCATGACCCGGTCGCTGAAATCGGCCCGCGGGGCGTAGAGTGGAAGCGCCCCGAGCCGCGCGATCAGCGCCTCTTCGGTGCGCACCAGCTCGAGGCAGTCGGAGCATTCGTTCAGATGCCGGCCGAGCTCGGGCGTGCGGGCGCCGGCGAGCCAGCTGTCCAGCTCGTCGGGACCGAAATGCTGCGGGGAAGAATTACCGGTCATCGTGGACCCCTTTACGATGGCGACAGTGGGAAGGTTTCACTCGCGCAAGTGCGCGAGCGCTTGCCTCAACTCATTCCGCGCTCGATGGATGTACGTCTTCACCGTGCCCAGCGGAAGGTTCAGAATTTCGGCGATTTCCTCGTATGCCCGGCCCTCCACGTGGCGGAGCAGAATGCACGAGCGGTACTCGGGCCGGAGCCGCGCGATCGCCTGCTCGATCTGCCCGCCGAGCTCCCGCGCCTCCACCTCGTCGAGCGGGGACTCCTGCCGGTCGCCGATCTGGAGCGCCGTCGCCTCGACCGCCTCCGGCGTCTCCGCGTGCGGGGAACCCTCGAGCGAGAGCGTGTCCAGCTCGCGCCGCCGGAGATGATCGATGGCCGCGTTGTTCGCGATCTTGAAGATCCAGGAAGAGAACTTGTACTCCGGGCGGTACGATTCGATCGCGTTTAAGGCCTTGACGAAAGTTTCCTGCGCCAGATCCTCGGCCAGCTCCCGGTCGCGCACCATGCGGTAGAGGAGGGAGAACAGCGGCCGTTCGTAGCGACGGATGAGCTCCCGGTAGGCGGCCTCTTCGCCCGCCCGGGCGAGGGCGACGATGTCCTGATCGCTCCTCCCGGCCAGGTCCGCCCTAGGCGCCACGCGGCGACCTCGCGCTTGCGGAGCGGTTTCCGTGCGGGCTACATTGAGCGGCTATGTTAGCCTCAGATCAGAAGTTACCGGTCGCCGGCGGGGCCGAGAAGCGGGCCTATGTCCGGGCGATGTTCGCGGCTATCGCGCCCACCTACGACCGCCTGAACCGGCTGCTGAGCCTGAGGCTGGATCTGCGCTGGCGGCGATACGCCGTCGATCGGCTCGGCTGGGAACGGATGCCGCAGGGAATTTACCTCGACCTGTGCGCGGGCACGCTGGATTTCGCGGCGATTCTCGCGAAGAAGCCGGGGTTCGCGGGGCAGGTGGTCGGCGCCGACTTCGTGCCGTCCATGCTCGAGCTGGGCCGCCGCAAGGCGGAACGGCTCGCCCCGGTCGGGGCGGACGCGCTGGACCTCCCGTTCCCCGGCGCGGTATTCGATGGGGCGATGGTCGGCTGGGGTATGCGCAACCTGGTGGACCTGGACGCCGGACTGGCGGAAGTCGCTCGCGTGCTCAAGCCCGGAGCTCGTCTCGTCATGCTCGATATGGCGACTCCGGCACGGGAGCCGTTCCGCCGACTCTATCTCTTCTACTTCGAGCGTGTCTTGCCGCGCGTAGGCCGGTGGGTCTCCAAACATAGAACCGCCTACCAGTGGCTTCCAGAGTCCACGCGAACGTTCCCAGGTCCTCCGGAACTGGCCGGTCGGATGGCGGCGGCGGGTTTCGAGCACGTCCGTTTCCAGCTCTTTCTCGGCGGAGTCACCGCATTCCACGTCGGCACCCGCCGGTGACGTTTCCCGACCTCCAGTCCTATGTGGCGGAGCTGGAGCGAACCGGACAGCTTCGCCGGGTGACGGTCGAGGTGGACCCCCGCCTCGAGGTTTCGGAGATCGTGCAGCGGGTGGTGCGCGAGCAGGGGCCCGCACTGCTGTTCGAGCGGGTGCGCGGGGCGGCCTTCCCACTCGTGATGAACCTGTTCGGCTCCCGCCGGCGCATCGAGCTGGCCCTCGGCCGGCACCCCGAGGCGATCGGTCAGGAGCTGATCAACGTGGTCCAAGGACTCAACCCGCCCTCGCTGGGGGCGCTCTGGCGCTCGCGCGACGTGCTGGCGCGTGCCCGCTTCATGCGGCCGAGCGTGGTCCGGATCGCACCGGTACAGGCGGTGGTCGAGGCGCCCGTGCTCACCCGTTTCCCCAACGTGACGAGCTGGCCCCGTGACGGCGGTCCGTTCATCACCTTCGGCCCGACGCTGACCGAGGCACCGGGCAGCCGCCGGCGCAACTTCGGCCTCTACCGGCTCCACGTCTTCGACGACGGCACGACCGGCATGCACTGGCAGAGCATGAAGGGCGGGCGGGGCCACTACTTCGAGGCCGAGCGACGGGGACAGGCGCTCCCCACGGCCGTCGTGCTCGGTGGCGACCCGATCATGATGCTCTCCGCAATCCTCCCTCTCCCGGAGGACATGGACGAGCTGGCTTTTGCCGGGTTCCTCCGTGGGGCGCCAACTCGCATGGTGCGAGCAGTCTCGATGGACATGCTCGTCCCCGCGAACGCCGAGTTCGTGCTCGAGGGCGAGGTGCCGGTCGGCGAACGGCGGATGGAGGGACCGTTCGGCGACCACTTCGGGCACTACTCGGAGGCCGCCGAGTTCCCGGTCTTCCACGTCCGGCAAGTAACTCGGCGCCGGACTCCGCTCTATCCGGCCAGCGTGGTCGGCAAGCCGCCCCAGGAAGACAAGTACATGGGGATCGCGGCAGGGGAGATGATCGGGCCGCTGATCCGGGTGATCAACCCGAACGTGGTCGATCTGTACGCCTACGATGACGCCGGCTTCCACAACCTTCTGGCGGTGGCGCTCAAGGAGCGCCATCCCAAGGAGGTGCTCAAGACCGCACTCGCGCTCCTGGGGACGGGCCAGCTGGCGCTCACCAAGGTAGCGGTGATGCTCAGGGAGGACGTGCAGGTGCGGAGCTTCCCGGCCGTTCTGCGGGAGCTGTGGTATCGCTTCGAGCCGGAAGAGCGCATGCTCCTCTTGCCGATCGGTGCGCTCGACACGCTGGACTACACCTCCTACGTCATGCACATCGGGAGCAAGCTCGTTCTGGATGCCGCGGGTGAGCCGGTCACCGACCAGCCGCCGCCGACGGTGGTGCCCGATCCGGGGGGGGTTGACCGCCGGGTCGTGGGTCATCGCCTGCTGGACGGCGGATTCCTCGTGGTGGCGGTCCGGCAGGAGCCCAGGGCTGTGCTCGAGGGTCTGGTGCGATGGGAAGGGCTCGGGCCGGTGAAGTTCGTCGTCGCGGTGAGCGACGACATCGACCTCCGGGACCAGTCGAGCGTGCTGTGGGGGATCTTCACCCGGTTCGACCCGGCGCGAGACATGATCTTCGGGCGCCAGGCGTTCGTCGGAGCGCGGCCGGTCTACGGCGGGCGCATCGGCATCGACGCGACCTGGAAGACCGGCTATCCTCTTCCTCTCACCATGTCGGAGGAGATCGTGCGGCTCGTGGACCGCCGTTGGGGCGAGTACTTCCCGGCCCAGGCATCCGCTCGATGAGCAACCTCGGCGCCAACGACTCGGCGGCGGCGGACGGGCAGGTCCTGCCCGGCCGCTCGCTCCTGGTCCGCTATCTCAACTTCGTGAAGCTGCCGCACACGCTCTTCGCCCTGCCGTTCGCGCTCGTGGGCGTGGTGGCGGGCTCACTCGCGGCTCCGGTTGGCTGGCGCACCGTGGTCCTGGTGGTCCTCGCGTTCACCTCGGCCCGGTGGGTGGCGCTCGGCTTCAACATGGTGGCCGATCGCCGGTTCGACGCGCTCAACCCCCGGACCCGGCAGCGCGAGCTGCCGCGGGGCGCGCTTTCGCTGGCTCAGGCCTGGACCTCGATCGTCATTGCCGCCGCGGTATTTCTGGTCAGCGCCGCACTCATCAACCCCCTCTGCCGGGCGCTGAGCCCGCTGGCCCTCGCCTGGGTGATGACCTACAGCCTCTCCAAGCGCTTCACCTACTGGCCCCACCTCTGGCTCGGCCTGAGCCTGGCCATCGCGCCGGTCGGAGGGTACCTCGCGGTGACCGGGCGGTGGAGCGAGCCCTGGTGGGCGCTGGTGGCGATCACGGTGGCGGTCGCCACCTGGGTGGCCGGCTTCGACATCTACTACGCCCTGCCGGACGAGGGGTTCGATCGGAAGATGGGTCTGCGGAGTGCGGTCGTGCGCCTCGGCCTGGCGCGGAGCATCATCGCCGCGCGGGTGCTGCACACCATCACCATTCCCGCGCTGGTTCTGTTCGGGCTGGGTGTCGGGTTCGGCGGGTGGTACTTCACCGGCGTGGCGGTGGCGGCCGGTATTCTCGTGTACGAGCACCGGCTGGTCCGGCCGGACGACCTGTCCCGGCTCAACGCGGCGTTCTTCACCATGAACGCGGTGATGTCGGCGACGGTGTTCGTGTTTGCGATGGCGGACCGGGTGCTGCGACGGTGACGCGCCTCCCGATCGTACTCGCGATCACCGGCGCGTCCGGGGCGCCCTACGCCGTCCGGCTCCTGGAGGTGCTCGCACGGAGCCAGATGCCGCTGTGGCTCATCGTGTCGGGCCACGGCCAGCGGCTGCTCGAGCACGAGTGCGGCCTCGCCTCGCTCGACACCCTGCGCGAAGCCACCGGCGGTGACTGGTCCAGCGTGCGGGTCTTTCCCGACGACGACCGGGGAGCGCTCCCGGCCTCGGGGTCACAGCGCACCGCGGGGATGGTCATTTGCCCATGCTCGATGGGCACGGTCGCCGCGGTCGCGGCGGGCACCAGTCGGTCACTGGTCGAACGGGCCGCGGACGTGGCGCTCAAGGAACGGCGCGCGCTCATCCTGGTCCCCCGGGAGACGCCGCTCTCGCTCGTGCATCTCCGCAACCTCGTCGCGGTCACCGAGGCCGGTGCCACGGTCAT
>WNFB01002342.1_pt1 | contig 16482 bp, 14 predicted proteins | sample 5400501 | NCBI WGS metagenome assembly WNFB01 (sample SAMN13153341, study PRJNA577476) | soil metagenome | isolation source: 200 cm saprolite under Douglas fir tree site 2 hole 1 | place: USA:California | collected 2015-04-18
GAGCCAGCGGGCGCGGCCCAGGCCCCAGCCTCGCACCTCGAGGAGCGCGAGGCCGGCGAGGAGGGCGAGGGCGAGCGCGGTGTGCTCCACCGCCAGCAACGGCCGGACCCACCGCCGGGCCGACAGCTCGCGGCCCGGATCGCCTCCCGCGCGGGCGCGCAGCAGAACCGCCTCGGCCACGAGCGCCGCCCCCACCCACGCGGCGAGCGCGCCTACGTGGGCCAGCCAGAGCGCGGTGTCGATGCTAGCCCAGGCTCGAGAGGAGCTGGCGGACGATGGGCGCCTCGGGGGACTTGGGGGCGAGCTTCAGGAAGGTCTCGAAATCGGAAACCATCCTGTCCGCCTTCTTCTTGCCGTAGTACGCCTGGCCGCGCCAGAAGTACGCATAGGCGAAGTCGGCCTTGCGCTTGATGGCGTCCGACATCTTCTCGATCGCCTCGTCGAACTTGCGCTGTCCGACGAGCGACTCGCCGAGCGCCGCCAGCGCCACCTCGTTCGTCGGGTTCGCCTCCAGGGCGGCCCGGGCGGGGGCCTCGGCCTCGGCATACTTCTTCTGCTTGGCGAGGCTGGCGGCCAGGTAGGCGCTGGCGTCGGGGCCCGTCGCCTCGCGGGCGGCGGCCTCCGCCTTGGCGTATTCCCCGCGCTGGAACAGCGCGATCGCGGACTGGAGCTTGTCGTCGGCCCGCGCGCCGGGCGCGGTCAGGGCGCTGCCGAGCAGCGCGATCATCAGGGCGTTCTTCTTCATGTCAGGTCCGCTCCTCCATGAGAAGAACGTACTGGATGTTGACCCAGGGCACAAGGACCTGGCTCACGACGGTCTCCACGTTGCCGCCCTCGGCCACCGTTCGCTGCACCTCGAAGACGAGGCCGATGCTGTCCGCATGCAGCACCGTGCAGTTCTGGTACGCGATGTCGCGGGTGTTGATCTCCTTGAGCTTGACCCCGACCGCCAGCGCCGACCCCGATTTTTCCATAGGCCCTCAGTCGTAGTATTCCAACCCCAGATGGGTGATCAGCTCCTCTCCTCTCAGGTGTCGGAGGGTGTTCTTGAGCTTCATGAGCTGGATGAAGAGGTCGTGCTCGGGGTAGAGCCCGGGGGCGGTCATGGGACTCTTGAAATAGAAGGACAGCCACTCCTGGATGCCGCTCATCTTCGTGCGCGAAGCGAGGTCCAGGAAGAGGGCGAGGTCGAGGACGATGGGGGCGGCGAGGATGGAGTCGCGGCAGAGGAAGTCCACCTTGATCTGCATCGGATAGCCCATCCAGCCGAAGATGTCGATGTTGTCCCAGCCCTCCTTGTTGTCTCCGCGCGGCGGGTAGTAGTTGATGCGCACGAGGTGGTGGATCTTCCCGTACAGGTCCGGGTAGATGTGCGGCTGGAGGATGTGCTCGAGCACGCCGAGCTTGGACACTTCCTTCGTCTTGAAGGACTCGGGATCCTCGAGGATCTCGCCGTCGCGGTTGCCCAGGATGTTCGTGGAGAACCAGCCCTGCAAGCCGAGCAGCCTCGCCTTGAACGCGGGGGCGAGGACGGTCTTCATCAGCGTCTGTCCGGTCTTGAAGTCCTTGCCCGCGATCGGCGTGCCCGTCTTCTTCGCCAGCTCGAGCAGCGCGGGGACGTCGGCGGAGAGGTTGGGCGCCCCGTTGGCGTACGGGATGCCCGCCTTGATCGCCGCGTACGCGTAGATCATCGAGGGGAGGATCTCGGGATCGCTCTCCTCGAGGCCGCGCTCGAACCGGGGCAGGGTCGAGTGGACCTCGCCCGCCTCCCGGTAGACCTCGGTCGACCCGCACCACACCATCACCAGCCGGGAGAGGCCGCGCTCCTTGCGGAAGCCGTCGATGTCCGCCTGGACCTGCTCGGCGAGGTCCCGCTTGCTCTTCCCCTTCTTGACGTTCTCACCGGAGAGCTTCTTCACGTAAACGGAGTCGAACACCGCGGGCCACGGCTTGATCCGCTCCAGGAACGGCTTCACCGCCGCGAGGTGCTCGTTGTGGAGCACCCCCGCCTTGCGGGCGGCTTCGTAGGCGTTGTCGCGGTAGACGTCCCACCCCGCGAACTCGAGCTGGTCCAGGCTGGCCAGGGGCACGAACTCGCCGATGCGAGGCGAGCGGTTGTCGGTCCGCTTGCCGAGACGGACGGTCCCCATCTGGGTGAGACTCCCGATCGGCCGCGAGAGCCCCTGGCGGATGGCCTCCACTCCCGCGATGAAGGTCGTCGCCACCGCGCCCATGCCCGGGAGCAGGATGCCCAGCTTTCCTTCCGCGGGGGGGATCGACCGGGCCTTGTTGGAGCTGTTCATGACGGAACTCCCCGGCGGCTCCCGCGGGAGGCGCCCAAAAGCCGCCATGCTATCACAGCCCGCGCGGGCGGAACACCAAGCCGGAGCACCAAGCAAGTGGCAGCGAGCGCGGGATTGACTCCCGCGCGAGCGACGTGGGGGGGAGCGCGAATGCGCGCGGGGGGGTGCTTCCGTTCCTCGTACCCCCCCGAGTTGACGAATGAATGAGCGCGAATGAGCGCGGGGGGTGCTTTCCCCAGCTTCTCACCCCCCCGGAATTACCGAGGTCTGGAGGCGTCCGTTGCGGGAGAGGAAGTCGAGGGCGGCCGCGGTCAGCTCCTTGTCGTGGCGCGGTCCGACGAACCGCCCCTCCTCCACGTGGTAGTGGAGGATTCCCGACCGGGAAAAGTGCTCCTCGGTCTCGAAGGAGTAGAACATGAGGATCCGCGTGTCGCGCGGGAGGCCGCTGTCGTCGAAGAATCCAAAGGTGAGGTTGCGCATCGGCAAGCTGTCCCCGCTCCCGGAAGGTGGTCGCCCGCGACGGTGAGTGACGACCAATCTAGTGAGCCGGTCTGGACGCTGTCAAGAAGAATTTCGTCCACGCCGGCCTGCGCTCGGGGACGGTCGCGCCACGAAACAGGCGCCCGGCGGCCATTTCAAGGCATGTATTATTCCTCACTCGCGAGCCGCGCCCTTCGGCTCCCGAGGCCGCAGCCTCACGAGCGTGGCTCCCCAGCCGCCGGATGCGGGGGGCGCGTCGCCGAACCACTCGACCTCCGCCGTCATCCGCCCCAGGACCCGCTGCACCTCGGCCCTCTGCACGCCGCGCCCGCGTCCATGCACGAGCCGGACGAGCATCAGGCCCTGGTCGCGGCTGGCCCGCAGGTACTCCTCGACCACCGAGGGCACGTCGCGGGGAGCGAACGCGTGGAGGTCCAGTACTTCCGTTATCGGGAGCGGGAACGGCTCGGGCTCGTCGGCCATCAGCGGCCGGGCGGGCGGGCCGCGGCGGCGGCGAAGTATGCCGGCAGGTATTCCGAGTCCCCCAGCTCCAGACGCTTGTAGGCCTTCCCGATCGGGTCCCAGGCCGATCCGTCGCGGAGCATCACCACCATCGGCCACGGCGAGACGCCCGCCAGCGGCGAGCGCGCGGTGGCCACCCACCGGCCTCCGAGTGCGCGGGCCATGACCTCTCCCAGGTAGCACCCCAGGACAAACAGCGCCTCCGCCACGTCCTCGCCCGTGTGTCCCTCCTCGCGAAGGGCTTCGATCTCGGCATCGGCCGTCTCGAGGCTGGACGGGGAGTAGTCCAGCTCGAACCCCGATTCCCACGCGGCCTCGACCGCGAGCTGCGCGTGGTCGAGGGCGTTGTCGGGGGTTGCGGGGTAACGCAGCTCCAGCTTCATGGCAGCGAGCGTCGGATTCACTCCGACGCGAGCGACTTGGGGGGGAGCGCGAATGCACTATCTCGCTCGACGACGACGGGAGGCGAAGGCGCTTCGGCGGCCGCCTTCTCATCCGGCTCGTAGTTGAGGTTGGGCGACAGCCACCGCTCGACGTCGGCCAGCGGCAGGCCCTTGCGCCGCGCGTAGTCCAGGACCTGGTCCCGGTCCACGCGCCCCACCGTGAAATAGCGCGCCTGCGGGTGCGAGAAGTAGAACCCGCTGACCGCGGCCGCCGGATACATCGCAAAGTTCTCGGTCAGCCGGATGCCGGCCCGACGCTCCGCCTGGAGGAGGTCGAAGAGCACGCGCTTCTCGCTGTGATCGGGGCACGCCGGATAGCCGGGCGCGGGACGGATGCCACGGTACCGCTCGCGGATGAGGTCTTCGCTCGACAGCGCCTCGTCCCGCCCGTAGCCCCACTCCTCGCGCGCCCGCTTGTGGAGCGCCTCGGCCAGGCCCTCGGCCAGGCGATCGGCCAGCGCCTTGGTCATGATCGCCGAGTAGTCGTCGTGGTCGCGCTCGAACTCGTCGACGAGGCTCTCGATCCCGATCCCCGCCGTCACCGCGAAGGCGCCCACGTGGTCGGCGACGCCGCTCTCCCGCGGGGCGACGAAGTCGGCCAGGGCCTGGTTCGGCTGGCCCTCCGGCTTCTCGTTCTGCTGGCGCAGCGTGTGGAGGGTGGCGAGCAGGCCGGACCGCGAATCGTCCGTGTACAACTCGATGTCGTCCCCCGCCGCGCTCGCGGGGAAGAAGCCGTAGACGGCGCGCGCGGTCAGGAGCTTCTCGCGCACGATGCGGTCGAGCAGCCGCTGCGCGTCGTCGAAGAGCCGCCGCGCCTCCGCGCCCCGCGCGGGGTTGTCGAAGATCCGCGGGTACGTGCCGGTCATCTCCCAGGCCGCGAAGAACGGCGACCAGTCGACGAAGGGGACGATGTCCGGCAGCGGCCAGGCATCGACGGCGCGCACGCCGAGGAACGACGGCCGGGGGGGCGCGTAGCCCTTCCAGTCGAGGGGGGTCCGCCGCCGCCGCGCCTCGTCGATGGGAAGCAGCGGCTGGTCCCTCTTCGCCCGGTGCTCGGCGCGCAGGCGCTCCTGCGCCTCGCGGTTCTTCGCGTCGAGGGCCGTCTTCAGCTCCGGGCTCTTGAGCTGGCCGGCCACGCCCACCGCCCGCGACGCGTCCAGCACGTGGACGACCGGCCGCGAGTACGCGGGAGCGATCTTCACCGCGGTGTGGGCGCGGCTGGTGGTGGCGCCGCCGATGAGGAGGGGGATCGTGAAGCCCTCGCGCTCCATCTCCTTCGCGACGTGGACCATCTCGTCCAGCGACGGCGTGATGAGGCCGGAGAGGCCGATCATGTCGACCCGCTTCTCGCGCGCGGTCTTCAGGATCTTCTCGCAGGGCACCATGACGCCGAGGTCGATGACCTCGTAGTTGTTGCAGCCGAGCACCACTCCGACGATGTTCTTGCCGATGTCGTGCACGTCGCCCTTGACGGTGGCGACGAGGATGCGGCCCTCCGCCTGGCGCCCGCCGCCGCCCGCCGCCTTCTCGGCTTCCATGTAGGGCAGGAGGTAGGCCACGGCCTTCTTCATCACGCGGGCGCTCTTCACCACCTGGGGCAGGAACATCCGGCCCGACCCGAACAGGTCCCCGACGACGTTCATCCCGTCCATGAGCGGGCCCTCGATCACCGAGAGCGGCCGGCCGTATTTCTGGCGCGCTTCCTCGACGTCCTCTTCGACGTGGTCCGCGACCCCCTTCACGAGCGCGTGGGATAGGCGCGCCTCGACGGTGCCCTGCCGCCAGGCCTCCTCTTCGACCTCGCCGCGGTCGGCCTGCTTGACCGTCTCCGCGAAGGCGACGAGCCGCTCGGTCGCGTCGGGCCGGCGGTTGAGGAGGACGTCCTCGACCAGCCCGCGCAGGTCGGCGGGGATCTCCTCGTAGACCTCGAGCTGGCCGGCGTTGACGATCCCCATGTCCATCCCGGCCTGGATCGCGTGGTAGAGGAACGCCGAGTGCATCGCCTCCCGCACCGCCTTGTTCCCCCGGAAGGAGAACGAGATGTTGCTCACTCCCCCGCTCACCTTGCATCCGGGAAGGCTGGCCTTGATCCGCCGCGTGGCCTCCAGGTACGCCACCGCGTAGTTGTCGTGCTCCTCGATCCCCGTGGCCACGGTGAGGATGTTCGGATCGAAGATGATGTCTTGGGGGGGGAAGCCGATCTCCTCCGTGAGGATGCGGTAGGCCCGCGTGCAGATCTCCACCTTGCGGTCGGTCGTGGCCGCCTGGCCCTCCTCGTCGAAGGCCATCACCACCACCCCCGCCCCGTAGCGGCGCACGAGGCGGGCGTGCTCCTTGAAGGCCTCCTCGCCCTCCTTGAGGCTCAAGGAGTTCACGATGGCCTTGCCCTGGACGCACCTCAGCCCCGCCTCGATCACGCTCCACTTCGAGCTGTCGATCATGATCGGGACGCGGGCGATGTCGGGCTCGGAAGCGACGAGGTTCAAGAAGGTCGTCATCGCCTTCTCGGAGTCGAGCATCCCCTCGTCCATGTTGACGTCGATGATCTGGGCGCCCCCGAGCACCTGCTGGCGGGCGACGGCGAGCGCCTCCTCGTACTGTCCCGCGAGGACCAGCTTCGAGAATTGCGGCGAGCCGGTGACGTTCGTCCGCTCGCCGACGTTGACGAAGTTCGTGTCGGGACGGATGACGAGGGCCTCGAGGCCGCTGAAGCGCGAGTACGCTTCGACCTTCGGCGGCACGCGCGGCGCGAGGTTCCGCACGGCCTCGGCGATGGCGTGGACGTGGTCGGGGGTGGTCCCGCAGCAGCCCCCGACGATGTTGACGAAGCCGCTCTCCGCGAAGTCGCGGAGGAGGCCGGCAGTGATCTTCGGCGTCTCGGGGAAGGCCCCGAAGCCGTCGGGCAGGCCCGCGTTCGGATAGCAGCTCAGGTAGACCGGCGCCCGCCGCGACAGCTCCTCCACGTACGGCCTCATCTCCCGCGCGCCCAGCGAGCAATTGAGGCCCACGGACAGGAGGTCGGCGTGCGAGATCGAGGTCCAGAAAGCCTCGACCGTCTGGCCGGTCATCGTGCGGCCCGAGAGGTCCACGATGGTGCCGGAGGCCATGATCGGGAGACGCCGCCCCGTCTCGCCGAAGTAACGGGCGATCGCGAACAGCGCCGCTTTCAGGTTCAGCGTGTCGAAGGCGGTCTCGGGCAGGAGCAGGTCCACTCCGCCGTCGACCAGGCCCCGGACCTGGTCGTAGTACGCCGCCTCGAGCTGCGCGAAGGTCACCTGCCGCGCGCCGGGATCGTTGACGTCACGCGACATCGACGCGCTGCGCGTCATCGGCCCGATCGCGCCGGCGACGAAGCGGGGGCGTCCCGGCTGCTCCGCCACGGCCGCATCCGCCGCCCGGCGCGCGACCCGCGCCGCAGCCACGTTGATGTCATAGGCCGCGTGCTCGAGGCCGTAGTCGGTGAGCGAGATCGCCGTGGAGTTGAACGTGTTCGTCTCGACGATGTCCGCTCCCGCCTCGAGGTACTTCCGGTGGATCCCTTCGATGATCTCCGGCTGCGTGATCGACAGCAGGTCGTTGCAGCCCTTGAGCTCGCGCGGGTGGCTCGCGAACTCCTTCCCCCGGTAGTCCGCCTCCTGGAGCTTGTGGGCCTGGATCATCGTGCCCATGGCTCCGTCGATGATGAGGATGCGCTGCTTCAGCAGCTCCGTAATTGCGGCCATGACCCACGAGTTTAGCAGGGGTTTGGCCGGCGGCCGGGCCTTATGACGCAGCACGCCGCGTGGAGGCGGGCAGGAGGCGCGCGCGCACACTGCGCCTCTCCCTTGTCGTCTATTGCCGCGACCGATCTCAAAAGTTCCCGCCCGTGACGTAGCAGAGGGGGGACACGCCGGTGTCCTTGTTCATAGACAAGGGCCGTCCGCAGCCACCGAGCATGCGCCGCAAGTGTCTCGATTGCGGGGTTAACGCGCGGCGGTCCGCGGTGGCGTGGGCCTTGCTACGCGATGGGGTTGGGATCCTCTCAATACCGGAGGAAAGCAATGCTTTCGCGTTCCGCGCCACGATTCCTGGTCCTCATCCCGGCCGCCACGCTCGTCGCCCTTTGCGCCGCTGCGCCCGCGCACGCGCAGTACTTCGGGCGCAACGCCGTCCAGTGGGAGCACCAGAAGTTCGAGGTGCTGAAGACGCGGCACTTCGACGTCTACTACTACGCCGAAGGCCGCCAGGCCGCCGAGCAGGTCGGCCGCATGGGCGAGCGCTGGTACACGCGGCTCAGCCGCATCCTGGGCCACGAGATCAAGGAGCGCCAGCCGGTCATCCTCTATGCCAGCCATCCGCAGTTCCAGCAGACCAACACGCTGGGCGGACCGCCCGGGGAGGGCACGGGGGGCGTGACGGAGGCGTTCAAGCGCCGGATCGTCCTTCCGGTCGGCGCGTCGCTGGCGGAGACGGACCACGTCCTCGGCCACGAGCTGGTGCACGCGTTCCAGTACTCGATGACCGGCCAGGGCAGGATATCGGACTCGAACTATCCCTCGGCGCTGCGGATGCCGCTGTGGTTCATCGAGGGGATGGCGGAGTACCTCTCGGTCGGACCGAGCGACCCGCTGACCGCGATGTGGATCCGCGACGCCGCCCGCCAGGAGAAGGGGCTGCCCACGATCCGCCAGCTCGAGAGCGCGCGCTACTTTCCTTATAGGTACGGGCAGGCGCTCTGGGCGTACCTCGCCGGGCGCTACGGCGATCGGATCTTCGGTCCGATGCTGCGCGCGATCGGGCCGCGCACCAACGACGCGGAGACGGTCCTGAAGACGGTGCTGCACGCGGACGCGGCGACACTGTCGAAGGACTGGCACGCGGCGATCAAGGAGGCCTGCTTGCCCGTCATCACCGGCAAGAAGGACCCCGACGCCTACGGCGTGGCCCTCGTCACCGAGAAGCGGCAGGGCGGGAAGCTCAACGTCGGCCCCGTGCTCAGCCCCGACGGCTCCCGTTTGGCGTTCCTGTCCGAGCGGGACCTCTTCTCCGTGGAGCTGTACGTGCAGGACACGCGCACCGGCAACGTCACGAAGCGCCTGTCACGCACCGTGGTCGACCCGCACCTGGAGAGCCTGCAGTTCATCGAGTCGAGCGGCGCCTGGGACCCGGCCGGAAAGCGCTTCGCGCTGGGCGCCGTGGCCAGGGGTCGTCCGGTGCTGGTGATCATGGATGCGGAGGGCGGCAAGCGCCAGGAGATCCCGTTCCCGACGCTCGGTGAGATCTACACCCCCAGCTTCTCGCCCGACGGCCACGCCATCGCCTTCTCCGCGCTCGCCGATGGATTCACCGATCTGTTCGTGTACGACCTCCAAGCGGGCGCGCTGAAGCGGCTCACGCACGACGCCTTCGCGGACCTGCAGCCGGCATGGTCGCCCGACGGACAGCAGATCGCCTTCGTCACCGACCGCTTCTCGACGAAGCTCGAGGACCTCGACGCCGGCAACTATCGGCTCGCTTCGGTCGACGTCGCCTCCGGCGAGATCCGGGCGCTGCCCGCGTTCGAGCAGGGCAAGCACATCAACCCCCAGTGGTCGGTGGACGGCAATAGCCTGTTTTTCCTCTCCGACCGCTCGGGGATCACGAACCTCTACCGCATCGACGTCCCTTCCCAGAAGCTCTACCAGCTCACGGATCTGCTGAGCGGGGTCAGCGGCATCACGGCCCTCAGCCCCGCCCTCACGTCCGCGGCGGGGACGAACCGGCTGGCCTACAGCGCCTACGACGAAGGCCGTTACGAGATCTACGCGATCGAGGGCGCGGACAAGCTCGCCGGATGGGAGGCGCCGCGCGAGGCGGACGCGCACTACGCGGGCGTCATCCCGGGCGCCAAGTTCAGCGGCGCCGTGGTCAACGCGAAAGCGGACCCCCTCAGCGGCCTCGCCGACTCGAAGGCCTTCGCCCGTACGCCCTACAAGCCGAAGCTCGGGCTCGACTACGTCGGCCAGCCGTACCTCAGCGGGGGCACCAGCCGCTACGGCGCCTTCTTCGGCGGCGGCATCGCGATGTCGTTCAGCGACATGCTCGGCAACCACTCGCTCCAGACCATGATCCAGGCCGACAACATCTCCGGCTTCACGGACATCGGTGGCCTGGTGGCCTACGTGAACCGGTCACATCGGTTCAACTGGGGCGTCCAGGTCGAGCAGATCCCGTACCTTGCCGGCGGGTTCTCGACGGGGATCACGAGCGTGTCCGGACAGCAGGTCTACGTCGAGCAGACGCTGACCCAGCGCCTGATGGACCGCGGCGTGATGGCCCAGGGCTTCTACCCCTTCGACTCGTCTTTGCGCGGCGAGTTCTCGACGGGATACCGGAGCATCGGCTTCGACACGCGGGTGCAGACGCTGGGCTACACGCTCGACACCGGGCAGCAGGTCCTCAACGACACCCAGACGGTCAGCGACCCCACGATCCACCTGTGGGAGAGCGACGCGGCGATCGTGCGCGACACGTCGGTGTTCGGGGCGACCAGCCCGATCATGGGGCAGCGCTTCCGCTTCGACGTGAGCCCGACGATCGGCACGCTCAACTACACGGGCGTGCTCGCGGACTTCCGCCACTACTTCATGCCCGTGCGGCCGGTGACGATCGCCGCCCGCGCCCTTCATTACGCCCGCTACGGCAGCGGGGGCGAGGACTCGCGGCTGGCCCCGCTGTTCGTCGGCTACCCCGAGTTCATCCGCGGCTACGACGTCGGGTCCTTCAGCGCCTCCGAGTGCGGCGTCCAGGCCGACGGGAGTTGCCCGGTGTTCGATCGGCTGCTGGGCAGCCGGATGCTCGTCACCAACCTGGAGGTGCGGGCGCCGCTGCTCGGCCTCTTCGGCCGCAAGGACCTCTATGGTCCGATCCCGGTCGAGATCGGCGCCTTCCTCGACGCCGGCGTGGCGTGGGACAGCACGACCAAGCCCAAGATCTTCGGCGGCACGCGAGGCCTCTCACGCAGCGCGGGGGCGGTGGCGCGCGTCAACGTCCTCGGCTTCGCGGTGCTCGAGGTGGACTGGGTGAAGCCGTTCGACCGGCCCTTGAAGAACCACCTCTGGCAGTTCAACCTGCTCGCGGGGTTCTGATTCCGAATGCGGCGCGCTCCGCTGCGCGCTAGACATCATCAAGCGTGTCGCGTCGGAGTGAATCCGCCGCGACACGATAGAGGAGACGCTCCGCTGCGCGCGCCGAACGCTCGCGCCGGAAGAGGAAACGCTCCGCTTCGCGCGCCGAACACTGGCGCCGGAAGAAGAGATGCTGCGCTGCGCGCGCCGAACGCTCTATAAGAGAGCATCTCCCGTCTTGACGAGCGCACCGGCACGGAGGTAGGGTCAAACCTTACCTCTAACCTGAGAATGCAAGGAGGCTCTTCATGAAGTCGACCCAGCTACTGTTCCTCTCCCTGGCGGCGACGTTGGCGGCCGCCCCCGCCGTGCGGGCCCAGGCCGCGGCAGAGCCGCCCATGCCCAAGCCCGGCCCCGAGCACGAGCTCTTCAAGCAGGACGCGGGGACCTGGGATGCCACCGTGGAGTCCTGGATGGCGCCCGGCGCCCCGCCCATGACCTCGAAGGCCGTGGAGACGAACGTGCTGGGCTGCGGAGGCCTCTGCCTCGTGACCGAGTTCAAGGGCGACTTCGGCGGCATGCCCTTCGACGGCCACGGGACCAGCGCCTACGACTCCACGAAGAAGAAGTACGTGGGGAGCTGGACCGATTCCATGTCCACGGGCCTCATGATCGGCGAGTCCACCTACGATCCCGCCAAGAAGGTCGTGACCGGCTACATGGAAGGGCCGGACATGACGGGGAAGGTCGTCAAGTCGAAGTCGGTCGTCGAGTACAAGGCGGACGGCTCGCGCGTCTTCACGATGTACAACAAGACGCCCGACGGCAAGGAAGTCGCGGGGATGCGCATCACCTACGTCAAGCGCAAGTAGGCCCCGCGCTCCTCGTCTCCGATGACGGTGAAGGCCGGCTACTCGACGCCGATGCTGCACGTCGCGGACGTGGCGCGCTCGCTGCGCTTCTACGCGCTGCTCGGCTCGAGACGATCGACACCGAGGGTGAGGAGGGCCACATCGGGTGGGCGCGCACGAACTGTGAGGGCGGCGGCGTGATGTTCCTCGCCGCCGAGGAGCCCATGGACCCGGCACCGCAGGCGGTGCTCCTGTACATGTACACGCCGGACCTGCCGGCGTTGCGCGCCCACCTGCTGGCGAGCGGCGTCGAGGTCCCGCCCATAAACTACCCGGAGTACATGCGCAGCGGCGAGATCCACTTGAAGGATCCCGATGGGTATTCGATCCTCGTCGGGCACTGGGGCAAAGCCGAGCACGAGGCCTGGGAGAAGCGGCTCGCCGAGAAGAGGACGAAGGCCGCAACACAATAGGCGCCCCTTGCCGCAGCTCTCCCTCTTCCAGGCTGGCGAGAGCGTCCTGGTCGACGACGCGACCGGGCGCATCGCCTACACCCCGCGTTTCGTGGCGGCGCCCGTCGCGGAGGCCTGGTTCGCCGAGCTGCGCGAGGCGGTGCCGTGGAAGGCCGAGCGGCGCCGGATGTACGACCGCGAGGTCGACGTTCCGCGCCTGACCGCCCACTTCGACCTGGGGCCGGCCGCGGCGGCTCCGCCCGACGCGATCCGAGACGCGGCCGCCTACGTGATCGGGAAGACCGGCGTGTCCTTCAACAGCGTCGGATTGAATTTTTACCGGGATGGCCGCGACAGCGTGGCGCCCCACAACGACCATCTCGACGTCCTGATGGAAGGCTTCCCCATCGCGCTGCTGTCGCTCGGGGGCACTCGACGCATGACGATACGCGCCAAGGAGCCGCCGCGACGTGCGCTGCACCTCGACCTCGAGCCGGGCAGCCTGTTGATGATGAGCTACGCGACGCAGCTCCACTACACGCACGGCATCCCGAAGACTACCGATCCGGTGGGTCCGCGGATGAGCCTGGCCTTCCGCGTGAAGCCGGCCCGGACGGGGGCAAGCGAGGATGTCGCGGGGATGTATTGACCTAGCGAACGACGAGGGCGGTGAACGGGAAGACGTACGCCTGGAGGAGCACAAGGAGGCTCACCAGGCAGGCGAGCACGAGGCTGTGGAAGAAGACGTAGCGCAGGATGTCGCCCTCGTGCCCGTACCAACGGGTGGCGGTGCTCGCGACCACGATGCTCTGCGCGTCCACCATCTTGCCCATCACTCCCCCCGAGCTGTTCGCCGCGGCCATCAGGATGGGGCTGAGGCCGAGCTGCTCGGCGGTGATCCGCTGCAGGCTGCCGAAGAGCACGTTCGACGAAGTGTCCGACCCGGTGAGGGCCACGCCCAGCCAGCCCAGCAGCGTCCCGAAGAACGGATAGAGCCAGCCGGTCCGCGCGAAGGCCAGCCCCAGCGTCGCGTCCAGGCCCGAGTAGCGCGTCGTGAACCCGATCGCGAGCATGGCCGCGATCGTGAGCAGCGAGAAGCGGACGAGCTTCAGCGTGCTCCAGTAGGCGCGCGCCAGCTCCCGCGGGCGGTAGCCCATCACCAGCCCGGCGATGAGGGCGGCCACGAGGATCCCGCTGCCGGTGGCGGAGAGCCAGTTCAGGTTGAAGACAGCCGGTTCGAGCTTCGCGGCCGCGACCACGGGCGGCACGCGCTGGACGAGGTTGTGCAGGCCTGGAACGGGCAGGCGCACGATCGAGATCCCGTCGAGCGCCGCCTTGGTTTGCGGCAACCCCCAGATGAAGACGAGGACGCTCAGGATGATCCAGGGCACCCAGGCGCGGAGCACGTCTCGCGAGGGCGCGGCCGGCGCCGACTCGCTCGTCAGCTCCTGCGCGCCTTCCAGACCCCAGTGCCGCCGCGGCCGCCAGAACCTCAGGAAAACAGTCACCGCGCCCATCGACACGACCGCCGCCACCACGTCGACCAGCCACGGGCCGTGCCAGTTCGAGATGAGGAACTGCGGGACCGCGAACGACACCCCGGCCACGAGGATCGCGGGCCAGACCTCGAGCGTCCCGCGCAGCCCCGCAAAGGCCCAGACGAGCCAGAAGGGCACGATCACGGAGAAGAGCGGAAGCTGGCGGCCCACCATCGCGCTCAGTTGCTTGAGGTCGAGCTCGGTGACTGCTTGCAGAGCGATGATCGGCGTTCCGAGGGCGCCGAAGGCCACCGGCGCGGTGTTGGCGATGAGCGAGAGGCCGGAGGCGAGCAGCGGCGGGAAGCCCAGGCCGATCAGGATGGCGCCCGTCACCGCCACCGGCGTCCCGAAGCCCGAAGCCCCCTCGAAGAACGCGCCGAAGCAGAAGGCCACGAGCAGGAGCTGGAGCCGCCGGTCGCGCGTGACCGTGGTGATGCTCTCACGCAGGATCGCGAAGAGTCCCCGCTGCTCCGTGAGCTGATACAGGAAGATGACGTTGAGCACGATCCAGCCGATGGGAAAGAGGCCGTACGCGATGCCGTACGCGGCCGTGCCGAGCGCCATGCGCGCGGGCATCCCGAAGATCGAGACCGCGATCGCGATGGCCGTGGCCAGACCCAGCAGCGCCGCGACGTGCGCCTTCACGCGCAGGACAGCCAGCGTCCCCAGCAGCACGACGACCGGCAACGCCGCGCAAAGCGTCGAGAGCGCGACGTTGTGCAGCGGGTCGTAGGACTGCGGCCACATGTTCTCGCTCACCGCGGACCCTATACCGATCGTATGGGCGTCGGCAACCCGGGGTCTATACTGGCTCCTGAATCAAGGAGGGCGCGATGGACCCGCTAATCGCTCCGATCCCGGGCGCGGATCACCAGGAGGCCGGCGGCGTCCAGCTCGACGTCGCCCGGGCCGGAAATGGCCGGGTGAAACGGGCGATCTATCCCCCCGGCTTCCGCTGGTCCAAGAACATGAAGCCGATCGTCGGCACCCCGCAGTGCCTGCACGCCCACGTGGGCTTTCTCGCGCGCGGCCACGTCAGCGGCGAGTACGCGGACCACTGCGCTTTCGACTTCGTCGCGCCCCGCGTGATCGTCATCGAGCCGGGCCACGACGCGTGGGTCGTCGGAAACGAGCCGGCCGTGGTGATCGAGTTCGATTACGAGGGCGAGACGGCGCGCCGACTCGGGCTACCCGAGATGCACCGCCACGCCGGTTGACGGACATCGCGCCCGCGGCATAGGTTCGGCGCATCCCAGACAGGAGGAGGCCATGCGAGAGATGCGGGGCGGCGGGGCCGCGCGGGCAGGAGTGTGCCTGGCGGCGGTGATGGCCGGCCTGGTGCCGGCACTGCTTCCCGGGGGATCGCGCGAGAAGGGCGAGAAGGGCAAGAGGACGAGCGGCGGCGTGCGCGAGGCCGTGGTCGCGGCGCCCGCCGTCCAGGCCGCGGCCGCTCCCAAGCCCGGAGCCTCCGGTTTCTCGCCGCAGATCCGGCTCGGCTTCGACGTCGGGGACCAGTGGGAGCCGGCCATCGCCGCCGACGACTACGGCAGCGTCTACGTGCTCTATCCTCAATATGGCGGCGTCCCCGGCTGTCCGGCTTCGCAGTGCGCAAGCCCGACGGCCGTCCTGCAACTGAGCCGGGACCGGGGCGCCACGTGGGAGCCGCCGCACCCGCTCGCGCCCTCGGGCACCGAGCAGGTGGACACGCAGATCGCGGTCGATCCCGTGGACGGCCGCACGCTCTTCACGTCATGGCTGCAGAACCACAAGAGCGACACCGTGGTCGCGCGGTCGACGGACCTCGGCAACTCGTGGTCCGTGGTGGTGGCCGATCACACGAACGCGGGAACGGACAAGCCGATCCTGGCCGTGCGCGGCCAGGACGTCTACGTCGCGTATGACCACGCGCAGACCGTGCTCGCCTCGTCGTCGCACGACGGGGGCCTGACCTTCACCTCCACCAAGGTGAACGCCAACGCCAACCTCGGCTGGTCGCTGGCTGGCGGAGGCACGGTCACTCCCGACGGCAGCGTCTATTTTTCATGGGCGGGCTACGAGCAGAACGGCGGGGCCAAGGGGCCCGTGAACCTCTTCGTCAGCAAGAGCATCGATGGGGGCGCCACCTGGGCCAACCGGGTGCTGGACGTCTCGGCTTCGCCCCCCGACTGCTCGGCCTATTCGTGCGGCTGGGCCTTTCTCGGCGCGCAGCTGACCCTGACCTCGGACGACGCGGGAACGCTGTACGCGCTCTGGAACGCCGGGACGGTGGCCAAGGGTCCGGAACGGATCTACTTCTCCAGATCGGAGGACGGTGGCGCCACCTGGTCGCCCCGGGTTGATGTCTCGAGAGCTCCCTCGGGGACCGCCCACGCCTTCCCCGCCCTGGCCGCGGGCGCCGCCGGGGACGTGCGCATCTCCTGGATGGACGCGCGCAACGGCCCGCTGTGGAACGTCTACTACCGCCGGTCCGCCGACGGCGGGCGGCGCTTCACGTCCGAGGCCGACCTCTCGACCTACGTGGCGGGTTTCAGCTACATCCAGCCGGCTGGCTTCAGCTTCCCCTTCGGCGACTACTACGAGATGGCCATCGACGACCGCGGGGACAGCCACCTCATCTGGGGCGAGGGCCTGAACTGGGACACTCCGGGGTCGATCTGGTACGCGCGAGGCCGATGAGCTCGGCGGGTCAGCGGAGCTGCAGGTACGCGTACCCGACACGGAGCCGTCCGGTGAGCATGGGGTCGAGGCAATAGATGATGGCCAGCGTGCAGAGGGCGTGCGACAACGCGAGGGGCACCAGATTCGGGT
>WNFB01002343.1_pt1 | contig 16481 bp, 21 predicted proteins | sample 5400501 | NCBI WGS metagenome assembly WNFB01 (sample SAMN13153341, study PRJNA577476) | soil metagenome | isolation source: 200 cm saprolite under Douglas fir tree site 2 hole 1 | place: USA:California | collected 2015-04-18
GAGGACAAGGCGCAAGTGACGGTTAGTGGGGCCAAATACAAGCTGAACGGGCATATTGTCAAGATAGAAAGGGATGCCTACTGGATCAGGAAGGCCTCCGGCGATATGGTTCGAGTCGCGGTTACAGAAGGGACTCAAGCCTCCGAACCTGTTGCCGCAAGAGAAGTTGACGTGGCCATTGATATCAGCGAGAAAACCTTTCACATCACAAAAGGGGGGACAGAGCGGGGCTTTACTCTCATGGCAGGGATGCCGTCGGTCATTCAACTTCGCAACCGGGATCTCGTGGCGCATGAGTTTGTGTCCACACTGTTTCGCGATGTCCAGTTCCGCATTTCGGGCAACGCCACTCTCGTCAAGACAGCACGAGCCGCCGGTGTGCGCCTCGATCCAGGGCAAATAGTGACCCTTGAGTTTAACGCCCCTCAGGCGAATGCGGACCAATATGGCGCCGCGGAATCCAGCTATGATGTCTTCTGGTGCAATGTCCATGGGAAGGAGCATGGACAAATGATGCGCGGGGAATTGCTGATCATAGAGACCAGGGGTGAGATCGGCGGCGGATAATGTAATGTGATGAAGGCTCAGGTCACCTGACGCCGGGTCGTCTGATCGATTCGGGCGACCTGGTTTCCTTCACGCTTCCCATTGCCTCGTCGGTCCTTCTCGTCAACCTCAGAGGGAAACCTCCTGCCCGATGATTGACCCTGGTCTCTGACTGGGAGGGGCCGGTACCATGCAGGGGCTACGACACACCAGGAGCGGGCTCGTCACCACGGAGTGCGGTCGTGAATAAAATGGAAGAGGCGAAAACGTGCTGTCACGATGGCCATTGACCGCATTCGTGATCCCGCTCGCGCTCGGGCTCGGGAGTGCCGGAATAAGTGTGGCCGAGGAGTTGCTTGATGACCCCGATGTGGTCATTGTGATGAAGGACAAAGCCTTTCACGTGATCAAAGGGGCACAACCAGGGAACCCTCTGCCGAATCCAGCCTTCTCGCTACCAGTCGGGAGGGACATCATCATCCTGCTCCGCAATGAGGACGAGGTGGCGCATGAGTTCGTCTCGCCGTTGCTCATGAAGGCGGAGGACGTTCAGATCTCAGGCCGGGCGACCATCGTGTACACCCTCACCGCCTTCGGGGTTCGGGTTGAACCGAGAGACAGCGTGATGCTCCGCTTTGACATCCCTGACGCCGGCTTTGATCGGTTTCATTTCTGGTGCAATATCCATGGAAAGATGCTTGATGACACCATGCGAGGGGAGATCTTTATCCTGCATGCGAAACAATCATCCCAGTAACCGGACTTCGGGACTGGTGAGGCCCTATGGGCAGAATCGAGGAAGTCAGGAGACGCGACGGAGATGGGCGGTGAGGGATGCCATGACCCCGATGACGATGTGCTCTTCTGGAGCAGGTTCTGCCTCAGAGAGCTAATGAAGAGGGTTGCCATGATCGAGAGAACAGCGGGACGGATCCTTGGCGGACTCTGCGCCATCATGCTCGCCGGTGTCGCAGTGGATGTCGCGCAGGCCGGAGAGACGGTGGGACTCCCACCGGAAGTGGTGGCAGAGTATATTCATGCGGTCATTCAGGCCGATCGGACCATCTATTCCACCCATGTCGTGGAGCGGCTGCAAGATCTCAAGGTCACTGCGTCGGCGGAAGATTGGAAAACGAGGGGAATGTTGCCTCTTCCGGCTCAAATGCTCCAGATGGTTGGTCAAGAGGTTCAGGGACTCGGACTCGGTCTTCGTATCCGGTTGGCCAGCCTGGGGCCGATTTACAAAAAAAACGGGCCTGCTGATCAGTTCGAGCGAGCGGGCCTGGAAGCGGTGGCAAAGAATCCCCGGAAGCCCTATACGGGAATCATGACCGAAGGTGACAAACATTTTTTCAAGGCGATATTTGCGGACAGGGCCGTCTCCATGGCCTGTGTCGCGTGCCATAACAGCCATGATCTGAGCACAAAGCGGGACTACAAGCTCTACGATGTGATGGGAGGGATTATCATTTCGTTTCCAGTCCCATGAGGCCATTTCGCCCCTCCGATCCGCAGAGGCCTGGACAACAAGACTCTGGAACCATCGTTCATCATAGGAGCCTGTCCGACAGGCTCCTATCCCAAAGGTAGAAGGTTCAAATCCTTCCCCCGCACCAAGTTTCTCAACCACTTCCACACGAACCCCTTCTCGTTCCCCGCTCTGGACGGCAACTTTGTCCGTGTGCTCCTAGACTACCTGACCTATAAACAGATTCGAGGATACCTGAAAGGGGTCGGTCTGCATGTGCTTCCCACCCATCAAGCCCTTGAGCTGTACGGGCAAAGTGTGGGTTGATCCAGCGGTAGTCGTAGTTTTGAGGGGTGGCTTCATCCCACTTCACTACACGGCCTCTTAATAAGTTCCTTGGGCATTTTTAGGATGAGGGCGGGTACGGCTCCGGGCACTTATGTCGGTGCAACGGACGGCATTAAACTGGGCACGAAGCCGTCCTGCATTGAACCAAAATATCGCATCCTCAGTTTTGCCTTGACGATAGTGTACAATGACAAAGGCCATGAGCACTGGTGGCACATAGTTGCCTGAGTTCTGCTCTATGTCTGTCATGATCTGCCTGTAATGGATGTATTCCAACAAGTGAGATGAAGGCACCAGGCGGAACCGCCAAGAAGAAAGAGGGCCCCATGCGCACGCTCATGCTCATGCTCACGGCAATGGCGCTGGTTGGCTGCGTGGCGCAACTCCAACCTCGTCATGCCCAATTCAACCAAGACGAATACACTTCATATGGGGGATTCGGAACGGGCATCATTTCTGGCGAGGTATTCCTAAAAACCCAAGGCGGTGATGTGAAGAAGGCCGCTGGCAACAAGGTCTTTCTCAATCCCGTTACAACCTATTCAACCGAATGGTTTGAACGCCAGATCATCGGCGGCCAGCTTCTAAAAGAACCTGACCCGCGCGCGTTTCCATACCATCACGAAACGGTGGTGGACAGTGATGGGAGATTTGCATTTGAGAATCTTCCCCTGGGCGACTATTACCTCGCTTGCGCGCTCTCCCGGGAAGGGCCTGGGCAGAAGTCTGTCACGGTTGGCTGGGTCTATGCGAAGGTTCATCTTAAAGCCGGCGAACATAAAAAGGTCGTGCTCACCCAATGAACCTCCTCCTCTTCCGCAAGGTTGCCAATCAAGCCGTTAGAAAAACTGCTCTGTTAGCGCTCCTAATCAGCGGGCCGCAGCTATGCCTCGCACATTAATGGCTAGGCGTAGGGGTCCCCAAACAGGCCCCCGCCTGCCGAACAAGCCTCCCCAATAAGATAAGATTTAGCAGCGAGTCGCCCAACTTCGCGCCCAATTCACGCCGCAAGACCGCGGGTTCGGTGTGGCGCCGGTTGCCTCAAACGCACAATCCTCCGTTCCCAAAGACGCCTACTAAATTCCAACTCACCCGCTCGTCTCGTTCCCGGCCTAGAAATCTTCGCCAAAAAAACTAGGAAAGTTCCCAGGACCGAAACCTCTCCGGGGAGCGTAGAGTTTTATGTAGGCGGTTTTTACATCTAACCAAGGAGGCTCCCATGGGGGTTCTACCCCGTTATCACGGACGGTTGAGTGAAGAGTCGTTCCGCCTGCCGCTGCATGTCCAGTCTTCGCTGCTGTCGCGGATTGTGGCACCGTTCGATGTAGTCAAAGATATCGGCCCTGGCTTCGGCTCTTGTCCGATAGTGGTGCCGATTCACGCGTTCACGTTTAAGCACTCTGAAGAAGCTTTCGGCGGCGGCGTTGTCGGCGCAGCTGCCCACCGCACTCATGCTGCTCAAAATACAGATAACATTTTTTAGAGAAAATATTGTCCGTGTTTTAGGGGGACTTACGCATTCCGATTATGTCGGGTGAGATGATTCCTCGAAGCAGAGACAGCGTGCAGCAGTCCCCTTCAACATGCAGTCGGTTCTTGAACAGTATGATCTTCAGAAGGGATAGTCCAGCCCCACAAACAGGTTTTCGCCATCACGGCCGTAAGCGACATCGAGTCGCCCAACAACGTGCGGGCGTGCAAGGATCCTCAAGCCGATCCCCGGATTTACCTGTAGATTCTGGACGTCCCGCGTGCTGAATCCACTCATTACTCGCCCGACATCGAGGAAGGGTGCGACTTCGAGATCAATGAGGTAATCGAATGCCTTCAGCTGTTTGATCGGGATACGTTCCTCAAAATTGATCAGCAATGCGGTGTCATCGATGAACCGGCTTTGACCGAACCCGCGAAGGGTTGTTTCCCCTCCCAACGTGGGTCGCTCATAAAATGGAATGCCTCGTGTATGTCCATTCACGGTGTCGACCAAGAAGCGGGCTACGAAGACCAGTTGGTCATCATAGTGAGGAAGCAGGTGTCGGGCATCGAGGGTGGTTCGTACCCACGGGTTCGCTCCGCTGTGCTGGAGGTTTTGATTCAACTCAACGGAGAGGTTCACATAGGTCCCTCGCGTCGTGATGAGTTGTTTGTCGCGCGTATCATAGCGAGCAGTGAGTTTATGCCCCACGATGTTTGCGCCCTCCATACCGGAGAGTTGGCTAAATTGTGCCAGGGATTGTGGTAAGGAATTGACGATACCTGCATCGATACGGATGTCGTGGTAATGTTCGGTCCACATGAGCATCACGTCCTCGTTGACATTAATCCCAGCGGTGAGTTCCACAAGAGCCTCTCGGGAGGTATAGCTCGTTTCGTCACTCTCCGATGTTTGATTGCCAATCCCAAACAATCGGCGAAAGGGGTCCTTGAACCAGTTCGCCCGTCCAGCCAGAATATACCGTCCTCCTCCGGCGCTCACGTTTTTATAGCTCAGGTCAATGTCGCGCTGGATCTTCGTCGAATAGTCTACCGTGGCACTGTACTGCGTCGTATCTGATGGATACCCGTAATAATACAGCCCGAGTGTCTCTCCGACATACCGGTTGTGCGAATAGAACGGGGCATAGATATGTTGCAGTTCATCTTTCGAGTTTGATTGTAGAATCGGTACGACGGTACCGACCCAGTAGCTTTCATTCCGATTGTAGGCAAAGACAGGAAGCGGGAGAACGGTATAGGGCCCGTGGACAACGAGGGACTTCAGCGCCTCTTCTTTCGCTTCAGCCTGTTGAGCCTCGGCCCGTTCCTGTTCGGTTCCTCGTACGGGGATATCGGCGGCATGTTGAGGTGCGGATGGGTTGTCGTGCTTTGCTGGATACTCCTGGCCAAACAGGGGATTCGGAAGCACCATGACACAGCACAGAGTGAGGAGCAATCGGATCAGCATGCTAGGCGGACACAAATGCGTTGGCTGTGAATCTCAGAGCGAAGGAGTCTGGCAGTGATCCTGATGGACAGATACACTCCAGGGTATTACCATGAATTCTGAATACGAAAGGAGATGTATCGTCGTGGAATCATCGGTTAGCGGCTAGTGTACGGGTCATGCCGTCTTGAGTCTTCCTTCCACGTAGGCAATCACCTCCGAAACCGTGGAAAAATTCCTAAAGTCTTGGTCAGGAACTTCAAAATCAAACGCTTCTTCTAAATAGAAGACCAGCTCGATTGCATCGGCCGAGTTCAGGCCAAGATCGTCCCGCAAAGAATGGTCAGGTTGAATCGCGCTGACGTCCCGCTTCATACGCTTTGCAAGTTCGGTCCGAATCCGTTCGGCGATCGTTAAGTCAGGAGCCATTTCGATCTTTCCCCTCCGGATTTCAAAATCATATTGAAAATAGCTCCCTGCATCAACAGCACGGCTAACAGTTTAAGAAGAGAGAGACACTTGACCGGCGTCCAAGTGTCGATGTGACTGCTTGCCCGCTAGCTGACGGAGGAAGAATTTACCCAAATTCTCCGCAACGACTTCCCTCTGTTTATCCACCGTGATAACGTGATAGCAATCATCCAGCAACACCAACTGTTTGTCCTCCGATGAGATCTCGTCGAAGACTATGGAGGCATTGCGGGGGCTGGTCATGTCATCGTCACTCGCTTGGAGAATCATCGTGGGGGCCGTGACTTCGCTAAGTTGTGCACGAACTCGCACAATGAGCCGGTCGATTTCCGTGAGAGTCCTCAACGGAAAAATCGGGTAGCCCTTCGATGCTGCAGATGGAATAGGCGGTACAGCGCCATTGGTCGCCTTCCGTTGAGCCCACCAATCGTTCATCCACCCACGAAGAATGGCAACTGGACTGTAGGCTTCTCGCACCACGCTTTGAAGCTCCTCGTCCTTAATTCCGAAAGGAGGTCCGTCTATGTGGAACAGCAGATGCTGCAAGGGAAGAGGGACTACCTTCATGGAGAATGGGAGGATGGCGTCATACCAGGGAGTATTCCATCCATCATACACGAACGTAGGCGAGAGGACTCCAACACCGTCGACATGGACGACTGTTGACGCTTCTAACGCCAAGAGAGCCCCCGCACTCAGGCCCGCTACAAACACATACTCGTATCGATCTCGTGCAAAAGAAAGCTGCATTTGTACATGCGCCCGCCAGTCCTGTTCGTTGGTCTTGACGAGATCTCTGAGCCTGGTGCAATGTCCGGGAAGGGTCGTCGTATAGATATCCCATCCGTTCTTCCGCGCCATCTCCCGTGCGAGGTAGAACATCTCGGCGGGAGTGCCGGTGACACCATGTATAAGATAGACCAGAACATTCGACTCCGCGTGTAGAGCGAAGTCTGTCTTCTGGCGATCTACCATGTTATCCAAGAGCCCCGCACGTCTCACTCTATGCGGTCTCATCAGGCCTCCGCACACGTCGTGAATAAGTGATCGAGCAATTCGAGCCCCAAGTCAATCTCCTCCCTCGTAATGTCCAATGACGGCGCCAGCGTGAACACATTCTTATAATGTCCGCCGATGTCCAACACCAAGCCCATGAGACCGCGCGAGGTCGGAATACCTCCGGCGAGCCCTGCTTCAAAGATCCGGTCTGCGAGGGCTTTATCCGGAGTGAATCGGTCCGGTTTTGTGACTTCGATACGAAGGGCCAACCCTAACCCGGACACATCACCGATCGTCTGATGACGTTTCTGGAGTGTTTCGAGCTGCCGCAGAAAGTACGCACCGGATTCCATCACCTTCTTCTCGTAATGTTGCTGCTCAATCCACAAGAGGGTCGCGAGCGTCGCCGCGGTCCCGAGCGGATTTGACGCAAAGGTCGAATGCGTGGACCCCGGTGGGAACTTCCCCGGTGAAATGAGCGCCTCGTGTGCCCAGAGTCCCGAGATGGGATTCAACCCGTTTGTCATGGCCTTGCCGAAGACGACGATATCGGGCTGGACTCCGAAATGTTCGAGCGCCCAGAACTTGCCGGTCCTGAAGAATCCCATCTGAATTTCATCGTCCACCAGGAGAATCTTGCGTTCGTTGAGAATCTTTTGGAGCCGGGAGAAGTACTCCGGCGGCGGGATGATGTATCCCCCTGTGGCTTGCACCGGCTCTACATAGAAGGCGACAAACTCCGGCTCGTTGGCCTTGGCATCCCAGAAGGAGTTGTACTCGGTCTCGAAGAGCCGCTCGACTTGGTTGACGCAATAGTAGTCACATGTGTCCAGCGTCTTCCCGTAGGGGCAACGGTAACAATAGGGGAAGGGCACGAAGTGCGCTCGATTGGAGAAGTGTCCGAAGCGACGGCGATAGCGATAGCTCGACGTGATTTCCGATGCCCCCAAGGTGCGCCCGTGATACCCGCCCATGAAGGCCATGAACAGGCTCTTGCCGGTGGCATTCCGCACGAGCTTCATCGAATCCTCAATCGCCTGCGCCCCTCCCACGTTGAATTGGATTCGCCCCTCCAGACCGAACGCCCGCAAGCATTCAGTGGCCAGCTTCTCGGATACCAGCACTTTCTCTTCATGGAGATATTGGCAGGCGAGTTGCGGGAGACGGTCTAACTGGGCCTTCAGTGCATCGATGATGGTCTGGTTGCGATAACCGAAATTGACCGCCGAGTACCACATCTGGAGATCCAGATAGGGGTGATCCTCACGATCATAGAGAAAGCTGCCGTCGCAGCCGGCAAAAAACTTGGGGACCGGCGAGTAATGAACCGTGTCGCCGTGTGAGCAGTACTTCGCCTCCTTCTCGCGCAGCTCGGCCTCGGTCGGCTGAATCATGGGGAGCGGCTTCATAACACCTCCTTTGGAAACAGGCGCAACGTCACCTCGCGCAAGGACTCGAACGGCTCGCAGGCAACCCCTTGCGCGACGCACCACTGCCGGAGACGGCCCTTAGCAAAGACCCGTTGGATTCTGGTGGACACGCACTGATCGGACTGGCCGTCCCCGATGTAAACCGTCCGCCCGGACGAGGGCCCCGTCGTGCGCGTCACCGAACATTTGCAGGTGCCGGCTCCGCTGCGACATTCCTGTGTCGCAAATGGGAAACTCAGCGCCAGGCGCCCTTGCGCATCCCACCGGAGATGATTCGAGAAGACGGGCAAATGCAGCAGCCCGTGCCGGTGTAGGATCTTCTCCACAATGAAATCGAAGCCGTCGCTCACGATGATCAGCGGCACCCCGCGTTCCTTGCAACGCTGATCCAGATCGACAATGCCTTCATCAATTGGCAGATTCGCGGCGAAAGCTGCCAACGTTTCCCGATCAGCCTGGATTAGCTCAACTTGCCGGGCGAGGCATTCCTGGCTTGTGATTTCGCCATTCACCCACCGCTGCTCCCATTCCTGCCAGGCCGGCAGGCCAAAGGCCTCAAGCACGGCATCAGTGGCATCCACTCGGGTGATTGTGCCATCAAAATCGCAAAAGACTTCCGTCACATCTACGGCTTCGAGTGCAGAACGTTGCGGTTGTTTCTCAATGCCCGTGTTCAACATGCACAGACTTCCTTTTTCAAAAGAAAGGACACTGGTGCCATAGCCAGTACCAAACTCGCATTAGCGTGAATACTGACCAGTTATCTCAGAGAGACGCGGAAGGTGGAGCGCGGGGAGCGGCTGATGTGGAAAAGGGGAACCAGAGCTGGAAGGCGACCGTCAGCGCCACCGGACGAGCACGATCAAACCGACGCAGCTCGTCGCGGACGACGGACGCAAACTCGTGGGACTGGATGTCTTGGCTCCGATTGGGATTGCCTTCTGTGGACGAACTGATAAGGACATCCGAATAATGCGCTGCGAAGTGATGCTCTCTGGCCGGCCCGTTCCTAATAACGCTGCGCGCCGCAGAATATTCCTCCGGGGCCATGAGGTCCTGGAGCAGGAACAGCGGATCGGCTAAGATCCATGTAGCCAGCCATACTAGAATAAGGCTGCGTACGAATACACTTCCGTATCTCAACATTACGAAATCAATCCTGGACCGGAAGATAGTGAAAAACCGTATAAACATACCATAACATACGGCCCTTAGACTATAGAGTTTATTGAGCCATCTAACATCATTACTAAGCGCCTCCAGGTCCGCGGGGGTGCGAGTGGGATTCAATCGGCGGGATAGCCGCCTTGCAGAACAATTCGGTCATTCTGGAAAGCAGGCATTTGATTGGTATATGGGCAGCTTACTTTGTCGATGACAAGCATCATGTATAGGCTCTGGATCGTTGCAAAGATGACATTGCTGCTCGAAAGGCGCATTCTTCTTGGGTCCATACGGCGGTGTCATTTCACTGCTAGAAATGTTGCAAAAACAAGTCTCCATTCCAACGCGGTTACTCAATAGCCTTGAACCCCCCGGCTTGATCCAGCACTTTCTCGATTACCCGCCCGAGGGCTTTAAGGCCATTGTCTCAGCTATTGGGCAACCTGGTTTTCGCGTGAAGTTTGGCTTGCTGACCACTGTGGATGCAGGAACGCTCCAGCTTGTCAATTCATTGCCTGCCGCGGGCTTGGTGCGACAAATTCTGACTTGGCGCACTCTTTTTTGGGGGACGACAGTAACGGAATATTTGCCAATACCGTCTCAAATCGATGGCCCCGTATTGGTAGAATCCATGCTGACAGGCTGGCGACGTTCCTCTAAATTGCTTGTTCTGAAAGATATTCCTAATAATCAGTCCCCACTGCTTACCAAAACTGAGCGCATCGCTGCAGCGGAATTGGTAGAAGCCTGCAAGAATGCGGGGTTCATTCTGATCGCCGGCCAGGCATTGGCCTATGTGCCGATCGACTTCGAAAATGTGGAGGAATATCTTTCCCGCCTTTCATCAGCACGACGCAAAAACATTCGACGCAAAATGCGGGCGCGTTCAGATATACAGATAGAGATGATGCATACTGGATGTGAACGCCTGAATAGCGCAGACCTCCTAAAAGAACTTTACGAGTTATATCTCAATGTCTACAGGCAAAGCGAAATTCACTTTGATAAACTGACCGCCGAATTCTTTTCCGCCGTTTTTAAGGATAACTCGCTGGATGGTCACCTCTTTCTTTATTTTTCGGCAGGTCAATTGATCAGTTTCAATTTGTGCTTTGTTCACAATGGCATGCTGATCGACAAGTTCATCGGGTTTCGTTATCCCGCGGCACGCGAACACAACCTGTATTTCGTCAGCTGGATGGAGAACCTTGCTTTTGCGTTGTCGCGAAAACTGAGCTACTACGTTGCCGGATGGACAGATCCCAAAATCAAAGCATATCTAGGCGCAAAATTCACTTTTACCCAACATGCTATTTATGTTCGCAACCCCTTGCTTCGACGCATTGTGGATAAATTATCGAGGTACTTCGAGCACGACAGGGCATGGTTCGAGGAGCATCCGCAGTGAATCAACCCATTGTTCTCGATATCGATGGCTCACTGCACGGGCTGGAAGACACACAAACAATCGACCTTTCTGATTGGCAGGAAGCGATTCGCTTTGGGTGCTCGTGGTCAACCTGGAAATGCTTCCGCAGTCTTCTCAACGAGCGACTGCCGGCTAGTTATGGACCTGTCTGCATGGGCAGTGGCGACTTTCACCACATCAGTCATCTCCTACTTGACCGCATCTCTCACAGTGAGCCGTTCGATGTGGTTGTGCTTGATAACCACCCGGACAATATGCGCTTTCCTTTTGGTATTCATTGCGGATCCTGGGTTGTCCATGCAGCCAGATTGCCGCAAATTCGTTGCGTTCATATCCTTGGCATCACCTCTGCTGACGTGAGTTGGCGGCATGCTTGGGAAAATCACTTATTGCCCATTGCTCAGGGAAGGATTCGTTACTGGACAACAGGTGTGAACGTGCAGTGGGTCAATCCTTTCGGGCTCGCCAAAAGCATTGCATCTTTTAAAAATGTCCAGGTGCTCATCAATCAATTTATTGCTGAACGCGAGAAACATATTCCTGGTGCCGTCTATCTTTCAATCGACAAAGATGTGTTTTCCACAAACGTTGTCCGAACCAATTGGGATCAGGGCTGCTTCGACCTGGATAACGTTCGCCAATTGATCCAAGCATTTAAGGGAAAACTGATTGGTAGTGATATCACTGGAGAAGTGTCGGTTCATCATTTTCGAACATCATGGAAACGTTGGCTTAGTGCTATGGATCGGCAACCGACGATTTCTGCTGAGGCCCTTGCCAAGTGGCAAACTCAACAGACAGCAGTCAATCGCCAACTACTCACTTGGCTCAAGGATGTCGAAAAGTAATTAGCGGCAGTGGCGGAACAAAATGGCAAGTATTCGCTCGAAGCTCGCGTCATCCAACCACGGGCTATTCGAGATCGTCATGGAGCATGCAGCGAACCTTTTAGCATTTGGCATCGACTGTTCCCCACCCCAAGGACGCAGATACTCATAGTCGGGCAAGGCATAAGCGAACATACGGGAAACGCCGAGACCGGCTCCCCATAACTCATCAAGCACCCGATCGCGCATTTTCCCATTGGGTAGCTCGGTTATAAAAATAGGCCAGGTTCCCGTTCCTCCGGGAGGATCAGTCAGTACTTTGACCCCGGGAATCCTAGTTGGTTCAGGAAGACGTCTGGCGGCCTGCCTCGCAAGGTCACGCTGAAAGTCGGCCAGGCGCAAGAGAGCCCGACTACCAACCGTCTGTCGCCATGCGCAGACCCGATGCAAAGGGATGCTTGAGGAGAAATAATCCCCGGTTGCCGCAATCGAATCACAACGACGAAGGGCTCGCCGCAACGAATTTCCATAAATATACCGTAGCGCGAGAGGACGATAGGCGGCTGCATAACCTGCCAATTGCAGACAACGTAATGCCTCCCAGCCAAGGCGAGCGGGAATAATCTGCAGACTGGTTCGCCCCAGTTCCGCTCGCAATTCAGCATCTGCGGCGATCCACAAACCGCCTTCAAAGATACTCAGACCTTTGCCGGCTGCGAGACTGAAAAACCCCGCATCGCCACGCAATCCGACGCTCTTCCCCTGATCGCGGGCACCCAACGCCTGCGCGGCATCTTCAATTACGTACGCACCGCATTGTCTCGCCAGAGCAATGACGGGATTCAAATCGGCTACCCGGCCACCGAGATGGGTGGGAACAATGGCCAGCGTATCGCGGTCGCACAACTTCGCCAATGCCTGGGGGTCGAGGTCAAAGCTATCCGGACAGGTGTCGCAAACTCGTAATTGCAAACGACTCTTGACGATCGCGAATATCACCAACGGACAGGTATAGGCGGGAATGACAACGTTTTTTCGTGTGGACAGACGGCTTAGAGTCTCAAGAATGACAATCAGGCTTGCAGTTCCTGAGCACTCAACGCCAACCGTGGACACATCGAGAAACTCAGCCAGTTTTTGGGGGAAATTGTCCGACCAGGAAGGAAAGAGATCCTTAAGATGTAGCGGCAAGCCCGCTGTTGGTGGTATTTCAACGGCCGAGTCAGAGGTGAACATGAGATTGGGTTTCACTCTGTGCCAAGCAGACGACACCGGCCACAACCAAAATTGCTCCGAACATGTGAAAACTACTGAGGACCTCTCCAAAGAGTGGCACAGAAATAACTATCACACCAACCACTTCAAGGTGTGACGCTGCAAAGGCAGGTCCGATAGGGGCATGTCGAAGCAAAGTCATCCAGGTAATAAAAGCTCCGAGGTAGCCGATGATGGCTCCGTAAAGCCAGGGCGTTTGGAATACCCGAATCAGCCATTCAATCTCAATCTGGAACGGCTCACCCTGGAGTGCTGCCATCTTGAAACAAACTTGAGAAAACGTATCAAACACGATCAGCGCAAAAAACCCAATGAGATAGAACTTGCCACGCGACATCTTAACCGATTCCCACGATCGCAACGCCTGCACCGATCAATAACATACCGACTATCCGAAGTTGGTTAAAACGCTCATGAAACATGATTCTGCCTCCCAGCATGACGACGACAATGCTGGTCGTGCCAAGGAGCACACCTTGGGCAAGGGGAACAAGTGACAAGAAAGCCAACCAGGCAACAAATTCGCCAATGAAACAAAATACCCCCAACCACAACCAAGGACGGGCCAGCATATGACGCCAGTGCGCTAGGAAAGTTGCGTCCGTGTCGGGTTCGATCGCGGCAAGTTTGAACGCGAAATGCCCCCCCGAATCAAGCACAAGGTTGAGTACCCAAACGGTTAATACCTGAAAAGAGGTCATGCGCATCCAAATGCACTGGGATGTTAGACTTCGACTGGTGGCGTCGCTGTCTGCGGAGTGCTGTGTTTTTTAACTTTCAGTCAAGGCAATTTAATATAACCAGTGAATTAAATCTATTAAATGAAATCGACGTGGAATTCTGATATGCAGCGCGGAATCAGCAGTTTTCTTTTTTTTCGAAGGTTAGTGACTTATCCAGGTCGATCTGGTCGAGTGTTAATGACAGACTGGACCGCAATCAGGGAGGTTACCGGCCAAGCCCGGGAAACGGTACATGCCCAAAGAAATCCCACAACCCTACTACATCTCCGGACGGTCGAGCTGGAAGAAAGAATAACTGCGGGCAGCGCGTCGATCAAGCAAGCGTCTGAACGGCTGCGACTCAAGCGGATCGTCGCCGACCAAGCGCTGGATCTCTCGATCCTCAAGGAGGTCGCCTCGGGAAACTTCTGAGCCCGGCCCGCAAGCGCGAGGCCGTGGGGCACGCCGTCACCGTGCTCCAGGTGTCTGAGCGCAGGCCGTGTCGGGCGATCGGCCAGATCCGGTCCTCTTCTCGGTACGTGCCACGGCCCGATCCGTTTCGAGAGCGGTTGCAACAGCGGATCATCGCACTTGCCAAGGAGTAGGGCAGTATGGCTAGAACCGTGACGGATCTCTTGCGGCGCGAGGGATGGGACGTGGGCACAGAGCGCGTGTACACAATTTGGCGGCACGAAGGCCTCAAAGTGCCGACGAAGCAGCCGAAGCGAGCCAGACTCTGGCGCGCCGATGGGTCGTGCCTCCGGCTGCGGCCCGCGTACCGCAATCACGTCTGGTCACTCAGCGCTTCCTTCGCGAGACGCTTGCTCACTTCAATTTCAGACCCTTTGAAACCGTTGTCCTTCCATAGCCTCTCAACAATTGCACAGAATCTTTGCTCAAGGCCAATTGCACCGGTACAGGCTACGATGACATGGTCGTCTACAATATGTAGCTTTTCAGTTTGTTGTTCGATCGTGCGAAACTGCCCGGCAGGGAATGTTGCAGAACTGTCAGTCCCAATAACGACACTGTCCTTACAAAAGAGACCGACTATGGCAGTCATCGATTAGTGCTGGAAGACGCTGTTCTCGCGCATCTCAGGGTATCCTTTGTAGATGGCGGAAACTAGCTGAGTGAAGGAGAGCTTTCGCACGAATCCTGACGCATCGCGAATGTATGAGATGGCCTTTTTATCGAGCTGGGCTAGGTACTTTCCACCTTTTGCCTGGCCCTTATCGATGAGGCGATAGCTTGACCAGGTAGACTGCGGGACCAACTCGACGTATCCATCCGTCTCCAATGCTTCCAGCTCTCTATAGACGTCCTGATCAAAGGGACCATAGTTATAGGGCTCAAAGGAGAAATGTGGCCTACCGACCAGTTTGGGAATCTCTCGATCGATCAGAAAGAAGAGTTTTTGCACCTGGACAGGGGTGTAGATTGCCCCATTGGCGACACTGAGAGCGGCGAGCACAAAATTTGTTCGGTCCATAGGTAGGGAGTCCTTCGCTGTTGATAATGATTTAATAATAGCCTTTGCCAAGATTTTCAAGCAAGTCAGCAACCCAAGCAAGCGGAAGTACGTGCTTTTCGAGAAGGCAGAATCTATCACCGGCTACTTCAGCGCGACTCGAATCGAGGGGGTTAAAAATGACCGCAATTGAGCCCCCGCAACCAACCTTCTTTTTCTAACTGATCCACCCCCAGGCGTCTCAACCTTCTTCAAGTCCTGGCTCGTTTCGTGCCTGCGAGACCTTGCCAGAAAATACGGTAAGCATTTGACGGATGACCATGCGGTGATATAGTCGGCGAGGAGTTGGCGCAGGCAAGGAGACGCTACGCACTTCGTTCGTATTGGCAAGAAAGCCTTAAACCTCGATAGTGTGAGCTACTGCGAGGCACAGATTTGGCAGGATGCTATGTCGCTAGAGATCTATTTCGCCGGATCCGCCAACAATACCCCGCTGGTATTCTCCGAAGAGGATGCCAAGGAACTGTGGAAGTACTTGGAGTACGTCTCTGAGAAACCCGCCTAACGCCTCCAGCCCCTCAACTCTCTGATTATACGTCTCGCTTCGCTTTTTGATCCCTACAGACGCTTGAGGCCCCTGTCTCTTCGGATGGATCTCTAATCTGAACAAGGATTCCGACCACACGAGATCACAGGCGATCGATTAGTACGGTCGGCTTGCGTGCGTAGACGGGGCGGCAATCACAACCGGCATGATCCAACCGTCCTTCTTGTAGCTACGATAGTACACGAGCACTCTTTTTACATAATCCTGTGTTTCCTTATAGGGCGGGATCTGTCTATATCGATCCACCTTGCGTTCGCCTGCATTATAGGCAGCCAAGGCTAACCGGATATTCCCGTGGAATCGGTCCAAGAGGTAACGTAGGTGCTTGGCCCCACCGGTGATGTTGTCGTTCGCATCGTAGAGGTTACGCACGCCATTCCGGATGGCGGTTTCCGGAATCAGCTGCATGAGTCCTACCGCTCCCGCCTTTGAGACCGCGGTCGGATTAAAGGAAGATTCGGCCTTCATCACCGCAAGGAGCAAGGCCGGTTGAACGTGGTGCTGCTGAGCTGCACGGTTGACCGCTTGCTCGAGTTCTAGATCTGCCACACCACTGTGATATCGGGCCTTGCGGCGAACTGCTGTGACGCGCTCATTTGTCGGTACATTCGTGAGGCTCACCTGACCTGTGGGGCCGACGTATTCATAGACCTGTCCATCGGCGAGAACAGTGGGTGCCGAATTCGCCACAAGCATCACGACTCCGCAGGCAAGAAATCTGGCGGATCTCATGGGGCTGAATATCCGGAGTCCTGTTTCATCACTATATGGTTCGTTGGGAAGCTCGACCCTGTTCATTTT
>WNFB01008982.1_pt1 | contig 16481 bp, 15 predicted proteins | sample 5400501 | NCBI WGS metagenome assembly WNFB01 (sample SAMN13153341, study PRJNA577476) | soil metagenome | isolation source: 200 cm saprolite under Douglas fir tree site 2 hole 1 | place: USA:California | collected 2015-04-18
ATGTTCTGTCCCCCAAAACCAAGCGTGCTGGTGGTAAGTGAAGGTTGAGGTGTATGACCACTGAGTAGCCAGACAATTCCTGCCAGGCCGACGATGAAAATACTCGCGACATAGAGTAGTATGACTACTTTTGCAGCCTTTATGAGAAGTTTTAGTGGCAACGTGCAGAGCCAGCCAGAGAGCAGGAGAATGCCTATTACAACGATACCTTGTTGCCAGGTTGTTGCGAGCCAGTACACGTTGGTGCCACCAAGCTGTACTCCAATGCCCTGTATGAGCGTTGGAATGCTAGCGGCCGCGGATAAAAGTACTAAAACGCCGGGGAACCAGGCGCAAAAGCCCGCAAAGAAACCCAGCAGTGGCCCTAGCGCCCGGTGTGTCCAGACGTAAATGGAACCATCGACGGGCATAAAGCGATTGAGTTGTCCTGCTATGATCGCCCCAGGTATGAGAAACGTGATAGTGCCTATCACCCAATACACGTAGGTGGCAGCTCCTGCACCCTGTGTTGCCTGTACAATCGAGGCGTTAGGGATGAAGAGGACAATTGCTATGAACAGGACAAACAAGTCGGCTCGTGAAAGTACACGGGGAAAAAATTCGTTGATGCGTTGCTCAGAGCGTAATGGGTCGTCTATCGCACTCTGCAGGATAGTCGGTGTATAATATCCCTCTATTTTATTCATTGACAGCCTCATTTTCCAGAAAATGGAATACGCGGGAATACACCTTGACCTTACATGTCAGTAGTATAACAGTGAAATGGCGCGTGGTAAATATTTTATTCTGTAGCAAGGGCGATTTAAAAGTCGAGTGGCAGATTTACCTACGCTTCTGAAATCTCCAATAGCTCAAGCAAGTCATAAAGTGAGTGCACGAGTAAACAGTCGACATTGCTCTCTTCTAAGCGTCCAGGCCGATCGAGCAAAACAGGTGTGATCCCAACAGCACGCGCACCCAATACATCATGAATATAAGAATCGCCTATATGGATTGTGTAATCTGCTATGCTGTTTGCTCGCTGCAATGCCAGCTCGTAGAGCATCGGCGAGGGTTTGGCATGGCGAGTGACTGCTGAGACCAGCAAGCAATCAAAATAACTTGTGAGGTGGAGACGCCGGAGGATGGGTCCCAATGCAACGCCCCAGTCGGAGATAACGCCAAGTATATATTTGTGAGCTTTTAGCGTTTCCAGCACGGGAGAAACATCTGGGTAGACTTGCCAGCTTGTATGCTCTTCAAATTCCCTGTTGATCTGTAACGCGAGTTTGTAGAGGCGTGGCTCATCGTGTTCCTCGACAAAGGGACGAAGCAGGTTCATATAGTAGTCAATCCAAAACTCGCTAATTGTTTGCTCGCTGGCCCAGGTATGACGCTTAAGACGAGCCTGGCGAAAATAATAGTCCTCTACCTCGGTCATGCGCTGTCTGAACTCGTCGATGTGGATATGCAAGCCAAGTTGTTGACAAACCCTTTGGCAGATCTCAGCGGAAGATGGGTTTGGATGCAATAGCGTAAATCCTGCATCAAAAAACACAGTTCGAATCGCTTGAGGCTGTTCAAGAGGCATTTTTGTGTATCCTTATCTCTGATGACGAAATCGGTAATAGTCCTCATGATTTTTAACGCGTAGGGGCGGGGGAGGTGTGGCGTGGGGTGGGGATGCTTGCATCGCCCTCGGTGGGAGAACGCCACACCTCCCCCGCCCCTACGCGATGATTATCCACTATTGCCGTATTCGCTTGCCAAACAAAGTTTATCGAACCGGCTTAACTTCTGGCCCTATATACAGCATCAGCAGCGGCCAGGGCAGCGCCAACGTTGGGTTGGAAACCGCTGCGTGGCAGTACATGTTCCAACGCTGAGAGCACAGTATCTACGTTTTTACGGGATGAATTGTAACCCATCAATCCGATACGGATCAGGCGCCCTTTCAAAGCACCAAACCCCCCGCCAATCTCGATGTTGTACTCATCAAGTAGTGCGTTGCGAATCGCCAGCTCGTCTATGCCTTCACGCAGTCTGACAGCGGTCAACACGGGAAGCTCATAACCCGGCTCGGTGAAAATACCCAGGCCCATTGCTTTGATACCCGCTCTAACAGCTTCACCGTGCAGTTGATGACGCGCCCACCGCGTTTCTAATCCCTCTTCCAGAACAATACGCAGGGCTTCACGCATGGTATAAACCAGGTTGCTGCACGCAGTATGATGATAGGTATGGTCGCCGTTCCAGTAACGATGCAGTTTCTGCAAATCAAGATAATAGCTCTGTACTGGCTTTTTGCGATCCAGGATTACCTGCACCGCTCGCTCGTTGAGTGTAACAGGGGCAAGCCCGGGCAGCGCTCCCAGGCTCTTCTGGCTGCCTGCATAGCAAGCGTCGATCTTCATTTCGTCGGTATTCATGGGAACACCCCCAAGGCCGCATACCGCATCTACAACAAAGAGCGCGCCATGAGCATGTGTGATGCGCTCCAGCTCTTCTAATGGCTGCCACAGACCAGTGGAGGTTTCCGCGATAGCTGTTGCAAATATCTTGGTTTCTGGATGTTCTTTGAAAGCCTTCTCAAGTACCTCCGGATCCAGAGGTTTACCCAACTCGGTTTCCAGGTTGATTACTTTGGCTCCTGCCCGATCTGAGATTTCAACGATCTGGCCGCTGAAGAATCCCAGGCTGCCGGAGATGAGAGTATCGCCCTCTTCGAGTAGATTGCACAGTGCTGCCTCTGCACCTGAGAAGCCGGAGCCCGAGACGCACAGTGTCATCTCGTTTTTGGTCTGAAAGACCCAACGTAGCAGTTGAGCAGTTTCTTCGAGGATACTAAAAAACTCAGGGTCGATGTGACCAAGTTGAGGCGCTGAGGCCATACGGAGAACACGCGGATCAACGTTGCATGGACCAGGGCCGAGCAGTAGCCGATATGATGGATTGAGTTCAGGGAGTGTGTTCTCGTATGTTATGCTCTTGCCCATTACTAATTGCGTCATTCGGTTGCCTCCCTTTCTGATAGAGACGCGTACTCATGCATCCCTTCAAAAAATCCTGGTCACAGTCCGGTGTATGGAATGAGATGGAACTGTCATTGCCCAGCCCAGCCCTACACCGCGGCCTCTGTTTCAAACAAGTGTTGCAACTTGTCAGCTTGATCGACTGTGATCAAGTTGTCGATAAATTCGTCGAGTTCACCATTGAGCACGCCTGGCAGATTATGCCTTGTTAAACCTATGCGGTGATCGGTTACACGATCCTGCGGGAAATTATAGGTGCGAATCTTCTCGCTGCGATCACCAGTCTGAACCTGCGAACGTCGCGATTTGCTCAATTCTTCCTGCCTGCGAGCCTCTTCCAGGTCCCACAGGCGAGCCTTGAGGACCGAGAGCGCCTTGGCTTTATTTTTAAGTTGCGACTTTTCGTCCTGACAGGTAACAACCAGGCCTGTTGGCAAATGAGTGATGCGTACGGCTGAGTCGGTCGTATTCACACTCTGACCACCATGTCCGGTAGAGCGATAGACATCGACACGGATATCTGTGTCTTTGATATCGATATCAATGTCCTCATCGGCTTCCGGTAGTACAATTACTTTAGCCGTCGAGGTGTGGATACGTCCATTGGCTTCGGTGACCGGAACCCGCTGAACGCGATGCGTGCCGCCTTCATATTTCAAACGACTATAAGCACCCTTGCCCTTCACAACAAAAGTGATATCTTTGATACCTCCCTGCCCGGTTTCGTTGATATCCAGGATTTCGATCTTCCAACGTCGATTATCGGCGTAGCGGCTGTACATTCGGAAGAGTTCTCCAGCGAAAAGTGCTGCTTCGTCACCGCCGGCTCCCGCCTGAATTGTGACGATGGCATTCTTCGCATCCAAAATATCTTTGGGTAACAGGGAAATCTTAATCTCATCGAGTAAATGCTCTTTACGCGCCTTGAGGCGCTCCATCTCTTCAAAGGCCAGCTCGCGCATCTCTGGTTCATCGCCTTCGTACATTTCCCGGGCCTCTGCTAACTGCCTGTCGGTTTCAACCAGTTCATTGTATTTTTGCACAACCTCTTCGAGTTCAGCGTGTTCGCGGCCATAGCGTTGTAACAGTTGGATATCTTCGAGTACTTCCGGCTGTGCCATCAAGGTATTCAATTCTTCGTATCGCTTTGCAAGGCTGGCAAGTTTTTCCATTAAATCCATATGTGGGTCCTCCCAATATCTCCTCATCCTCCCGACCAAGGCAGGGGTTCTTTGATATCATCGTACCATATTTTAGGGCATGTCGGAACGGATGAAATAGTGCTAATTATCGTGTGTTTATGGGTTATTTCGCTAGGAAGCTTTGAGCGTTTTGTTCGGGGGCAACGCTACCCGGCGGCAAGAAGATAGCGTTCGACAGTTGCGCGGCGTGGTTGCCGAAGGTAGAGAGAATATGCGGTTGTGCAGTGAATGAATAACAACATAGGCTTATGATATCACGTCAAGCCGACTAAAACCAGAAGGCCATTAAAAAATTATACGGGAAAGATACTATAAATATTACATCCTCACAGTAAGTTTCCACTGTCTACGAATGACTCTCTTCTCTTATTGAGAACAATGGCAGTGGGCCTAACTATTCCCCTCACAACTATTGTTCAGCTTAACGGTAAGCCCTTGTGAGCCTCATCCCTCGTTTTGAAAAGGAGACAATCCTCTCGAAGAAATTTTGCAGCAGAGACGAGTAAAATGTTACTCGAATTTGTGAAACACCTCCTATTCTATTGCCCGGATTGGGAGTATACTATCTTTCACTGAACAGACATTTCAGGGTTGAAAAAGGAGCTATCTCCTGCGTCAACTGAATTTGGAGGAGGGATTCCTATGCACTTCTGCTTTATCTTAGAAGAGAGATATGCTCATAAACCCATGCCTATGGTTGTAGCAGATCAGTTACAACAATGGGGGCATGAGATTGATGTCTTGCAGCCCTATGCAGCAGTGACCAGCCTGACCGACCTTTCGCTGACGAAGTATGATGCTTATGTCCTTAAAACTGTTTCAGATGGACCGGGTTTGACCATTTTGGAAGCTGCTGAAGCAGTAGGCATACCCACGATCAATAATTCGCGAGCTATCCGCTTGATACGGGATAAGGCCGTAGCTGTGGCTTTTGCACAGGCGTGTGGTCTGCCCGTGCCAATAACCTACTTTGTCGGTCATCCTCGCGCCTTAGTCAAAGTGCCGCATGATGTCTACCCTGTGGTGGTCAAACCCAGTAATGGTACTTCATTACAGGATATCCATCTAGCGCATACCCCTGAGGAGATGGCCCAACTCACCTTAGATGAGCATAGTTACTACCTGGCGATGCACTATGTCGAAAATACTGGCTATGATATCAAACTTTACGTGACAGGCCAGGAAGTACACGCTATTGTCAAAAGTTCACCGCTGCATGGAACGGTGCAAGAGCAAGAAATACCAGTAAGCAGTGAAATGCTGAAGCTGGCACGGCGCGTAGGCCAGGTGTTTGGTCTTGATCTATACGGCGTAGATGTCCTGGAGACTGCTAATGGGTTGATGCTCGTTGATATCAATGACTTTCCGAGCTTTTATGGCGTTCCACGCAAGGTTGCTAGCGTCGCGGAATACATCTTGCATGCTGCCTATCGTACCCGGCGCGAGGGGCAGAGGCGTCTTGGGCGACCACTTATACACACTCGCAAGCCACTACGGCGACAGGATAACAAGATTGTTCCTGCCGAGCTGATAAGTTTTAATCCTAACGTAAAACGAGTACACAGCAATTGACTCTTCTCACCGCTGCTGTGAAACCTGTATAGCGCCTGGATCGTACTATAAGTGGGATTATACAGTAGCTCTTGGGTGAGAAAATAAACAAAGGGAAAGCTGATCTTGACCTCGAATGAGGGATTGAAACATTTGTTTTATGCTCAGATTGGCGCTAAGCCCGAATGAGGGATTGAAAGAGGAGCAAGTATTTATGAAGAGGAGCATTGACGTGGATCAGCTTAATGGCAACGATGTAAGGGATAATGCCAAACAGTTAGCAAAATCTACCGTAGCTACCGTCCAGGAAGGCTTGCAGTCAGGCGCATCAAAGATCCGGGAGACGCTGCTAGTGGGATTGGGAGCAACGCAAGGTTTGCTGAAAGACTGGCGCCGGCAGAAACGCACGGCAAAGAACCTGGCGAGAGCTCAAAAGAAAGCTCAGAAGAATCTGAAAAAGGTTCAGCGTACCGTCCAGAAAAGCCTGCAATCAGGAGTATCAACCACACAGGATGCTCTACAAACAGGGTTAGGGGTGGCGCAGGTAGCCCTGGAGCGGAATGTAAAACGGGTCAACAAGAACTTGAAGAAGGCTCAGAAGAATCTTAATAAGAATCTAAAGAACTTGCAAGGGCCTCTTCAAGAGAATTTGCAGACAGGTTTGTCACGGACCCAGGATGTTCTGAGTACGAATGCCAAACGTGCTACCAAAAATCTGAAAAAGGCCCAGGAGAACTTAAAAGACAAGCGGGATACTCTTCAAACCCAACTCATAAGACGCGCAAGAAGACGCAGGCGTGCAAGAACCATCTTCCGCCTGGGTCTGCTAACTGGTATCGTGCTCGTGTTACTTTATACGCCCTGGCCCGGTTCAGAGACCCGTAATCGAATCATGCAATCCTTGCAAGCCCTTTTCCCTCGCCAGTGACTATGTATCCAGTCATATGTGATAAAGACTTAGTGTGTTTCAACCTATAGGGATGGAGCAGTAACTCTTGTGGTTACTGCTCCACTGAACGCCATTTTATATGCCCGATATCATTCAAAACATAGAGCACGCGATGCTTGCCTGAAACACGCACCAGGGTAATCGACGTGTTGGCGGCAGGGTAGAAGAAGTCTCTATCTAGCCCCAACACTTCGGCAACGTAGGCATTCACCACACCTCCATGAGTAAAGATCAGCACTCGTTGCCCGATATGGTTGCGTGCTATCTCATCTAGCGTCTCGACGACACGCTTACGGAATGCTTTAGATGGTTCGCTATCCGGGATAGCATCCCAATTTCCAGCTTCACCCGCTATACGAACAATATCCACCTGGCGTTCCTGTAGAGCCTTCGTCAAAGCTGCCAGGTCTTTGCCATCATCGGGCAATGGACGTATATCGCCCAGCCTAATCTCTTTCAAGCCTTCGACCACGGTAGGTGTCATACCAAGATGTTTGGCTAGAGGTGCCGCTGTTTCCAGGCAACGCAGCAGCGGACTGCTGTATACTGCATCAAAGCTCATATCAGCGAGTCGTTCCGCTAATGTCTGTGCCTGTTTGCGTCCTATACTGCTAAGCGGCAGGTTATCATAAATGCCGCTGGGGATAATTTCATCTTCACCAGGGATGGCATCGGCGTGTCGCACGATAAAGAATTCAGCGGCATTGCTGCGCTGGATCAAAAATGGATCTTCCATAGTATGCATACTTCCTAAGTAAATAAATCTTATCTTGAAAACTGACGGATGACCGATCTCGCCAATGAACGCTTATGTACTTCGTCGGGGCCATCAACAATGTGTAATGTCCGACCATGCGCCCACATTGAAGCCAGGGGAAAATCATCACTAATACCTGCGCCACCAAAGACCTGCATGGCCCGGTTGACAACGGTGGTACTTGCCATAGGTGTCAATCGTCCATGCAGCTTTGAGTGTCAAGAGCCTTGCCTGCTCAATCTCCAGGTACGACTGGGCGATCCAGTCCTGGATTACCCCTTGCTCGGCCAGTGGTTTGCCAAAGGCCACTCGCGACGTGGCCCGCTGGCACATAAGCTCTAAGGCGCGTTGCGCCATTCCAATTGCACGCATACAGTGATGGATTCGTCCTGGCCCCAGGCGTGCCTGGGCAATTGCAAAACCACTTCCTTCTTCTCCCAATAAATTGCTCGCAGGGACACGGACGTTCTCGAAAAGCACCTCGCAATGACTTTCGTTATCTATATAGCCCATCACTGGAAGGTTGCGCTTGACGGTCACACCAGGTGTATGCTTGGGCACCAGTACCATACTCTGCTGCCGATATCTATCAGCAGAATTGGGATCAGTTTTGCCCATCACAATGAAAATCTTACAGCGCTCGCGAGCAGCTCCAGAGGTCCACCACTTTCGGCCATTCAGCACATACTCATCACCCTCACGCTGCATGGTAAGCTGAATGTTCGTGGCATCTGAGCTGGCTACGTCTGGTTCGGTCATGGCGAAAGCTGAGCGGATCTCACCATTGAGAAGAGGTATAAGCCACTCTCTCTTCTGTTCCGGCGTGCCGAATTGTGCCAGAATTTCCATATTTCCTGTGTCAGGTGCGGCGCAGTTAAATACCTCAGATGCCCAGCTAACCCGGCCCATGATTTCGGCAAGGGGAGCGTATTCCAGGTTGGTCAGGCCCGCCCCGTACTCTTCATCGGGTAAAAAAAGATTCCATAGTCCCTCGGCTTTTGCCTTCGACTTCAACTCATCCACGATTTCAGCGTGGTGATGCGGATTGCCTGAGGCCGCGATCTGGTCCCGGTATGTCTCTTCATTGGGATAAATATAGCGATCCATAAAATCGCTTACTTGTTTACGTAGCTCGTTGACTTTCTCTGAGTAGGCAAAATCCATTAGCTTCCCTCCTGAATGTGCAATATGCCTTTTCTTTGACTATACCATAAAGTGAAGGCATTTCATAACTCTTAGAAATGCCCTCGGGTAAGTAAAATCACCAATGCCAGCGTGCCTGGCTCATTGAAACGAAACAAGCAGATGGCGCGTGTAGAAAAGAGAAGAAGTTGTGTTTATCTAAATTGTGTGCCCTCTCGACCGAAATAGGCATACAAGATCAAGATAAGGAGGACGCTATGTTCACAGTCCTGGGTGAGCTTCCGCTCATCACGATCAACGTGGGTAACATTCATCTGGCTCTCTATCTGAGCCAGGTCATGTACTTGCTCGTTGCAGCATTTGTCGGCTTTATTGCAGAGTTCATTGTAGGATGGCGGCTCCCCTTCGGCATCATCGGGGCCGTCATTGCCGCACTTGTAGGGATATGGATCGTCAGCAATGTGGTGGTCCTCATCATTCCTGGTGATCCCGTTCTCTTCGGGATTCCGCTCTTCAAAGCGCTCATTGGAGCCACCCTGTTCGCGGCACTGTGGTACCTGCTGACCTACCGCATCTGGCACCACCGTCGCCCGTACTACCAACGTCGAGTCTCAGCATAAGCGGGGGTCGTCCCTGCGTGGCTTTCTGTCAGAGAAGAAAGTCAGGAAGTATGTTTGCATGAAGGAGGGTTCTACTCATGGTTATTACCTTTGGAGACTTGATCGTCTGGCTGATTATCGCAGCGGTGGTTGGCTTTTTAGGGGAGTTGATTGCGCGGAGACGTACGCCCTTTGGTATTGTAGGTGCCATCATTGTAGGGTTCATCGCTATCTTTCTGGTTGTTGGCGTCTTGCACTGGCACATCGTTGGTGAGCCGTTTCTGAATGGAGTACCTTTGATCACTTCGATCATTGCGGCGGCGATACTAGTTGCATTATGGAGCGCCTTTGCCTATCGTCATGCTTATGGCTACTATTCTCGCTATTATTATCGACGGGGTAGCTATGTTCGTAGACCTCGTCGATATCGCTGGTTTTAATGTGTGATGAGCGTTGAGGCGGGCTTTTCTCGCCTACTGGCTTAAAAAATCGGCGTCTCAAAAAAGTGTCGAAGGGACTGTATAGGAGCAGCCCTATACAGTCCCTTCGACACAACATCAAAATTTTAGCTGTAGGGTATTTGACTTGATAATCCTTCCGCACCTATAAGGTCATGTCTGTGGATGCTGCGGACGTTGGGGCTGATCGTATCGCGGAGATTGTGGCGATGATGGAAATTGCGGTGGAGGAAGTTTCTGCGGAGGAAATTCCTGTCGAAATGGCGAATATTGATCACCTAGAACCACCTGCTGCCTGAGAAAATTCAGTTCTTTGTAAATGGGCCACTCACCGAAGGCGAGAATACACAATACAACGATGTTTGCGATTGGAATGAACATCAGCAGGCCCATAGCGCCGCTGTATCCTGCCTTGGAGAAAATCCTCCAGTAAACAACAGCCGAAAATATAATAGCTACCATACTGAAAATGAGGGAACCAATAATGACGGGTGTCAGTACTCCACCATTCAGGGTATTTGTATTGGGATCGGGATGCATGGCCTTCTCCTTTTATGATAGTGGCGATTCCAGGTCAGGTAAGCTCTCTAAATCCATTGCCATTATAGCATAGTCATTGGATGAGTTTGCAACTGAACATGGTGGATGTCATCTACTGCCGCCTCTGTGGCCAGGCGGAACTTCTTCACAAAACTTCCTCTGCCCGGGAATATCTCCGTCCCTTCCTGTGTTATACCTTTTGAAATTAGCAATCTCAAATATTGAGTGCTAGACAAACAAATTTTTCTATGCTATAATCTAGCAATCAATCGAGGAGACTGCTAAAAGCAGACACGATATTGAACCTTTACTGCCAATGCGCGGAATACCAGGTAAAGATGACTCCACAGCAAAACTGCCCGTATCCGGCGTAAGAAGTAAAAGTTCACCGTCGTACCTCTAAATAGTTAGGAGCATACAATTACATGAAATGTGAACGTTGTGAAAAGAATCCCGCCCGCGTGCGTGTCGACGAGATCGTCAACGGCAAACGTGTGTCACATTACCTGTGCCAATCGTGTGTTGACGAGTTGATGAGCGCAGCTATGGGTCAAACGGGTGGCCTTGATGGACAAGGTATCCCTGGGGGTGCTCCATTCGGTTTCGTGTCGAATAACGGCAATTCTGCCTCCGCTGCGGGTGGCGTAAACACGGCTACTGCGGAGCGGGCCCAAAATAGTAAAACACCGACGTTAGATCAGTACGGGCGTGATCTAACTGGCGAGGCTGCGGAGGGTAAACTAGACCCGGCAGCAGGTCGTCAGCGTGAACTTCGCCGGGTAATCACCGTGCTGGGACGTCGTCAAAAGAATAACCCTGTACTCATTGGTGAGCCAGGTGTAGGTAAGACTGCCATTGTCGAGGGCCTGGCACGTCGTATTAACGAGGGCAATGTTCCTGCCAATCTGCGTGGCAAACGCATTGTTTCCCTGAATATCGGTGGCATGGTTGCCGGAGCGATGTTCCGTGGACAATTTGAGCAGCGTGTCAAGTCAATTCTTGAGGAATTGAGGCAAGCCGATGATGTGATTCTCTTTATCGACGAATTGCACACGGTTGTTGGCGCAGGAGCTGCAGAGGGTGCTGTTGGCGCTGCCGATATGCTCAAACCTGCATTGGCTCGTGGCGAGTTGCACTGCATCGGCGCAACCACTTTGGACGAATATCGCAAACATATTGAGAAGGATGCCGCGTTAGAGCGCCGCTTCCAGCCGGTGATGGTCGATGAGCCAACGGTGGAAGAAGCTATCGATATGCTGCATATCGTGCGCCCCAACTACGAATTGCATCACGGGGTAAGCATTACAGACGAAGCCATAGAAGCTGCCGTCAAACTCTCAGACCGCTATATCAATGATCGGTTCCTACCCGACAAAGCGATTGACGTGATGGACGAATCAGCCTCGGCTCTACATCTGGAGGCGACCGAGAAGGGCATTGTTAGCCCAACGCTCGTCTCGGACCTGGAGAAGGAACTGGCCGACATCCAGGCGAAGAAGGAAGCTGCTGCGAATTCAGAGGACTATGAACGAGCCGCGAAGTTGCGCCAGCAAGAACTGGTAACACAGGATAAGCTGGATAAAGCGCGTGCTGAGTTAGGCAACTCAATGACCTTGCTGGTCACACCTGAACTTATTGCGCAAATCGTTGAGAACTGGACAGGTGTACCTGTCAGCCAGATGCTCGAAGGTGAGCGTCAGAATCTGATCAACCTGGAAGAGGACCTGCGCAAGCGTGTTGTCGGCCAGGACGAGGCAATTAGCGCTGTTTCCCGCGCTATTCGTCGCTCACGTGCTGGACTGAAGGATCCCAAGCGCCCGATTGGTTCGTTCCTGTTCCTCGGCCCAACCGGTGTTGGTAAGACGGAACTGGCGAAGGCTCTGGCTGCCGAACTCTTTGGCGGCGAGGATAACCTCATTCGACTCGATATGTCGGAGTACATGGAGCCTCACACCGTTTCTCGCTTGTTTGGTAGCCCTCCAGGCTATGTCGGATACGACGAAGGCGGTCAATTGACCGAACAAGTGCGACGTCGTCCGTACAGCGTGATCCTGATGGACGAGGTCGAGAAGGCACATCCAGAGGTATTCAACGCTTTGTTGCAGATAATGGATGATGGGCGTCTGACCGATGGTCAGGGCCGTACGGTAGACTTCAAGAATACCGTGGTCATCATGACCAGTAACGCTGGTAGCGCCGACATGAAACGAGCGGTGCGTATCGGCTTCTTGCCAACTAAGGCTGAGGATGCTCGCGATGAGCAGCATGAGGTGATCCGCTCGAAGGCAATGGAGGGGCTGAAGCAAATGTTCCGGCCCGAGTTCATCAACCGTATTGATCAGATCGTGGTCTTCCATGCTCTGGGTAAGGCAGAACTCTACCAGATTGTTGACCTGTTGCTGGCTCAGGTTCGCTCTCGCTTGAGCGAGCAAAGAATCGAGCTGGTGGTCAGCGACGAGGTACGGGACCTGCTGTTGCGTGAAGGGTTCGATGAGGAGTATGGTGCTCGCCCGTTGCGCCGCACCATTCAGACCTATGTCGATGATACCCTGGCTGACGCACTGCTGAACGGTGAGATTGTCCCTGGACAGGTCGCAAACCTGGTTCTGCATGATGGCGAAGTTGCCGTTGAAGCGCAGGAACTAATGCAGGCGGCGTAATAGATTAACATTCCAACAAGAAACCTGCCGTACACTACAGCGTATGGCAGGTTTCTTGTTATTTATTTGCGAGGGATCAACCTTCTGGTTTGCATTGCCGCTGGCTAGTGATTCATAATGTAGAAACTATCTTGTTTGAAGGCTAACGTTTACCAGGAGTGCGGAGATGAAGCTACGCAATTGGGTGGCACTTGCGAGTGCCACCACGGGAGCTATTGGACTTGGTTTAATTGCAAAGAGTTTTTTGCCACAGCATTTTGCTACTGACGAAGGCTACAGTCTCCCTGAAGAGGTATTTTCAGAGCATACCCATGATCAACGTGATTTCTCGGCATTACCCGCCGTAGATGTATTGTTTCTGCGCTGTGGAAGCCAAACTATTCCTGAATGGGCTGCAGTGCGAGGAGGGTCCTTTTCTCCCCTGGTCATATCTCATAGCGCCGTCCTGGTGCGTCATCCAAGGGCGACATTTTTATATGACACCGGCCTCTGCGCCGACATTTATACATATTTAACTGGCCAGTCCATACTCTTGCGTAAAACCCTGATGAACTTTGTCTTTGAGCAATCCCTTAGTAGTCATCTCGAACGCCTCGGATTGAAAAGCAGCGACCTGGATTTTGCGCTGCTTTCTCACCTCCACTGGGATCACGTGGGCGGTATCCCTGATATTCCTGGTGTGCCTCTGCACATTAATCGCGTCGAATACGAAGCAGCAACCCTGGGACTACTCGATGCTTGGGATGGGCTTGTGCGCCGGTTGATGGGCGATAATCCATTAGAATTTTTTGACTGTGCAGGCCCTCCATTTGAGGGATTTCGCTCTAGTTACGATCTTTTTGGTGATGGTTCGGTGGTACTCGTACCTTTACCAGGTCATACGGCGGGCAACACTGGCATGTTCATCAATCGTTCCAATGGGTCCCCCCTCTTTCTGCTTGGCGATGCTGTATGGGTTTCTGAAAACTATGCTCGTCCTGCTACGATGCATCCATTGATCTGGTTGCGAGTAACGCAAGATGATGCGACTGCTCGCCAGACACTTATTCAGTTGCACCACTACGCGCTTCAACATCCTGAGATACCCCTTATTGCCATACACGATGCAGAGATGCAGAAACAGTTTAGGCCGTAGAACAAAGCTATCAGACCGTTCTGCGGTAGCAATCTGCGCTAGCTAAACTACTCTCACCTCTTCGATTAACTGTAAAAGTATTCCCATTTTAAAAGGTTTGCGTATAATGGGGATGTGCGGCAGTTTCTCTTTCACCTGTTCCAGTTCATCCTGGCTGCATGCTGAAACGATAATAATGGGGAGTTGCTCCGGTGGTATGACCTGTTGGATGTGTTGAATTGCGCTGAGGCCAGATATGTTCCCTTGTATCAATAAATCGACTATCACAAGGTCATAAGGCACGGTGTAGCTTGCGTCTTCGTCCTCACCTGCAAAAAGCTCCAGCAAGAGTGAAGAGCTTTGTATATGTGATTCAACACTGTGCCCTGCCATTTGCAGCGCAGTCGTCATATAATCCAGGATAGCAGGATTGTCTTCAAGTAGCCCAATCTTCATGTGAGATCCCTTTTCTCAGCACAACATAGCACAAGAACGGACTTCTATAGGCTCTCTACAATGTATCAATGTACAAGATTATTACGTTCCTGCCAGGAGAGAGCTACGCCTACAGCGCTCGTGGCTATCCCTTCCTTGGGTGAGGACCCCTTGTTAGTGTAACATATTTCACTTGCGGCAAATGTAATTATAGGATGGATAGTACAAAAGTATATATAGCAGGCTAATTCAGATTAACTCGACGTCCTTCGTTGATACCAGAAGCCTCCCTGCATCATGGGCCCGAACATCGGGGGTATTCCCTGCTGCTCTTCAACTTGTTCGGGAATAGCAAACATGCTCGCGCTCCCCATCTGCTCCCTGAGTTTGTTCACCTGCTCCATCATGACCTCCTCCATCGTGCCCTGTTGCGCCTTGGCAATCCAGCGCATCTTCGAGGACAAGAAGAGTTCTTTGAGATAAGCAAACGAGAAGCCTTCGGTCAATTCACTCATCTTTGCTGTCCCTTCTTCTGAGAGGCGCAGCTTGGGCTTCAGCGAATCATTCCACATGGTAATAAATGCCTTGCGCTCCTCTAGCTCCGGCAGATCAAAGGGGTACTTGCGATCAAAGCGGCTTGGACGGTCGAGGATGGCAGGATCGAGCCGCTCCGGGTGGTTAGTCGTGGCAAGGGTCACAATGCCAATGTTAGCAGCGAACCCATCCAGCTCGTTCAAGAAAAACGAGCGGTTCTCTGGGGTGAGTAGCGAATCGAGATCCTCCAGGACTAACACACAGGGGGCGTTTCTGCGTGCCCGGTCAAAGATCTGGCGAATATTGAATTCGTCGACTCCATGTGTATGAGGGGCTCGGAAGCTCTTCACATAGAGGCAAGGTTGCTCCAGTGAGTTGATGAGCGCCTTGACCGCGTGGGTTTTGCCATTGCCCGCCGGGCCCACAAACAGAATGCCACGTTTCCAAGGGATGTCGTGCTCTTCATACAGGGCACGCGAGGCGAAGAACTGTTCCAGGTCATCACGGATCTCCTGCTTGAGGTTGCCACGCATGATGAGATTATCGAACGTTGCATTCTTGATGTCCTGGAAGAGATGTTCATCTTTGTACCACTGGCCGTTGTCAAATACCAGCACCTCGCCGCGTATTTCCATATTCCACTTGCATACATCGGCAAAAAAGCGACGGGCAATATCCTCCCTATCGGCGAGAAGCCAGTAGTGGTATTTGTGAAATCCTTCGCCCTGGATGTTCAAAATGAGCATGTCAAGCGAATTTCCCTGCCACTGCACTTCAAACCACGCTTTACTGGTACTGTCATGCGTTGCTGGTTCCAGGTCTTTCGTTGGTGGTGGAAGCTGGTTCATACCATCAACGATGGCTACGTCAATGCCCATCATCATATGGTGCGGGTGCAGAAACTCCGGCTCTGGCCCCCTCCAGTAGGTGCTCATCTGATTATATACGAAGTTCTTCCTGGTAAGTGTGCAGTGCCCGGCATCAGCATACCCTTCGACGTTGATGTACATCTCGCTCTCAATGAAGGCCCTATCGGGGAAGAGCTTGAGGAGATGCTGGCTCATGTGGTAGTCGATGGCGGCTGCTGGGAGAAGGAGTATTTCACTGATAAGCTGTTCTTTATACATGGCTCCTCCTTGTGTTTTGTCTGGAGTGCGCTACCCGAGCCGAGAACTTCTTTGCTCTGCTCTTTGGGAGCTATACTCCACTTTTTACAGAAGTTAGTGTAGTATAGATGGGCGGTTTTGTACAGTATACAAGTCCCAGGTGACCTGTCACGCTCGATTATACGTGAGTATTGCCTCCACAGTTCGCGTACTCTAGCGCTTTAAGAACGTTTGACAGCACAGGGCTTTAGCCCGCCGCAAGCCACGTGGATTTATCCCGTGGTGAGGCGTGTATGGGCTTCAGCCCTTGCTCTCAGGTGTTGAGATATGTTCGACTTGCGTATATACTAGAGTATACGGAGTACTACTGAGGACCATATACCAAAACACGGTTTCTAAGAGAAAGGAGGGAATGAGATGGC
>WNFB01002345.1_pt1 | contig 16479 bp, 13 predicted proteins | sample 5400501 | NCBI WGS metagenome assembly WNFB01 (sample SAMN13153341, study PRJNA577476) | soil metagenome | isolation source: 200 cm saprolite under Douglas fir tree site 2 hole 1 | place: USA:California | collected 2015-04-18
CGAATAACGGCGTCCTGGGCGTAGAGGCCCACGTCCAGCACGTAGCGTCCTGGTGGCGCATTCGCCGGCACCGCCAGATCCAGCCACTGGACCACCTGCTCGCCGGCTCGCCAATCGACCGACGGCAGGAGCGGGTTGTCGACCTCGGCCAGCACCTTGCCGCTGCCATCCACCAGGTGGGCGAAGATGGCGTAGCGCAACTTGCCCGGGCGGGCTCCGCCAGGCCATGTCCAGCCGAGGGCCGCCCGCAGCGTGCCGCCAGGCTGCAGCCGCCGCTCTGCGCCAAAGCTCTGCAGGACGATGCCGTTGGCCGCCCGCAGCTCGAGCTTCTCCGGAAGCACCGGCTCGAGTGCCTGGCGCACCTCGCCCGGCGTCAGCTCGTAGCCGCGAATCGTCACGCCCTCGCCAGCAAGCGGGAATGCCAGCGTCTGGCGGTTCGCGAACCGCTCCCTCAGAAAGCGAGCCGTGTCCGTCGTGTCGGCCATGATCAGGTACAGCGCCGGCTGATCGCCGGCTGGTGGAGCGGCAAACTCTGGCGCCCGGTAATCGTCGAACCAGAACACGTCCAACCCGTCGCGGCTCAGCACCGAGCTCATGACCTCGGAGGGATCCATGTCGCCGTCGACGTAGACTCGCCCGAGGTGGTGCTCGGCCGCCAGCCGCTGGACTTGGGGCGCGATGTCGAACGTATAGCGGTAGGGCAGGCCGTAGTCGTTCTTGGTCCAGTAGCCGGGGACCACAGTGAAGAAGATGCCCGCCAGCGCCAGCGCATTCGCGATCAGCAGGCCGAGCGCCACCGCGCCGCCACGTGACCACATCCAGTCCAGCAGCAGCGCTGTGAACAGCGCCGGCAGCGGCACGATAGCCACGAAGTAGTAGGGGTACAGGTCAACCGAGTGCCGCGCGAACAGCGCCACGGGGATGAGCGCCCACGCGAGCAGCAGGCCCAGCACCAGCGGGCACAAGGCCCTGTCATTCTGAGGCCACAGGCCGAAGGACCTTTCCGTCTGCCGCCGCGGCGGAAGGATGACATTTTGGGCCAGGCGCACCGCGGCATACACCAAGCCCGCCGCGAAAAGCGCCTCCTCAACCAGCACCAGCACGCCCTCGACGCCAGAGGTAGAGTCCAGCACGGCGCCGGCTTGCCCAGCGATCGTCTGGAAGCCCTTGTGGCTGGCCATGGTGAGCGCCAGCAGCACGCTGCTGGCATCGATCCGGGGGTGGCTTCCCCCCACGTTCCCGAAGCTCCCCAGCGCCGGCAGCAGCGCGCTGACGAAGTACGGCGCCGACAAGCCCGCCCAGATGGCGAGGCCCGCCAGCAAGGCCAGACCGCTGCGGGCCAAGCGCCGCCAGCCCAGCGCCAGCACGACCGCCGTGCTGGCCAGGTGCAGCAGCCCGAGCACGTACACCTGCGTCAGCACGGCCAGCCAAACGAACATCAGCGCCAGGTCGCGTCCGCGCCCGCGGGCCAGCCAGCGTGCCGCGCTCCAGAAGAACAGGACCTGGAACGGTATAAGCATGTCCTGGGCCTGCATGCGGCGGGCGTAGACGATGGCCCACGAGTTCACCGCGAACAGCAGCGCGGCGATCAACGCCGGCCGCCGGCCGAAAAACTCGTCGACCAGCCGGTACAGGAAGTAGACCGCCGCGGTGTTCAGCAGCGCTACTACGATCGCGCCGGCGATCGGCGCCGAGCCGAAGACCGCCGCAGCCGGCATCATCAGGTACACCTGGAACGGCCCGTTGTTGGCCCCAATCGACGACCGGATGCCCGAGGTTGGCAGCTGCAGCGCGGCGATCGAGCGCAGCGCTTGCGCCCACAGCCGCTCGTCGTCCGACCCGTACTGTCCGTACTGCAGATAGAACAGCCGCAGGAAGGCCGCGAGGGCAATGATGCCTGCGACTGGGAGCCAGCCGGTTGCGGGCGAGGCTTTAGATACCCTCACCTCGCCTCTCCCACTGTGGTGGGAGAGGAAATTGACATCGGCGCGCAGTCTAACAAAAGTCACACTCCGCAGAGGGCCGGCCGGGCTACACTTTGGCGTGGTCGTGCTAAGCGGGGAACTAGCGGTGCCCTGTACCCGCAAACCGCTTCAGCGGGGCCGAAATCCTTCTCGAGGCTTGGCCTCCTCGGGGACTGTGGCGTAAGTGACGTCGAAGGCTGGGTTCCGCGCGGCGGAAGCCCTCGAACCCCGTCAGGTCCGGAAGGAAGCAGCGGTAAGGGGTGTTCTTCCGGGTGCCGTGGAGCTGCCTGGCCGGAGCCTACTGCGGCGCAAGCTTGAGGATCACCAAGTCGACAGAAGGTGCACGACCACGGACTCATTCAATGCCACTTACGGTATAGGGTGGCCATGACCACCCTGTACCGTAAGTGGCGTCCCCAGACCTTTGCCGAGGTGCGCGGCCAGGAGCGGGTGGTCCGCACGCTCCAGAATGCCCTCGCCGCCGGCCGCATTGGCCACGCCTACCTGTTCTGCGGTCCGCGCGGCGTTGGCAAGACCACCACTGCCCGCCTGCTGGCCAAGGCCGTCAACTGCCTGCATGAAGACGGCGTTGTGGCGCCGGACGGCGGCATCCCGATCGAGCCCGACAACAGCTGCTCTATGTGCCGCCAAATTGCCGATGGCCGCTCGCTGGACGTCGTCGAGATCGACGCCGCCTCCAACGGCCGCGTCGACGACGCGCGCGATCTGCGCGACCAGATCAACTTCGCCCCGAACGAGGCCAGGTACAAGTTCTACATCATCGACGAGGCTCACCAGATCACCAAGGACGCCTTCGACGCGCTGCTGAAGACCTTTGAGGAGCCGCCGCCGCATGTCATCTTCGTGCTGGCCACCACCGATCCCAACAAGGTGCCGCCGACGATCTTGTCGCGCTGCCAGCGATTCGACTTTCGGCGTATCTCGGTAGCCGACATCCGCGCCAGCCTGACCGATATCTCTGCAGCCGAAGGCATTCAAGCCGAGCCCGCGGCGCTCGAGGTGTTGGCCCGCGCCGCGGACGGCAGCTCGCGCGACTCGCAGAGCCTGCTCGACCAGGCCATCGCCTTCTGCGGCACGACGATCACCCTGGCCGGCGTGCGCAGCATGCTGGGCCTGGCCAGCGCCGAGACCATCGACCGGCTGGCTGCCGCGCTGCTCGTGGGCGACGCCCGGACTGGCCTTGACCTGATCAATGAGGCCACCGACGCCGGCGTCGACCCGCGCGGCCTGAATCGCGAGCTGGTCGAGCACCTGCGCAGCCTGCTGCTGCTCAAGGTCAGCTCCGACACGGCCGCCACCCTGGACGTCGCGCCCGAGGCGCTGCCCGCCCTGCGGGAGCAAGCCGCTTCTCTGTCGGCTTCCATCCTCGTCCGCCAGATCAAGATCTTCTCGGAAGCCGACTACGGCTTCCGCTCCGCCCTCCAAGCCCAGCTCCCCCTAGAGCTGGCCTTCCTTCAAGCCATAGAGGCGGCCCACCTACCCTCTCCTGTCGCAGCGAGAGAGGGCGAGGGTGAGGGTCTTCGTCGGCAAGCCATGGAGGCGCCTTCTCCCTCCCCAATGGCCACCGCCGAGACCAAGACAGCCTGGCCCGAACCTGCCGCTGACGAAGTCCCCGAAGCGCATCAGCAAGCGGACGAGTCAGCCGCGGAGTCGGCCGCAGCCGGTGACGGCGCCGTCTTGCAAATCATCACCGACAGCTGGGCCGCTGTCCTCCAGGGCGTGGGGGGCCAATCGAAGAACGTGCAGGCGCTGCTGCGCAGCTGCACCCCAAGCGATATGGACGGCGACACCCTCACCCTCCAGTGCGATGGCGAATTCCACGCCCGAGAGCTCCAAAAGCTCGAAAACAAGCGCATGGTCGAAGAGGCGATCGGCCGAGTTGCCGGGCGCCCGTGCTACGTTAAGTGCGTCGTGCGCGACAAGAAGTCGGACGCCACCAAGCCGCTGCCCAACGGCCAGGCTCATGCCGCCAAACCCGACGAAGATGATCCCCTCGTGCGCGCCGCCTTGCGCATGCTCAACGCGCGAGTCCTGGACAACAGCTGATGATGAACAAGAACATGCTGCAGCAGATGCAGCAGATGCAAAAGCGCATGCAGACGATGCAGGAGGAGCTCGGCAACGAGCTGGTGCAGGGGACAGCCGGCGGCGGCGCGGTCACGTGCGAGGTCAACGGGCACCAGGAGCTGAAGTCCATCACGATCTCTAAGGACGCCGTCGATCCGGACGACGTCGAGACCCTCCAGGACCTGGTCCTTGCAGCCGTGAACGATGGCCTCAAGACATCCCAGGAGCTGGCCCAGAAGAAGATGGCATCGCTCACCGGCGGCCTCAAGATCCCTGGCTTGATGTAGCCCCCGCTTGGAAGTTGCTGCCCCAGTCGCTCGGCTGATCGAAGCCTTAGGTCGCCTGCCGACGGTTGGCCCCAAAACGGCCCAGCGCCTCACGTTCTACCTGCTGCGCAATCCCAATAACCTGACCACCGAGCTGGCCAATGCGCTGATCGATCTGCGTGACAAAACCATGCTGTGCTCTACCTGCTTCAACCTGGCGGACGTCGATCCCTGCCACATCTGCCGCAATCCGAGCCGCGACCGCTCGGTGCTGTGCGTTGTCGAAGAGCCGCTCGACATCCTGGCCATCGAGCGCACGGCTGAGTACCGGGGGCTGTACCACGTCCTGCACGGCGCCATCTCGCCCATGGAGCGCGTTTCGGCCGAGGACCTCAAGATCCGCGAGCTGGTGGATCGCGTCCGCTCCGGCGAAATCACCGAGGTCATCCTGGCTACCAACCCCAATATGGAGGGCGACGCCACGGCGATGTTCATTACTCGCCAGCTGGCGAGTACCGGCGTGCGCATGACCCGCCTGGCGCGCGGCCTGCCCATTGGCGGCGATCTGGAGTACGCCGACCAGATCACCCTCACCCGCGCGCTGGAAGGCCGTCGCGAAGTTTCGGCTTAGCCAGAAGTCGTTTCGGCATGCCCCAATCGCACGCGGCCAGAAGCAGTGCGGCCGTCCCACCGGCAGCCATGCTCAGAAATTCACGTCTCGTGATCGGGTGTGATTGTCGAAGCTTACTCGGCGGCGCCTCTAGCTGACAGTCAGCTGCACGTCCAGCGGTCCGCCCGGCAGCCGCTGCAGGCTGCCCAGCTCGTACAGACCAACCTCGATCGTGTAGCGGCCCGGCGGCAGTGACAGAGGGTGGCGGTCGATGATGGTTTCGCCCGCCCGCCAGGTGCCAGTCGGGAAGTCCCCAGCCAGCGGCTGACTGTCGGCCTGCGCCACAACCCGTCCTGAGCCGTCGATCGCGTGTACGAAGACGGTGTAGTCGGCTCGCGGCTGCGCCAGCGCTTGCCAGCGCAGGACCAGCCCATCGGCCCCTGCACGATAGCCGCTAAGCCCGATGGCATCGCCAAACCGGACATCAGCGGGCGTCAGGCTGGCCTCCGAAGCCGGAGGCGAGGCCACCACCAGCGGTCCCCACAGCATGCTCGTGTCGCTACCATCTATCAGCGACAGGCGCCGGTCGCCATCGCCGTACAGGCCGAGCTCCAGGAAGTAGCGGCCGGGCAGGAGGCCGGCGGGGACAGCCAGGTCTTGCCACTCGAGGCCCGCCGTGCCGGAGCTTAACGGCCGGTCGCTGCCGGAGATCTGGCGGCCATTGGGGTCGACCAGGTGCGTGAACAGCGTGGCTGGCTCGGTTCCGCTCCGCGTCCATTCGATGACCAGGGATAGGTTGCCGCCGGGTTGCAGCCGGCGCTCGGTGCCGATGCGCTGGATCGCGATGCCGTTGGCGGTGCGCAGCCCGAGCTCGGCTGGCAGCAGCGGCTCGACCGCCGATCTCACTGCCTCTGGGCGGACCACATACGAGCGTAAGGTCATGTCCTCGCACGGAATTGGCTGCTCCATCGCCTGCTGACCGCTCAGCCCTGCTCTCAGCGCCCGCCCCACGCCGCTGGCATCGTCGAGGCTGACGTACGCTGCCGGCGGCCCACCCGGCGCCGCCAGGGCCAGGCTGGAGCCGTGGCTGGTATCCACCCACTGCGCGTCGAAACCGTCGCGATCCAGGATGGACGCCAGGATTGGACCGAGCGACGGCCGCCCATAGATGTACACCCGCTGCGCGCCGCTGTCCCGCGCCAACCGCTCGACCGAGCCGGCCAGGTCGAAGGTCTGCTGATAGGGCAGGGCGTACACGTTGTTGCCCACGCACGTTGGAATCACGCTGAAGAACACGCCCGCCAGTCCCAGCGAGTTGGCGGTCAGTCCCGCCAGCAGTGGCGCCCCGACGCGCGGCCAGAAGCGGGCCAGCACCAGCCCGCTGAAGATGGCCGGCAGGGGCATGATCAGCACCAGGTGACGCCACGTCAGGATGTCCTGGTGGCGCAGATACACGCCGATTGGGATCAGCAGCCACACGAACAGCAGCATCTCGGTCGTCGCTGCCCTGCGCTCTCGGATATGGTTCACCAGCCGCCATGCGCCATAGGCCACGCCGCCTACGAACAGCGCGCCTTCGACGACGCTCACGGCGGTCTCGAGGCTCGCCACCGGCTGCAGCGGAGCCTGCGTTTGCGGCGCCAGCAGCTCGAAGCCGATGTGCAGCGCCTGCAGCAGCGCAAACTGCACGCTGCTCAGGTCGAAGATGCGGTCCCCGCTGAGCTCCGGCGCCAGAAAGCGCCATTCGCCAACTACCACCGCGATAAGGTAGTAGGCGCTGAGCCCAGCCCAGACGGCGAGGCCGCCAAGCAGCGGCCCAAGCCGCAGCCTGCGCCAGCCCAAGGCCAGCAGCACCGCCATGCTCCCCAGATGAACCAGCCCGTCAATGTACGTCTGCGTCGCGATGGCCAGCCACAGGAAAGCCAGCACCAGGTCCAGACCGCGGCCGCGCGCCAGCCAGCGAGCCGCGCTCCAGAAGAACAGCACCTGGAACGGTATGAGCATGCCTTGCACGGCCAAGTGGCGCGAATACATCACCGACCACGAGTTGACCGCGAACAACAGCGCCGCGATGAGCGCCGATCGCTGGCCGAAGAACTCCCGCACAAAGCGGTAAGCGAAGTACACGGCCGCCACGTTGAGCAGCGCCACGCCGATCATGCCCGCCAGCGGATCGTGGGTGACCGCCGCGAAGGGCATCATCAGATAGACCTGGAACGGTCCGTTGCCGGTCCCCAGGGTGGAGTGGATGCCCTTGGCCGGGAGCGTGTGCTGTGTGACCGCGTTCACCGCCAGCGACCAGATGCCGTCGTCGTCCCACTGGTACTCCCCAAAATTCAGCCGGAATAGCCGCAGGAATGCGGCGATGGCGAGGATGCCGCCTATTGGCCATGTCATCCTGAGCGAAGCGAAGGACCTTCCCCGTAGATGACCACAAGGAGGTCCTTCGACGCCGGGGCGGCTCAGGATGACATTCCTCTTAACCAAGAGTGACTTCCCCGATCAGCACGCTGCCAGGCTCCGGTCCAACGGGCGTGGTTGCCAGCCGCTCGCCCGTATCGAGTCGGTACAGCCCGGCGCTGACCCGGTATTGGCCCGCCGGTAGGCCGGGCGGGAGCCTCACATGCCGGCTGTCGTCGACCGCGAGGTTCGGCAGCCAATAGGGCGCCGGCCAGCGTCCGCCGGCCGGCGGCCCGTCCGCCTGCGCTACCAGCTGGCCGCTGCCATCCAGCACGTGCACGAAGACGGAGTAGTCGCGCGTCAACGGCTGCGCCGGCAACCATCGCAGGCCGATGTCGAGGCCATCGCCGGCCCTGGTCACCGATGGCGGCAGCAGGCCGATCCTGCTACCCAGCTCGGCCACCGCCGCCGCTCCGCCGGCGGTGGCCTCGAGGCTGATAACCACCGGTCCGAGCAGTTTCCGCTCCTGGTTGCCATCGATGAGCAGGTGCTGCCCGCCTGCCGTGTACGCCCCGAACTCCACCCAGTAAGCGCCGGCTGGAGTGCCGGCCGGCGCCACCAGCGGGAAACTCGAGACCACCCTCTCCCCGCCCCGCCACTGATCCGGCGGGAAGCCATCGTGGTCGCGCGCCGCCAGCGTTTTGTTGCCCGAGTAATCCACCAGGTGGGCGAAGAAGGTGACCGACGACACGCTCCGCGCCGGGCGCCAGAAAGCGCGCAACGTGAGCGTTTCGCCAGGCGAGATCCGCGCCGGCAGGTCATAACCGTACACCTGCAGCACGTCACCCAAGTCCAGACTGGCAGGGATCCGCGGCGCCGGTAGGGCGGTGATCGGCGCCCCGCCCGCCGCCATGAGGTAGCTTTCCGCGCCAGGTGGCGGCGCCACCTCCGTGTACTGCGCGTCATAGGCGAGCAATCGCCAGCCGTCGTCGGGATGCTCGATGTTGAACCCGGCGACCAGGAAGTCCGCCACGGCGTCGTAGGCCTCCGGCACCCCCAGGTACACCAGTGCCGGAGCATCGCGCGCGTGCAGCCGCCCAATCGCCGAGTGTCCGGCCTCAAGGACCGCGGGGCGGTAGGACTCGGCCTTGCCCTCCGCGCGCTCCCAGACGTTGAAGTACTGCCAGTAGCTCACGCCCGCCAGCGCGACCGCGCCGGCAGCCAGCAGCCAGCCGGTAGCGAGCCAGCGCCGCCAGACGGCCGCTGCCGCCAGCGCCGGGAACAGGAAGACTGCCGGCGCAATGCCGCTCACCCGGCCGAAGTCGGGCAGGTCTTTGGCTGTCAGCGTCAGCGGCAGGAGCATGATCCCAAGCCACGCCAGCGCCAGCAGATACCTGGGCTGCCGCCAGTGCCACACTGCCAGCCCCACGCCGGCCAACAGCAGCACCGACAGCACTGGATCGAACAGTGGCTGATGGGCGATGTTTTTGTCCCAGCCCGGCTCACCGGCGAAGGAGAACATCAGCAGCGTGGCTTTCAGGCTGTTGAGCCAGTTAAGCAGCGGTGGTCCGAACGCGGGGTTGAAGATGGACAGCTCGCCGGCCCGCTCAGAGAACGTGCCTGGGTTTCGCCCGAAGTACCAGCCCAGCGGCGCCAACCCGGCCGCGGCGATCCCGCCGGCTAGCGCAGCCTGGTCAAGCAGCGGCCTGCGTTTCGGAGCTGCCGTGAGCGCGGCGAGCCAGGCGAGCCCTACGACAAGAACCAGAAATCGGCCGGGCGTGTAGGTGTAGCTGGCGGCGGCCGTAAACAGTCCGCACAGGGCCGCCGATCGCCGCGCATCCTGCCCGCGCAGCCAGCGCGCCAGCCAGTATATGGCCAGCGCTCCGAACAGGATCAGCGCCGCCGGCCGGATAGCCAGCCGGCTCATGATCAGCGGCCACAGCGCCACCGCCTGGAGCAGCGTGGCCAGCCAGGCGACGTGCCGACCGAACAGCTTGCGCGCCACCAAAAAGCTGGCCGCCAGCGCCAGCGTGGTCAGGAACACATTCGGCAGCCGCAGCGAGAAGGCGCTCCAGCCGAACAGCTTCAGCGAAGCCGCCTGCAGATAAACCAGCAGCGGCTCATGCCCGCCGTGCTCCGGAAAGAACAGCGCGAACTGCCCGTGGAACAGCCGAGCGGCCTCCAGACCCTCGGCGCCCTCGTCCCAGGTGAGCCCCGAGGGCACCTCCGGCAGCCGATGAACTCGAAAGAAGAAGCCCACCAGCAGCAGAACCGTGAGTGCTGGAAGATCCGCCCTTTTGGATCTAGGCAATCCACTCCAAGCTGTCGATCGGCAGCGTCTCGGTGCTGTCACCGAAATCTACTTCGGCCGGCGTGGCCCTGAGGCCGGACGGGAAGAAGCGCGGCGCTTCCCCCACGCCCACCAGCCTGCCGGCGTGACCCTCGGCGCTGCGCACCCACGAGCCGGCGCCGAAGCATTGCTGGTCGGCGGCTTGATCCGCGGTGAACCCGAGCAGCGGCTCTCGACCGAGCCTCAGCGCCACGGGCTGTCCCTTGTGGCGCTGCAGCGCCTCGGCGATGGGCGGCGCCATCGGCCGGCCCGGAAGCGGCTCCGTCAGGAAAACGGCGGGGCCATCCGGCGCCGGCCTGGCCGGCTCGTGTTCCCAACTAGGCGCAATGACGGCCTTGATGCCTTGCCCGGCCAGTGCCGCCAGCTGCACCGCGGTCAGTGGCTCGGCCACGATGGCCAGATCCTCGCCGAGGCGGCCGAAAAGGTTCGGGCCCCAGCTTGCGCAGCCACGCAGCAGGCCAAAGCAGCCCTCCACGTCCGCGCCCCAGGCGGGGCGCACCGCGGCGATGATGCCCGGCAACTGGGCGTCGAGCTTCACGGTGACCGGCGGCGGCTGCAGCAGCAGCTCGCCAGCGTCCAGCAGCAGCACTTTGCCGGCCGCCGGCGCGACGATCTCTCGATCTCGACCCAGCATCTTCTTGCGCCGCGCCAGCATTTCGCCGGCCTGTACCTCCTGGCCTGCCAGCACGATCGGCTGTGCCTCCCCAAGCTCGACCACTAGCGGCTGCACGCCCGCTTGCCCCTCGGCCACGATCGTGTCCGGCTGCACAACGTCACCCGGCGAGACCACGACGCTGCCCGGCGCCTGGAGCTGCCGCCGCCAGGTGCATTGGCTCGGCAGCAGCAGCTGCGGCCGCGTGCCGGCCATCAGGCGCCCTCACCTCGCCGCTCCGACCGCGGTGGGTGAGGAACAAACGTGAGCCGCGGCTTCACGCCAGCGCTTCCTCCCAGGGGCGGCGCTCGGCCTTGGCCGCTTCGTCGCGGGCATCGACCATCAAGCCCACCCGCCCGCCGTCGATGTGCGCCGTGGCGGCCACGCCGGGCTGGTTCAGCCCGACGTCGACCTGCCTGGCCGGACGCAGCGTCAAGCTTGCTTTGCGGCCTGGCGCCAAGGGAATGCGCACCAGCTCGCCCGATTTCACCTCCTGCAACTGCTCCGGTTGATCGTCGATGCGCCAGCCGATTTCCAGCGCTTTGGCGCCGGGCTTGACGTTTCCGCGCGGGCACACGGCCGCGCCGAGGGCCACCAACCCATCGTGCTCGAACGCCTGGCAGGCTTCATCCGGGAAAGCTCGCGCCAGCGCCGCGATTTGGCTGACGATGCCGGCGCTGTCCAGTGCGAACTGCAGGACGCCCCCCGGCCGGATGCCATTCAGCAGCGTCAGCGCGGGTTCGCCCCAGCGGCCGAAGCGGGTCAGCGCGCCGGTGCCTACCACCAGGTCCGCGCTGAACGGCTCGGCCACGCAGCCGGCCAGAGCGCGCTGCAGCGCCTCGTGCATGGCGCTCAGCCCGTTATGCGTGGTGGGTACGTCCAGCAGCGCATGGTCGTGCAACACGACGCGCGCGCCGCCTTGATTGGGCGTGGCGTGCGTCAGCGTCGTCTGACTGGACCCGCAGTCGGCGATCGCCAGCCGCAGGCCAAAGCGCGAACCGATGAGCTGCGTTAACTCGAGTAGGGCGGAGGAGCTCGTGGCGAGCGGCTCGGTTGCCGCGGCGCCAAGATCCGCCAGCCCTGCAACTTGCTCCTCCGCCAGCTTGATCGCCAGCTCGGCAAGTCCCCGCCGGATGGCGGTCGCGTCGCCGCTGATCGCTGCCGGTCCCGCGGGCGGGGTGCCGAGGTACAGCAGGGCCGCCTCGGTCTCCGCCTCGGCCCCGACGATCGCGTCCCAAACCACCGCGGTGGCCTGCTGGACCCGCTCGCGCACTGAACTGCCGGCCAGCACGTGCACCTGACATCGCTCCGATCGTGTGGCGGCCGCCGCCTCCTCGTTGGTGGCCAGGACCTGCAGCGGCCGGTAGCAGCTCACCGCCACCGCCACGCCTTCCACGCCGCGGCCGGCCGACACCTCGCCGGCCAGCGGCTCGCCTCCAGCGAACAGCTGCCGGCCGGTAAGGCCCTCGATCTGTGCGCAGGCCTTCCCCAGCCCTTCGTACACGTGGCTCGAGGCTGAGGTATGCGCCTGCGCGCGGGCAATCAACCGGTAGCGGCCGTCGACTGGCTCGAACAGCGCCGCCTTGGTGAAGGCTGTTCCGACGTCGATCCCCAAGAGCGACTCCGGACCGGCCACGGCCAGATTCTACAATCGGCCACACAGTGCCGCTGCGCGTCCGCGAGCTCGGGTTGCTGCTGCTGGTCTGCCTGGCGTTCGCGCTGGGCTGGGCCGGCGAGTCGTTTGTTCTAGCCGGAAAACCGACCGGGGACTGGTTCAGGACGCCGCTGTACTTCTCGATGCTCCTGCTGCTGGTCCATACCGTCCTCACCGCGCTGCGCTTTCGGGGCGACGAATCGCTGCTGCCCATGGTCGGCATCCTGTCGGGCGTGAGCCTGCTGGTCCTGAACTACCTCGAGCCCGCGCAGGAGCGCGCCCAATTTGGCTGGCTGGCGCTGGGCCTGGCGCTCATGCTGGCCGTGCTGTTCGGCCTGCGCGACGTCAGCGTGCTGCACCGCTACAAGTACACCGCCGCGGCGCTGGGCATTGGCCTGCTGGTGATTACCGCCATCTTCGGCCGCGAGATCAATGGCGCCCGGCTGTGGCTGGGCTTCGGGCCCTTCCAGTTCCAGCCATCGGAGCTGATGAAGCTGCTGCTGGTCATCTTCATGGCCGCCTACCTCGAGGAGCGCCGCGAGATCCTGGCCCGCGCCGACTACCGCTGGGCCAGCCTCAAGCTCAGCCCGTGGCCCTACCTGGTGCCGCTGCTGCTGCTGTGGGGCCTATCACTGCTGCTGCTGCTGTGGCAGAAGGACTTGGGCGCCACAGTGCTGATGCTCGGCATTGCCCTGTCGATGATGTACGTGGCCACGGGTCGCAAGACCTTCGTCGGCGTTGGATTACTGCTGTTGGCCATCAATGTCCTGGTGACCTACAAGCTGTTCGGCTACGTCCACCAGCGCATCGACGTCTGGCTGCATCCCTGGGATTTGGCCACCGGCCCGTCGTACCAGATCGTCCAGGCGCTGTACGCCATCGCCAATGGCGGCGCCTCCGGCACGGGCCTGGGGCGCGGCCACCCTGGCTTCATCCCCTTCGCCTCGACCGATTTCGTGTTCGCCGCGACAGCCGAGCAGCTCGGCTTCGCCGGCACACTGGCGATGCTCGCCATTTACCTGACGCTGGTGCTCAAGAGCCTGCAGATTGGCCTGTCGCAGCCAGCCACCTTCCCTCAGCTGCTGGGCGTCGGCTGCGCCATGGTGCTGGCGCTGCAGTGCCTGGTCATTGTCGCCGGCAACCTATCGCTGATCCCGCTGACCGGCATCACGCTGCCGTTCGTGAGCTATGGCGGCAGCTCATTGGTGGTGAATTTCCTGCTGTTGGGCCTGCTGCTGCGCCTATCGGTAACTGGCGGAGGGAGTGGGATTCGAACCCACGGTGGACTTTAAGGGCCCACAATCGCTTAGCAGGCGACCGCCTTAGGCCAACTAGGCTATCCCTCCGGGTGCCTCTCAATTCTAGCGAGCGTCACACCAGCACCAAAATGATGCCCCCGATGGCCATTGCCGCTCCGAGCAGCGAATTCGGCGAGGGCACTTCGCCCAGCAGGATCGCGCCCAGGGCCACCCCGCCGGTCACCTCCTGACTGGCGATCAGGTTGGCATACGCGGCCGGGATGCGCCGCAGGCTGGCGTTATAGAGCGTGTGGCCGATGCCCAGCGGCAGCACGCCTGCCCCCAACAGCGCGAGCGCCCGCGGCAGCGTGTAGGCGGCGGCGCCTTCCGGTCGGCTCAGAAAGCTCCCCAAGAACGCCGGGACCAGCCATATGGCGGCCATCCCGTACACCGCCAGCGCGTACGGCAGCAGCCCATAGCGGCTGCGCTCCGATCGGCCCGCCAAGGAGTAGCCCGCGTAGCAGGCCGCCGACAGCAGCGCCAGCGCGTCGCCTGCAAGCATCCGGCCGCTGAGTTGCGGCTGGAAGCCCACCAGGACAGCGATGCCGGCGATGGCGACCAGGCCGCCCGCCATCTGTCGGGCCGTGAGCTTCTCGCCCAGCCACAACCACGCCGCCGCGGCCGTGAACAGCGGCGCCATATACGTAATTGACAGCGCATGCGCGATGCTGGTCAGGCTGAGGGAGGCCACAAACAGCAGGAAATGGAGGGCCGCCACCAGCCCGAACAGCATGTACCTGCGCTCCCGCGGCAGCGCCCCCGCGCCGCGCGTGGCGAGCAGCCCCACGCCCACCGTCCCGGCGGCCACCACCATCCGCCAGAAGGTGATCTCGAACGGCGATATCGGCGCCGCCAGCCGCACCAGCACCGCGCTGGAGGAAAAGAATCCCACCGCCAGCAGGGCGAGAAGAATTCCAGATGTCTTCGCTTTTGTCATGCCGAACCCAGTGAGGCATCCGTCCCGGAGACACGGATTCCTCGCGTCGCTCGGAATGACAAGCGCGTCTAAGCGCGCTGCTCAGAAGCACATTTGGGGCATCGCCCAAAGACCACCAGCTCCAGGTCGTCGAAGCGGTAGCCGTAGTCGCTCTCCAGCTGGCGGCGCAGAGCCGCTACCGGCTCGGGCCCGAAATGGGTCGTGGTATGGCACGACTCGCAGACCAGGTGATGGTGGCCGCCCGAGCCCTCGTCCAGCTCGTACGTCCGCCGGCCGTCGCCCAGGTGGCTGGTCCGCACCAGCCCGATACGCTCCAGCAGCTCCAGCGTGCGGTACACGCTGGCGATGTTGAAGCCCGGGATGGTGTGCTGAATCGCCGCGCACAGGTCCTCGGCGGTCACGTGGCCACCGCTTCGCCGCAGCGCGTCCCACACCAGCTGGCGCTGCGGCGTGAGCCGGTAGCCCAGCGTCTGCAGCGCGTGCGACGCCCCATGCTCGGCCATCGAGTGCGAGGATAACGTCTGCGGGGGTACTTCTAGTGCAGGGAGATCCAGCTGTCGGCCGATGGCAGCCAGGTTTCGCCTTCCTGGCGGCGGCTTTCGCTGGGACCGAACTCCCGCAGACGGGCGATCTCGCCCTTCTTGTACAGCCGCTGGCGCTTGAGGCCCTGGCGGTAGCTGCGCAGCAGCCCGCGGCTGACGTACGCGTACAGCGTGGCCGCCTTGACGCCTAGCAGCTCGCAGGCTTCATCGGTGGTGAGGTATTCCTCACCCTCGATCATGACGACCATGCCCGAAAGTATACGCTTGGTGTAGTGGCGCCGCTGGCCAGCTATCTCGTCGGTGAAATGCTGCTGCTGGCGCTGCTCCGCTTCACTGGCGCCAGCGGCGTGTGGTTCCTGCTCAGCGGTTTCCTGGCGATCGGCTTCGTGGGGGCGTTGGTCTTCCGCGAGCGGCCGCTCGACAACTCCAAAGCGCTGGTGACATCCAGCGGAATCGTGTTCGGCCTACTGTGGCTGTACATCTTCGGCAGTGTGGCGTTCGCCACCGCGAGTGACCCCGGCATCGTGCCGGAACCCGTGCGCCAGGCGCTGCGCCAGAACATGGCCGGCAGTCTGCTAGGCGGCATCCTCAACGCCCTGGCCGCGATGTGCACCTCGTGGATGATCTGCACCCTGCTGGCCATAGTTGGCAACACCCTCGGCGCCAAAGTCCGCCGCCTCGCGCGACCCTAGAGCAGTTGGCTCTTCTGCTCGGGCGCGTCCTGCGATTTCTGCTGCTGGATAGCCGCCAGGATCTGGTAGACGACCGTCTGCAGCGCTGAAGGTGGCAGCGCGCCCGTCACACGATCCAGCTCCTGCCCCTGCCAGAAGAAGATCAGACTTGGGATGCCCTGGATCTGATAGCGCATAGCCAGCGCCTGCTCGTCATCCGTGTTGACCTTGCAGAACTTCATGATACCGGCGTAGCTTTTGGCCAGCTCCTCGAACACCGGCGCCATCTGCTTGCACGGCCCGCACCATGGCGCCCAGAAATCCACCGCCACTGGCAGCTCGGATTGCAGCACCGCCGTCTCGAAATCGCTAGTGTTGACCGGCACCACGGAGCCGGCGGCGGCTACCTCTTGCGCCTGCTGCTCGGCCGCCTTCTTCTCCGCGCGGATGGCCTCGATCTGGTCCTTCGTCATCCTCCCGTCCAGCTCCGCCTGGACGAGCTCGATCTCCTCCATGTCGGGCGCGTAGCGCAGCGCGTTCTTGTCGCAGAAGTTCAGGCACGGCGCCGGGCAATCCCCACACACCTCCGGGTGGGCGATGATACGCGTGCCGTCGTCCAGCAGTGCGCGGCCAGTCTGCGGGCACACCTCGATGGGGAAGCAGTTGTGGTGATCGCAGCGCGAGTAGTCGACGATAACGGGCATACGACCGAGATTTTAGCCAGCCAGCGGGGGTTTAGTAGGTCTCGACACCGAGGTTGTACTTCAACGCCAGGCGCACGACGGTTCGGATGGCCTTCTCATCGGTCTTGCGCAGGCCCCACGCGCGGTTGGTAAGCAGGCGCAGGCCGGCGGCGTACAGCTCATCCACGTAGGGCGCCACATTGCCGATCAAGTACAAGCCCTGGGTGGCCACGTGGAGGTAATGGCGCACCAGCAGGTCCTCGTCGTTGAACTCGTTGACGGCGGGCGCCAGGTTGCCCTGCCGCTTCCGAAGGGCATCGGCGTGCTGCGTGGCGGTGGGCACGAGGCCTAATTGTAAGGTCTG
>WNFB01002348.1_pt1 | contig 16469 bp, 14 predicted proteins | sample 5400501 | NCBI WGS metagenome assembly WNFB01 (sample SAMN13153341, study PRJNA577476) | soil metagenome | isolation source: 200 cm saprolite under Douglas fir tree site 2 hole 1 | place: USA:California | collected 2015-04-18
CGAGGCGGTCAAGAACGTAGTGGAATTATCCGCGGCGGAAGAGGCGATTCGTAGACTGGCCGAGGCGATAGCGGCTACCAAGAGACGGGTTAACAGCCTGGAGTATATCGTGATCCCGAGGATTCTGAACACGATACGGTATATCGAGATGAGTCTACAGGAGAGAGCGAGGGAGGACTTTTTCCGACTGAAACGGATCAAGACACGTTTGGAAGAGGAGAAGGAGGAGGAATTGATAGCCAACCGAGTAATGGCCTAAGAGCTTCGTCTAGTGTACTGAACTCCATTCGTTACCACAAGTATCGCATCTGAAACTCTTCGTTTTTCCCTGTCGTCCTTCTCGAGTCGACGGCTGGATGTTGGTCGAGCCGCATTTCGGACATATGGTATGGTAGAGATTCGTCTTCAAAGTATCAACGATATAGCAGGATTTTGAATGATCATTCCAGAACATGCACAGGTCCCGGACGCAGACGGAGGCCATGAGAGGGCAGATCATCTGGTTGAACTTGCTAGTCGCGGCTCGCAGTATACGCCTGAATGTTGGGTCCCGCATGTCGAGGAAGGGTTCTATCGTAGCTTCCGGTAGCGAGTCATCTCGAGCCTCACTCTCAGCCTCGTTCGCGGCCATCGTCTAGAGCTTCCTCTGACCAGCATTCTCGCAATAAGCTAACCGAATAGCTAAGCGTGGTGTCTCCGGAAGCATCGGCTGGTAGGCACAGACCCTTGCTGAAGGCGTTTAGACTGCTCATATCGAAACGATGTCTTGTAGAAACCGTGACAAGAGTTCTTTTTAGGAGCTGTCAACATCCGCTATGGTAGGGCGCTTCTCTGCGGTGCAAGTCCAGCTCGTAGGCTTCGAACCTGACTTGGAAAGGGTATGCGCGGCCGCAATGCGCTCCTGCTACTCGCCCCACCCGGGCTACCAGTTGTTCGCTCATACCTCACCCGACAAGGCATTGGAGGGAGAGAAGGTCTTCGACGAGGAACGAATAACGGGACTGCTGAGACGATCCCTGGAACTGGGACACTATGACATTCTAGAACACAACAGCATCACGTGGCTAGTGGATGCTAGCGAGAAAGACATACTCTCCCTCCTTGACTCGTCAAAATTCTTCGAAACAAGCCAGGTTCAGGAGGGGAAATGGATCATCACAACAAACCTCAGGGTCCTTGTGGAACTCGCCCGAGCTAAGACCCCGCCACCTCTTAGCAGGGAACTCGTAGCCACGCTAGCCACAGCAGCACCAAACATAGCCTCCACCCTAGCTGCGACAGTCAAGAGTTGAATGGTATGATAACGAAAGTCATCCTGTTCAGCTACACAAACTACCCCAGTCTCATCTCCAAACTGGAGCAGGAGGGTGTCAAAATGGGGCAGAACGATCTATTACGACACGGAAGCTTCACCTTCGACCTCCAAGGCGTCAGCCGAGCCGCGAGCCACCAGATCGTGCGCCATAGGATTGCGAGCTTCTCTCAACAATCACAACGTTACGTGAAGATAACCCGGAGCTACGGATACCTCAGACCATCAGGAATCCCGGAGAACCTCAAAGTCCCGGTCGACATACGCGGACAGAAACTCGAGCTGAACTTTTCCGACGTGATGGATCTGACTCGTCAGGCTGAAGAGGGACTCGTAGCCAAAGGAATCAAAGCCGAAGACAGCAGATACCTTCGTCCCAACGCGGCCACAACGAACATTGTGATGAGCATGAGTCCCCGACAACTCATCCATTTCTTCAATCTGCGATGCGCCCCCGACGCGCAATGGGAGATTCGAGACCTCGCCTGGTCAATGTATGCAGCTGTCAGCCTTGTCGCCCCACAGGTGTTCGGCCCGCTCCCGGCGGCTGATGAGAGCGACTACATCAAGAAACGGGTCTCAATTGTCAACGACCTCGTCCAGAAACAAACTGGGATGTTCGACAAGGTTCCTCAGGGAGAATTGTTCCACTTGGAACTTCAGCCATACCTTGACTTTGCGCATCCGGTTGATGGTTTCGTAAGAAAATACTGAACACAGACAATACGGACTTCTCGCAACAGAAAACCCTGCCCGATGATCTCAGCCGACTACGCCTTGTCGCTGTAGTTCATCCTGGATGCCGGCGCGTATCTGTTTTAGCCTGACGCGGTGTTCTGCGTAATCATCTCCGTTGATTCGTCCAGCTTTGAAGTCCTCGTCGAGCTGTTTCATCTGAGCCTCAAGCTCCACGACCCGCTTCCTCAACTGGTCGAGGTAAGAGGTTGATACTTCCGGACCAGCGATCTGGCTGGGTGTCAGCGAGGCTTTGATCGTTCCATCCTCAATCCGCATAATGCTGTCCGCTACGCGAGCAACGTTCTGATCATGTGTCACCATGATCACGGTCTTCCCCAGTCCCCGATTTACCTTGACAAGGAAGTCAGTAACCATTCTAGCGTTAACGCTGTCCAGCTCACCAGTAGGCTCGTCGGCTAGGAGCAGAGGCGGGTCGTTCGCCAAGGCTGCAGCTATCGCTACTCTCTGCTGCTCTCCGCCACTTAGCTCATCCGGTTTGTGATCCTGCCGGTCCGAGAGTCCAACAACGCTCAGAAGCTCCCTTGTCCTTGACAAACGTGTGGCTCTAGGAGTGCCTGCGGCCATCATGGGCAACTCAACATTCTCCTCTGTTGTCAATGTCGGGATGAGGTTTAGGGCCTGGAAAATGTGGCCAACAACATCTCTCCGGTAGCCTACTAGCTCCGTTGGGGCGAGCTCGGTGAGTGTTGTATCTCCCACCGTCACAGTGCCAGCGGTTGCCCGGTCGAGTCCGCCGAGTATGTTGAGGAGTGTGGTTTTTCCGCTACCACTGGGTCCTATAATCGAGACCATTCTGCCAGCTTCGACTTTGAGACTGAGACCGCGCAGTGCTTGGACTTCTATTCTGCCGAGCTTGTAGGCTTTGACCAGCGAGTTGATTGTTACTGCGACGGATGTCAAGCAAATCTCACTGTTCTGCTCATCTTTGAAAGGTCTTTCCGCGCGGCCGTCAGGGCGGGTATGAAGACTCCAGCCAGTACGAGCGAGACGATGACCAGAATATTCGCAGACGCCCAGAGTGGAAGGACTACTCGTCGGGCCGCAAGGATTCCAAGGTAGCTCTGGTCCAGTGAGTTCTGTCCGAGGGCGTCTCCCCAGACAACGATCAGTCCAACAACTGTCGCCAAGATTAGGGCGAAGATCACTAGTGGTAGGAATTCAGTGATGAGAAGTCCGGCGAGCTGTCGATAAGAAAGCCCCCGGACCGCCACCATAGTGATCTCCTTCTCTCTTTCACGGTAGCCGGTATAGGTAATTGTGCCGACGCCGATGCTTGCCGCTAGGGCTGCGAAAGCCGTACCGAGCCGGAGCACATTCTGAGTGCCGGCGTTAATAACTCCGGGAACTCCTTGGGTAGCAACTTGGGCGGTTGTTATTGTGAGACTGGGATAGGTGGTCCGCAGTGAGAGAGCGAGTTGTGTGAGGGAGACGTTTGGTGACGCTTTGACCAGGACAATGTTGGTTGGGTTGAATAGAGTTGCATTTGGTCTTATGAGCCCGATGGGCACGAACGACCAGCCTTCCGGTGTGAAGGAACGACCGAAGGGTCCTCCCGATGATTGGGAGTAGTCTGGACCGAAAAAGCTGATCACTGATGCGTTTATCGATCCGTAGTAGAGGACGATCGTGGTTCCGATGGAGAAGGAATAGTACGAGGCGACACCGTGATCAAGGACCATTGTGTGATTGTTCCCGGTCATGGTCGTGAATACAGCGTTTACATCCCCTGTGAACCAGTTTGACTCGTAGTATGCGCCCTGTCTCCACGTCAGCGGGTCTATGGCTTTGATCTGGATTCCTCCCGCGGTAGCTGTCCCAGAGAAGTCGGACTCCGCTGTCGCTCCTGTTATGTTACTCCAGCCCCGAAGCTGGTTTGCAATCAGCGTCGCGTTTGCTATCGAGGTTATGCCTGAGAGGCGAATGTCAGAGCCTACCGCGACCTCTGCCTGTCGATAGTTGTAGTCCTGCTGGCTGGCAAGGTCGCCTATCACCCAGATGGAGTATCCGACGATGAGGGCGACGATGAACACGAGGGCTGCAACCCTTCGAGGGTTTCTGAAGACACTCCTTGATGCGAGGGCCGCAACATCCCCGATCATCCATCTGGAGATCCGCGAGAATTTCTTGTGAAATCGTTCGGCTAAACCGGTCGATAGTTGTGCTGCTCCGTAGAGGAATAGGAACGGGCCGATGAAAGATAGGGCGAAGCTGAGGACGGCAGCAATTATGAGGAATAGAACTAGGAGAAAGTTTGCGTTGTACACGTATCTGCCAATATTCATGTAATTTATTCCGATTGCAAGCGTGATTAACTGGTAAGCGCCTAGGGTCAGAGCTAGGATTGCGCCGCGTTTTCTGATGGGACGCGTCTCTTCGAGGTAGACATAGCCCTTCAGCGCTTGAGCCGGATCCATTGCGGCTGCCTGGCGGGCCGGAGAGAGAATTGCGAAGAGCGTGAGGACTAGCGTGAAGATTATTGTGATTATCGCCGTATCGCTGGTTAGGATAGCGGTTGCTCCGGAACTGCTACCGAGGACCTGGAGGAAGAGGGGATTCAAAACGTACGCGAGAGCGATTCCGCCCAGTCCTGCGAGTAGACCGACCATGACTCCTTCAGTGATGAAGTGGCGGACCAGCTGGCCTCTAGTGAATCCCCTCGTCAATAGCAGCCCGATCTCTTTGCGCCGCAAGTTGAACGATGATTGTGAGACGGTCCGTCCGACATACCATGCCATGAAAAATACTGGAATAGAGACCGCGGTGAAGGTTAGTCTAAGCGAGAATATAGTCGCCGAGAATGCTTGCAGTTGGCCAAGAAGATTATCGCTTGGTGAGAAACCATACTGAAGAGCAAGGTTCGAGATTCGAGCATCGATCTGCTGGATCGTGGATATGCTACTCTCTATTGCAAAGGGGCTTATCAGCCGGTTCCGATCTAAGTACACGTTCACCTGTGCCGAGATGCTGTAAAACCTTGAAACATTACCAGTCGAAAAAGAGTTGTAGTTCTTAGCGAGCACCGGAAGAAAAGTCTGTTCCCAACTGACGATAAGAATACTGGCTTGCTGGGTAGCTATTACTGGACCCGGATTCCCTGGAAATGGTTGGTAGTAATAGCCGATGCCGAGAGTGTTAACGGCCACTGTGTCAAGACTAACCGATCCAACAACTGTTAGAGTTATGTTGTATTTCCTCGAAGAGTTCGTGTAAAGTGTGTAGGTGATCTTTCGATTAACCGGGAAGTTCTGCGCTTGTTGGGAGTCAGAATTTATCAGCGTCTCATTTGCGTGAAGCGTCTTTCTTCCAGCGACCAGCGTCATATGCTGATACAGTGTAGAAGCATCTTGAATTCCAGTAACGGTAGTGGACAAAGAAGCATTGAACAGGTTGGACGTTCCCACAGGTTCAGCGGCTGCAACGCCATCTATCCTTTGAAGATTCGAGATGAGGCTCTGGACAGATGAGTTCAAACTCCTCCCTCCATCAACAGAGAAAGCGCGTAGCTGCATGTCGACTGGAGTGTTGGCGAGCTGAGCGTCGAGAGCTTGTTTTCCGACTGTGTCCGCTGCAACATTGATGCCGCCGAAGAAGGTCGCTGCTAGCGTCATGCCCAGCGCTAGAGCGGCGAATAGCTTCCAGGACCGGGTGATCCTCTTCAGAGCGTAGGAGAGCAACGACGGGTACTGAGTAAAATGCTAGACATCTATCAGTCTTGCTAATTATCGACGAGTCGGTCGCAGAGAGTCTCTTTAATCTGCAAGATAATCCCGTTAGTCATATGAGGAGTCCTTGACACCGAAAGAACGAGAGCTGCTTACAGGAATGGGAAACTGCTACGCGGCTTGTCATGCCGACTTTGAAGAAACTCTGGAAATGGTGGGCGGCTCGCGGGGATTGTCCTCCGAAGACGTCAAAGCGGAGCTGGTTGCAATCCGGGTGAACTATGGTAGAGATGAGGAGTATAGGAGTCTTAGGAGCAGGTTCCCTGACAGTTTTCCTGTTTAGCGAGGGACTCTGCGAAGATTGACGAAATGTCCCTGTTGCCAGGGGAGCTTCAACCCCCATGATCTTCAGGGTCTCGGAGAACACTTCTTCAAGCAGGCTCTGGAGAGCAATGCTGGCCACGTAATGTGGCTCAACCGAAACGTCACCAAGACCAAGACAGACCCGAAGACTCTCGCAAAGCTACTTGGGAAGTTTTTCGATTTAAGCGAGGGAAATCTGCAGAGCTGGATTAAGCATCGGTTCATCGAGAAGTTCTATGGACCTCGGCCTCACCCGTTTGTGGAAGCACTTCAGCATCCCAGTCGAGGGACGCTGTTAGGTTATGTGGTTGAACATCAGCATTTTCTCAATCAGTGGGTCCGATCATGCTCTTTCATCATGGCTCGGACAGACGCGACAGACGTAGTCTTGTACGAGCTGGACAATATCAACACGGAGTTTGGAGGGATGGGTCCCGGCCGGCCCAGCCACTATGAGCTGTTGTTGAGGATGGGAGAGAGTCTGGGCCTCGAACGAGGCAAGGTGTTGACGACCCCGCCTCTCTCCGACACTAAAGAGGCGATCCAATTGTGGGACAGCATTTGCCAGAGAGACCATTGGGTCGAGGCCATGGTCGCTATGCATGGGCTGGAGTTGATTGCTAACCGCAATCTCAGGAAGGAGGGAGCGGGGGTTCACTACTTCGATCCGACGATACTCGAGACTGGGACGGTAACGGAGGCAACCAAGGCGTTTCTAAGAGAAGGCTATGAGGCGGATGTGGGACATTCTGAGGAGGCTCTAGATCTGGCGGCGAAATATGCTGGACAGTTGGATATCGTGGACGACGTTCAAGCAACCTTCATGAGGTCGATTGATGCGTTCGACCGCTATCTCATGGCTCGGCTTGAGAGGGGCAGACAGCTTGAGAGTTCCTGAGAAAGGCTGCGCACTTTGCGAGGCTACCTGGGGTGACTACTGGGAAGATGTGGAGGGGCAGAGGATGTTCTTTTGCTGCGACATCTGCGCAGTCGAATTCAAGAACATGATCCGAGAGATCAAAGACCACACGGATTGGAATAAGATCGATGAGATCAGAATGACTGGAGATTATCGGGGTCGAGACTGCATCGCTCTAAGAAGTAGTGAAAAGTATGGCTTCTTCATCAGATTTGGTTCCAGAGGCCAAGTAGAAGCCTTCACAGAAAAGATTGGCTAACTCATAAGGGGTGGAGCGCTTCGTAAGAAAGCTCGGAAGCGACTAGGAGAATGTTTTCTGGCCCTAAATTTTCGATTTGGGCCATATTTTTCTCGTGCTGATCAGGAACCGGCCTGCAAACGTCAACAGAATACTTTCAAAGTTTGACAATAGCGGCGGAACCAAAAGGAAGGTTGTGAATCCCCACAATATGGGGAGTCTCAGGAGAAGGTCCGCTGAGGCGATTGAGTTGAAGAAAGCGAACCTCCGGATAAGTCCGGTCGCCCTTGCTCTCCCTCTGAAAACCAGAGCGTCGTTCATGAGGAAGTTGACCAAGATTGCCCCTTGACTGCTGATGATTGCGTACACGAGGTAGGAGGAGTTTCCGAGAGAGCTTGCGAGAAGACCTGTCAAGAGTGTGATTTGGGTCAGAACGTACATGAGGTAGACGTTGAGGAATAGGCCCAGTCCTCCTACGAATCCGAACTTGAAGACGAGCCAGGCTGCGGGTCTCCATCTCCTCGGTTTGGAGACTGGGGGATACATTCCGAACCCGGACGAGAATCTCGTGTCGCGGAGGGCGGCTCGGTAGAGAGCAGCCTGCGAGTATTGTCTTCGGCCAAGAACCTCGGTGAGTGGGTTACGGAGGCGGTCCTCTAATGTCAAGAGCTACCCGGGCAGTTAGAGCTAGTGGACTTGACCATGATATAACCGATACCCCGACGGTCGACCGCCATGAGCAAACTCGCGTGGAACGAAGAACGATCGAGGGCTTTGAAAAATTCAGAGAAGTTCTGGCTATGTTCCTGTTAGGACGCGAGTACCGGAATCTCTGGAAGCGGCGGACTTGATCCTATCAGTTGCTCGAAATCCTTTCTTGCCTTGTCCATCTTCGGATAGATGACTTCTCTGAAGCCTGTGACCGCGAACTCGTTGGGCCTGTAGGGGTCGTTGATGACTCGTAATGCTCTGAGAGCGAGCTCATAGTTTGTTGGAGCGGTTTTGAGGAAGAATCCTATCACTTGGTCGTTGTACCAGTCTCGGAATCCGAGTTCTTTCTTGTGCCATCCCCAGCGGGTGAGGATGCCTCGAGTGAATTTGGCGTGTTTGAAGAGGTTCATGAGCCAGTTGTGTGCGAGCCAACCTGGTAGGTTGAACCTTAGCTGTCTTCCGAAGACCTCGAACTCGGGACGGTTGATATGCTCATAGGTGATCCTGTCCCCGTTATCCTCGTCGATGTTGTAGCGGATCTTGTCCCTCTCGAGCTTCTCATCGTCAGTAAGAAGAAGCGGCGTGTAGATCTCGTCTTTGATCAAGCTCACTTTAGCTAGGTTCAGTATCGTCGCCTTGGTAGCTACATAGTTCTTCTCGGGCCGGTCAATCGCGAATACTTCCAGGACCCGGTCTACGTATCTTCTTGCGTGGTCTAGGCCTCCCCACATTATCATGTCGTAGATCCGCCGGGCAAGGTTCCGGTTTGTCTCCTCGTCCAGATTCATTTTTGCTGCGACGTCTTCGACCATGGTCCTATATCCTTCCGCGCTACTCGCGCCTTTCCACCACATCCAGTAGGAGTGAGCTATGGTGTCCGACTTCCGGGCCAAGAGTTCCATGTAGGATTCTTTGGCACCGAAGAGCTGGAGTATCTTGTCGTCGGCTACTATGTTCTTGAATTCCAAGTATTCGGGTTCTGCGGCGAATTTTCGTCCGAGCTGGAAGGCTTCGGTGTTTCTTGCGCGCTGGCTAGGGCTGACCGTCTCCATTATTGCCTCGACGAGGTTTTTCTCCCTGACGGGTATGAGGCCTCTCTGGAAGGCCATTCCTAGGATGATGATGTTTGTGAAGAGTTTATTCCCATAATAGAGTTCTGAGATTTCGCCGATTCTTCCGCTAAGGTACTCGTCGGAGTTGGTGTGCTTCCGAATATTGTCTTCTACGTCGGTTGGGTAGTTCATCATTCCGGCGAGCATTGGTATGGTGGGGATGGTGCTACTGTTGACGACAGCGGTTGTTCGTGCGCGGCTGGCATAGACTAGGCTTCGCTCTGCTTCGAGCATGTCGAGGCCGAGGAGGAGGTCTGCTTTGCCGTTGGGGACAATGGTGCTGATTTTCGCGCTACCTTTGGCGTAGTTGATGTGGGCTGAGACTGCACCGTTTCTTATGGCGAGTCCCTTCTTGTCGTTGAACTTGACAGTGTAGCCTTCCTTCGTTCCGGCTCTTGCCAGGGTCGATGAGAGGACTCCGACTCCCATGCCTCCGACTCCGCTGATGAACGCGCTCCAGGTATCCGTGAACTCATGTCGGACCGGTGGTGGAATATTGTCTAAGGGTATCTTCTTGACTCGGGATCTTGGCGGCTTGTGTCTTGTGACTACGACCTTCTCGAAGGAGGGGCAGGCCATGATCTTCGTGCAGTAGGTGTCTGAGACGCAGGTCGACTGGTCGATTCCAATCTTCTCTCCATAGTCAGTGTCGATTATCGTTAGTCCAGGACAGCCTGTGTTCTTAGTGCACTCGCGGCAGTTTTCGCAAACTTCCTGGGATATGTTGATGAAAGTTTCTCGTGGGATGTATCCTTGTTTGTCGATGATCTTGTTTCTCTCTGCCCGTTTTCTCTTGTGGAAGGTTATGCCGCATTCCTTGTCCGCAATGACCACTTTGACGCCAGGCTTGCCGAAGGCCTTGTCGAGTTCTTTCATGTACTTCTCCCGGTTAGAAGGGGGCATCTTCCGAACGTAGATCTGGTCCTGTCCCATTGCTCGGACGATGCTTTCGATATCCTGAGCGATAGTCTTGTCGCCCATGATGTTATGGCCTGACTCTGGAGTGGGCTGGTGGCCTGTCATAGCCGTGTTCTTGTTTTCGAGGATGATGTAGAGAATGTCCTGGCCTTCTTTGATGCTGTTCGAAATGGCTGTCATGCCTCTCCAGAAGAAGGTCGAATCGCCCATCAGCGCGTATTGTTTGTTGGTTACGAAGGGGTCCATCCCGCTGCCTGCCGCTCCGCCTAGCGACATAGCTGTCAGGTTGTGCATTTCGCCGAATGGCGGTAGGAAGCTCATGGAGTAGCAACCAATGTCTCCGTGCGCAAAGATGTCCTTGTGAGCAGGCTGGTCTCTCATCGAATGAACAGCGCTTAGAGTCTCTCTGTGAGGACAGCCCGCGCAGAACCCTGGTGATCGGGGCGGAACCAAAACTCCATAGGCCTTGATCTCGGTTAGAAGGTCCAGCTCGCTGTGTATTTTCTTCTCATCGTATTTCGCAGAAGAACCCCCGAGGTCGAGAATCATTCCTCCAAGTTTTTCGATGACCATTGAAGGTGTCAGTCCGCTCTCTTCAGGAAAGCCATCCTCGCCCTTCGGGAATATTTTGCCCCAGACACTGGGTTCCTTGTTGATTTTTCCGTCCTGGATAAGGTCTGTCAGAATGGTCTTGATCTGATCCTCGATGATGGGGCCTTTCTCTTCGACGACGACTATGTTATCCGTTAATTTCGAGAACTCTTCGACTACATTGGGGTCTAACGGGAATGTTACTGCTAGTTTGAGGATCGGGAATTGTTCATCACAGCCAAGTTCCCAGAGGGCCTGTTCGAGGTAGCTGTATGAAATTCCGGCGGCGACAAAACCGATGTTGTGTTTCTTAGGATTGGAATAGAGGATTTTGTTTAGGTGATTTTGCCGGACATATTCGTGGACTCTTGGAAAGCGGTCGCGAATAATCTCTTTCTCAAGATCCCATGTGTTCGGTGGAATGCTGACTTTTCGTTTGATGTCTACCTTCGAAATGTCGATTGTAATAGGATGTTTGAAACTGATCTCGGGGGATTTGTTCTCGTAGATCTTCACGTTTCCCCCTCCTTCAGCTAGATAGGTGGTGATGAGGTAGCCTACGACTAGGTTTGAGTAGGCTGAGAGTCTGAGGGCTTCTCCGATACAGTCTTTGATCTCTTGGGGGTTGCTGGGTTCGATGATGGGCATCTTGAGATGCTCCATCAGCGCGCGGCTATCGCCCGCTACTTGGGTGCTTGAGGCGTGGGGGTCGTCACCGCAGACGACGACTGCTCCGCCCTTCTTTCCGCTCAAGCCGTACTTGTCGCTATAATTGATGATGTTGATCGGGTCGGCCGCTACATTCAGTCCGACGCTCTTCATTACGGCGATGGCGTTGACACCCACGTCCATCGCGCCGTTGAGGGCGGCCGCGCCCTGGGACTCGTCGTTGGTCATTTCGCCCCAGAGTCCAACCTCGCGGAGAATGTCCGCGTTCTCTTCGAGAATTGTGAAGATTTCTGCTACGGGTGATCCGGGGTAGCCGGCCATTAGGCCGACCTGGCTTTCCAGTGCGCCTTTGACTATTAGCTCGTTTCCGTTGAAGGCGTCGATACCGGACTGTTGGACAAACCGCTTGTCCGACATCAGATCACGTGGATATCCGTAGAGAATATGTTCGTTACGCTGTAGATAAGCCCGCCGTTCAATTCTATAGTTATCACGGGTCTAATCTGCTCAAAACTCAATGCTTTGAAGCCGCAACCTTCATAGCTTCCCTAGCTAGACGCAACGTCTCGCGAGTCGGTTTCACGGCAAGCCATTCCTTCTGTACTCGGCCTCGACCTGGACCAAAGCGTTTCCCTTCTCCAGAAGCAACGAGCTCATCCACTCGCTGCTGGGGAAGTTTGAATACCAGATTATCCTTCGACGAGAAGGCGAACATCTTGCCGCCAATCCAAAGCGTCGCGCGAGTAAGTTAAATCCCGATAGCGTAGAAGCTTCTTGACCATGGCTGCGTAGTGGTCCTCTCTATTCAGGACTGGTTACACCACTCTCATGAGTGTAGATTTTGTCTTGCAATAAGAAGTTGCGATTGGGATCCGAAAATGGTGTTCGGAATCTTCATCGATGTGCCTCTTCTCATAGTCCCTTTTCTTCTCATGCTGAGGTTCAGAAAGCCCCTGAGCCATGTGATATCGAGGCCGAGGTTGCCGCTTTTTGCACTCTATCTGCTATTGGCCGTCCCTCTTCTCATCTTTGAGGAGCAGATCGACTGCCAACCTTCCTGGTGCCGGACTGTTGTAATCCCGCCGACGATTCCCTTCCTGTTATTGGAGATGCTAGTGCTCGGAGGAATAGTCATCGTGTTTCACGCGAAAAGCCCACTTCGCGTCACCCTGATTTTCAGCATCTACGGAGTCTTGTTCGAGTTCTTCCTCGGTGGCCTGGTGGGAGCACCGATTGTGATAGTCGCTCTTCTAGCTCCATACGTGGCTATGGGCTGTGCGTTCGTATCGATGCTACCGTTGTCAGTGCTACTGGATGGGAAGGAACATGCCCAGAAGTATACTGGACCTACTCAAGTGCCACTCGAAATGCGATAATGCGCTCGCCTTGCATATGGATAGCTGATAATCTCGTTTTCGATATCGTCTCTGATTCTCGACCTACCTCTGCTCCCGGGCTTTCCGTACCCTCCTCCCCCTGCGGTTTTGATTTCAATAGTGTTTCCCTTCTTGAGAAGGACCGTGATTTTTACGAGCAGTATGATCTTGCGAGTCTTTCCCTTCGCCTTCTTGTAAAGGGTGACCTTTGTCCGTGCGCCGGATCCTCCTCCGAAGAGTCCCTGCGGACTGTTTCTTCCTCTATCTGCGAGAACTGTGACAGTGATATCATCAGTTAGTGCTTGGTATGATCGTATGATTCCTGAGCCCCCGCGGTGTCGTCCGGGTCCGGCGCTGTCGGGTCTCAGCTCGTATTGTTTGACGAGCAATGGGTATGATCGTTCTATCTCTTCGATTGGTGTGTTCATTGTGTTGGTCATGTTTGCTTGTATGCCGTCTATGCCGTCCTCGTCGGTTCTTGCACCGAGGCCTACGCCTATCGTTTCGTAGAAAGCCCAGTTTTGTCCGCTGTGAGTTCCACCCATCATGACGTTGTTCATCGAGCCGCCGCTATCGGCTGGCACTCTGTCCGGGATGGCTTTCGAGAATGCGCGGTAGAGTAGGTCGGCGTTGCGCTGGCTCGTCTCGACGTTGCCGCCTGCGACAGGGTGCGGGAATGTCGGGTTGAGGATCGTGCCTTCAGGAACGTGGACTGTGATGAGTGTGAAGGCCCCGTGGTTTGCCGGGACGTCGTCTCCTGTCAGGGTCCTGATGACGTAGTATACTCCTGAGAGAGTTACGCCGTAGACTGCGTTGAGAGGATTCGATACTTGACCATCGGTTCCTGTGTAGTCTACTTTCAAGTGTCCCTTTGAGGCGGTGATGGTGACTTTGAGCCGAATATTTTGGCCTTCAGGATCTTCCAGATAGTCTTGTGCATGATAGGTGCCTGACGGTATCCTGGAGAGTCTCAACCTCATCAGTTGCTCAGTTTTCCTCAGCGACTCTGCGCCTGCCTGCTGGAACATTTTCCGGCCATACTTCTTGACAAGTTCGAGGACTCTTCTCTCGCCCGTGATGTTCGCGGCTGTCTGGGCTTTGAGATCACCCATCCTTTCTCTCGGGGTCCGAGATTTGGATGTGAGAGCCGTTACTGCGCGGATGACGAACCTGTTTTTCCGGATCAGATATCTCGGATCTACAACGACGCCTTCTTCGAAAAGGGTCTTGGCGTCTACTGAAATGCTGCCCGGGACTTTTCCGCCCACGTCCGCGTGATGAGCCTTGTTGGCTGTGTACGCGACGAGACTGTTTGAACGGTAGATCGGTCGGATGACGGTTACGTCGTTTAGGTGTGTCCCGGCGATGTATGGATTGTTCACAACTATCATCGAGGAGTCTTCAAGCTCGATGCCTTCTCGGTCACAATACTCGATAGATTTCACTAGTCCCCAAGGCAGTGAGCCGAGATGCACAGGTATGTGCTCTGCCTGAGCTAGGAGTCTAGCTTCATCGTCGAATATGGCGGCTGAGTAGTCCATTCGTTCCCGGATGTTCGGCGAGTAGGCGGAGTTCCGAAGTGCTATCCCCATCTCTTCGCTGGCGTAGACTAGAGAGTTGCGAATGATCTCAACAGTCGTCGGGTCCACCTCCATCGTGTAAAGCCTGAGCGGGGGCTTGAGGACTGCCATTAATCAGGTTGTGATTAGTAGCGAATTCTGGAAAGAAATGAGGGAAAATGGGTCTGCGACCTTGTAGGTTCTCGTTAGTTGCAATCTATTGTCATTAAGCCTCTCTGCATTAGATTTTGATAACATATCATCTTGCAATATATCAGGATCTGAGAATATCTTTTTCGAAAATATCCGGTTTCGAGAATATTCAGGTGCGGAACATTCGCTATAAGCGTGGGAGCTTTCTTCACGGTCGGAAATGATGGCTCTACTTCGTAAAAACAAATTCAGACCAAGTACACTACTTATCCCAGCTCTCCTAATCATACTGACAATCGCCGTGCCGGGAAGCAGAGGAACAACCTCTCCATCAACAGGCAGCTACGCACAGCTAATAGGCACAGTGAACGTGGCCTCGCTACCCGCACCGACGGTTGACAACACTCTCCAAACGGTCGCCCTCCCGCTCCTAGTTCCCAACCCTTCGGCGTTGCAAACAGCTAAGATGAGCGCTGGAGGATCCTCGAAAATGACCACCAGTCCGAACCCAACAAACAACTTCATCCACGTTCAGAAGCAGATCGCGGGAACACCGGGGACCAACCCGAACCCATGCCGGTAGCCCACCTGACCAAGGCCTCGGCGCGAGCGACAAGTTCGTCGTACAGATGGTGAACCTTGCGGGTACAATATACAGCGCGAGTGGAAGCGTAAGAAAAGCAACCTTCTCACTCTCCGACTTCTGGTTCCTACCAGTTCGGGGCGGCCCACTGGGCATCGGCATGAGCGACCCTGAAGTCGTTTATGACGCCATCGCGGGCCACTGGTACGCTTCCATCATCGACACCTTCGACGTCAACCGCGTCAACTTCGCCGTCTCTGCAACAGCCGATCCAACAGGCACATGGTTCATCTACCGTGTCTTGGCGAACACAATCCATACAGTCGCGGGAAGCGTGTGCGATACGGCTTGCTCTCATACCCTACCCGACCAGCCGTACATCGGGTACAGCGACGACAAGTTCCTGATCACCGCAAATGACTTCCAGTTCGACCCGGCGTTCGCCAACCCACTTCCGCCTTTCATCGGCGCCCAATACTGGATCCTGAACAAGGGAGAGATGCTCGCCGGAAACCGGTTCATCGACCTAGTGACCAATGAGCGTGCAAGCACTGCTCTCAATCCCCTCCCGAATAGTAACTTCGCCATTCGTCCAGCACAGCATCTCAGCTCAACACCAGTTGCCTACATGGCAGAGAATTGCGAGACGACTACGATAGCCGTTATCTTCGGAATTTGCACTACATCAACAACTCAAGCAGGCATCAACGTGTACACAATCACCGGCACGCCCGGAGTGAACACCGTGACCATTAGCGTGAACACGGTTCCCATAGCCCCTCCAGGGTTTCCTCCGAACGCTGACCAGCCCAGCCACCCATCCGACTCAGCAGGCAATCTAGCCACCGGTGACAACCGCATGCAGAGTGTTGTCTGGCAGAACAACCTACTCTGGACAGCCCTGAACGACGACTGCGCACCGCCGGCAGATAGCTTCTCATGTATACGCCTCGACGAGATACAAACAGGAGTCAGCCTCAGCTGCCCAACGCCACCTTGCGGACTTCAAGACTTTGACCTTGGTGTTCCAGGAATCTTCGTGTTCTACGGCTCGGTCAGCCTCGACTCCAGCAACAACCTTGTAGTGGTCTATGGCGAATCCTCTTTGAGCATTTACCCCAGCCTTGAGGTCACAGGCCAGCTCGCTAGAGCTCCTGGCACACTAGGCGCGGCCCAGACCGTGGCAACCGGTAGCGCACTTGAGCTCAGCACGAGATACGGAGACTACTTCTGGGCAGCCACACAGCCAAAGACACCAAACACATTCTGGGTAGCTGGTGAGTTCAGACAGATCAGCCTCTTCCAGGGCTGGTCAACCGAGATCGGACTGGTAACCTTCAACCCATTCTAAACCCCCAACCCCATTCTAAACCCCCAACCCCATTCTTTTTTTTTATGGCCGAGTCAGCGTAAGCTACTCCGGGTCCCTGTTCTGATTCTGGAACAGTTTTCTATCCTTTCTTCACTCCAGATACCAAGAAAAAAGTAGCCGCATAGAGGGAAGCATCTCTACGGAGCTTCTCATCGTCGGACATTAACGCCTC
>WNFB01002349.1_pt1 | contig 16466 bp, 13 predicted proteins | sample 5400501 | NCBI WGS metagenome assembly WNFB01 (sample SAMN13153341, study PRJNA577476) | soil metagenome | isolation source: 200 cm saprolite under Douglas fir tree site 2 hole 1 | place: USA:California | collected 2015-04-18
CCTGAGTAGGCGAGCGAGATGAACCCGCCTCCCGAATAGCCGACCAGGTGGAACCGCCCCAGGCCCTTCGACTCCGCGAACCGATCGATGGCCGCCAGCTCCTCTTCGATCGAGTAGTCGGTGGCTGGCTTCGCGTCGCGGTAGACCTCGAGATCCTTCGTGTGTAGCTCCGCGGCATCGCCGACGGCGTCGGTGAGCGGCCTGTACCTCTGCGCCGCGGGCGCCACGCTGCCTGGGATGCAGATGACCTGCGGTCGATTCGTCATGCGATCACTTCGCATTGTCTCTGAACGTCGATAGATGCCGACCGCGTCAGCCTGAGGTGGCGGACATCCCGAGGTCGGCAGTGCGCCGCCGGATGAGCTCGATGACGCTGTCCACCCGTTTGGCCTCAGAACCCAGGCAGCGGATGACGAGCTCCTTGGTCTCGAAATTCGGATATGAGCCCACCGACACGTCCGGGTACGTTTCCTCGAGCTCGCGCATCAGCGGATAGAACTTCGCCTCGATCGCGAATATGAATCGCAGCTCGCGCACGATCGCGCCCGGGGCGTCGCTCAGGTACTTGGGCTCGAGCTCCTCGGTGAAGATTCCCTTCAGCTCCATCGGCACGCCGGGCAGCACGAACAGCCGGTGACCATCCTGCTCGTACACGACCCCCGGCGCCATCCCGCGCCGATTTTTGAAGACGTGCGCCGGGTCGGCAGGGATGCGGGCCATGCGGAGGTTGGCCTCGGTCACCTCGGGCGAGTCCAGGAGTCTTGCTTCGTGGAGCCGCTTGACACGCCGCTCGATGCGGGCGCGCGTCTCCTCCCAGATCACGAGCTCGCGGCGAAGAGCTTCGGCCAGGGCCGCGAAGGTGCGGTCATCCGGCGTCGGGCCGAGGCCACCGCAGCAGAAAACCTCGGCGATCTCAAAATCGGCGAGCTCGCGCCGGACCTGGTCGACGATCTCGCCGGCACGGTCGCGGATGACCGTGATCCGCTTGACCGGGTGCCCGAGCAGGCGAAGGCGCTCGGTGAGCCAGTGCGAGTTGGTGTCCAACGTGAACCCGCCGACCAGCTCGTCGCCGATGGCGACAATGCTCGATGTCATCGCAGGTAGCCTAAAACCGTGGAGCGCCTTCATGCGGTGATCCATGGCGATGTGCAGGGCGTCGGCTTCCGCTACTTCATTACGCGCCACGCGCAGGCCCGCGGGTTGAGGGGCTGGGTACGCAACCGTCCCGATGGCGCTGTCGAGCTGGAGGCGGAGGGCAATCGCCCGGATCTCGACGAGCTGCTCACGGCAGCGCGGCAGGGGCCGAGGCATGCCCGAGTCGTCAGCGTCGACGCTCAATGGTCGGAGGCCAGGGGCGGCCTGGACCGCTTCGACCTCTCGTACTGAGAGAATTCCCGCACTTGATCGAAGTCCAGGGCCTCACCAAGTACTACGGCGAGCGCGCGGCCGTCCAGGACGTGACCTTCTCCGTCCCGTCCGGCCAGGTGCTCGGGTTCCTCGGCCCGAACGGCGCGGGCAAGTCGACGACCATGCGCATCCTCACGGGCTACATCGGTGCCACGTCCGGTTCCGCGAGCGTGGCCGGCTTCGACGTGTTCTCGGAATCGCTGGAGGTGCGCCGCCACATCGGCTACCTGCCTGAGACCGCGCCTCTGTACAACGAGATGCGCGTGGCCGGCTTTCTGACCTTGATGTGCAAGCTGCGTGGGGTGCCTCCATCGCGGCGGCGCGCGCACGTCGATGACGCCATCGATGCATGCGGGCTCGGCGACCGGCGCGACGAGGTCATCGGCCGGCTCTCTCGTGGTCTCCGCCAGCGCGTGGGCCTGGCGCAGGCGATCGTCCACCAACCCGAGGCGCTCATCCTCGACGAGCCGACCGCCGGTCTCGACCCCGGCCAGACGCGAGAGACGCGCGACCTGATCAAGCAGCTGGGGCGCGATCGGACCGTCGTGCTGTCCAGCCACATCCTGTCGGAGGTCGAGGCCACGTGCGAGCGCGTCCTGATCATCAACGAGGGCCGGCTGGTCGCTGACGGCGCGCCGGGCAAGCTCGCGCAGCGCATCGGCACGGGTCGCAAGCACGAGGTGGAGCTCGTGGTACGCGGTGACACCGATGACGTTGAAGCGGCCCTGCGTGAAGTCGACGGCGTCGACGCGCTCTCGTCGATCCCTACGGACAGCGGGGTCGTGCGCGTGGTGGTCAGCACTCGTTTGCCCGACCTGCGCGAAGCCCTTTCGCGCGCTGTGATCGAAGGCGGTTTCGGACTGCTCGAGGTGCAGGCGCGGACTCTGAGCCTCGAGGATGTCTTCCTCCAGCTCACCAGGTCGGAAGACGCAAGTTGAGCAAGTCCGCCAAGCGAAAGGCCCGGGCCAGGCACCACAAGCAGCTGGCGCGGGCGGCCACGTCACCGCTGCCGGCGGCCGCCGCCAGGCCATCGCGCCCGGCGCGGACCGCGGCCCCGCCGCCCCGCAGGAGAGCGCCCGCGAGGCGAGCCGAGCCGGCCGAAGCGACCACCGCCGACGCCATCCAGCGCGCGCTGCGTCCGACCGGGCTGCCGAACGTGCTCACTATCGCGCGGCGAGACCTTACGGCGCTCTTCGTCTCGCCTGTCGGCTGGGTGGTCGCCGGCGTCTTCACTTTCCTCGTCTCCAGCTTCGGCTTCTACTTCACCGTGATCGCGGGCCAGCAGGCCTCGATGGACGGCGTGTTCGGCGTGATCACGACGTTCCTGGTTCCAGTCCTGATCCCGCTCATCACGATGCGGCTGCTGGCGGAGGAACGGAGCCAGGGGACGCTGGAGCTCCTGCTCACGTCGCCCGTGCGCGACTGGGAGCTCACGCTAGGCAAATGGCTCGGCGGCTTCGCCTTCTACTTGATGCTGCTGGCGGTCACGCTCGTCTACGTTGCGATCCTGCGCGTGTACAAGAGCGACCTCGACCTCGGCCTCATCGCGGGCACGTATCTCGGGCTGGTGCTGGTCGGCGGCGCCGCGGTGGCGATCGGGCTCCTGATGTCGAGCCTGACGCGCAACCAGATCATCGCCTTCTTCCTCGCGATGATCGTGCTGCTGGTCGTGTGGTACGCGGGCTACATCATCGGCTACTTCGTCGCGCCGCCCGCGAACCTCTTCTTCTCATACGTCGGCGGGTTCAACCGCTATCAGTCCTTCACTCTCGGCCAGGCCGCCATCCGTGACGTCCTCTACTGGGCATCGCTCGTTGTCTTCCCGCTCTTCCTGACCGAAAGGCTGCTGTCGTCGAGGCGGTGGCGATGAGGGGTCGAGGACGTTCCATCGCCGCCAGCGTCCTGCTTGGTGTCGCGCTGCTCGCAGCGCTGGTTGCCGCCAACGTGTTCGCCTCGAAGTCGACGCAGGCGTGGGACCTGACGCGCTACGGGAACAACACGCTGGCGCCGCAGTCGGTGCTGGCCGCGCACAACCTGACATCTGACCTGCAGGTGATCGGCCTCTTCCGTCCCACGCAGCCCGGCGACCAGGCGGTGACCGAGGCGCTCATCGCGCTGTACGCGCAGCAGAGCCCGCGTGTGCTTTACCACAGCGCGAACGTCGACACCGACGTTGCCGACGTCAAGCGCTACAGCGTGACCGAGGCCGACACTGTCGTCCTCGACTACAACGGCAAGACGCAGCTCCTGCTGCCAGGCTCGCAGACGGAACAGGATTTCACGTCGGCCTTGCTCAAGCTCGAGTCGAGCCGAGTCCCGATGGTCTGCTGGGCCGTGGGGGATGGCGAGCGCGAGCTCTCTGATGTCACCAAGAGCACGGGCTACTCCTCGGTGGAGAGCCTGCTGACTCGCAACAACTTCGCCCATCGCGACCTGATCCTCTCGCAGGTCACCGCGATCCCGAGCGACTGTGACGAGCTCGTGATCCTCGACCCAGCGACGCCCATCGGTGACAAGCCGGTCGCCGCGGTTACTGCCTATCTCGCCGCGGGCGGCCGTCTACTGATCGCTGCCGAGCCGTGGGCGAAGGACCCGAAGTCGACCGCCGCGCTCAATGCGATCCTCAAGCCGTACGGCGCTGCCTTCTCTGGCGGCCTGGTGGTCGAGGCGGATCCGAGTCGTGCCGCGGTGCAGGACCCGACCATCCCGGTGGTCATCAACTACGGGCAATCGCCGATCACGAGCGAAGTTCAGGGCATCCAGTCGTTCTTCCCGCGCAGCACCGCGATCACCGGGACGCCGCCCGCCGGCACCACCGCCGCGCATCTCGCCGTCACCACGACCGGCGCGTATGGGATACCCCAGATCCGGCAGGACGTCACGAAGAAGCAGGCCGGTGACGCCTCGGGCCCGTTCACCTTGATGGAGACGCTCGAGCAATCCTCCTCGGAATCGAGCAAGACGCGCATCGTGCTCGTGGGCACGCAGTCCTTCGCCGAGAACGCCACGCTGCCCCCGAACAACGGGGGCGCCAACCTCGAGCTGGCGCTGGCATCCTTTCAATGGCTGGCGGGCGAGGATGCGCTCATCGCGCTGCCGCCCAAGCCGGGACGGGCGCTCCCGCTGGTGCTCACGCAGCAGGACCAGAGCAACCTCATCTTCATCACCGCGGTCCTGATGCCTGGGATCATCGTTGTGGCCGGAATCGCGGTGTGGTGGAGGCGCCGGATCTTCACGTAGAGGCGCGGCCGAAAACGCGTCGCCGGATCTTCGGCGCCCATGCGGCCCACTTCCTCCCGCGCTTCGCGCGGGGGCCCCAGCGGTAGTGCTGCTCGCTCACGCAGTCGATCTGATGCGCTCGCTCCGCTGCTCGTCGCTTCCACTGGGGTCCCCACTGCGCAGCAGTGGGAGGCGGCCCCTGGATCGCCGAATCTCTCGGCGAAGGTTTCCGGCCGCGCCTCAAGGCGCGGGTGCCCTCCGCGTCGAAGTCAGGGCTTCCTTTAACCTTTTGGCTCGCGTATGAATTCGAGCACAGCCTTTTTTGCGGTCGCGGGCGGCGCCGCGGCCGTCATTTTTGCAGTCGCCCTCATCTTTGTCGTGCTGCGCCAGCCGCCCGGCAACGCGCGCATGCAGGAGATCGCCGCCGCCATCCAGGAGGGCGCGTCCGCGTACCTGAACCGCCAGTACACGGTCATCGCCATCATCGGCGTGGTAATCGCGGTGGTCATCGGCATCGCCATCAACTGGTCGACCGCGGCGCTGTACGTCTTCGGCGCGGTCCTGTCCGCGGCCGCCGGCTACGTGGGCATGAACATCTCGGTGCGGGCGAACCTGCGCACCGCCGAGGCAGCCCGCGGCGGCCTGAACAAGGCGTTGCAGGTCGCGTTTCGCGGCGGCGCGGTCACCGGCTTCATGGTCGTGGGCCTCGGCCTGCTCGGCGTTTCGGCGGCGTATCTCATCTTCAAGAAGCCCGACGCTCTGGTCGGCCTGGCGTTTGGGGCGAGCCTGGTGTCGGTCTTCGCCAGGCTGGGCGGTGGCATCTACACGAAGGCGGCGGACGTCGGCGCCGACCTGGTGGGCAAGGTCGAGGCCGGCATCCCCGAGGACGACCCGCGCAATCCTGCGGTGATAGCGGACAACGTCGGCGACAACGTAGGCGACTGCGCGGGCATGGCCGCCGACCTGTTCGAAACGTACGCCGTGACGATGATCGCGGCCATGCTGCTGGGCTCGCTGCTGTTCCCGGGCAAGATCGGCTGGGTGATCTACCCACTGCTGCTCGGCGCAGTGAGCGTGGTGGGCTCGATCGTCGGCACGTTCTTCGTGCGCGTCTACAACCCGGGCTGGATCATGGGCGCTCTGTATGCCGGCCTGCTGGTGGCCGTGGCCATCGCCGTCGTCGGCTTCGGGATCGTCACCCTGTACATGACGTCCAACGGCTACCTGACGGCCGGGGGCGGGGTGAGCAACCCGAACAACCTCTTCTTTGCGGGACTCATCGGCGTGGTGGTGACCGTGCTCATCGTCGCCATCACGGAGTTCTTCACCGAGACGCGTTACTGGCCGGTGCACCTGATCGCGAACGCGTCGGTGACAGGACACGCGACCAACATCATCGCGGGGCAGGCGATCGGCATGATGGCGACGGCGCTGCCGGTCACGGTGATCGCCGGCGGCATCCTGTTCAGCTACGACCTGGGTGGCCTGTACGGGATCGCCGTCGCGGCGACCGCGATGCTATCGATGACCGGCATCATCGTCGCGATCGACTCCTACGGCCCGATCACCGACAACGCCGGCGGCATCGCGGAGATGGCCGACCTGCCGGAAGCGGTGCGCAACGTCACCGATCCGCTGGACGCGGTCGGCAACACGACGAAGGCTGTTACCAAGGGCTACGCGATCGGCTCCGCCGGCCTCGCCGCGCTGGTGCTGTTCGCCTCCTATACGCAGGAGCTGACGCGCTCCGGCCACACGACTTCGTTCTCGCTCTCCGACCCGCTCGTGATCGTCGGCCTCTTCCTCGGCGGCATCCTGCCGTTCCTCTTCGGGTCGCTCGCGATGCTGGCCGTCGGCCGCGCGGGCGGTTTGGTTGTCCAGGAGGTTCGCCGCCAGTTCCGCGACATCAAAGGCATCATGGAAGGCACCGCCAAGCCGGAGTACGGGACGGCTGTGCGCATCGTCACGGCCGCGGCGCAGCGGGAGATGATCCTGCCCGGCATCATCCCGGTGGTTGCCCCGCTGGCCGTGGGCTTCATCCTCGGTCCGCGCGCCCTGGGCGGAATGCTGCTCGGCGCCATCATCACCGGGCTGTTCCTCGCTCTGCAGATGACCAGCGGCGGCGCCGCGTGGGACAACGCCAAGAAGTACATCGAGGAAGGCCACCTCGGCGGCAAGGGCTCAGAGGCTCACAAAGCGTCGGTCACGGGCGACACGGTCGGCGACCCCAACAAGGACACCGCCGGGCCCGCGATCAACCCGATGATCAAGGTCATCAACATCATCGCGATCCTGATCGCGGGCGGGGTCGCGGCCCACTCCCTGATCCAGTAGGGATGTTCCCTCCCCCTCGAGGGGGAGGGTTAGGGTGAGGTGGCCCTTAGACTCTTCTGGGGAGGGTCGACGTGGACGACTACCAGAAGGAGATCGCCGACCTCGAGCGCCAGGTTGAGCAGCTCGTGCAGGCGGAGGGCGACGCCAAGACCATTGCCGAGCTGACCATGCAGCTCGACATCCTCAAGGCGATCTACTTACGTGCGACCGACCTCTACAGTCGAGGTCGCGGCGATGAGGGCCTGCGCTTCGGGCTGCGCATCCAGGGCTACGGCGACTGGAACCTCGACAATGTGTATGCCTTCGTGTACGAGCGCTCGGTCGAGCTCGACGCGGGGGCGCACAGCGCGTTCGTCGGGGGGATCAACAGGGCAGACTTCGCGATGATGCTCAACTCTTAGGCAGGAGGGCCGCATGGAGACTCCGCTCACGCCGCTCGAGTTCGGCCGCCGCTCGCGCAAGCTCTATGGCGATCGCGAAGCAGTCGTCGACGGCACCCTGCGCCTGACCTACGAGCAGTTCTTCGAGCGGTGCGACCGATGGTCGGCCGCGCTGCAGGCGATGGGCGTGCGCAAAGGCGACCGGGTCGCGTACATCGCGCCCAACACGCACGAGCAGCTCGAATCTTTCTACTCGGTGCCGCAGATCGGCGCGGTCCTGGTGCCCATCAACTTTCGCCTGACCGCCGACGACTTCGTCTACATCAGCTCGCATTCAGGCGCGAAGGTCCTGTGCGTGCACCCCGACTACCTGGACGCGGTCGACGGTGTGCGCGGACAGGTGACCGATGTCGAGCATTTCATCAGCCTCGGCGGCGCCGGCGGTCGCAAGGGCTGGAAGGAGTACGAGTCGCTGCTTGCGAAGTCGGCGCCGAAGTTCGAGCGACCGCGTATCGACGAGAACGACCTGCTCGCGCTCAACTACACCAGCGGCACCACCGCGCGGCCGAAGGGCGTGATGATCACTCACCGCAACGCCTGGATGAACGTGATGGACACGCTCGTCCATTTCCACATCACCGTGGACGACACCTACCTCTGGACGCTGCCCATGTTCCACGCCAACGGCTGGACGTTCGTGTGGATCATCACGGCGGCGGGCGGGCGGCACATCTGCCTGCCGAAGGTCGAGCCGGCGCGCGTCTTCGACCTGGTGCGCGATGAGCGCGTCGGCTGGCTGTGCGCCGCGCCGACAGTGCTGATTGCTCTGGCGAACGCGCCCGCCAGCGCGCGGCGCGACGTGCCCAAGGGCGTGCAGGTGATCACGGCCGGCGCACCTCCGGCCGCGGCGACCATCGAGCGGCTCGAAGGCGAGTTCGGCTGGAACGTGACCCAGGTTTACGGGCTCACCGAGACGTCGCCGTTCCTGACCATCTGCGAGCCGCGTCCCGAGCACACGCGGTTGTCGGCGACGGAGCGAGCCGTGATGAAGGCGCGAACCGGCGTGGAGATGATCGGCGCCGGAGAGATGAGAGTGGTCGACGGCGAGGACAACGAGGTCCCGATGGACGGCGAGCACATGGGGGAGATCGTGTTCCGGGGCAACGTCATCCTCCAGGGCTACTACCGCGACCCCGAGTCCACGCAGAAGGTCATGGGCGACGGCTGGTTCCACACCGGCGACGCTGCGGTCGTGCACCCCGACGGCTACGTCGAGATCCGCGACCGGATCAAGGACGTGATCATCTCCGGCGGCGAGAACATCTCCTCGATCGAGGTCGAGGGCGTGCTGCTGCGCCACCCGGCCGTGCAGGAGGCTGCGATCGTCGGGCTGCCACACGAGAAGTGGGGAGAGGCGCCCTTCGCGTTCGTGGTGCTCAAGTCCGGTGCCACCGCCACCGAAAAGGAGCTGATCGACTACACGCGCGAGCGCCTGGCGCATTTCAAGGCGCCGCACGGCGTCTCGTTCGTGAACGAGCTGCCCAAGACGGCGACCGGCAAGATTCAGAAGTTCGTGCTGAGAAAGGGCGCGGCCGCGATCGTCCGTCAGTAGGCGAACCCACCGTTTGTATACAGCGGCGCGAAATTTCGCGCGGATTTCATTCGTCTGTATACAAACTCGCTACCACCACGCCCGGCGGCGCGCGACGCGGGCGTAGTACCGGTCCTCGAGCCAGCCGATCGGCGACACCAGGTACAGCGAGCCAGGCAGCCGCCAAACGCCGCCCAGCTCGCGCAGGACCCGGTTGACCGCCGCCGCCCCGACAAACCGCCGGCCGCCTGGCTCGATCGCCTCCAATGCAGGCGCGTCAGGCCGGCCGATCAGCTCGATCCGGCGGTTGACGTCGTGGCGCTGGACCCAGCGCGCCCGCCGAATTCAAAAGTCGCAGGCGCCGTCGTACACGAGCGTCAGCCGGGCATCCGCCACGAGCCGAACTTACACTCTCGGAAGATGAGCGGCCTCGACCTGCCCGAGCGCTACAACGTCGCGGCCGACCTGCTGCAGCGCAACCTCAAGGCCGGCCGGGGCAAGAAGGTCGCGATCAATCACGCGGGCGGCGAGGTCACGTACGACGAGCTGCACCGCCTCGCGGCAGGAGCGGGCCGTGCCCTCCTCGACCACGGCGTCCGGCGCGAGGAGCGCGTTCTCATCGTCGCCTACGACTCGCCGGGGTGGGTGGCCGCGTTCCTGGGCGCCGGCCTGATCGGTGCTGTGCCGGTGCCGGTGAACCCGTTGCTCCAGCGGTCGGAGGACTACGACCACTACATCGAGGATTCGCTGGCGCGCGTGATCGTGGTCGACGGCAACACCGACGAGAAGCTCAAGGCGGCCGCAGACCGGGCGCAAGCCAGGCCGCGCATCGTCCGCACCGACCACATCCAGCCGAGTGACGAGCTGGCGCCGGCGGCGACGCGCCGAGACGACATGGCCTTCTGGCTCTACAGCTCCGGCTCGACCGGCAAGCCCAAGGCGGTCGTGCACCTGCAGCACGACATTCCTTACACGTGCGTCACGTACGCCGAGAAGGTGCTTGGGATCAAAAAGTCCGATACGACCTTCTCGACGACGGGACTCTTCCACGCGTACGGCTTCGGCAACAACCTGACGTTTCCGTACTGGGTCGGCGCGTCGACGGTGCTCCACGCGGGTCGCAACACGCCGCAGACCGTGCTGGACACCATCGAGAAGCGCAAGCCGACGCTGTTCTTCTCCGCCCCGACCCTCTACAACGCCATCCTCAACTTCGAAGGCTCCAGGCAGCGCGACCTCTCGTCGATCCGCCACTGCGTGGCCGCGGCCGAGTCGCTGCCGGCCGAGGTTTGGAAGCGCTGGAAAGAGGCGTACGGGCTGACGATCATCGACGGCGTCGGCTCGACCGAGATGCTGCACATCTACTGCTCGAACCGCGTTGACGACGTGCGGCCTGGTTCGAGCGGCAAGCCAGTGCCCGGCTACGAGCTCAAGATCCTCGACCCCGACGGCAAGCCCGTGCCCGCAGGAGAGGCAGGCGACCTCTACGTCAAGGGCGATAGCGCGCTGGCACTGTACTGGGCGCAACACGAGAAGTCGAAGCGAAGCATCCTCGGCGACTGGTTCTTCAGCGGCGATCGGTACCGCGCCGACGAGGACGGGTACTACTGGTATGAAGGCCGCTCTGACGACATGATCAAGGTGAGCGGGCTGTGGGTCTCGCCGATCGAGATCGAATCGGTTCTGCTCGAGCACAAGGCGGTAGCGGAAAGCGCGGTGGTCGGAATCACCGTGGATGGGTTCACAAGGATCAAGGCCTTCGTCATCGCGCGCCCGGACGCGGTGACCGGCGACGCGCTCGTGGCGGAGCTGCAGGAGCACTGCAAGTCGCGACTGCAGCGATTCCAGTACCCGCACATGATCGAGTTCGTGACTGAGCTGCCGAAGACGGTGACCGGCAAGATCCAGCGCTACAAGCTGCGCGAGCAATCAGTAAGTCCCAACCCGGTCGCGCAGCGCAAGGAAACCGCCCCTGCCTAAGCACATCGCGGTGGTGCCGTGCGACGGAGCCGGCAAAGAGGTCGTGCCCGAGGCCGTCAAGGTGCTGCGCGCGGCTGGCGCCGATTTCGAGTTCGAAGAGCTCGACATCAACGCGGACGCCTACCTGCGCACCGGCACGCCGATCCCCGATGAGGCCTGGAAGAAGCTGGCCGTCGCGGACGCGATCCTTTTCGGCGCGGTCGGCGATCCGCGCGTGCCCGACCCCAACTACCTGGCCGGGGTCCTGCTGCGGCTTCGGTTCGAGCTCGACCTCTACGTCAACCTGCGGCCCGCGAAGCTGTACGACGACCGGCTGTCACCGCTGCGCCGCGAGGAGCGCAGGCGTGTGGACCTGATGGTCGTTCGTGAGAACACCGAAGGGGCCTACGTCGGCATGGGCGGGCGGTTCAAGAAGGGCACCGCCGACGAGGTCGCCATCCAGGAGGACCTGAACACTCATCTAGGGGTCACGCGGATCCTCGAGCACGCGTTCCAGGTCGCGAAGACAGATGTCGTCATGGTCGACAAGTCCAACGCGATGACCTTCGCGGGCGGCCTGTGGCAGGAGCGCTGGAGGGATGTCGCGCGCGCCCATCCGGCCATCAAGACCCGCCATCTCTTCGTCGATGCCGCCGCCATGCAGCTAGTGAAGGACCCGAGCCAGTTCGACGTCATCGTCACGAGCAACCTCTTCGGCGACATCCTCAGCGACCTCACCGCCGAGCTGGTCGGAGGCATGGGCATCGCCCCGTCCGCCAACATCAACCCGAAGACCGGTCGCGGCCTGTTCGAGCCCGTCCACGGCACAGCGCCGGACATCGCCGGCAAGGGCCTCGTGAACCCGATCGGGGCCATCTTGAGCGCCGGTATGATGGTCCAACACCTGGGTCATCACGAAATGGCAAAGGCGATCGAGGGTGCGGTCGAATCGGCCATTCGCGCGGGTGAGTGCACGCGCGATGTGGGCGGGAACCTGTCCACCTCCCAGGCCGGCGACGTGGTGGTGAAGAGGCTCAAGGACTAGACAGATGGGCATGACGATGACCGAGAAGATCCTCGCCCGCGGGGCGGGTCGCGACTCGGTCCGCCCGGGGGACCTGGTGCTCGCGAAGGTCGACTTCGCGATGGGCCACGACCTGACGATTCCGCCGGCCGGAAAGATCATGCGCGAGCAGATGGGCGCGGAGAAGATCTGGGATCCCGACCGCGTCGCGGTGACGCAGGACCACTTTCAGCCTGCAAAGGACGCCGCCAGCGCGACGCTCGGCCGGCTCACGCGTGAGTTCTCACATCAGATGGGCGTCAAGTGGTACTTCGAGGTGGGGCAGGGCGGCATATGCCACACGGTGCTGCCGGAGCACGGGCTCGTGCTGCCTGGTGAGCTGGTCGTCGGCGCCGACTCGCACAGCTGCACGTACGGCGCGCTGAACAACTTCGCCACCGGCATCGGCTCGACGGACCTCGCGTGTGTGCTGGCATTGGGCGAGCTGTGGTTCCGCGTCCCCGAGACGCTGAAGTTCGTCTATCACAACCGTTTGAAGGAATGGGTCGAGGCGAAGGACCTCATCCTCTACGTCATCGGCCAGATCGGCGTCGACGGTGCACGCTCGAAGGCGATGGAGCATGTCGGCGAGACGCTGAAGTACATCGACATGGAAGCCCGGCTGACGATCACCAACATGGCGATCGAGGCGGGAGCAAAGAACGGCATCCTCGAGTTCGACGAGGTCACGAAGGAGTACCTCGACGGTCGCGCGAAGCGGCCCTACACGCCGGTCACGTCGGATCCGGACGCCGAGTACGAGAAGGTGTTCGAGTTCGACGCGGAGAAGGTGGAGCTCGGCGTCGCCAAGCCGATGTCGCCCGACAACTACGCGCCGCTGTCGGAGGTCGCCGGAACAAGGCTCGACCAGGTTTTCATCGGCTCGTGCACGAATTCGCGCATCACAGATCTGCGCCGCGCGGCCGCGGTGCTCGAAGGGCACAAGGTCGCCGACGGCGTGCGGCTGATCATCACGCCCTCCTCGCACCAGGTCGCGATCCAGGCCGAGCGGGAAGGACTGATTCGCACCTTCCTCGCCGCGGGCGCCGCGTGGACGACCGCCACTTGCGGCGCGTGCCTCGGCGGCCACATGGGCGTGCTGGGTGAGGGCGAGGTGTGCTTGAGCACCACCAACCGCAACTTCCCCGGCCGCATGGGCCACCCGAAGGCGATGGTGTACCTCTCGAATCCTGCGGTCGCGGCGGCGAGCGCGGTGACGGGTGTGATCACGCACCCGAGCGAGGTGCTGGCGAAGATGCCCGCGGGTCTCGCGTGATCGACGAAGCCGCGTACAACTTCGGCTCATTCATCGGTGGTCTCTTGGAGGCTACGGTCGTCATCGGGCTGATCGTGGCGCTCGTGGGGATGATCATCAGAAGTTCGCGCAGGTCCGCCGCGCGAGCCGCGGCCATGATCGCCGTTTCTCCGGATGGCCGCTACTGGTGGGACGGAGCAAATTGGCAGGACGCCACGACGACCGTGCCGCCACACGCACACCGTTCGCCGGACGGCGCCTACTGGTGGGACGGCCGGGCATGGCACCAGGTTCCCCGAGTCGCATGAAGCTCAGCCAAAGTCTCCAATGCATCCACTCGCGGGCAATCGGCGCCCAACCAGAACGCAAGTGCATGCACTCGCGGGGAATTCAGGCTGCATGACCTTCCCCAGCCCCCACCCGGTCTCGCTTCGCGAGACCGACCTCCCCCCAATGGTGGGGAGGTGAAATGAGCTTCCCAAAGGTATTGCGCGGGAAGGCCTGGACGTTCGGGGCCAATATCGATACCGACCAGATCATCCCGGCCAAGTACGCGATCTACTCGCTCGATGAGAAAGAGCTCGGCAAGCACGCGATGGAAGGCGTGCCGGGTCGCGAGACCTGGGCCTCGCAGGTGACGGCCGGCGACATCCTGGTCGCGGCCTCGAACTTCGGCTGCGGCTCGTCGCGCGAGATCGCCCCCGTCGCAATCCGCGGCGCCGGCATATCGCTCGTGATCGCCGACTCTTACGCACGCATCTTCTTCCGCAACGCCATCAACATGGGCTACCCAATCCTCCAGTCGCCACAGGCGGCAGAAGCCGTGCACGAGGGTGACGAGCTCGAGGTCGACCTCGATGAAGGCATCATCCGCAACTTCACGCGTGGCGACGAGTATCGCTGCGAGGCGTTTCCGCAGTTCATGAACGAGCTGCTGCACATGGGTGGCCTCGTGCCGTGGGTGCGCAAGCGCCTCGAAGAAAACCGCCGGGCAGCGACAGCGGCGTCATAGCTTGGACAAGCCTGTAGACCTGCAGGAGCCGCTCGAGGAGCTGGCCCGCGACCCGACGCGCTTCAGCCACGACCTGAAGTTCCCCCCGGCGGACAAGATCCGCGTCTACGACGACACGCTGCGCGACGGCGAGCAGATGCCGGGCGTCGCGATCACGCCGAAGGACAAGTACGAGCTCGCGCGAATGCTCTCCGACATCGGCGTCCACATCATGGACGTCGGATTCCCCTACGTCTCCGAGGGCGAGCGCGAAACGCTGCGACTCGTGCTCGAAGGCCGCAAGCGAGGCGAGCTGAGGCACGACCTCGAGATCGTCTGCATGATGCGCAGCACCAAGGGCGACATCGACGCAACGATGCAGGTGATCGATTCGCTCGGTCACAAGCGCGACGAGGTAACGTACTTCGTCTTCACGTCGGCCTCCGACCTGCACGTCAAGTACAAGCTCGGCAAGACGCTGCTTCACCGGGAGGGCATCCCCGAGTCCGAGTGGCTCGAGCTCCCGGTCTCCTTCTACCGGGAGGCAAACCTCCGCATGATGTGCGACGCAATCGCGTACGCGCGCTCGCAGGGCGCCACGTCGATCGAGTTCGGCGGGGAGGACGGCAGCCGCGCAGACGTCGACTACATCGCCGAGATCCACCGCGAGGGCCTCAAGGCCGGCGGCACGAGGCCTTCGACGCCTGACACCGTCGGCTGCTACTCGCCTTACGCGGTCCGCGAGTACATCCCGAAGATCAAAGCGGCCGCGCCCGACGCGCCGCTCGTCGTGCACTTCCACAACGACCTCGGCATCGGAGCGTGGAACACTGTGACGGCGCTCGGGTCAGGCGCCGAGGTGTTCACCACGAGCGTCAACGGAATCGGCGAGCGCACCGGCAACGCGCCGATGCACCAGGTGCTGCTGCAGCTGCGCTATCTGTTTGGCATCGAGATCCCGCACTTCAAGTACGAGAAGCTGCGCGACCTGGCTCGGCACCTGGAACGCGTCAGCGGCATACCCGTGCAGCCGACGGAGCCCGGCATCGGCCTCAACGTCTTCTCACATGAGTCCGGCATACACACCGCGGGCATGCTCATCCATCCCGCGATCTACCAGTTCATCCCGCCCGCCGACTTGGGGACGAAGGTCGAGTACGTATACGGCAAGCACTCGGGTGCGGTGGTTGTCGAGCACGCGCTGCGCGGCGCCGGCATCACGCCGGAGCCGAAGCTGGTCGCGCGCGTCCTCGAAGAGGTGAAGCGCATCCGCGAAGAGCGTGCGGAGCGCGCGGACTTCTCGGAGTTCCACCGCAATTACTACGAGCACCTCGGCCACATGGGACTGACCGCGGCGGAAGTCGTCGACATCGCGCGCGCCATCTCGGCCGACTCGACGGCCAAGAGCTGATGGCGACCACAGCGGCCAAAGACGCGGCCACCAAAGAGGAATACCTCCAGCTGCATCGCTGGATGTGCATGGCCAAGGCGCTCGACGACCGCATGCACATCCTGGTGAAGCAGGGTCGCGCGCCGTTCGTAGGCTCCAGCCGAGGCCATGAGGGAATCCAGGTCGCGTCCACCGCCGCGCTTGGGTCGGACGACTGGCTCGTGCCGCACTACCGCGGGCTGGCCAACGCGATCGTGCGCGGCTTGACGATGAAGGAATGGATGCTCGCGGTCTTCGCCAAGGCCGGCGACCCGCTGTCGGCGGGCCGCAACATCCCTGGCGGGTGCTTCAGCTACCACAGGCTGAAGATCGCGCCTGTGTCGCAGGTGGTGGCGAGCTGGATCCCGAAGGCGGCAGGTATCGCGTACGCGGCCAAGCTGCGAGGCGATGGCACGGTCACGCTCTGCACGTTCGGCGACGGCGCGACCAGCCAGGGCGCCTTCCACGAAGGCGTGAACTTCGCCGCGGTGCACAAGCTGCCGGTCGTCTTCGTTTGCGAGAACAACGGCTACGCGATCTCGGTGCCGCTCCGCCTGCAGATGCGAAACCCCGAAGTCGCCGACCGAGCAGCGGGATACGGCATCGCCGGCGTGACCGTGGACGGCACCGATGTGCCCGCGTCCTTTGCCGCTTGCCGGGAGGCGGTCGCTCGGGCGCGCCGCGGCGAGGGCCCGACGCTCGTCGACGCCAAGATCTGGCGCCTCAACTCGCACACCTCCGAGGACAACCAGGTGAAGTACCGCGGGGCAGAGGAGATCGCCGAAGCCGCCCAGCACGATCCGATCGCGCGCTTCAACGGCTGGCTCATCGAGCGCGG
>WNFB01002351.1_pt1 | contig 16463 bp, 6 predicted proteins | sample 5400501 | NCBI WGS metagenome assembly WNFB01 (sample SAMN13153341, study PRJNA577476) | soil metagenome | isolation source: 200 cm saprolite under Douglas fir tree site 2 hole 1 | place: USA:California | collected 2015-04-18
GTTGCTCGCCACGCGCTCGAACAGGTACCCGAGCGCGAGCTCAAGCCGCTGGTCCAGCGTCTCCTCGTAGACCCGGCATGCAAGCATCCTGGCCACGCCGCCCCGCTTCGCTAGCGACTGACGAACCGCGTTGCGTGCCCAATGCCCTGGAGGTACAAGTTCTCCCCAAACGCCTGGCAGCAGGAAGACGTAGTCGCGGCGAGCGGAGTCACTCGGCTCGATCTGGACGATTTCTCGAGCCTTTCGCTCGCTCATGAAGCCGACGATCTCATCGAAGTTCAACGCATGATCAACGTTGCGGAGTCGGATCATGAAGACGGGGCCGCCCCAGCCTGTGGATGATTTGACTGTCGTCGAAGCCAGCCCGAGGGTGAGTAGCAGCGTACGCAGCTCGGAGGTAAATTCCTCCGACACGGTGGAGAGGCATGGAACGCCTTTACTCAGAGTCCCGTCAGCCTCGAACAGGCCGCGAAGGAAAGCCGCGTAGATAACTGGGTTGTTCGCCTCCAGGATTGCCGACGGCACATGCGGAGTCCAGCCCTTGCCGGAATGATCAGGGCTTGGAAGGCGCTTGGCGAACCCAGCCGCTTGCCACCAACGTGCCAGCCGCACGGACTGAAGCGTGACTTGCCGGTAGCCTTTTCGCTGCCACTCCTTTGCTTCCACATTGAACAGCGACTTGGCGGTAATGCGCAGGCGTTCTACAACATCCAGGTCGGTGTCTGCGACGCAGAAATTGATGCCGCTTGCGTGCAGGCTGCCGTCACCCATGAAGTAGCCGACCAGTTCGGCCAGCTGCTCGGTAACGATGTCCGGAACCTGGAGACCGCGGTCACTGGTGTAGTACGCCTCAGCGAGCACCGGTAGCGGGACTTCTCTCGTTTCACCGACCAGCTGCCGCATCTGCAGGGGTATCAAGTCGCCTTTGGCAACATCTGCAAGTCGCTTCCATACCCATTCCCCGGTCGTCTCTTCGATGACCTTGACCCGATGGGTATGGGTACCCTGGATTTTGTATCCGCCCTCTGTGCGGATGCTGCGTGTCGGCTCTTCGCCGTTGACGAAGAACTTCGTGGCCCGCCGCGGACCATCGTCAGTCGAGACGGTGAGATCGAGATCTTGCCAGCGGTCTCCGTAGATGTCACCAAGTTCGGCGAGGCGGGTTAGTCCGCGATCGGTGGTAATGAGGGCATCACCGGTCAGGCACCCTGTGGGCGCCAGAAGGCTCGCCTGGGCGTTCCTGTAGCCAGTCTTCTCGCCAAGTTTCAGACACTCCTGCCATGCCTCATTCGCGGCTGCGAGGATCGCGTCGTCGATGCCGCCCAGCGGCCGGATCCTCGCGCTGGCCTCGGCGTGGTTGGCCATCACCCGCTTGTGGGCAGCCTCGTTCCTCGCGTAGCCGTCGTACGGGTCCACGACTGCAGCCAGCTCGGCGGAGCGCCGGTAGGCGGTTCCGGTCATCAGCGAGGTGATGGCACCCGCGATCGCCCTGCCGTCGTCCGAGTCGTAGGCATGCCCGGTCGCCATCAGCAGCGCGCCGAGATTGGCGTAACCGATGCCGAGTTGACGGTAGGCCCGGGTGATAATAGATATTTTTTGGGTCGGGAAGTCGGCGAAGCAGATCGAGATGTCCATCGCGGTGATGATGAGCTCGGTGATCCGCTGGAATCGCTCGACATCGAAGGTGTCGTCATTGCGGAGGAACTTCAGCAGGTTGATGCTCGCCAAGTTGCAGGACGAGTTGTCCAGGTGGACGTACTCGCTGCAATTGGCGACCACCGTCCCGCCGACGATGTAGGAGTGGTTGCGCGGCTCGGTGAGGTTGTAAGTAGTCTCGAATCCGCGCGACTCGCGGGAGACTAGCCGGACGGTCTCGTCCTTGTCGTACCAGGCGGTCGACGCGATGATCGTGAGCAGTTTCCGCTCCTTGGCGGGCAAGCTGAAGCCGATCCTGGCTCCGAACTCACGCAGCGACCGGCCGGTGATCCGTAGGTCGAAGCTGGGGCCGTCGGAGCCGTAGCTGGCCGCAGACCCGTCCTTGCGGATATAGCTGAAGCTCCGCGTCTTGGTGCCGGTCTGGTAGATCCGGCTGGCAATGCCGAGCGAGGCCAGCAGTTCCTGCACGCCGAGGAGCAGTTCCTCGGAGCGGCTGCCCAGCCCGACGTACCGGGTCCCGTTCCGCATGCTCACGGCGCAGCCGTCGGCGTCGAAGAGGCCCTGCAGGAACCCGATCAGCGCATCCTCTGGAGCCTCGTAGATCGCGTCAGGCACGTGCTTGGCAGGCGCCCGCTCTGACGACACGCCGAGCGCCCGGATGAAGGCGATGAATGCGTCCCTGGTCACCCGGAGCTGCCGGGTACCGTTCCCCTGGATGCTCGGCTTAGCGTCGAAGCCGGTAATCCGCGCGATGAGCTCACGGTGGCGCGGCATCGCCTCGTCGCGGTCGTCGTCGCCGCCGTAGACCGTGACCGCGTTCTGATCGGTCACGCAGCCGTCGCCGACGAGCCAGCCGAGGTAGTGTCCGAACTCCTCATCCCATTTCACTGGCAGGTCAACCGGCTTGCGCGACCGCGCCGACGCTGCCGCCGCCAGGGCCCTGGCCGGGATCCGCGGATCCGCGGCGGCGCGGGCCGCATACTGCAGCGAGCGCATCACACGGTCGTCGGCCGTCAGGTCCTCGGCATGCACCCAGCCCCGGTCGGCCGTCCAGATCCGGTGCCCGGGCGTGCAGCGCAGCCGCGAGCCGTCGGAGAACCGCAGCTCGACGACTTCGTTGGTGCCGCTGACCAGGAAGCGGGACGGGATCGTCGCCTCAACCCGGTCAGCGGGAGCCGACTGGGACGTTACGTCGTTGGTGTAGACGGCAAAGCTCTCGCCATCCGCCGCCCGTGCAACCAGGTCACCGATCCGGATAAGTCCCTGGTCCGTGACAACGCGCTGATCCGCGGGGAAGCACGGATTACTTGCGGTAATTCGGCCGGATTCCGGGCAGGTATGCCAGTCATTAATTGTCCCGTCATACTGAATGCCCGGATCGGCGCATTCCCAGGCCGCCTTGGCCATCTTACGGAACAGTTCTTTGGCGTCGACCTTCGCCACCGTCTCGCCGGTCTGGCGGGCGGCCAGGTCAAAGGACTCGCCATCCTCGACCGCGCGCATGAACTCATCGGAGACCCGGACCGAGTTGTTGGCGTTCTGGTACTGGACGCTGGTGATGTCCTTGCCGCCGAGGTCCATGTCGAAGCCGCCGTCGCGCAAGACGCGGATCTTGTCCTCCTCGCGCGCCTTGGTCTCGATGAACTCCTCGATATCGGGGTGGTCCACATCGAGCACGACCATCTTCGCGGCGCGCCGGGTGGCGCCGCCCGACTTGATCGTTCCCGCCGAGGCATCGGCGCCCCGCATGAACGAGACAGGCCCGCTGGCCGTCCCGCCCGAGGACAGCAGTTCCTTGCTCGAGCGGATCCTGGACAGGTTGACGCCGGCGCCGGAGCCGCCCTTGAAGATCAGGCCCTCTTCCCGGTACCACTCAAGGATCGAGTCCATCGTGTCGTCGACCGCCAGGATGAAGCAGTTGTGCACCCGCACGTTTCCGGCGAGGTACTCGCCGCTCTCGGTCTGGATGTCGTAGACCTCCATCTCGCCGAGCCGTTCGATCCTGGTGATCTGGATCAGGTGACGGTCCGACCCGCCGACATCGGGGTTCACATGGAGCAGGGAGTCGCCGGGGCGGAGGAAGCCCGCGACAGTGAACTCGCCGACAACAAGGTCCTTGGCTCGCCAGACGAGATGATCCGGCGTGACGTCCAGGGCGTAACCGGCCGTGGTGTGCAGCCTCAGCACCTCCTTGACGCCGTTGGCCTTGGTCGCGACGATCCGCGTCGTGCCGTGGGCATCGTGAACCTTGGTCCCGACCGCCTCGTCCTCGACGAGCTTGCCGATCGGAATCGGTCCGGCCGTGGTACTGACCAGGGCGTCGTATGGCTGGCAAGCGGAGACCTGCTGCGGCGAGGATGTCCCGACGTTGAACCAGACCGGAGAGTTAAAGCTGAAGACCTGGTGAATGAGGGCATACGTGAGCTCGTGCTCGAAGATCTCGGCGTCCTTGCCGGAGGCGAAGTAACCGTGCTCGCGCCCGGCTGCCAGGTAGACGCCTACCACCCGGTCGACGAGCTGCCGCAGGCTGTGCTCACGTTCCGGCCTGCCCAGCGCGCCGCGGAAGTACTTGGTGGTCACGATGTTGGCCGCGTTGACCGACCAGAAGTCGGGGAACTCCACGCCGCGCTGCTCGAAGTTAACGGACCCGTCCCGCCAGTTGGTCATGACGACGTCACGGCGCTCCCAGGTGACCTCGTCATAAGGATGGACGCCCGCGCGAGTATGGATACGGCGCATGGTGAGTCCCTTGCGGCCACCCCTGCCGCCCTGCCGCGCTGGCCCGCTCGCCGTCTCGGTCATGTCCTCCCCCTCCAGGGATCTGCGTGGATCCGTTGCGGGCCTGCCAGGCCCTGTCCCGTTGATTTGCCGCGCTGCCCGGTCTTACCGGGCAGAAGTCCGCTGTTCCTGCTTCGCCGGGCCGCGCCGCGGCCCGGCGGGGAACAGGTCCGGACCTGGCCTGTCCTCCTCAGCCGACTGCTCCCCGTCCGTATACCCCGCGCGCCGCCCTTTCTCATGCCCGGACCGCAGGGCAGCGATCTCTTCCTCAAAGTCAGTGAGCGACTCGAACCCCCGGTAGACGGAGGCAAACCGCAAGTACGCGACCTCGTCAAGCTCGCGAAGCGGCCCGAGAATCGCCAGGCCTACCTCATGTGAGGGCACTTCGGCACAGCCACGCGCCCTGATCGTGTCTTCCACCCGCTGCGCCAGGATCGCGAGCTGGTCCTCGCTCACCGGCCTGCCCTGGCACGCTCTCCGCACTCCCCGGGTGATCTTGTCTCGGGTGAAGGGCTCGGTCACTCCGCTGCGCTTGCCCACCATCAGGATCACGGTCTCCTGAGTGGTGAACCTGCGACCGCACGCGGGGCATGACCGGCGGCGGCGAATCGCTGCGCCATCATCAGCCGTCCGGCTGTCGATGACCCTGCTGTCCGGATGCCTGCAGTACGGGCAGTACACGCGATCACACCTCCCCCGGCGCGACGAAACTACTCCTTGCGAACACAACCTATAGAAAAACTACAGCCATGTAACTACTAGATATTGTGGTCTTGACGGCCGCAAGACGCAAGCGAACTCGCGTGTCCCGCTGAAGTCGCTGGTAGATCAGGACCTGCAGGCGACCGCCGGCGTGTCGCAGGGCCTGCATGATCGCCGCCGGCCTCGAGGCCGCGCCGGGCGGCCCGGGGACGACAGCCTCCGCACGACCGGGCGGTACCTGCACGTGCTCCCCGGAGCCGGCCAAGCGCTCGCTGCCCTGTCAGGCCAGGAACGCCCCCGCGGGTCTGCGGTTGTCCTGCCGCCGGCCGGCATCGGGTAGCTTCCGGCCATGGATGCGGTACTGATGGATATCGATGGGGTGCTGACCGTGTCATGGCGGCCGCTGCCGGGCGCTGTCGCGGCGGTCTCCCGGATGCGTGAAGCCGGGCTCAAGCTTGCGCTGCTGACCAACACCACATCGCGGACCCGGGCCGAGATCGCGGCGACCCTGGCGGACGCGGGCTTCCCGGTCGGCGCCGGCGATATCCTGACTGCGCCTTCGCTGGCCGCCGGATACCTCGCCAGGCGCTATCCGGGCGCCCGGTGCCTGCTGCTCAACAGCGGCGACATCCACGCCGACCTGGCAGGAGTCACGCTCGTTGCGGACCATCCCGACATCGTCCTGGTCGGGGGCGCCGGCCCGGAGTTCGGCTACCAGGCGCTCAACGAGGTGTTCGGGCACCTGCGGGGCGGCGCCCGCCTGCTGGCCCTGCACCGCAACCTGTACTGGCGCACCGATCAGGGCCTGCAACTCGACACCGGCGCCTTCCTGGCCGGCCTGGAGCAGGCCGCCGGCGTGCAGGCGGAGGTGATCGGCAAGCCCGCCGCCGCATTCTTCGAGGCCGCGCTCGCGAGCCTGGGAGCTGACCCGTCGGCGACCCTGATGGTCGGCGACGATATCGAGGCGGACGTCCTGGCCGCGCAACGAGTGGGAATCACCGGGGTCCTGGTCAGGACCGGCAAATACCTGGCCCGGACGCTGCGCGGCGCCACTGGGACACCCGACCACGTCCTCGACTCCATCGCCGACGTGCCCTCGATGCTGCTCAGTCGGCCGTGAGCAAGGCCGCCACGGCGGATCTGTTCCGTGTCAGTCAGCCCTTCGGCACCCACAGCAGCTCACCGGGCTGGATTACCGCGCCACTCAGCGCGTTGACCTCGATGATCTGCTGGACAACGATCCTCGGATCGGCCGAGGGCTCGGCCCGGCGGGCAATGGACCACAGGGTCTGGCCCGGCCTGACGACCACCCGGGACAGGCCGCGGCGGGCAGCCACGGGCTGCTGGCCGTGACCGGCTGCCTGGGCGCCTGCTGCTGCGCTCAGCCAGAACAGCGTGACGAGCGCGGAGGCCGCCACGATGGCGAGGCCCGCCAGCACGACCCGGCCGCGCCTGGTCAGCCGCAGCCCGTCGGCATACCCGGATCCTGGCCTTGCTGACCTGGGTGCCCTGGAGTTCCCGCGGCGCACCTCGCCGCGCAGCGGGCCATCGGCCAGCCCGCCGCCGCGCACCTCGCCGTTGCCGCGCACCTCGCCGTTGCCGCGCAGCCATCCGTCACCGCGCAGCCGGCCATCGGCCAGCCCGCCGCTGCGCACCTCGCGGGCGTGCACCGTCACGGACCGCAGCGCCCGGCCGCGTGCCTCCCGCGCGCGGACCTCGTCCCCAGCTCGCAGCTCGCGGACGCGGACTTCGCTGACGCGAACCCTGCGGACATGCAATTCCCGGTCACCGGCCGCCCGCCCGGCACCGGCCGCCGGGCGCGAAGTCCTGGGGTATGACCGTGCCGCCGCCAGTGCCGCCCGGCCGGCGGCCGCGGAAGAATGCACTGCGGCCCTGGGCCGCGGCACGGTGATCTCGACGGTGACGACGTCCATCCCGTCCTTCTCCGCGGCGCTCAGCACGCTCATCAGAACCTCCCTTGAACCGAACGGCAGTTCGATCGCATCTCTGTTCTATCGTATCTTCGTTCGATCGAACGAAGATACGGTACAGTCTTACCGCACGGGTCCGACATTTTTGGCGATTCGTCGAACAGATGTTTGAGATCGGGGGCCGCAAGCGCTAGCGTCGGCCCTGACCGCAATCTCCGAGCCGGAGGCCCGATGATGAGCAGCAGCAACGAGGACGGGACTGCGCGGCAGGCCTCGACTGCGGACGGCAGCGACGCAGCACCCGGTGTCAGGCCCAAGGGCAGGCCGGGAAGGAAGCCGAAAGGCTCCGTGCCCGCGATAGTCACCGAACTACCGGAACGGCCCGATCCTGGCCATGTGCTCACCTGGCGCCAGCGCAAGGTGCTCCAGGTGATCCGCGAGTCGGTACAGCGCCGCGGCTATCCGCCGTCTATGCGCGAGATCGGCGAGGCAGTAGGGCTGACCAGCACGTCCAGCGTCTCCTACCAGCTCTCCACCCTGCAGAGCAAGGGATACTTGCGCCGTGACGCCGGCCGGCCGCGAACGGTCGAGGTGCGCCTGCCTGGGCATCCCGCGGTGCGGCCCGAGCCGGGCATCGACGACGAGACGCCGATGAACATCGCCTCGCAGGAGCCGGCTTACGTACCGCTGGTGGGCCGGATCGCGGCCGGCGGCCCGATTCTCGCCGAGGAGTTGATCGAGGAATACTTCCCGCTGCCCAAGCAGATCGTCGGCGACGGAACGCTCTTCCTGCTCAAGGTCATCGGCGACTCGATGATCAACGCGGCAATCGCGGACGGCGACTGGGTGGTCATCCGCCAGCAGCCGGTCGCCGAGAATGGTGACATCGTCGCAGCCATGATCGACGGCGAGGCAACGGTCAAGACATTCAAGCGCTCCGACGGCCATGTCTGGCTGATGCCGCATAACCCCCTGTACGCGCCGATCCCCGGCGACGACGCGGCCATCCTCGGCCGCGTGGTCGCCGTCCTCCGCCGCGTGTGAAGCCGTCCCGGCCAGTAGCACCGGCCGGACGGCCCGCAGGCTCGCCGGTGTTCGCGGACCTATCTTTGGCGGTCGGGCGGCGGTATCGTGCCAGGCCCCGACACATTGCAGGCCAGCGCGCCCGCCCGTCGTCACTCCGGAACGACGTTTACCAGCTTGGGCGGCCGGACGATCACCACGCGCACGGCGCGGCCGGCCAGTGACCGGCTCACCCCCGGCGCTGCCAGCGCCAGCGCCCGCAGCTCGTCCTCGCCTATCCCCGGCGGCACCTCCAGCCGGTCCCGCACCTTGCCGCTCACCTGCACGACGCACGTGACCAGATCCCGGACCAGCAGCTCAGGATCGGCAGCCGGCCAGCCCGCCATCGCCACCGAGGGCTGATGACCAAGCAGCTCCCAGCACTCCTCCGCGGTATACGGAGCGAACAGCGACAGCAGCACCGTCAGCGCCTCCGCAGCCTCGCGCACCGCGGGATCGGACGCGCCCGGCCCTGACTCGATGGTGCGCCGCGCGGCGCCGGCCAGCTCCATCAGCCGCGCCACCGCCACGTTCAGCCTGGCGGACTCGACCAGCCTGGTGACCTCGTCGATCGTACGGTGGGTGACCTTGCGCAGCTCGAGATCACCGGCCCCGGCGGGCTGCCCGGCCGGAGCTGCGCCAGCTTCTGCCGCAAGCCGCGAAACCCGGCCAAGAAATTTAACGGAGGCGTCGGGGTTCATGTCGGCCCAGTCGATATCGTCTTCCGGCGGGCTCGCGAAGATCATGGTCAGCCGGATCGCGTCCACGCCATGCACGGCCAGCTGCTCGCCGAGATCAACGCCATTGCCCAGCGACTTCGACATCGACTTGCCCTGATTGATTACCTGGCCCTGGTTCATCAGCCGGGTAAATGGCTCGGTGAAGTCGAGCATCCCCATGTCGTGCAGCACCTTGACGAAAAACCGGCTGTACAGCAGGTGCAGGATCGCATGCTCGACGCCGCCCACGTACAGGTCAACCGGGGACCACCGGCGCACCGCGTCGACCTCGAACGGGCCATGCTCGTAGTGCGGCGAGCAATACCGCAGGAAGTACCACGACGAGTCGACGAACGTGTCCATGGTGTCGGTGTCGCGCATGGCCGGCCCGCCGCACTTGGGGCACTCGGTATTCACCCAGTCGGTGGCGGCGGCCAGCGGCGAGACCTCCTTCGGAGCCAGGTCCTGCCCGCGCAGGTCGGGCAGGACCACCGGCAGCTGGTCGTCCGGTACGGGCACTTCGCCGCACCCGGCGCAGTACACGATGGGAATCGGCGCTCCCCAGAACCGCTGCCGGGAGACCAGCCAATCGCGCAGCCGGTAGCTGACCGCAGCCCGGCCTAGGCCGCCGTCCGCCAGGATCCCGGTGATGGCGGCGATCGCCTCGGACTTGGCCAGCCCGTCGATCGGGCCCGAGTTGACCAGCGTGCCCTCGCCCGGAGTGGCCACCCAGGTCTCGGCCGGATCCGGCAGGCCGGTCTCGACCACAACCCGCACGGGCAGCCCGAATTTCCTGGCGAAGTCAAGGTCCCGCTGGTCATGCGCGGGTACTGCCATGATCGCCCCGGTGCCGTAGTCGGGCAGCACGTAGTCGGCCGCCCAGACGCCGATGCGCTCCCCGTTCACCGGGTTGATCGCGTAACGGCCGAGGAAGACCCCGGTCTTCTCCCGGTCGGTGGCCTGGCGCTCGATGTCGGTCAGCTTGCGCACCTCGGCGACGTAGGCTTCCAGCTCTGCCCGGTGCTCCGGCGCGCACAGCTCGGCGGCCAGCGGCGAGTCGGCCGCCACCACGAAGAACGTGGCGCCGTACAGCGTGTCCGGCCGCGTGGTGAACACGGTGACCGGCTCATCGCGCCCCTCGATGGCGAACATGACCTCGGCTCCGTCACTCCGGCCGATCCAGTTGCGCTGCATCAGCAGCACCCGGTCGGGCCAGCGGCCCTCCAGCGGCGCCATGTCCGCGAGCAGCCGGTCGGCGTACTCGGTGATCTTGAAATACCACTGGGTCAGCACCCGCCGGACGACCTCGGCCCCGCAGCGCTCGCACCTGCCGCCGATCACCTGCTCATTCGCCAGCACGGTCTGGTCAACGGGGCACCAGTTGACGTAGCCGTCCTTGCGGTAGGCCAGGCCGCGCTCATGCAGGCGCAGGAAAAGCCACTGGGTCCACCGGTAATACTCCGGATCGGATGTGTGCAGCCGGCGGGACCAGTCGAAGGACAGCGCATAGCGGCGGAACGAGGCCGCCTGAACCTCGATGTTGGCGTAGGTCCAGTCGGCCGGGTGGGAGTTGCCCCGGATGGCCGCGTTCTCGGCCGGCAGCCCGAAGGCGTCCCAGCCGATCGGGTGCAGTACGTTGTGCCCGCGGTGGAAGTAGTAGCGCGCCATGGCGTCCGCCACCGCGTATGCCTCGGCGTGACCCATGTGCAGGTCGCCGGACGGATAGGGGAACATGTCGAGCACGTAGCTGCGGGGCCGGTCGTCCGCCGGGTCGTCGCTGGCCCGGAACAGGTCCATCGCTGCCCAGCGGGCCTGCCATTTCTCCTGGATCGTGCGCGGATCGTAATGCTGTGTCCGCTCCGCGCTGTCGGCGGCTGTCATGATTCCTCGCGATGTGATCGGTCCGGTTGGCCCCGGATGCCGCCCGGCCCGGGGCTCGATCCCCGGCTGCCGGCGTGCTCGTCATTTCCAACAAAATGCCCCTCGGTCACGAGGGGCAGCCGCGCCAACGACGGATCGGTCGGCGCGGCTAGGTAAGGAGCAGCCGGCTACGGAGCATGCTCCCAGGGTAGCGCACGAGAAGCCGGCCGGGGCATGGAGCGGGCCTTGCCGCGTGCGGGCCGGCGGACGGCGGGGTCACCGGCGGCAGGCGCATGATCCCTGAGGCCGGGCCGGGCCGCGCCGCGCCGGAACCAGGTACCAGCTGCCAGATCCGGGCCGCGCCGGGCCGCGCCGGGCCGCGCCGCGCCGGAAGCAAGAACCAGCTGCCGGATCCTGGGGCCGGGCAGGGCCGCGCCGGGACCAGGTACCAGCTGCCAGATCCGGGCCGGGCTGGGCTGGGCCGCGCCGGAAGCAAGAACCAGCTGCCGGATCCTGGGGCCGGGCAGGGCCACGCCGGGGACCAGGTACCAGCTGCCAGATCCTGGCCGGGCCACGGCCTGCGACGAACGCCGGGTCTCGGGCCGTGGTCGGCTGCCCCAGCGGCGCGTTTCAGCGAACTCCGCGTGGCCGGAACTGGATGCTGATCCGCGGTCCGGCCGGCCGGGCGGTCTTAGGTATGGCGTGCTGCCAGGTGCGCTGGCAGCTACCGCCCATCACGAGAAGATCACCGTGCCCAAGATCATGGCGGAGTGCCGGGCCGCCGCCGCGCGGCCGCAGGAGCAACGCACGGGGCGTGCCGATGGAGACGATCGCGACCATGGTGTCCGTCCTGGCGCCGCGCCCGATCGTGTCGCCGTGCCATGCGACGCTGTCCCGGCCGTCCCGGTAGAAGCACAGCCCGGCGGTCAGGAACTGCTCGCCGAGTTCCGCTGCGTAGTGCGCGTCCAGTGCCTGCCTGAACTCGGCGAGCGCGGGATCGGGCAGGGCCTTGCCCGCTCCGTAGAAGCAGACCAGCCGGGGGACGTCCACCACCCGGTCGTACATCTGCCGTTTCTCGGCCTGCCATGGCACGGCGTCGATCAGCCGGCTCAGCAGCGCGTCGGCCCCGGTGACCCAGCCCCGCCGCATATCGATCCAGGCCCCGTGGGAAAGGACGGTCCGCCGTACCGACGAGCCCAGCTCACCAGGAGCCACCTTGTCGGAGAGGTCAAGCAGCGAACCCTGGAATGCGCTCGTCATGAGCCAAGTATAGACGTACCTTCAAACGCATATTCGATTCTGGCGCGCGGCTAGCTCGCGGGCTCTCCGGCGGATCGGCCCGGGCGCCTGTCAGGCTCGTGCCGCTTTCCGGTCCATTCGCTGCCTACCGGCCTTTGCCTAATGACCCGGATAGTCAACTATCAAAGCGGTCATCATGCCCAAATAACGCGTCCTGAATTCCATCTTGACCGGAGCCGCTGTCGCCAATAATGTCTTCTCCGCCATCCATGTCATGGAGCTTGCCACCAGGGGGGAGGTCGGCGGTAACGCCGGTCCCGGGTCAGGTGGCGTAGTCGCGGCTGGGCAGGCGACGGGGAAATCGGGCGGGTTCGGGGGAACAATGGAAGTTCGGTGGCGGGCCGCATTCGTGCGCGCCTTCAGGCGGTATGCACAACTATCGCAGGAAGATTCCGGGCCAAATTCCGCGACGCCACGCGGCGGCCCGGTGACAGCGGACCCCGGCTCGTCCCACGCTGGCCCGGCACTCGCTGGCTCACCTCACGCTGGCCCAGCACTCGCTGGTTCAGGCTGGCCTGGCCGAGCCATGTCCGGATCTGCGGGAGCCTGTCGTGGCTGACGTGCCAGGTGCCTCGCCAGCCGGCCAGTCCATCGCCATTGTCGGCCTGGCATGCCGCTTCCCCGATGCTGACGATCCGCCCGCTTTGCTTGATCTCGTGCTGACCGGGCGTCGTGCCTTCCGCCGGCTGCCGCCTTGCAGGCTCGACCTCGCCGATTATTACAGCGCCGACCCCGCCACTCCCGACGCGACCTACAGCACGCGGGCCGCGGTGATCGAGGGCTGGCAGTTTGACCGGGCCGCGTTCGGAGTGTCGGCGCCGGACTTCCACTCTGCTGATCCTGCTCACTGGCTCGCAATGGAGACCGTGGCCCGCGCGCTTGCCGCCGCCGGGTTCGCCGGTGGCAGGGGGCTGGCCAGGAACCGGGTCGGCGTCGTGATCGGCAACACCCTCACCGGAGATATCTCCCGGGCCGGAGCCCTGCGGTTGCGCTGGCCTTACGTCCGGCGCGTACTGGCGGACGCGATGATCGCGTCCGGCTTCTCCAGGGAGCAGGGGATGCCGGTGCTCAGGCAGGCGGCGGCTCGGTACCTCGCCCCGTTTCCCGAGGTGACCGCAGCTACCCTGGCCGGCAGCATTCCGGCGTCGATCGCAGCGAGGATCTGCGGCTATTTCGGGTTCAGGGGCGGCGGCCATGCGGTCGATGGCGCGTCGTCCTCGTCTTTGCTGGCGGTGGCGTCCGCATGCACAACGCTGACCGCCGGGGATCTTGACATCGTGCTGGCCGGCGGGGTTGATATCAGCCTGGATCCGTTTGAGCTCGTCGGGCTCGCCAAGGCCGGCGTGCTCGCGACCGGAGACGTGCGCGTCTACGACGAGAACCCGACCGGGTTCCTGCCCGGCGAGGGCTGCGGAGTGGTGGTCCTGATGCGGGCCGCCGACGCCCGGGCCGCCGATCTGCCTGTGTATGCGGAGATCGCGGGCTGGGGGATGTCGTCGGCCGGCCAGCCGAGCCTGGGGACGCCGGATCACGGCAGTCAGCTGCTCGCGCTGCGCAGGGCCTACCAGCAGGCGGACGTCGATCCAGCTGATGTCCGGCTGATCGAGGGACATGGGGCAGCCACCGCGGCCGGAGACCTCGCCGAGCTCACCGCACTCGCGGAACTGCGCCGGGGCGTGCGGCGCACAGCGGCGCTTGGCTCTGTCACCGCCAACATCGGTCACGCCAAGGCCGCCGCGGGCGCTGCCGGGCTGATCAAGACCGTGCTCGCGATGTGCGGCGACGTCATGCCACCGGCAACTGGCGTCGGCACGCCGCATCCGCTGCTGCAGGGCGAGGACGCCGCCCTGCGACTGCCTGGCAGAGCAGCACCATGGCCACGGGGGCGCAGGATCGCCGCGGTCAGCGCGATGGACCCGGCCGGCGTCAACGTCCACCTCGTGCTCAGCAGCGAGCCAGTCCGGGCGTCGCGTCCTGACCGAACGTTCCGCCTGCTGCCGCGCACGCGCCGGGCATCATCCGGCATCGCCGGGGCTGCCGTAGTCCCGGCGGCACCGACGCAGCCGCCGCTCAGCGCGCCAGCACGGACAGTTGCATACCTGCTGCATGCGCCCGATCGGGCCAGCCTCGCTGCCAGCCTCGCCAGGATCGCCGACATCGCGCCCTGGCTGTCTGATGCAGAGCTGCATGACCTCGCCTGCCAGCTGACGCGCGAGGCAGCAGACCAAGGGCCGACCCGGATCGCCATCCTGGCCAGCAGGCAAGAGCAGCTCGCCGGGCTGGCCCGCGATGCCATCGCCCTGCTGCCGGATCTCACCCCCGGCGTCCTGGCCACCTGGCCGGGACTGGTTGCGGGCGACGGAGCGGCCGGCCGGGTCACGCTGCTGCTGTCCGGCGGTGATGCCGTAGCAGGACCGGCGCTGCCGGCCGCGGATACCGGCGGACGGCTCGCAGCAGGCGCAGCATGGCAGCCGGGCACAGATACCGGCGGACAGCTCGCGGAAAGCGCGACCTGGCAGCCGCACAGGACGGTCGCTGGCCCGCTTCCGGCCCCTGGCGGACAGCTGCTGGCCTGGCCCGCGCTGGCCTGGCTGGACCGGCTCGGCGTCCGTGCCACCGCCGCTGTCGGCCGCGGCCCTGGCGAGATAGCCGGCCTCGCCTGGGCCGGCTGCCTGACGGAAGCCGAGGCGACCAGGCTTGGCTGGCGCTGTAACGAGATCCTGCGCGGCTCCGGCGACTACGCAGCCGCCATGGAGGGCCGGTCCGCGCAGCTGCGGGCACTGCTGACCCAGTTCGTGTTCGCAACGCCGCGGCGCCGCCTTATCTCCGCCGCCACCGGGCGCGTGCTGACTTCGGCCAGCGACATCGTCGCGGCGCTGTGCGCCCAGTTCGGCTCGAAGGACCGGCTGTATGCGGCCCTCAGTGACGGTGCTGCGGGCGCTGACCTGCTTGTTGAGACAGGCCCCGGGCAGTCGCTTTCCGCCGCGGCGGCAAGGTACTGCCATATCCCCGTAGTCAGCCTCGCGGCCGGAATCGGGACCGGGGACCTCGTGGGTGACGGCGCCGCGACAAGCGACAGCCGGGCCGCGACCCATGCGGCCGCCGCGTTGTTCGCCGCGGGGGCGCTCGGCCTGCCGCAGGCGCTGTATGCCGGGGAGCCCGCCCGGCCGATCGACATCTGGCGGGAGCGGATCTTCATCGCGAGCCCGTGCCAGGCTCAGCTGTCCGGACCAGCGGGTACACCGCCGGTCCCGGCCGCCAGGAATGCCAGCGAGGTACTGCAGACAGCCCAGGCGCCGGCAGCATCGCCGCCCGCCGCTACCCTGCCCCGCGCCCACCGCGTCCATGATCACGGAACATTCGGGGGGCTCCAGCACCCCCTTTCTTCCGTGATCATGGAAGAGGGCCAGCCAGGGCAGGCCGAGATCATCCCCGGACCCGGGTCGGCCCCGCAGGCCGAGTCAGTACCGGCACCAGGGTCGGCCCCGCAGGCCGAGTCCGGTCCGCAGGCCGAGTCCGGTCCGCAGGCCGAGTCCGGTCCGCAGGCCGAGTCCGGTCCGCAGGCCGAGACCATCCCCGGGCCCGGATCGGCCCCGCAGGCCGAGACCATCCCCGGACCCGGATCGGCCCCGCAGGCCGACCCAGTCCCGGCGCCCGGCGCGCCCCCCGAGTCCGGCATCCCCCCCGAGTCCGGCGCCCAGGCCGACTCCACCGCGCGGCCCGGGTCTTGGTCCCGGGCCGAGTCCCACGCGGGATTGCCCGAGCGGCCGCGGGCCGCCTGCCCGGCGCCCGCAGGCCGGTCACGCCTCACCGGACGCCCGACGGCACCGGACAGCGATCCGCTGACCGGGATCGGGCCGTGGACCCGCTGCTTCGCCGAACAGCTGCAACCGCCCCGCCGTCCCGTCATCTCCGGTGACGACCAGCCCTGGCGGGTCCGCGCCGCTTCGAACCATCCGTTACTGCAGGTTGTCAATGACCTTTTTCCCGACCAGCCGACCGCCGGGCGCACCCTTGCCATCGTCGGCGACCCGGATGATCCGCACGCCTGCGCCACAGCGCTGAGCGCCGCTGCGGACGCGATCAGCACCGGCCAGCTTGTCGTCATCAGCCACGGGCCCGGCTTCACCGGATTCTGGGCGAGCCTGCACGCCGAGCTTCCGTCGCTGGGCATCACGCTGCTGCGGGTGCCGCAGAGCGCCGAAGGGCTGCAGGCCGCCCGTCGGCATGCCGCCACGGCGCCCGGCGAGTTCCGCGAGCTGTCGATCGACACCGCTGGCCGGGCGAGCGAGCCGGTCATGGTGCCGGTGGAGGTGCCGGGGGGCGGCGCGTTCCCGCTCGGGCCCACCGACGTGGTCCTGGTGAGCCGGGGCACAAAGGGCGCCGGGCTGGCGCTCGCGCAGGTGCTGGCCTGCTGCGGGGCACCGGTCGCCGTCGTCGGCCGGGCTGGCCCGGG
>WNFB01007315.1_pt1 | contig 16461 bp, 14 predicted proteins | sample 5400501 | NCBI WGS metagenome assembly WNFB01 (sample SAMN13153341, study PRJNA577476) | soil metagenome | isolation source: 200 cm saprolite under Douglas fir tree site 2 hole 1 | place: USA:California | collected 2015-04-18
TTGGTGCGCGGATTATACGTACCCACGACCTCGACCGGGCGTCCATTGCGAGCCCGCTCCTTCTCGATCACCACCACACGATAGTACGGCTGCTTCGGCTTACCAATGCGCGCCAAGCGAATCATTAACACAGACTTCGGTCCTTTGTCCGGAAGAGTCCGGAGGGGTTGATGCAAACCATTATTATGCCGGAGGTTAGGGGGATTTGCAAATGGGACCTCGACCACTCTTGAAGCTTAGAAGAGATGTGCGCCACGCTCCCAGCACAAGCCTCTGCCACGAAGAAAATTGACAAGGGGCTTATCCTGAAAGCGTTGGGCGAACAGGCAAGCTAGGGAGGGTGTCATGGTTGTGCACTGTATTCTTTGCGGCAAAACTGACCCAATCCGTTACGGCAGAAATGGCAGGCCAGGTATGTTGGGATCATACGAGAAGATGAAGGTCGAAATACAGAACTCATTCCTCAAGACCTGCCCAGAACTGTGCCAGAGCTGTCTCAGTGAGTTATACAACTGGATATTCTCGCCAGAGAGGAAGCGACTCTTCGAGCGTCGAAGGGAAGTGAGTCTTTCGAGGGTCAGTTAACAGTCTTGTGGAAATCAAACTGACCCACTACCGATCAGTTGCGAGTGTAGGACAGCGGCGAACAGGAGGCAACTCCAACGCACGATTTGTACGCCGTTCCATGCTGACGAAGGGACAAATAAAAACCCGAACCCCGTGGGTCCGGGTCTTCGAGAGCTTGCGTAACCTGTCCAGCTACAAGCTAATTATCGAACGCAAACAGCCGCAAGTCAACGTTACCAAGGGACTCCCTGTCCTGAGTCCCCGGTGCAGTCCCCCCTACCAACACTGGAGACCGTGGACCCGACGGGATTCGAACCCGCACCTTGTAGCTGGACAGGCTAATGTGCTCCCGTTACACCACGGGCCCAGCGAACATGCTGCAAATTTCCACCAGTGAGCACAAGGTCATGGATCACATCAAGATTGTGACGAATCGAGTCCCGTTACGACCCGAGACGGCCGAGCAAGCCCGATACATCCAGCGGCTCCGGCCGTTCCGTGTAGTTCTCATCGGCCGAGGCAAATAGAATCGTCCCGGTGCGATCAACAACATAGGTCGCCGGGATCGGCAGTTCCCAACTGTCATCTCCGTTGACGAAGGGGAGGTTGACAAAAGTGCGGCGATAGATCGCCTGCTGTTCTTCCGGGACTCGGTACACCAGGCCGAATTGGCGCGCGACTTCGTTGTGTGCGTCCACCAGCAGCGGGAAGGCGAGTTTGTGCTGGTCGTGCATGAAGTAGGCCTGCTTCTCGATCTGCGGAGAGATGGCGACAAGCGAAGCTCCGGCTGCTTCGATCTGCGCTGCGATGGAGTTCATAGCTTCCATCTGTCCGACGCAGAACGGACACCAGCGTCCGCGGATGAAGCAGATCACGAGCCGACCGTTGTTCAGCAACGCGGCGGAGGAAACGAGTTTGCCATTGTGGTCGGGGAGGTCGAACGCTGGAGCTTTCGCGCCGACGCCTCGAGCTTTCGCGGCGAGCCCTTGTTGCTTCAAGGCAGCGACCGTGCGCGCATGAACGGCCTGCACGTCAGAAGGAACGTACTTGGCGATCAGATCTTTGCGCTCGGCAAATTGCTCGCGCAAGGGCCGAACGTCCGGACCCAGATCGGATTCTTGAAGGGAGCGCCATTTCATAGAATTCAGCAGCTAGCATTAGCAGTTTTCGTGAAGGTGTATCGTGCATACCCGCAGCGGCTGAAGCCGTAACTGGTTGCAGCCCCTGTTGGCACGGCTTAAGCCGTGCCCTGATACGAACCCGATTTTTCTCCGCACTCTGTGAAGCCGCGCCCTTCCCGTTCCTGGCTCTCCGTGCGGTAAGTCGAGAAATGGCCCAGGCGCTGTGACCAAGTGCTAAATGCTAAGTGCCAAGTGCTGCGATCTACATCCCTGGCAGCTTCATCCCCGCCAGTCTGCGCGCGAAGCTGGGCTTACCCATCTGCTTGAACATTTTTTTCATCTGGGCGTACTGGCGAAGCAGGTTATTCACCTCCTGCACGCTGGTGCCGGAGCCGCGGGCGATGCGTTTGCGACGGCTGCCGTTGATGACTTCGTGGTGATCGCGTTCGTGGCTGGTCATCGAGTTGATGATGGCTTCGACGCGGTTAATCTGTTTTTCGTCCACGTTGTCGGCGGCTTTTTGCATGCCGGAGAAAGCTCCGACTGAGGGCAGCATCCCGATGATGCTTTTCAGCGAGCCCATCTTTTTCACTTGCCGAAGCTGGTCGCGGAAGTCTTCGAGCGAAAAGCCGTCGCCGCTAAGAGCTTTGGCCGCGAGATCCTGCGATTTTTTCTTGTCGACCTGCGACTCAACTTTTTCGATCAGCGACAGGATATCGCCCATGCCGAGGATGCGCGAGACGATGCGGTCGGGATGGAACGGCTCGAGCGCGTCGTATTTTTCGCCAACGCCGATGAACTTGATCGGTTGCCCGGTGACCTGACGAATGGAAAGAGCCGCACCGCCGCGGGCGTCGCCGTCCATCTTGGTGAGAATGACGCCGGTGAGTGTGAGCTTTTTGTGGAACTCATCAGCGGATTTCACCGCGTCCTGTCCGGTCATAGAGTCGGCGACGAACAGGATCTCCTGCGGGTTGAGCATCCGCTTGAGCGACTGCATCTCGTCCATGAGCTGGTCGTCGATGTGGAGGCGGCCGGCGGTGTCGACGATGAGCACGTCGCAGCCGGAGATGATCGCTTCCTTGCGTGCTTCTTTCGCCAGGCGCTCGACGGTCGCAGTATTCGCTTCTCCGACTTGGCCTTCGTAGAGATTCGCCTTGATCGCCTGCGCGACAACTTTCAACTGCTCGCGGGCGGCGGGGCGATAGACGTCCACCGAAACGAGTAGCGGACGGTGTCCGCCATTCTTCAGCCAGTTAGCGAGCTTGCCGGAAGTGGTGGTCTTGCCGGAACCTTGCAGGCCAGCCATCAGTACGACGGTCGGCGGCTGGGAAGCGAATTTCAGCTTGGCCGTGTCCTTGCCGAGCGTTTCGACCAGTTCGTCGCGGAGGATCTTGATGACCTGCTCACCCGGCGAGAGCGCGGTCATTACTTGCTGTCCGACAGATTTGGCGCGGATGCGGTCGATGAGGTCTTTGACTACTTTGAAGTTGACATCGGCTTCGAGCAGCGCCAGACGTATCTGCTTCAACGCCTCATCGATATTCTCTTCCGTGAGGACAGCCTGCCCGCGCAGGGTCTTGAAGGCGCGCTGGAGTTTTTCCTGAAGGTTCTCGAACATAAAGGCAAAAGGCTATTTTAGCAGCCGGGATGCGGCCGCTCGGAAACTCGTCGTTCTTTCAGGGTGTCCGCTACTCAAGGATTTCGTCAAACTGGACGAAGGGTTCAATGTTGGTGTAGTTCGGAATGTCTGCCAGGATTTCGGCGCCGTGTTTGGCAAACGTGGCCTGAAATTCATCAATGGAGTTGACTTGGATCGTCGCCAAGCAGCCGTCTTTGTTCGGATAGAGCACTGTTACGCGTTGCATATCTTTGTCCTCCTTCGAAGTCGAAACATTAGCAACCTATCGGCCCACTTCCGAGCGCGGGTGGTTCTGCCTTGCGAGGGCTCCCACTTCCTTTGCGGCAATGACAGTGTTGCAATGAATGGTCACCGTGTCTTCCACCTTCCGCGCATAGCCTCCAGCGAAAGTGACCATCACGGGAATGCTGCGAACTTTGGCTACTTGGAAGACGAGTTCGTCGCGCTTCTTCAATCCTTCCATCGTCAGATTCAAGCCGCCGAGCTGGTCTTCACGGTAGGGATCGGCTCCGGCGATGTAGCAGATCAGATCCGGATCGAACTGGCGGAGGCCGGAACTTAGCGCGTTGTCGAGCCAGCCGAGGTATTCGTCGTCGCCAGTGCCGTCGGGCAGGTCTACGTCGATCGATGACGGCGGCTTGACGGGCGGGTAGTTGTTTTCCTGGTGGAGCGAGATGGTGAAGACGTCTCCGGCGTGGGCGTTGCGAATTTTGGCAGGGCGCGCGGAGTTGACAGATGGAGGGGCTGATGGCAGCGGGTCGCTTGGAATGCGGACTCCGGCGAAAATGGCAGCGGTACCGTTGCCGTGGTGGACGTCGCAATCGACGGTCATGGCGGTGCGGATTTTTCCATCGCGCTGCATGCGGCGGATCGCTACGGCGACGTCGTGGATCATGCAGAAGCCTTCTCCGTGGTCGGGGAAGGCGTGATGAAATCCGCCGCCGATATTGATGGCGATGCCGTCTTTGAGCGCATGCTCGGCGGCGAGAATCGATCCGCCCGCTGCCAGCCAAAAGGCGCGCACCAGTTCCGGCGAGAACGGTATCTCCAGTTCCATTTCTTCCCGCGGACTGAGCGTGCCGGTCTTCAGCTTCTGGACATACTGCGGAGTGTGGACGAGCAGCACATCCTGATCGCTCGCGAGGGAGGGCGCGACGAAGTCTTCCGTCCCGGCGACGCCGAGTTCCAGCAGCCGGTCGCGGACACGACGGTACTTTTCGGCAGGGAAGACGTGCGCGCCGATTGGGAGATAGTAGTCGTCGCTGTAGACGAGTTTGAAGGGAAGCATGGAGGAATCACTGCCTCTGGTGCCGGAAAAAAGGATCCAAGAAAGACACATGATATGCCGCGTCTGCTGTTTTCGCACCGGGGCCAATACAGGTTTAGCTGTAAATTTTCCGTTCCTGTGCCTGGATCGAGCTTCCTCAAAGGCCGTTTCCGGAAAATACTGGACAATCTGCGTAGGTTGCCTTACATCTCCCGGCGTATCGCCGCCATCTTTATATCGGTATTCGAGAGATGTTAAATCCCGCTGTGCTTGCTGAGGATCGCAGCCAGCGCTGAAACGATGGAGGTGCCATGAAAATAGCCAGAACAATACTTGCAGGATGCCTGCTCCTGCTTCTCAATTTTGCCGTTATTGCTTATGCGCAGGAGGATAAAAACGAGAGCGTAAAACCCGCGCAACAGGACGAAGCCAAACCTGGAACGGCAAAGCCACAGCAGGAGCCCATGCCCGCGCAGGAAGAGAAGCGTACGCAGGAAGAGCGAAACAAACAAGGAAAAGATCGCGCAAAGCCCGCTCAAGAACAGAAAAGCCAGCGAAATGATGAAACGAGGAACGCCCAGAACGCGCAGGGGAAAGAGCAGAACGAACAGAAAGAGCAGAATCGCGCGTCAGTTTCGGGAGGCGAACACAACCGCAATCGCACCTCTCAGCGCATTCCCGATGAGAAGTTCCGTGCCAGTTTCGGTCAAGCGCATCACATCCACGTATCTCAGCCCGTCATCGTGGAGGGTCGTCCGCGGTTTCAATACAGCGGCTATTGGTTCGAGTTTGTCGAAGCCTGGCCGGTGGGTTGGTCCTATTCCGACGATTGCTACATCGACTATATCGATGGGGAATATTTTTTGATTGACGTGTTGCATCCGGGCGTTCGGCTTGCGCTGGTCGTAGTTTTCTAAGCGCTCGACGTTGCAACGAAAACTCCCTCTACACGTGGTTCTGGAGGTGAACAATCCGTCAGGGCCACGCGTTTTTAGGCCAATCTTGATCTTTGGCTCCGCACTGTCTCGACGCTCCGAGTCGTTAAACGGGAGCCGCACTCCCTGATAAACTTGGGCGTTGTCACCAAAAAAACAATCCACGTCGAACGAACTCGTCGCAGCTACAGGCTCTCCGGGGACCTCTCCGCCTAAGAGACACCTTGTGGCGGCCCACGGCAAGGGTCGCATCTTCCTGATCGACGCCATGTCGTTCATCTTCCGTGCTTATCACGCGATGGCGCGACAGCGGCCGATGTCCACGAAAACCGGCGTTCCGACTGCCGCGACCTTCGTCTTCGTCAACATGCTGCGCAAATTGCGTGACGACTTTTCGCCGGAGTACTTGGCGGCCGTGTTCGATGTGGGCGAGCCGACGATCCGCAATCAGCAAGCGCAGGCTATTACTACCATCCGAAAGTTTGACATCAAGACGCAGACATTCAAGGAAGTGGAGTACGGGGGATACAAGGCCAACCGCAAAGAGATGCCGCCAGATCTGGTGCAACAGGTGCCTTACATTCGACGCGCGCTGGAGGGGTATCGCATCCCGATTCTACAGCTCGAGAAATATGAGGCCGATGATGTGATCGGGACGTTGGCGCGAAAGGCGGCAGAGGATTCGTACGAAGTCTTTGTCGTTTCGAACGATAAGGACATGCTGCAACTGGTGGATGACAAAGTTTGCGTCCTGAATCCGCCGAAGGACAATCTGATATGCGATGCGGCAAAAGTCGAAGAAATCCTGGGCGTGCCGCCTTCGCGAGTGGTCGATGTGATGGCGCTGCGCGGCGACTCGGTGGACAACATTCCAGGGGCGCCCGGGATTGGGGACAAGGGATCAGTCGAAATCATTCGGCGCTTTGGCAGCGTCGAGCAGGCGCTCGAACGCGCGGCTGAAGTGGAGAAAAGGTCTTATCGGGAATCGCTGCAAAATAATCGCGACACGATCCTGACTAGCAAGCAGCTGGTGACGATTGATACCGACGTCGCTGTCGAATTGGACGTGCCGGCAATGAAGGTCGGAGAGCCGGATGTAGAGGCGCTACGGGCGCTGTTTTTCGAGTTGGAGTTCACATCATTGCTGAAGGAACTGCTCCCGGTTGCTGAGGTGAAAGAAGGCGATTACCGGGGCCCCTCTCGCGATTGCGATCCCGACTGAGCACACCGACACTGCCGAAGAAGAAGAGGACGAGGAGCCGGAACCTGCGCACTCAGGGTTCTTGCCGTTGCAGGCCGCCGATGAACCTGCGGCGACGGCCCCGCTGGAGAGGATCGCTTTTTCGGTTGCAGGTGGCTCGGGGGCAATCGCCACCCTTTCAGACAAACTGCTGGCGGCGCGCGTGAAAAATCTGCTGGAAGGGGAAACGACAGCCAAGACCATTCACGATCTGAAGTCGTCGCTTCATCATTTTTCCGCGCAAGGGATCGCGCTCACCGGGGTGCGGCACGATCCGATGCTGTATTCGTACTTGCTGAATCCTACGTATTCGTCGCATGCGCTTCCCGATGCCGCGCTGCGGAGATTCAATCTGAAGATGAGTGGCAACCTGGCGGAAGCAGCCGACCTAACAGGCAGGCTCGCAGCCGCGCTCCGCAAAGATGTCGAAGATGAAGGCCTGACTTCCGTCTATGACGAAATCGATGTCCCGCTCGTGCCGGTTCTGGCACGCATGGAAGGCGCGGGAGTGAAAATTGATACAGCGGCGCTTTCTCGTATGTCAACGAAACTGGAGCGCGAAATCGAGGCTAAGGCGCAGGATATCTATCAGCGTTGCGGCCTCCAGTTCAATATCAACTCTCCGAAACAACTTGGTGATGTCCTGTTCAATAAGCTGGGCCTGCCGATGCCGGTGAAATACGGCAAGGGCAAGAAGATTTCGACGGCAGTGGATGTGCTGGAAGGACTGGCGGAGGAGCACGAAGTCCCTCGTCTGGTGTTGGATTACCGGCAGTTGACCAAGCTGAAGTCCACCTATGTAGACGCGCTGCCGGTTTTGATCCGCAACAGTAGCGGGCGCTTGCATACGACATTTGGGCAGACGGGGACTGCAACAGGGCGGCTATCTTCGACGAATCCGAACCTGCAGAACATTCCGATCCGGACGGAGTTGGGACGGGAGATCCGCGCGGCGTTCACCGCTGAGCCGGGACACGTCCTGCTCGCCGCCGACTACTCACAGATTGAACTTCGGCTGCTGGCGCATTTCTCGAAAGACAAATTACTGGTCGAAGCATTCCGGCGCGGGGATGACATTCATACGCTGACGGCGTCACAGGTATTCGGAGTGCCGCCGCTGATGGTTACGCCGGAACACCGCCGGGCAGCGAAAGTCGTGAACTTCGGGATCGTGTACGGGCTCTCGGCGTTCGGGTTGTCGCAGAATTTGGGGATCGAGCCGAGCGAGGCAAGAAAATTTATTGACGCGTACTTCGAGAAATACTCGGGCGTGCGCGCCTTCATTGATGCCACGCTCGAACAGGCGCGGCGTGACGGGAAAGTGAAGACGCTATTCGGACGCATCCGCCCGATTCCCGATATCAATAGCAAGAACGCCAACCAGCGCGGCTTCGCCGAGCGCACGGCTGTAAACACCCCGCTGCAGGGAACGGCGGCGGACTTGATCAAGCTGGCCATGATCCGGATTGACGAGGAGATTCAGAAGCGCCGCCTTAAATCTCGCATGACGTTGCAGGTCCATGACGAACTGGTGTTTGAGGTTCCCGAGTGCGAAGTGGATGGGATGAGGCGGCTGGTTCGCGAGCAGATGGAGAACGCGCATGTGCTCGAAGTTCCCTTGGTGGTGGAGATTGGGATCGGGCCGAACTGGCGGGATTTGGAGTAGGCGGATGGATCCGGTCAGAGGTCATTCCGAATCGGGAGATGTTCGTTTTTCCTGCGCAACTCTCGTCGCGATTTCCGCTATAATTTCCTCACTCTCGCGCCGCTTGCATCGTTGACACCAGCCAGAAGACGGATTTGCACGATCCTGCGGAGGCAGTCGTATGGCAGCTCCCTCATTAGCGCCGGTTCTCGACTCGGCGTCCCGCCGTCGTTTTCTTCGGTACCCGATCAACGTATCCCTGGACGTGATTGCGTTGCGATCGGGAATTCCCAACAACATGCCGGGGCGTTGTACCGATTTGAGCGAGGCCGGTTTGGGCGCGGTGGTGGCCGGAGAACTGTTGGCGGGCCAGCCGGTCGCGATTGAGTTGCGGCTCCCGAATGTCGGGCTGCCAGTGCGTGCGCGTGCTCAGGTTCGTTATCAGGACCGGTTGCGCTTCGGGCTGCAGTTTGTGGGATTGTCGGTCGAGCAGCGGGAGAAGATCCGTTACTGGTCCTCCCAGATCGCCCCGCTGTCAGCTCACGCTGGAAGAAGAATCGAAACTCCGCCACCCGATCTCCCGCCGCTGGCAGTTGCGCCAGACGTTGGTCCGGAAAAGGAAAAGCGCAAGCGAAGAATCCGCGTCCGGCGGCGACGTTTGTATGTGCTGGCGGCGTTCATGGTTGCGTTTGCCGGTCTCGGATTGTGGCAGTGGCAGCATGCCTGGAACCAACTGGAAACAGATACATTTGTTACAGCGGAGCCCCAGCTGGGGCTGCCCCCGCGCGTGTCTCCAGAGATAATGGACTCGCAGATTGTGTACAAGGTCGATCCGGTCTACCCGGACGCCGCACGGCAAGCGGGGTTGCAGGGGCTGGTGGTTCTGGATGCGGTGATTGGGCAGGATGGAAGGGTCAAGCGTCTGCGACCAGTGGCCGGACCTGGTCTGCTGGCGCAGTCGGCTCTCGATGCGGCGCAGACGTGGAGATACACACCGTATCGTTCAGGTGGGCAGGCGGTCGAGGTCGAAACCACCATTAGTGTTGATTTCCGGTTGCACTGAAGGTAGTACTACTCGAACGTCGGGGCTTCCGAGAACGGAATTCCACACTGATCCTTCGCCGAGATGATCGGCTCTCCAGCGAGTTGCCAATCGATCTTCAGCTGCGGATCGTTCCATGCCACCGTGCGCTCGTCTTCCGGGGAGTAGAATGCCGTCGCCTTATATAGGACATTGGCGCTCTCAGACACCACCCGGAAGCCGTGCGCGAATCCCCACGGAATCCACAACATCCGTTTGTTTTCGCCCGAGAGCGTAAACGACTGCCATTTCCCAAAAGTTGGAGAACTGCGCCGAAGGTCCAGGCCAACGTCGAGAATCTCTCCCGTCACCACCCGCACGAGCTTTCCCTGAGGCTGGCCGATCTGGTAATGCAGGCCGCGGATGACGTTTTTTTCGGAATAGGAATGATTGTCCTGCACAAAGCGCTCGCGGATTCCGATCTCCGCAAACGAGCGCTCGTTGTAGCTTTCCAGAAAGAAGCCGCGATCGTCACCGAACACGCGCGGTTCGAGAAGCAGGACGCCGGCGAGGCTGGTTTCGATCTTTTTGATCGATCCGATGACGGACGCAGTCCTCATTTCAGAAGACTCGCTCTCTCAACATTTGCAAGAGGTAGCTGCCGTATCCATTGTTGCGCATCGGCAGGGCCTGCGCTTCCACTTGTTCCCTGGTGATGTATCCGTAGCGATACGCGATTTCCTCGGGACAGGCGACCATCAGGCCCTGGCGTTTTTCCAGTGTTTGAATGAAGAGTGAAGCTTCCATCAAAGCCTCGTGCGTGCCGGTATCCAGCCATGCCATGCCGCGGCCCATTACGCAGACATCGAGCTGGCCGCGCTTGAGATACTCCCGGTTTACATCCGTGATCTCCAGTTCGCCGCGTCCGGATGGCTTGAGGTTTCGTGCAATCTCTACGACCTGGTTGTCGTAGAAATACAGTCCTGTGACGGCATAGCGGGACTTGGGCTGCTTTGGTTTTTCTTCCACGCTGAGCGCTTTGCCGGTCTGGTCAAACTCCACGACACCATAACGCTCGGGATCATGCACCGGATAAGCGAACACACGGGCACCCGCGGTGCGGCCCGTAGCTGCGAGTAGTTCCTTCACCAGGTCGTGTCCGTAGAAGATGTTGTCACCGAGCACGAGCGCGCAGCAACTGGAGCCGATGAACGCGCGGCCGATCAGAAATGCCTGGGCGATGCCTTCCGGCTTCGGTTGCGCCGCATATTGCAGCCGGATCCCATAGCGCGCACCATCGCCGAGCAGGTGCTCGAAGCGCGGGACATCTTCGGGCGTCGAGATGACCAGGATGTCGCGGATGCCAGCCAGCATCAGGGTCGAGAGTGGGTAATACACCATCGGCTTGTCGTACACCGGGAGCAGACTCTTCGCGACCGCGTGGGTTACAGGATAGAGGCGCGTGCCCGATCCGCCGGCGAGGATGATGCCCTTATAGCCTGGCTCTGATTGGCTCATGTTTTCAACGTTCGGTGGCGTACTGCTTGGCCATCCACTGACGATAGCTGCCGGTGGTCACGTCTTGCACCCAGTCTTCGTGTTCAAGATACCAGCGTACGGTCTTGCGGATTCCGCTCTCGAATGTTTCCACGGGACGCCAATTCAATTCGCGCTCGATTTTCTTTGTGTCCATGGCGTAGCGACGATCGTGGCCGGGACGGTCTTTGACGAATGTCACTAGTTGGCTGTGGGGAACGACTGGATCGTTGGGTCGCAGTTCGTCGAGCAGGCGGCAGAGCGTATCCACGATGTATAAATTCTCTTGCTCGTTTGCTCCCCCAATGCAATAAGTGGCGCCGGCGCTGGCGCGTGCTAGCACCGTGCGAATCGCGCGGCAATGATCTTCAACATACAGCCAGTCCCGCACGTTTTGTCCGTCGCCATAGACGGGGAGCGGCTTTCCCTGGCACGCATTCATAATCATTAGAGGGATCAGCTTCTCAGGAAACTGGTACGGCCCATAATTATTGGAGCAATTCGTGGTCAAGACCGGCAATTTGTAAGTGTGATAGTACGCGCGTACCAGGTGATCGGAAGCAGCCTTGGACGCTGAGTACGGACTGTTGGGCGCGTAGGGAGTTATTTCGCAGAAAGCCGGATCGCTGGGGCCGAGCGATCCGTACACTTCGTCGGTGGAAACGTGCAGGAAGCGGAAAGCCTGACGATCGCTCTCGGCCAGAGCAGACCAGTAAGCTCGCGCTTCTTCCAGCAGGCTGAACGTCCCGTTGACATTGGTGCGGATGAAATCGTCGGGACCATGGATGGAGCGGTCGACATGACTTTCGGCGGCGAAATGGACGATGGCGCGAGGGCGCTCCCGCTCCAGCAAAGTGTGCACGAGATCACGATCCACGATGTCACCCTGCTGGAAACGATATCGAGGGTGGCTTTCGACTGATTGCAGGTTGTGGAGATTGCCCGCGTATGTGAGCTTGTCGAGGTTCAGAACGCGGGAGGATTCCTCGGCGATCCACTGCAAGACGAAATTCGAGCCAATGAAGCCGGCGCCGCCGGTGACGAGAATCAGATCTTCCATGCCGGAGAGCCGCCCCGAAGCCAGCGGCAGCATGCACCGATTCTAATCAAAGCCGGGGACAAAGTCGTGCCCAGCATCGGCAAGGGAAACATGCCGGCAGCCTATGCCACGGCGGAGCCTGCAACCACGGGGTAATTCCGATCCAGAACTTTGTAGTAGGCCTTTTCGATGGAACGGGCGACATCAGGCCAAAGGTATTGCTCCTGGATCTGTTGTTCGCCCTTAGCAGCCATTTGACGGCGAAGCGCAGGATTGCGGATCAGAAGGTCCAGCAGGCGGGTGAGATCCGACTGATCCCCATGCTTAAACGTGAACCCGACACCGGTGACGACCTCCTGGTTTTCGGGGATATCGCTGGTCAGCACGCAGACTCCGGCTGCCATCGCATCGAGCAGGGCCAGCGACAAGCCCTCCAGGTCGGAGGGGAGCACGAACACCGCTGCGTTCGACAACAGTTCATCCAGATCATCTCCCGAGGTCCAGGGCAACAAGCGAATCCGATCCGATTCACGGCGCCGCAGGCTCTCTACGTAGTCGTCGGAGTGGCTGGATCCGCCGGCCAGGACGAGCTTCATCCTGGTCGAAATGTCCTCGAAGGCGTCGATCAGCAGATGGCAGTTCTTCTCGGGCGAAAATCTTCCCAGATAAAGAACGTAGTTGTCCGGGGTCAGTTCCCATTCAGCAAGGCGCTTGGGAGCCCGCTTGGGGCGCAGGCTGGCGCCGTTCGGGATGTAGAGCGTGGAGCGCCCATACCTTCCCCAGTAATAGCGTTGCAGAGTTTGCGAGACCACCATGGTCGCATCGGGAAGGGTCACGGCAGCTGCCTCACCCCAGCGCAGTACTCGCGAAGCAATCCGGCCCCACTTGCGGCGCTGCCAGTCGAGCCCCTGCACAGTGACCACGGTTTTCTTGCCGGCGAGGCGCGGCATAAACGAAAACAGCGCCGGTCCCAGGCAATGGTAGTGGACCACGTCATAGCCGGAGAACATGGCATGAACCGTGCTGAGAAATGTGTGGGCCAGAGTCTCCAGGTGTTTCGACCGGATGGTCGGCAGCCGGCAAACGCGTATTCCCTTGTACTCTGCGATCGGAGGCGTGAAGTAAGTCCGGCAATAGACCGTGACCTCATGTCCCATGCGGGTCAATTCCGCGCCGACCTGTTCATAGTAGGACTCGATCCCACTGTACTTGGACACCAGGCCGCGGCCTCCGATGAACGCCACCCGCAGGCGGCCACGGGACGGCTGCGGAGAAGGCTTGGTCGTTGTCCTTGCCGGAGCGGTCGCCTGCCGATTGCGCGTAGCCAACCGAGAATAGATTTCCAGGAGCGCGTCCAAGTGCCGGTCCGGATCATGCCTGGTGTGCAGCCGGCGTCGGCTCTCTACTCCCATCCGCGCGGTCAGGTTCGCGCGGTTGAAAAGAAACTCGATGGCCTCGGCGAGTTGTTCGAGATCGCCGGCGGGATAGAGAAAGCCGGTGACGCCTTGCTCGACCATCTCCCGCCGCGAACCCAGATCGGAGGCTACTACTGGCCGCCCCCAGGCGTAAGACTCCAGGATTGATTTCCCCAGTGTCTCGTAAGCATGAGATGGAAACACGGAGAAGCAACAGCCGGCGATGAGTTGCTCGAGTTTCGTGCCCTCGACCATGCCGGCAAAAAGAACATTCGCCAGCTTCAAATCGCAGGCCAGCGACTCCAACCGCTCTCGCTCGGGACCCTCTCCCGCAATCACGAGGGGTACATGGGGCAGTCGCGCCATGGCATGCAAAAGCTCGTCCAGGCCTTTCTCGGGGGAAAGCCGCCCGAAGTAGAGGATGTAGCCTTTCTCGGGGACGAGACGTTCCTCCGGGGGCAGAGTCTGAAAATGCGGCAACACTTCAATCTGTTGGGCGGGGAAACCAGCGCTGATCAGCTTGGCGCGAACAAATTCGGTGGGCGCGAGGAACAGATCGACACAACGCTGGTACGTCCGCAACCATTTGTGCAGATACGCTTCCGCAGCGAGAACCATGGCCGCCGAGCGCGGCCCCACGTGACAGTTTTCCGTGACCGCGTGAAAGTAATTGCCCCCGAGGCACAGTTCGCACGTTCGTCCATGCGCCACGAAATTGTAGTTCGGACACAGGACCTTGAAGTCGTTCAAGTGATAGATAACGGGGATGCCCTGTCGCTTCAGTTCCCACAGAATCGAAGGCGACAGGTGATGATAGATTCCGCGAACGTGGGCCAGATCCGGCGCGTAGTCGCCGAGGCAGGCACGCATGCGGCGCCGGGCGGAGGGCGAATAGAGCGCGTGTGCCGCCATCCGAGCCTTCTTCAGAAGACCGGCGTGTGGATCCTTGAAATCGAGATACGGAATCAGGTAGCTCCGGCCGGCGAACGACGAGGTGCGTCCGTGGTCCATGCTGAACAGGGCAGTGTCGTGGCCGCGCTCGTCCATGCGGCGTATCAATTCGAAGAGATAGGCTTCGGTGCCGCTAAACAGGTAGTTGTACTTGTTGCAGTAAAGAACTCGCATATTGAGACTCCGGTTGGGCGATACGAGTCAGGAACTGGTCCGCAAACTGGCGGAGATTCCGCTGTCGGTCATAATTGACGGCAATACTCTCCGCGGCCGCGCGCTCCACCGCGCCCAACGAAGCTTTGTGATCGAGAATCCAGCGCACGGTACTGACGAAATCCGTGAGGGAGCCCGACTTGTACAGGAAGCCCGTGCGCCTATGTTCGACCAACTCGGGAATTCCGGTGATGGCGGGGGCTATCACTAACCTTTCGTGCGCCATCGCCTCCATCAAGACAACGGGTAGCCCTTCGCTCAGGCTGGTGAGCGCGATCAGGTCCGCATACTGGTAATAGCCCGAGAGGTCAGTCCGATCCACATGACCAAGAAGCAGAACCTGATCCCGGAGCCGCAGTTCATCGATCAGGAGTTCCAAGGCGGGTCGTTCTGGTCCCTCGCCGACGATCCAGCAGAGAAAATCCAGGCCGTAATCGCGCAGAGCCGCACAGGCCTGGATGAGAAACGCGTAGTTCTTTACGGCGTGGAGGCGTCCCACTGAAAGAAGACAGAACCGGCGCGGCTCGGGTTTGGTCATGGGTGCATTCGCGCACGGGACGCGATCGACCCCAAGGCGCTGGACAATAACCTTCGAGGCCGGAGTCGAAGGAAAGCTCTTGAGGATATGCCTACGGTTGAAGTCGGAAACCGTAATGCAGAACCGGCACTCGCGCAGTTTGGCAGCGAGCAGGTCCGCGCGCACCAGCAGATCGGAGCCGTGCAGCGTGAAACTGAAGCCGATTCCCAGTAGACGCGCGGCGACTACGGCCATCCAGGAAGCGAAATAGCCGTGATGAGCGTGGATGTGCTGCACAGCGAGAGGAGCCAACTCTTCCGCCATAGCGGCACCCATGAGGGTATGGCCGAGAGACCGGACGCGCCGGCCAGGAGAGGCCGGGAGTTCTCGCAGCACCGGCTTCAGCAAGAGTGAGTAGGCCTGGGGCTGAGCGCCCAGTCGTCGGACCGCCCGCACCAGTTGGGTGTCGGAGAGCGGGTGGAAAAAGCGGGTCTCGTTCCAAAACTCACGCTCTCTTTCTCCCAGTTCGCCCGACCGTACTCGTTTGCCGCTACAGCAAATCACGCGCACGCCCCGCTTGCGCAGTTCGCTGACTTCGTCCATCACGTAAGACTCGATGGACGACGGGAACTGATTGGCAATGTAGGCGACGGTGGTCACGAAGGGGCCTCCTCTGACGAGCACAGCATGCCTGCAACCGTGAACATCAGCCCGGTCACGAACTGGTAGGCCATGTCCACGAAGAGGGCATTGAACAGATAGACGCAAAGCAAGATGGGCCAAGCTTTCCGCAATGCGAAGATGGGCGGACTCTCATCGGCGCCTGTGCCCGTTCGCCCGAGGCGGAAGAGGTTGAAGAACAGAATTCCGTACAACGCCAGACCGGGAATGCCGAACTCAATCAGCAATGACAGATAGGTGTTGTGCACGTAGAAGCTGCGCAGATGGTAGCCCTGCATCCGGCGGGCAAGTTCCGAGTACATCCCGCCAGCAGTCCATCCGGTGAGTGGACGTTCCTGGAACATCCCCCAGGCCGCGTCGTACACAGCCATGCGCGCTTCCACGGGACCGCGCTCCGCGGTGCGGTCGCGAAGAGCATTCGTCAGCGAGCTGTTGCCAAGGCCAACGGTCAGGCTGACCAACAGACCAGCAATGGCGAGTCCCAGGCAGGCATGGCGGAGACGCCGCTCACCGACGCGAAATCCCAGGGCGACGGTCGAAACCGCGAACGAGATCCATACCGCGCGGGTCATGGTCGCAAGCACAGCCAGGGGTAGCACCAGCCAGAGCAGCAGCACGACCCTCCGGTGTTTTTGCGCAAGAGCGATGGCGAGAATCCCCAGGATGTTCAG
>WNFB01002353.1_pt1 | contig 16454 bp, 14 predicted proteins | sample 5400501 | NCBI WGS metagenome assembly WNFB01 (sample SAMN13153341, study PRJNA577476) | soil metagenome | isolation source: 200 cm saprolite under Douglas fir tree site 2 hole 1 | place: USA:California | collected 2015-04-18
TGTTCTTCGTGGTGAGCCGGGGCCTGCCCGCCCTGCGCCCGGCCTTCTTCACCCAGATGCCGAAGCCGGTGGGAGAGCCCGGGGGGGGGATGGCCAACGCGATGGTGGGCACGCTCATCCTCATCGGCCTCGCCACCGCCGTCGCGGTGCCGGTGGGCGTCGTCAGCGGCGTCTTCCTCTCCGAGTACAAGCGCAGCCGCCTCGGATCGGCCGTGCGCTTCGCGGCCGACGTCCTCAACGGCGTCCCCTCCATCGTGATCGGGGTTTTCGCCTACGCCGTGGCCGTGCGGCCGTTCCGGCGCTTCTCGGCGCTCGCGGGCGGGCTGGCGCTGGGGGTGATGATGCTGCCGCTCATCGTGCGCACCACCGAGGAGCTGCTGCGGCTGGTCCCGGAGTCCTTCAAGGAAGGGGCGCTCGCCCTCGGCGCCACGCGCTCCCGAGCGGTGTGGACGGTGATCCTGCCCGCGGCGTTGCCCGGCATCGTCACCGGGATCCTGGTCGCCCTGGCCCGGGTGGCGGGGGAGACGGCGCCGCTGCTGTTCACCTCCCTCAATAACGCGTACTTCTCCACGCACCTCGGCCAGCCCATCGCCTCCGTGACCGTGCAGGTCTACACCTACGCGAACTCGCCCTACGAGGACTGGCACCGCCAGGCCTGGGCGGGCGCGACGATGCTCATCGCTGCCGTCCTGTTCTTCTCGCTCCTGGCCCGCTTCATGACGAGACGCCTGGAGCGCATGCATCGAGGCGCCGCATGAGCCGTGACGTGGAGACGCCGCCCGAGCCCGGCATCCGGATCCGTACGGAGGTGCGCGCGCCGGAGGCGCCGGCCGCGGCGGCCGGCACCGCCATCAAGCTGGAGAACGTGAACTTCAGCTACGGCCAGAACCACGTGCTGCACGATGTTTCCATGGACGTTGACGAGAAGCGGGTGACGGCCTACATCGGGCCGTCCGGGTGCGGGAAGTCCACGCTGCTGCGCTGCCTCAACCGCATGAACGACCTCATCGAGACCGCCCGCCTCACCGGCGGCGTGCGGGTGAAGGGCCAGGACATCTACGCCCCCGGCACCGACGTCATCGCCGTCCGGCGGCGGATCGGGATGGTCTTCCAGAAGTCCAACCCCTTCCCGAAGTCGATCTTCGACAACGTGGTCTACGGGCTCCGCATCAGCGGCGTCCGCGACCGCCCGACGCTGGAGGCGGCCGCCGAGAAGAGCCTCAGCCTCGCCGCGCTGTGGGACGAGGTGAAGGACCGGCTGCAACAGAGCGCGCTCTCGCTGTCGGGCGGCCAGCAGCAGCGGCTCTGCATCGCCCGCGCCATCGCGGTCGAGCCGGAGATCCTCCTCATGGACGAGCCCTGCTCGGCCCTCGACCCCATCGCCACCCTGAAGATCGAGGAGCTGATCTACTCGCTGAAGGAGCGATACACGATCGTGATCGTCACCCACAACCTGCAGCAGGCGGCGCGCGTCTCGGACAAGACCGCCTTCTTCTGGCTGGGGCGGCTGGTCGAGTACGGCCCGACCGCCGACCTCTTCACCAACCCGAAGGAGAAGCTGACGGAGGACTACATCACGGGCCGCTTCGGATAAAGAGGATCACGATGGAGGAACGTCGAGCGAGCGACCAGCGCCGCCATTTCGAGCGGCATCATTTCGAGGAGGAGATGCAGGCGCTCAAGAACCGCCTGCTGAACATGGGCGCCCTGGTCGAGGAGCGCGTCCACGACGCCACCCACGCCCTCATCGACCGCCGCCTGGATACGGCGGAGCGCATCATCGCCTCGGACCAGGACGTCAACGACCTGCAGATCGAGATCGACGACCGGTGCCTGCGCCTGCTCGCACTCCAGCAGCCGATGGCCTCCGACCTCCGGCTGATCACCGCGGCCATGAAGATCAACGCCGACCTGGAGCGGATCGGCGACCAGGCCGTGAACATCGCCGAGCAGGTGGTGCGCATCCTGGCCCACCCGCCGCTCAAGCCCATCATCGACCTCCCGCGCATGGCCGAGATCTCCGAGCGGATGACCCGCGAGAGCCTCGACGCCTTCGTCCGCAAGGACGCGAAGCTGGCCCGCAGCATCCTCGCCCGCGACGACGAGGTCGACCAGCTCAAGGACCAGGTGTTCCGCGTGCTGCTCACCTACATGATGGCCGACCCCGGCACCATCGAGCGGGCCCTCGGCCTCATCCTCATCAGCCGGCACCTGGAGCGCATCGCCGACCATGCCACCAACATCGCGGAGGACGTGATCTTCGTGGTCGAGGCCAAGGACGTCCGGCATCACCACGAGGAGAGGCCGGGCTCATGAAGGCGGGAGGCACCGGCCGGGCCGCCGCTCCGCCGCCGCCCGCGGACGCTCGCCGCCGCGTCCTGCTGATCGAGGACGACCGCGACATCGCGGAGGCCATCGCGTACCAGCTCGACAAGGCGGGGCTGCAGGTCCGGCGGGCCTTCACCGGGGAAGAGGGCCTGGAGGCCTCCCGCCGGGGTGTGGACCTCGTGCTCCTGGACCTCAACCTGCCGAGCATGGACGGGCTCGAGGTCTGCCGGATGATCCGCCGGCAGGCCGCCACCGCCCACGTTCCCATCATCATCGTCTCCGCGCGCGGAGACGAGGTGGACCGGGTGCTGGGCCTGGAGATGGGCGCCGACGACTACATGGTCAAGCCGTTCAGCCTCAAGGAGCTGGCCGCCCGGTGCCGGGCCGCCCTGCGCCGGGCGGAGTCGGCGTCGGGTCCCTCCGCCGCGTACGTGGACGACAACTTCGAGGTGGAGTTCGACGCCTATCTCGTGCGTTATCGCGGGCAGGAGGTGCGCCTCACGCCCAAGGAGTTCGAGCTGTTCCGCTACATGGTCGAGCGCCCGGGGCGCGTCGTCACCCGCGAGCGCCTGCTCGAGCACGTCTGGGGATACGACACCGACATCGAGACGCGGAGCATCGACGCGCACATCCGGCGGCTGCGGATGAAGCTGGGTCCCGCCCGCGACCACGTCGAGACGATCGTGGGCCTGGGCTACCGCTTCGTGCCCAGCCCTCACCCGCCTTCGTCCTGAACGCCGTTCACCCCGCCCGGCCCCCGCGTCCCGGCGGCACCGTCACCGTGAAGCGCGTGCCGCGGCCCGGCTGGCTTTCCACGCTCACCGTCGCGCCCATGCCTTCGGCCAGGTGCTTGACGATCGAGAGCCCGAGGCCCGTGCCCCCCAGCTCGCGGCTGCGGGCCTTGTCGACGCGGTAGAAGCGCTCGAAGATCCGGGGGAGGTGCTCGGGCGGGATGCCGGGCCCGTCGTCGTTGACGACCAGCTCCGCGCCGCCCTCGGCCGCGGGCCCGGTCGTGATGTCGATCCGGCCGCCGGCCGGCGTGTACTTCACCGCGTTCTCCACGAGGTTCTCCAGGATCTGCCGCAGGCGGTCGGCGTCGCTCACCACCGTCGGCGCGCCGCGGTCCGTGCGTTGGAGGGCGATCCGCTTCCGCTCGGCCGCACCGGCGAGGGAGGCCGCCACGTCTTCGGCCACCTCGGCGGGGGCGACCGGCTCCCAGGTCGGGGCGCGCTCCCCCGATTCCAGGCGCGACAGCTCGAGCAGGTCGGAGACGAGCCCCGCCATGCGGTCGGCGTGCAGGCGGATCTTCTCCAGGAACCGGCGGCCGGTCGCCGGCTCCTCCATCGCTCCGTCTTCCAGAGCCTCCACGAAGCCGCGGATGGAGGTGAGCGGCGTGCGCAGCTCGTGCGAGGCGTTGGCCACGAAGTCGCGCCGCACGCGCTCCACCCGATGGCGCTCGGTCACGTCGTGGAAGGTGAGCACGGCGCCCGGCGGCTGGCCTTCGGGGCCGGGGAACGGCACCCCGATGACCGCGTAGGTGCGGCCCCCGCGGAGCATCTCGACCTCGTCCACGCGGCGGGCGCCCGCGCGAAGCACCTCTTCGATCAGCTCGCCCACCTCGCGCTGCCGCACCACCTCGAGGTAGTGCCGCCCCACGGGCTCGTGCAGCCCGAGGCTGCCGCGCAGCGCCTGGTTGGCGAGGAGCACGACGCCGCGGTGGTCCACCGCCATGACGCCGTCCTCCATCGCCGAGAGCATCGCGTCGATGCGCGCGCGGTCGTGCGCGATCTCCGTGATCCGCGCCTGGAGCTGGTCGGCGGAGCGGTTGAGGATCCGGGCCAGCTCGCCGATCTCGTCGGAGCGGCGCACCGGGCTGCGGGCCGCGAGGTCGCCGGTGGCGAAGCGTCGCGCGGCGTCCATCACCTCGCCCAGGGGGCCCGCGAGCGACGACGAGAAGGTCGCCGACAGGAGGGCGATGAGCACGAAGGCCACGGCGAGGGCGACGGTGACCGCGCGCTGCAGGTCGTCGATCTGCACCTCCACGCCGCTCAGCGACAGCGCCACGCGGGAGACGCCGACGAGCCGTTCCCGGGAGCGGATGGCCACCGCGGCGTAGAGCAGGTCGTCGCCCACGGTCGTGCTGTGTCGGATGGAGCTGCCTTCGCCGGAGGCGAGGGCGGCGTGCACCTCCGGCCGGTTGCGGTGGTTCTCCACGGCGCGCAGCGCCTCGCCGGAGAGCGCGGAGTCCGCGATCACCGTCCCATCGGGGGCGATGATGGTCACGCGGGCCCGGACGTCCCGGGCCGCCTCGTCGACGAGCGCGTCGATCTCGTCGGACGGGCGGCCCTCGGCGAGCGGCTGCGCCACGACCCGCGCCATCAGGCGCGCTTCCGCGAACAGCGTCGCGCGCACCTGCTCGACCGCCCGCCGGTGCAGGCCCGGCCCTTCGAGCGCCAGCACGACCACGAGCGCCGTCGCCGTCGCCGCGACCGCGGTCACCGCCATGCGGCCCCTGAGCCCGAGGGTCATTGCGGCTCGTCGCTCAGCCGGTATCCCAGCGTCTTCACGGTGAGGATCGACGGCGCGAGCTCCGGGATCTTCTCCCGCAGCCGGCGCACGTGCACGTCCACGGTGCGCGTGCCTTCGGCGTAGGAGTAGCCCCACACTTCCTCGAGGAGGGCCTGCCGCGACCGCACGCGCCCGCGCGCCTCGACGAGCGCCACCAGCAGCGCGAACTCCTTGGCGGTGAGACGCACGGGACGGTCGGCCCACCTCACCGTGTGGCGGGCGTGATCGACGTGAAGCGGGCCGAAGGTGAGCGGCTCGTCGGAAGAGGGCTTGCGGTCGATCCGGCGGAACAGCGCGCGCACGCGCGCCACCAGCTCCTTGGGGCTAAAGGGCTTCACCACGTAGTCGTCCGCGCCCATCTCGAGCCCCACGATGCGGTCCGCCTCGTCCCCGCGGGCGGTGAGCATCACCACCGGCAGGTCGCGGGTGGCCGCCTCCCGCCGCAGCTCGGCGCACAGGGTCAGCCCGTCGATCCCCGGCAGCTGCAGGTCGAGGATCACGAGCTGATAGCCGCCGGAACGGGCGCGGTCGAGCGCGGGGCGGCCGTCGGCCAGGGCCTCCACCGCCCAGCCGTCCGCGGACAGATAGTGCACGAGCAGCTCGACGATGTCGGGGTCGTCCTCGACGACGAGAGCGCGGCGGGCCATGCCGCATCATTCTACGCGTGGGGGTGGACGCCCCTCGGGCCGCCGACGTATAAAGTGGGCGCATGCGCATCGTGGTGACGGGGGGCACCGGCTTCATCGGCCGGGAGGTCGTGGAGCGCCTGCGGGAGACCGGCGAGGACGAGGTCGTCGTGACCACCCGCCATCCCGACCGCGACCCCTGGGGCGGCCGGGTCCGGCTGGTCCAGGCCTACGCCGGCGATCACGTCAGCCTGGGCAAGGCGTTCATGGGTGCCGACGTCGTCGTGCACGCGATCCAGTTCCCGAACCATCCCGTCGAGGATCCTTCGAAGGGGCGCACGTACCTCGAAGTCGACGGGCGCGGCACGACGCTGGCCGCGCAGACGGCGAAGAAGCTGGGCGTGCGGCGCTTCGTGTACGTTTCCGGCGCCGGCGCGGGCCAGGGGCGGCTGCAGCCGTGGTTCCAGGCCAAGGACATGGCGGAGGCAGCCGTCGTCGGCACCGGCATGGAGCACGTCTTCCTGCGCCCGTCCTGGATCTACGGAGCGCGGGACCGGAGCATGAACCGCTTCGTGTTCTTCTGCCGGCACCTGCCGGTGGTGCCCGTCATCGGCAACGGGAAGACGCCGGTCTTCCCGATCTACGTGAAGGACGTGGCGCGCTGCGTCGTCGAATCCGTTCGCCGTGAGGACGCCACGGCGCGGAAGCTCGACCTGGGTGGGCAGCGGATGACGATGGACGAGGTCATCCGCGCCATCCAGAACGTGCTGGGGCGCCGCCGGCCGCTGTTGCATCATCCGGTCGGACTGATGAAGCTGCTCGTGCTTCCGATGAAGGTCATGCCGGAGCCGATGCTGTCGCCCTCCGCCATCGACTTCATCACCCAGGAGGTCGAGATCGACCCCCGGCCCGCGATGGACTACTTCGGGTTTCCCTTCCGGCCGCTCGCCGAAGGCCTGCGGGAATACCTGCCGTAACCCGCAATTGCCATTCAACGCGGAGGACGCGGAGGAGAACGGAGAGGTCGCGGAGCAAGATACGAACACACTGGCCTTTTCATGATGTCTCCGCGTCCTCAGGCCCGGTTCGCCATTCTCCGCGCTCTCCGCGTTGAAAGGCGCTGCCGCCTCGATTGCTGATTGCTGAGCGCTGCCGTATTCTCTCTACGTGAGCCAGACGTACTTCCAGAAGGGTTTCGGGCTCCGCGCCGCGGTGGGTCCCGTGCTGTCCGAAAGCTACGACAGCCGCATCGTGGACCGGCTGCGCGAGCTGGGGCACTCGGCCCGGGCCGGGGACCTCGTGCTCAAGCTCGCCCGCGAGTTCGGCTTCTGCTACGGTGTCGACCGGGCCGTCGAGTACGCCTACGAGACGCGGCAGCAGTTTCCCGAGCGCCGGATCTTCCTCTCCGGCGAGATCATCCACAACCCGGAGGTGAACGGGCGGCTGGAGGCCATGGGCGTCCGCATCCTGCCTCCCGCCGATGATCCGCGCGCGCGCTACCGGGAGGTGGATCCGGGCGACGTCGTCCTGCTGCCCGCCTTCGGAGTGCCGGTGGCCGAGATGGCGCACCTGCGCAGCAAGGGCTGCGTGCTCGTGGACACGACCTGCGGCAGCGTCCTCAACGTCTGGAAGAACGTCCACAAGTACGCGCGCGACGGGTTCACGGCCGTCATCCACGGCAAGCACCATCACGAGGAGACGAAGGCCACCGCCTCCCAGGCCCTGACCCACGACGGGGGCCACTACCTCTGCGTGAGGGACAAGGCCGAGGCGGCGGAGGTCTGCGAGTTCATTCGGGGCGCGCGGGAAGCGGAGGACCTGCGCCGCCGGTTCGCGCACGCCGCGGACCCCGGCTTCGACCCCGTCCGCGACCTCGCCCGCATCGGCCTCGCGAACCAGACCACGATGCTCATGAGCGAGAGCCTGGAGATCCAGGAGATGCTCCGCTCCGCCATGCGCGGGCGCTACGGCGAGGCGGAGCTGCCCGCCCGCTTCCAGGCGATGGACACCATCTGCTCGGCGACCCAGGACCGGCAGGACGCGGTCCTCAAGATGCTCGCCGAGGGCGGCCTCGACCTGATGGTCGTGATCGGCGGCTACAACAGCAGCAACACCCAGGCGCTGGCCCGCATCTGCACGCAGAGGCTGCCCACGTACCATATCGACGGGGCGCCCTGCATCGAGCCGGAGGGGATCCGCCACCAGCCCGTGGGGAGCCACGCGGAGTCCCGCACCGCGGCGTGGCTGCCCGCGGGGCCGGTGCGCGTCGGTCTGACCGCCGGTGCCTCCACGCCCAACAACGTCGTGGGCGAGGTGGTGTCGCGTCTGCTGGCGCTGCGCGGGCTCAGTCCCCGCGAGTTGGCGGCGGCGGGCTAGACTCCTCGTTCGCCCGCCGCTCTCACGATCGGCTCAATGCTGGTCGTGTCCCTTTGCCTTGCCCTTGCCCTCGCCTTCGTTGTGTCCCTTCCCTTGGCCCTTGTCCTTCTCCTTGGCGACGACGCCTCGCTCGACGCGGCGGTGTCCGGGGGGCACACCGTTCTTGACCTGGCCGGGGGGCACGCCGCCGTGTCCGGGAGGAATCCCGCCGTGGCCGGGCGGCACTCCTGCCACCGCCGCGCGATACGGCCGTCCGTGCTTGTCGGCGACCGCGACCACGACCGGACGGCCGCGTGCCCGGGCCCGAGCCAGGTCGTAGGCGCTCATGCCTGCCCACTTCCGGCCGAGCTGGAGGTCGACGAGGTCGCGGATCTGCGCATCGGTCAGGCGCAGTCGAGTGGGCTCGCGCCGATAGCTGGTCCAGACTGTGTGGTACGGGCCGCCCGGATCGCGGTCGAGGTCGACGAAGAGCGGTTGATAGCCCAGACCCAGGTCGCGAAAAACCTGGGCCCAGCTCAGGCCGCGGGTGCGGAGGGTCAGGATGGTGTCCACTGGCTTGGCCGAGGCCCGGGTCAGGAACAGCACGACCGGCAGGTCGATCGTCACATAACGCATCCGGGGCAACAGCGGCTCCAGCGTCGCCCGAGGGACGCCGGAGTCCTGGACGGCGAGGTTCAGATAGAGCTGGCGGTCGGTCCGTACTCGCTCCGGCATGAAGAGATATTCGTACGTCAGCGCCTGCGCCGCCGTCGGGGCGGCGAGGAGCGCCAGGGCGAGGAGCGTCTTTGCTCCCGGCGAGAAGGGACTTTGCATGATGCCTCCTTCGTTTCAGCGTCGTTTGATGCACGGGGCGTGCCAGCAGCGATGGTATAGTCGCCCCTTTGGAGGCCGATCCATGCTGCTCGAGGGCAAGGTCGGACTGGTGCTCGGCATCGCCAACAAGCGCTCTCTCGCCTGGGGCATCGCCCAGGCGGTCTCGCGGGAAGGCGCGCGGCTGGCGGTTACGTACCAGGGCGAGCGGCTCGAGGAGAACGTCCGGGAGCTGGCGGCGGGCCTGCGCGACCCCGTGATCCTGCCCTGCGACGTGAGCCGGGACGAGGACATCGACGTCCTGATGCAAGGCGTACAGAAGGAGCTCGGGGGCCTCGACTTCGTGGTCCACGCCGTGGCCTACGCGCTGCGGGAGGAGCTCGACGGTGAGTTCCTCAACACGTCGCGCGAGGGCTACCGCGTGGCGCAGGACATCTCTTCCTACTCGCTCACCGCCCTGTCGCGCCGCGCCGCGCCGCTCATGGAAGGGAGGGCCGGGAGCATCGTCACCCTCACCTACCTCGGCGGCGAGCGCGTGGTGCCGCACTACAACGTCATGGGCGTGGCCAAGGCCGCGCTCGACATGTCGGTCCGCTACCTCGCCGCCGACCTCGGCCCCCGGGGCATCCGTGTGAACGCCATCTCTGCCGGACCCATCAAGACGCTCGCCTCTTCCGGCGTGCACGGCCTCTCGAAGATGCTCGAGTACCACCGCACGCACGCCCCCTTGCGCAAGAACACGGAGCAGGAGGAGGTGGGCGACGCCGCGCTCTTCCTGGTCTCGCCGCTCTCCCGCGGGGTCACGGGCGAGGTCATCCACGTGGACGGTGGGTTCCACGTGATGGGCATGTCCAGCATCTGACCGCGCGGCTTGGCTCACGGCCGGCCGAGGCCGCGTGGTAACCTCAACCTTCGATCGAGAGACCGTTTGCGACTCCCCTGGCCCGCCCTCGCCCTCTTCTGCAGCTTGATGCCCGGCCTCGCGGCCGCTCAGGCGCCCGTCTCGCCGAGCCCGTCACCCAGCCCGTCCCCGAGCCCGTCCCCGACTCCGCCGCCCAGCCCGTCTCCGACCCCGCCGCCCGCCGCGCCGGCCGTACCCCCCGCCGAGGCTCCGTGTGACCCGGCGAAGTCCCCGGACTGCACGACCATCACCGCGAACAAGCAGGAGAAGATCGACGCATCGCATTACCGCGCCACCGGCTTCGTGGACCTGCAGTTCGGTGACATCCGGATCCAGACCGACCAGATCGACGTGTACACGACGGTTCACGAGGACGGGACGGAGTCCAAGCGGATCGAGGCCTCGGGCAACGTCGTCTTCCTGCGCGGCGAAGAGCGCCTGGCCGGGGAAAAGCTGGCCATGGACCTCGAGACCGGCCACGGCACCTTCGAGAACGCGATCGGGTACATGCAGCCGGGCGTCTTCGTGGAGGCTCGACGCATCGAGCGCATGTCGGCCGACACCTACAAGATCGAGGGCGGGCACTTCACGTCGTGCTCGCAGCCGACGCCGCGCTGGAGCTTCAGCGCCAGCTCGGCCACGCTGCAGGTGGACGACCACATCTCGGCCGCGAACGTCGTCTTCCGCGTGAAGGACGTCCCCGCCTTCTACATCCCCTACTTCATGTACCCGATCTCGCGCGACCAGCGCTCGACGGGGTTTCTCATGCCCCACATCGGATACTCGTCGACGCGCGGGTTCAACACGGGCGGCGGCTTCTTCTGGGCCATGAGCCGCAGCTTCGACCAGACCTTCTACGCCGACTCCTACTCGCTCTACGGGCGCGGGTTCGGCCACGAGTTCCGTTACATGCTCAAGTCCCCCTCGCGCGGCACCTTCCGGAGCTACTTCATCCGCCGCCTCGGGGGAGGCTGGGAGCACGACCTCAACTGGAACGCCGTGCAGATGCTGCCCGGCCAGGCCCGGGCCACGGTCTACGTCCAGGAGTCGAGCACCTTCAACTTCAACCAGCAGTTCCAGGACAACCTGGACCGCGCCCTCACCCGCAATCGGCGCTCGTCGATCAGCCTCCAGAAGACGTTCTTCGGCCTGACCGCGCAGGCGGTGGCCGACTCCACCGACACGTTCTTCGACTCCACGGAGAACTTCGACCGCCGGCGCCACCTGCCCTCCCTGACGCTGACCGAGTCGCCGCGCAAGCTCGGCCGGAAGGCGGGGATCGTGTTCGCCTTCGATGCCGCCGCGGAGCGGCTCCAGCAGGGAAACCAGGACCGGATCGACGACTACAAGCGCTTCGACGTCCATCCGCGGCTCTCCCGGCCCTTCTCGCTCAGCTTCCTGCAGGTCAACCCCGAGGTGCAGTACCGCTACACGCACTACGACGCCAGCCTGGGGGGGAGGAGCAACAACAAGCTCGTCGGACCGCCGCTCGATCGCAAATACTTCGAGGGTAGCCTCGACCTGCGCGGCCCCACGTTCTCGCGCGTCTTCAACACGCCCGACAACTTCTATTCCGAGCGCTACAAGCACGTGATCGGCCCCGAGGTGAGCTGGACCTACCGCTCGAAGGTGGAGGACTTCGCCGCCATCCCGCGCTTCGACTATTACGACGTGATCCTCGGCACCAACCAGGTGAGCTATGCCCTCGTCCAGCGCTTCTACGCGAAGCGCCCCGGCCGCTCGGGCAAGCCCGAGACGTACGAGTTCTTCAACTGGCGCGTCGGCCAGACCTACTACGTCAACATCGCCGACGGCCAGAACCAGTTCGACCCGAACTACTCGTCGGCCGCCTTCGATGCGAGCGGCAAGCCGAGCCACATCTCCCCGATCCAGTCCCGGATGCGCCTCCGGCCCACGACCAGCTTCACCACGAACTTCGACATCGAATACGACGTGAACTTCCGTTCGGTGAAGAGCCTCGGCCTGTCGACGAACTACAACGGGAGCCGCTTCGTGACCCAGGCCGCCTGGTCCCGCGGGAACCGCCTGGGCCCTTCCCAACGGCTGGTGAACCGCAACACGGTCCGCGGCTCGGCCGCGTTCTTCGTGCTGCCGCGCCGGCTGACGCTGCAGGGCTCGGCCGCCTACGATCTCCTGAACAAGCAGATGGTCCAGTCGACCGCCCGCCTGCGCTACGACGTCCAGTGCTGCGGCTTCATCATCGAGACGCTGCAGAGCCAGTTCCGCAAGGACCGCCAATACCGGTTCTCGATCGAGCTAGCCAACATCGGGTCCATCGGGAGCTTCATGGGCGACCAGACGACCGGCCTCGGCGGAGGCTTCCGGTGAGGATCCTCGTCACCGGGGGGGCCGGCTTCATCGGCTCGAACTTCGTGCGCCACGTGGCCCGGGTGCATCCGGCCTGGGAGATCGTGGTCCTCGACAAGCTGACCTACGCCGGCCGGCGAGAGAACCTGGCCGGCCTCGAGGAGCGGCCGGGCTTCCGCTTCGTCCAGGGCGACATCGCCGACCCGCAAGCGGTGGCGGACGTGCTCCCGGGCTGCGACTACGTGGTGAACTTCGCCGCGGAGACGCACGTCGACCGGTCGCTCTACGACGCGGGCAGCTTCATCATGACGGACGTGTACGGCACGTTCGTGCTCCTCGAGGCCGCCCGCCGCGCGCCGGGCCTGAAGCTGTTCGTGCAGATCTCGACCGACGAGGTCTACGGCAGCGTCGAGTCGGGGTCCTCGTCGGAGGCCGATCCGCTGATGCCCCGCAACCCGTACTCCGCCAGCAAGGCGGGCGCAGACCGGCTCGCCTACTCGTACTGGGCCACCTACGACGTGCCGGTGATCGTGACCCGGGCGTCCAACAACTACGGCCCCTACCAGTTCCCGGAGAAGATCATCCCTCTCTTCGTGACCCACGCCCTCGACGGCATCCCTCTGCCCCTGTATGGCGACGGCCTGAACGTGCGCGACTGGCTGCACGTCGACGACCACTGCCGGGCCGTCGATCTGCTCATCGAGAAGGGCGCGCCCGGCGAGACCTACAACGTCGGCGGGGGCAACGAGGTGCCGAACATCGAGCTGACCCGCCGCATCCTCGCACTGCTCGGGAAGCCGGAGACGCTGATCCGGCGCGTCGCGGACCGCCCCGGCCACGACCGCCGCTACAGCCTCGGCTGCGAGCGGCTGCGCGGCCTCGGCTGGTCGCCCCGAGTGCCTTTCGACGAGGGGCTGCGGGCGACGGTGGAATGGTACCGCGCGAATGAAGCGTGGTGGCGCCCGCTCAAGGAGGCCAACCCCGCCTTCCGCGAGCACTACCGGCGTCACTACGAAGGCTGAGCGATGCAGGTGCTGATCACCGGCGTGGCGGGCTTCGTGGGCGGCCACATGGTGGACTTCCTCCGCCACCAGCACCCGGAGGCCGCCATCGTCGGCCTCGACAACCATCCGGGCGCCCGCGCCCGCGCCCTGGGCATCGAGATCGTCCAGGCCGACCTCGAGGACGCGGCGTCGGTCCGCGCGGCGCTCGCCCGGCTGCGCCCGGACCGGGTGATCCACCTGGCGGCGCAGTCCAGCCCGCAGCGCTCATGGGCCGACCCGGCGGGCACGCTGCGGACGAACGTGCTGGGGATGCTGCATCTGCTGGAGGCGGTCCGGGCGGGAGCGGCGGCGCCCCGGATCCTCGCGGTCGGCAGCACGGACGAGTACGGCCTCGCGCGGCCGGACGAGGTGCCGCTGCGCGAGGATGCTCCCCTCCGCCCCGCGTCGCCCTACGCGGTGAGCAAGGTGGCCCAGGGTTACCTCGCCCTGCAGTACGCGCTCTCCCCGGGCCTGCACGTCGTGCGCACGAGGACCTTCCACCACACCGGCCCCCGCCGGGGAGAGCAGTTCGCCGAGAGCTCGTTCGCCCGGCAACTGGCCGAGATCGAGGCCGGCCAGCGCCCCCCGCGGCTGGAGGTGGGGAATCTGGACGCCGTGCGCGACTTCACGGACGTGCGCGACGTCGTGCGGGCCTACTGGATGCTGCTGGACCGGGGCGTGCCCGGCGAGGTCTACAACGTCTGCTCGGGGCGGGGGGTGCGCCTGGGCGAGTTGCTCGAGCGGCTCATCGCGCTCTCGGGGCGGCGGGTCGAGGTGCATGTCGACGCTTCGCGGTTGCGTCCGGGGGACGCCCCCATCCTCGTCGGCGACCCCGGCCGCCTGCGCGCCGCCACCGGGTGGGAGCCCAGCATCCCGCTCGAGCGCACGCTCGGGGACCTCCTCGACTACTGGCGCGAACGCGTCGGAATGAAGGCCACGCCCACCTCCTGACGGGCTCTTCAACGCGGAGAGCGCGGAGAATAGCAAGCAGGGCTCGAGGACGCGGAGAAATGATGAGAACCGGCTCCTCCTGCCCCTCTTCTCCTCCGCGTCATCTCCGTTTCCCTCCGCGTCCTCCGCGTTGAAAAGCAAATGGAACTGACGCCGGCGGAGGCTAAACGCAAGCTGGTGCACATGGGGGTCGGCGGCTTCGCGCTGCTCCTCCGCTTCATGACATGGCGTCAGGCCGCCCTGATGGCCGTGGCCGCCTTCTTCTTCAACTGGCACGCGCTGCCGCGCCTCGGCGGACGCGGGCTGTGGCGGGAGGCCGATCACGGCCGGGGCTACCCGCTGGGCATCCTCCTCTATCCCCTCGCGGTGCTCGCTCTCATCCTCGCCTTCCCCGACGAGCTCTGGAAGGCGGCGGCGGTGTGGGGACTCCTCGCCATCGGCGACGGCATGGCCGCATTCTTCGGCCTCGCCGCCGGCGGGCCACGCCTGCCGTGGAACCGCGCCAAGAGCTGGGCGGGATTTCTCGCCTTCGTCGTGTTCGGCACCATGGCCGCCTCGGTGCTCGCCGCGTGGACGCTGCGCCTGCCTCTGGCCGCGTGGGCCTCGGCGCCCATCCTGGCCCTGATCGTTCCGGTGGCGCTTGTTTCCGCCCTCGTGGAGTCCATGCCCACGACGCTCGACGACAACCTCACGGTGCCCCTCGTGGGGGCGGCGGCCATCGCTCTCTTCTCGCTGGCCGAGCCGGCCCGGCTCCTCGAAGACCCCGAGGTGGGCCCGCGCCTCCTCCTGGGGCTCTTCGTCAACGGCGTGATCGCCGTGGCCGCCCGCGCAACGTCGTCCCTCGACACGGCGGGCGCCGTCTCGGCCGTGATCGTCGGCACCGCGATCACGGCCGGGCTCGGGCTGGCGGGTCTGCTCCTCATGATCGCGTTCTTCGTGCTCGGCAGCGCGGCCACCCGCCTTGGCCATGCCCGCAAGGCCGGGCGCGGGATCGCGCAGGAGAAGGGGGGGGTGCGCGGGTGGCGCAACGCGTGGGCGAACGGCGGCGTGCCGGCGGTCCTCGCGCTGATGGCCGCGATGGCGCCCTCCGAGCTGAGAGCGGTCTGCACGCTGGCCTACGCGGCCGCGGTCGCCACCGCCGCCGCCGACACCTGCTCCTCCGAGGTGGGGAAGGCCTATGGCGACCGGACCATCGTCATCACCACGCTGCGGCCGGTCCCGCCCGGCACGGAAGGGGGGGTGAGCCTCGAGGGGACGCTGGCCGGGGCCGCGGCGGCGGCGCTGGTGGCGGCGATGGGGCCCGTGGGACGGCTCTACGGGTGGCCGCTCGTCCCGCTCGTCGCCGTGGCCGGCGTCCTGGGCAGCCTCGCCGAGAGCGTTCTCGGCGCGGTGGCGGAGCGCCACCGCTGGATGGGCAACGACGTGTTGAATGCCTTGAACACGGCATTCGGCGCCGCGATCGCCGTGCTGCTGCTGCGGGCGCTGTCTTGAGCGCTACTTCTCGTCTTCGTCCAGCAGGCCGTCGAGCAGGGACTCGGCCGACGACGGGGGCGCGGTGGCCGCGTCCTCCGCTTCCGTGCGGGCGATGATGTCCTCCAGGCTCGGCTCGCCCTCGGCCGCCGGCTTCGGCGGCGCTTCGGCCGCGATGCCCGGCCCCGACCGGCCCTCCCCGGCGCCGACGCCGAAGCGGTACTCGCCCAGGACCACCCGCGAGGGCCGCGCGATCCGGTCTTTCAGCCGCCAGCCGCGCTGCAGCTCCTTGACGACCACGTTGTGGTGCTCGGACTCGCTGACCGGCTCGGTGGCGACGGCTTCGCTCACGTGGGGATCGAACGTCAGGCCGAGCACGGGGATGCGCTCCAGGCCCTCTTCCTTGAGCGTCTGCAGGAGCTGCGTGCGGACGAGGATCAGCCCCTCGACCAGCGGCGGGCTGGCGAAGTTCACCTGCGCCGCCTCGAGTGCCCGGTCCAGGTTGTCCATGATGTCGATGAACTTCAGCAGCAGGCGCTCGTGCCGCCCCTCGAACCGGCGCTCGACGTTGCGGGAGGTGCGGTCGCGGAACGTCTCGTTGTCGGTCTTGAGCTGCCGGTAGGCTTCCAGCACCTCGTTCAACCGGTCCTCGGCGAGGCGGGCGCGCTGCGCGGCCGGATCGGGAGGGGGGATGGCGGCCGTTTCGAGCAGCTCGGCGAGCCCTCCCGCGGCCTCCTCGGGAGGAGGCGGGTCCAACGCGCGATCTTTGGCGGGCCGCTTTTCGGCCACCGTCCTCCTGAACGTCGCGACAGGAACCTGGGCTCCGCCGATTATAGCCCGTGGCGCCGCTGCGCGCGCGAGCCCGCGACGAGCGCCATGAGGTCCATGACGTTCGTGCCCGTGGGCCCGGTGATGATCAGGTCGCCCAGGGGGCCGAGAAAGCTCCACGAGTCGTTTTCGCCCAGGAAAGCCGAGGGAGGCGCCAGTCCGAGCTCGCTGGCCCGGGCGAGCGTCCGGTCGTCCGCCACCCCGCCCGCCGCGTCGCTGTTTCCG
>WNFB01002357.1_pt1 | contig 16446 bp, 13 predicted proteins | sample 5400501 | NCBI WGS metagenome assembly WNFB01 (sample SAMN13153341, study PRJNA577476) | soil metagenome | isolation source: 200 cm saprolite under Douglas fir tree site 2 hole 1 | place: USA:California | collected 2015-04-18
GGCAGCAGCGCGTCCTGCTGCGCCTTGTTGAACCGGTGCACCTCGTCGATGAACAGCACGGTCTGCCTGCCGGTGAGGCCGAGCTCGCGCCGGGCGGCGTCGATCGCCGCGCGGACATCCTTGACGCCGGCCGCGACCGCGGACAGCTCGGTAAAGCGCCGCCTGGTGACATTGCTGATAACCTGCGCCAGCGTCGTCTTCCCAGTTCCGGGCGGACCCCAGAGCAGCAGTGACATCGCCGCGTCATGGTCGGCCAGCTTGCGGAAGGGAGTCCCCTCGCCGGTCAGGTGGCGCTGCCCGATCACCTCGTCAAGTGCCCGCGGCCGCATCCGGACGGCAAGCGGCGCCGCAGCGAGTGCTGCTTCTTGCTCGGCCGCGTCGAACAGACTGCCGCCGGCGCCGGCCTCGGCTCTGGCCACAGCTTGACACTATCCGGCCCGCTGCTTTCCCGGTCGCTGCTGCTCACCCTGGAGCCGATCGGCGACGACGACATGCGGGCCGTGATCGAGCGTGCCGTCGCCGACGAGCGCGGCCTTGGCGGTGCCGTCACCCTGGACGATGGGGTCATCGATGTGCTCGTCCGGCTGGCCGGCGGCGATGCCAGGCGCGCGCTGACCTATCTGGAGGCGGCGGCGCTCGGCGTGCCGTCCGGCGGCCGGGTCGATGTCGCCGGAGTCGAGCGGGCCGTGGACCGGGCGGCCGTGCGCTACGACCGCGGCGGCGACCAGCACTACGACGTGATCAGCGCCTTCATCAAGAGCATGCGGGGCAGTGACGCCGACGCCGCGCTGCACTACCTGGCCAGGATGATCGAGGCAGGCGAGGACCCCAGGTTCATCGCCCGCCGGCTGATCGTGCATGCCAGCGAGGACGTCGGGCTGGCGGACCCGTCGGCCCTGCAGGCCGCCGTCGCCGCCGCGCACGCCGTCGAGTTCGTCGGGCTGCCGGAGGCCAGGATCAACCTGGCCCAGGCCGTCATCCACGTGGCGCTGGCCCCGAAATCCAACGCCGTGGTGAAGGCGATCAACTCCGCCGCCCGAGATGTCCGGGCAGGCCTGATCGGCCCCGTTCCCGTCCATCTGCGGGACGCCAGCTACCACGGTGCTGAGCGGCTCGGGCACGGCCGCGGCTACCAGTACCCGCATGACTTCGCCGAGGGAGTCGTCGCTGAGCAGTACGCGCCGGACGTGGTGGCCGGCCGCCGTTACTACGAGCCGTCCCGGCACGGGACCGAGGCGAGGTACGCCGAGCGCGCCGAGCGGCTCCGGGCCATCCTGGACGATGGCGACTCCCGGGCTGGCCCGGCCGTGCCGCCGCCGCACACGCGGTAGGGTCGGGCGGGTAAGCAGGCCGGGCGGCAGGCAGGCCGCAGGCCAGGCGGGCAGGTCCGCCACCAGGAAGCAGGCCGGCCCAGGCAAGCAGGCCGGGCAAAGCTGGCGAAGGAGCAGCCGGACGTGAACACCGGGCAGCTAGCGGAGCTGATCGCAGCGGGATTCTTCGCGGCGGGTGTATGCGCCGCCGTATACGTGCTGATCCGGCTGGCCAGGCTGATTTCCGCGGCCACCACGATGATGTCGGACTACCGCGATCGCGCCGACCTGCTGATCGATCGTGCCCAGGCGGCCGTCGACCGGGCAGGCGAGCAGCTCGCCAGGACCGGCTCCATCACCGCAAGCATGGACGATGTCACCGCCAACATGGCCGAGCTCTCCGGGCACGTCTCGGCCATGGCGGGCCTGGCCCGGGCCATCTCCGGCGGCTTCGGCGCGCCGCTGCTCAGGATTTCCGCGTTCGCCTACGGCCTGCGCCGGGCCACCGGGCTCCGCCTCGGCACCGCGCCAGGCGCCAGGCAGGCTATGACGGCGCCGACGCTCGGGCCGGCCATCGAGCAGCGCGCGCCCTCAGGCGCCCGCCCGCTTGCCGCTGCCCGTCAGCCCCTGAGCTCCCGCAGCGGAGCGCGTCGGTGATCGGCAGGCTGTGCTGGCTGGGGGCCGGCGTTGTGCTCGGCGTGACTGGCTACCGGCGGGCCAGCCGGCTCGTCCGCTCGATCCGCCCCGCCGCAGGCCGGGCGGGGCATTCCTGGCTCGCGATCCGGCCCGGTGCCCCGGCAGCCAGGTTGACCCGGCCTGCCGTGCACCGCAGCGGCACCGGGGAGCGGCGCGGGATCGGGCCGTTCGTGCATGACGTGCGGGATGGCATGGAGCTTTACCTGGATCGCCATTCCGGGCCGCCGGGCCCGCCCGGTACCGACAACGCGAAGGATGGCCGATGATGGAGTCGGCAGAGATTGCCCGCCGTTTCCTCAGCTTTTTCGAGCGGCGCGGGCACACCATCGTGCCCTCGGCCAGCCTGGTAGCCGATGACCCGACGCTGCTTCTTGTCAATGCCGGGATGAATCCGTTCAAGCCCTATTTTCTCGGCCAGCAGGCACCGCCTTTCCCGCGGGCGGCCAGCGCCCAGAAATGCGTGCGCACGCCGGACATCGAGGAGGTGGGCAAGACCACCAGGCACGGGACGTTCTTCCAGATGCTGGGAAACTTCTCGTTCGGCGACTACTTCAAGGACCAGGCCATCCCCTTCGCGTGGGAGCTGCTGACCGGGGCTGAGTCCGACGGCGGGTTCGGCTTCCCCCCCGGCCGGCTGTGGGCCACCGTCTACCACGACGACGACGAGGCAGCGAAGATCTGGCGGGACACCGTGGGCGTGCCGGAGGGGCGCATTCAGCGGCGCGGCATGGCCGACAACTTCTGGTCGATGGGCGTGCCGGGCCCGTGCGGGCCGTGTTCCGAGATCTACTACGACCGGGGGCCCGAGTACGGCCCCGAGGGCGGCCCCGTGGTGGACGAGGATCGCTACCTGGAGGTCTGGAATCTCGTCTTCATGCAGTACGCCCGCGGCGAGGGCCCGGGCAAGGAGGGCTACCCGATCACCGGCGAGCTGCCGTCGAAGAACATCGACACCGGGATGGGCCTGGAGCGGATGGCCGCGCTCCTGCAGGGCGTCGACAACATCTACGAGATCGACACCATGTGGAAGGTGCTCGACCGCGCGGCCGAGCTGACCGAGCAGAAATACGGCCGGGATCACCGGACCGATGTCGCGCTCCGGGTGGTCGCCGACCACGTGCGCACCGCCGTGATGCTCGTCGCCGACGGGGTGCTGCCGTCGAACGAGGCGCGCGGCTACGTGCTGCGCCGGATCCTGCGCCGGAGCATCCGCAACCTCCGGCTGCTGTCCGGCGCGCAGCGCGGCGGGTCTGGCGGCTCGCATGACGCCGACCGGGGCGGCCATGACGAGCGCTACCTGCACGAGCTGGCCGCGGTCGCGATCGATGCGCTCGGCGACCAGTACCCGGAGCTGCACCGCGATGCCCCGAACATCCACACCGTGATCGACGCGGAGGAATCCGTCTTCCTCGGCACACTGCGGACCGGTACCGCGATCTTCGACGCCGCGGTCGAGGAGACCAGGCGCCGGCGTGCCGTGACGATCCGCGGCGACCAGGCGTTCCAGCTGCACGACACCTACGGCTTCCCGATCGACCTGACCCTGGAGATGGCCGCGGAGCAGGGACTGGCCGTCGACGAGCCGGAGTTCCGCAGGCTGATGGCACAGCAGCGGCAGCGGGCCAAGCAGGACGCCGCGGGAAAGAAGACCGGCAATGCCGACATCTCCGTGTTCGCGGCCATCCTGGAGCGGTCCGGCCCGGTCACGTTCACCGGATACGACCAGGTGGCGGGCGAGGCGACGGTCACCGGCCTGCTAGTCGGCGGTGCCGCTGTGCCCGCCGCCGGGGCCGGCACCGAGGTCGACGTGGTGCTCGACCGGACCCCGTTCTACGCCGAGGGCGGTGGCCAGCTGGCCGACGCCGGCCAGCTCACCGTCCAGGCCAGCGGCGGCGGGCCGGATGCCGGCGGCCGGGTCGAGGTTCTCGACGTGCAGTCCCCTGTGTCCGGGCTCATCGTGCACAGGGGGCGGGTGACCAGCGGCGAGATCACCGTCGGCGCGCCCGTCTACACCGAGATCGACACCGGCCGGCGTCGCGCGATCTCCCGCTCGCATACCGCGACCCACCTTGTGCACCGTGCCTTCCGCGGCGCCCTCGGCGAGTCCGCTGCGCAGGCGGGCTCGGAGAACTCCCCTGGCCGGTTCCGGTTCGACTTCACGGCGGCCGGTGCGGTACCGCCGTCGGTCCTGCGCGACGCGGAGGACGAGGTCAATCAGGTCCTGATCACCGACCTGGACGTCCGCGCCTTCCACACGTCCATCGACGAGGCACGGGCGATGGGCGCCCTGGCGCTGTTCGGCGAGAAGTACGGCGAGCGGGTCCGCGTGGTCGAGGTCGGCGACTACTCCCGCGAGCTGTGCGGTGGCACCCACGTCGCGCGATCCGGCCAGCTCGGCCTGGTCAAGATACTCGGCGAGGCGTCGATCGGGTCGGGCGTCCGCCGGGTCGAGGCGCTGGTCGGGATGGACGCATTCCGCTTCCTGGCCCGGGAAAACGTCCTGGTCAGCCAGCTCAGCGAGCAGCTCAAGGCACCCAGGGAAGAGCTGCCGGAGCGCATCGCCGGGCTGGTAGGCCGGCTGCGGGACGCCGAGCGCGAGCTGCAGCGGATGCGGTCCAGCCAGCTGCTCGGCGCCGGTGCCGAGCTGGCCAGCAGCCCCGAGGACGTCAGCGGAGCCGCGTTCATCGGACACCAGGTCCCCGACGGCACTTCCGCCGACGGGATCAGGAAGCTCGCGCTCGACCTCCGCGGGCGGCTGCCAGCGCAGCGCCCGGGAGTGGTGGTGCTCGCGGGCATTCCGGCGGACCGGCCGACCGTGGTAGTGGCCGTCAACGACGCCGCGCGGAAGGCCGGCCTGACGGCGGGCGCGCTCGTGCAGCCCGCTGCCGAGGTACTCGGCGGTCGCGGTGGCGGCAAGGATGACATCGCGCAGGGCGGCGGGGCGCCGCTCGGAGCCGCAGCCCAGGAAGTAGTCGAGAAGGCATTTGACGTGGTTCGCGCTGTTGTTGGGAACACGATGGGGCCAGGTGGCGTAGCGTGAGACCGTGCTGCAGCCACATTGTTGCCGAGGTGATACCGGCGCCTCCGGGAGCGTGCCGTTGAGGCACGGCGTCCGGCTCGCCGTCGACGTCGGGGCCGTGCGGATCGGCGTCGCGCGCAGCGACCCGGACGGGCTGCTGGCCAGCCCGCTGACGACCGTTCCCCGCGGTCGCGGCGATCTTGACCGCCTGGCCGGGCTCGTGATCAGCAGCGATGCGGTTGAGATCATTGTCGGGCTGCCGACTGGCCTGTCCGGGCGGGAAGGCGCGTCGGCCGCCGATGCGCGGACCTTCGCAGCGGCCCTGGCCGGGCGGCTGGCGCCGCGCCAGGTCCGGCTGGTCGATGAGCGCTTCACGACCGTGATCGCGCACGATGCGCTGCGCCGCGGCGGCCGCGGCGGCAGGCAGCGGCGGGCCGTGGTGGACAAGGCGGCGGCGGCGCTCCTGCTGCAGGGGGCACTCGACACAGAGCGCTCGACCGGCCTGCCAGCGGGCGAGCTGGTGGCCGCGGCTGCCGGGGCTGCCCGGTGACCCGCGACGGGCGGTACGGGGAAGGCCTGCGGGATGACACGCACTGGCCGCCCGCCGCGGACGGAACGCTGCCGAATGGCTACGGCCGGCCGTCGAGACATGCCATGCCCCCCGATGACGAGCCTGGCGTGGCGGAACCTTACGACCAGCCGGGCGGCTACGGCGGCGAGCCGGACCGGGCCAGCGGCGCCCGCCACGGCGCAGCAGATCCCTATGGCCCGCAAGATCCCTACGCCGCGCAAGATCCTTACGCCCGGCCGGATCCCTATGCGCCGCCGGCGCCGAGGCGCTCCGGCGATCCGTACGCCGAACCGGATCCGTACGGCCGGCCCGCGCCCTACGCCGGCCACGACGCCTACGCCGACCCCCGTCCCTACCGGACGCCGGAGTCGCCAGGCCGGCCCGCCGCGTACAGTCCGCACGATCCCTACCACGGACAAGATCCTCTCGACCCGTCGGTGCCGTACGTGCCGCTGGACTCCTACGGCGAGTCGCAGGATGGCCAGCCGGGTTCCTACGGCCAGCCCGGTTCCCACGGCGAGCCGGACCCGTACGGCCGGGCGGATCCGCTGGGCGGCAGCGACGCCTACAGCCAGACCGATCCCCGCGGCGGCCAGGATCCGTACCGCCGCGACAGCTCGCCCGGGCACGGGCGTGACCCCTACGGCCCGGGCGATCCCTACCGCCCGGCTGATCCCTACCGCCCGGCTGATCCTTATGGCCCGGCCGGCCAGTACGGCCCGGCCGGCCAGTACGGCTCGCGAGACGGCTACGGCCAGCCGCCGGATTTCGGCTCCTACCCGCCCGGCGGGCCTGGCCAGCCGCACGATTCCCAGCCCCAGTCGGCCGTTCTTCCCGACCATGAGCGACAGTCTTTCCCCGGTCAGGGAACGGGGAGCCCTGGTCAGGGACCGGCAGCAGATCTGGCCGCAGGCTCGGCAAGCGGCCCGTTCCGCTGGCTGCCTCCCGCAGACCTGGCCGGCCCCGGGCAGCCAGCGACCGCTGACCGGGGTGACGACGGGGCTGACTACCTGCGCGGCGGAAGGCGATCCGGCGCCGGGCCGGCGGGTCACGGCGAACCGGCTGGCCTCGGCGACCTGCGTGGCAGCAGTCCTGACGGGTTCGGTCCTGCCGGGTACGGCCCGGCTGACTTCGGCCAGGCGGGCGGCTTCGGCCCGGCCGCGGAGGCCGCAGCCGGCGCCGCTGGATACGGCATGCCCGGCGGCGAAGGCTACCCGGCCGGGGGCGATCCGCGCTTCGCCGGGAGCGATCCCCGCTACCCGGCCGGCGGCGATCCGCGCCTCCCCGGGAGCGATCCCCGCTACCCGGCCGGCGGCGGCCCGGGCTATCCGGCCGGGGGCGACCCTCGCTATGCCACGCAGCAGTCCGGATTCGCCGACCGCGGCGACGCCAGGCCTGGCCGGGGCCGGGGACGCGGCCGGGCGCCCGCCGGGGACGCTGACCGCGGACCTACCGGGCAGCCCGGCAAGGAAACCAGCCGGGCAGCCGCCCGAGGACCCGGCCGGGAACCTGCGTCCGCGCCTGACCGCCCGCCGAAGCGCCGCCGCAGCGGCACGATCGCCGGCCTTATCGCCACGGTCGTCATCGTCGTCGTGCTCGGCGCGGCTGGCCTGTTCGGGTACCGCTATATCCAGGCCAAGCTGCACCCGGCGGACTTCACCGGCAGTGGCCACGGCTCGGTCCTAGTGGTCGTCAATCCCGGGGACAATGCCACGTTGCTGGCGCCCCGGCTGCAGAGGGCAGGGGTTGTCGCCAGCGCGGCCGCGTTCATCTCGGCGGCCAAGGCCAGCAGCAACCCGGACGGGCTCACGCCCGGGACTTTCCGGCTGCGCAAGGGCATGAACGCCGCGCTGGCCTTCCAGCTGCTGCTCAACCCGAAGGCGCGGATCCAGGCCACCGCCGCCATCCCGGAGGGGCTGCGGGAATCCCAGATCGTCGCCACCCTCGGCAAGGACACGCGCTACAAGCAGGTCGCCTACATGGAGGCGCTCAGGAATCCGAAGGTCCTCGGCCTGCCTTCGTTCGCCAACGGGAACCCGGAGGGCTACCTCTTCCCGGCGACGTACCAGATCCAGCCGGGCATGACCGCCCTGCAGATCCTGCAGGGCATGGTCCAGCGGTTCAGGCAGGAAGCCCAGAGCGTCAACCTCCCCGTCGCGGCGAAGGCAGCCGGCGTGTCCGAGAGCCACATCATCATCGTCGCCAGCCTGATCCAGGCCGAGGGCGGCAGGCTCTCTGACTTTCCCAAGATCGCCCGGGTGATCTACAACCGGCTGAACTCGGGGATGAAGCTGCAGCTCGACAGCACGGTCTTCTACGCGCTCGGCAAGTACGGGATCCAGGCGACGACCGCGGACCTGAGCACGAAATCGCCCTACAACACCTACCTGCACACCGGCCTGCCGCCGGGCCCGATCGACAGTCCGGGCGATGCGGCGATCAGGGCGGCGCTGCACCCGGTCGGGCCCCACAACTGGCTGTATTTCGTGACGGTGGATCCGCTGAAGCACATCACCAAGTTCACGGCGAGCGTGACCCAGTTCCAGCAGTTCCGGGCCGAGCTGGCGAACAACATCAAGAATCACCGCTGACGTCAGCCGCGACGACGCGATGCAGGCGGCGGTCCTCGGGTCACCGGTGGCCCACTCGCTGTCCCCGGTGCTGCATCGTGCCGCCTACCGGGCGCTCGGCCTGTCCGGCTGGAGCTACCAGGCGATCGAATGCACCGAGACCGGCCTGCCCGGCCTGCTGGCGGGATGCGGCGGCGACTGGGCCGGGCTGTCCCTCACCATGCCGCTGAAGCGCGCGGTGCTGCCGCTGCTCGACCGGGTCGAGCCGCTGGCCGCCGAGGTGGGCGGCGCCAACACCGTGACCTTCGCCGGCGGCATCTCGCGCGGGCACAACACCGACGTGCCCGGCATGATCACGGCACTGGGCGAGGCCGGCGTTTCCCCGGCCGGCCCGGCGCTGATCCTCGGCGGCGGGGCCACCGCCTGCTCTGCCCTGGCCAGCCTGCGCGGGCTGGGCGAGGCCGATGCGACGGTGGCCGTCCGCGATCCCGCCCGCGCCGCTGACCTGCTGGCGGCGGCGGGCCGGCTGGGCATGCGGGTCAGGCTGACTGCGTTCGGCGAGCACGAGGACCGGGGCTGGCGGCTGCTGATATCCACTGTTCCGGCCGGAGCGGCCGATAAATACGCTGAACGGATATTCCGGACTGCTCTCGTCCGGCCGGCAGTTCTCGACGTGGTCTATCACCCCTGGCCAACCAGGCTGGCGGCGGCCGCGGAAAAGGCCGGCGCCACGACGGTGAGCGGCTTCGAACTGCTGCTGCACCAGGCCGGCCCGCAGGTTGAGCTGATGACGGGGAGGCCGGCGCCGATCGCCGCGATGCGGGCGGCCGGCCTGGCCGAGCTCGCCCGCCGGGTCAGTTGATCACCCTGGTCAATCGAGTCGGCCGGCTGGCAGCATGGCCTTCCGCGAGCAGGTCACCGGGCGGCGGGAATACCGCGGGGGACCCTGATGCGTTAGTCTGGATGGAGATAAGTCCGGCGCAGCAAGCCGGACATGCAAGCGGAGGACCACCTCGGCCGCCTCCCACCTTGCCAGCTCAGCTGCTGGCGGGTACGGCCGGGCAGTCTGTCAGGGCTGGCCGGTCAGGCCGGACGCGTCGGCGGCCGGGTGCGAAGCGCGCGGTCGGCGGCTGCGTTGCGTGGCGGAACCGGACCGGGCATGCCCGGGGATGCCGGCGCCGCGGCAATGGTGGCCCCGCATGCTTGCCGTGCGGGGTTTTCTGCGTCAATAGCGCAGCAGACCCGCTGAGCTGCGGCAGACATCTGGCAGTTACCCGGCAGGGGGGCGTCCCCTGGCCGGGACAGTGACACAAGGAGGTCACATCAGCACCGAACCCCGTATCAACGAGCGCATCCGCGTCCCCGAAGTGCGGCTGGTCGGCCCGGCTGGCGAGCAGGTCGGGATCGTCGCCATCAATGATGCGCTTGCGCTGGCCCAGGAGGCCGATCTCGATCTCGTCGAGGTCGCGCCGACCGCGCGGCCGCCGGTCGCCAAGCTGATGGATTACGGCAAGTTCAAGTACGAATCCGCGCTCAAGGCCAGGGAGTCCCGCAAGAACCAGGCGCAGACCGTCATCAAGGAGATCAAGCTCCGGCCGAAGATTGACCCGCACGACTACGGCACCAAGAGGGGCCATGTCGAGCGGTTCCTGAGGCAGGGCGACAAGGTCAAGGTGACGATCATGTTCAGGGGCCGCGAGCAGTCCAGGCCCGAGCTTGGCCACCGGCTGCTACAGCGGCTGGCCGGGGACGTGGAGGAGCTAGGCTTCGTCGAGGCACAGCCCAAGCTGGACGGCCGGAACATGATCATGGTGATCGGGCCGCACAAGAGGAAGACCGACCAGAAGGCTGACCGCAGCCCGGCGCGCGCCAGCGCTCGCCCGGGTGCCCGCGAAAGCACCGCTGCCCGGCGGAGCGCCAGTGCCCGTGCGGGTGCCGCTGCACGGGAGGGCGGGGTGGCCCCCGAAGGCTCCGACGGGCTTGCCGCGGCGACCGCGGTGGCCGCGGCGACCGCGGTGGCTGCCGCCGCACCCCCGCGCCCGGTGCCGACGCCGCGTGCGCCGCGCCGTCCCGCGGCGGCTGCTGCCGAGCGGGGATCGGCGGACGCGCAGGCAGGCGGCTAGCCGCCTGGCGCGACTGGCGGGCCGGCCAGCGGTCGCGGGCGTGCCGGGCGGCGAAGCACCCGGGGCGCCATGCAGCACGGCGCCGCGGGCGCTTGGTGACACCGTGCCCAGGCACGTTAGGTAGCATCAGGCCGACGGCACGCTGAGCGATGGCGTGCCGGAAGGCACGTCAGGAAAGGTTGTGCCCAGGCACGCTAACGGACCCGTGCCGGAGGCACGCAGATAGCCCACGCCGAAGGCACGTAGGACGCCGCAGTGCCGACGGCACGTAGGCCAGCACAGTGCCGAAAGCGCGTTGGACAGCATCGTGCCGAAGGCGCGTTAGATAGCACAGTGCCGACGGCACGCCAGGAAACGGAGACGACGGCGACATGCCGAAGATGAAGACGCACAGCGGGGCCAGCAAGCGATTCCGGCTGACCGGCACCGGCAAGGTGATGCGCCGCCGCGCCAACCGGCAGCACTATTTCGAGCACAAGCCGAGCACCAGGACGCGCCGGCTGCAGGACGAAGTGACGCTCTCGCCCGCTGACACGAAGAAGATGAAAAGACTGCTGGGGAAGTGACCCGGCCCGCTTAAGGAGTCGAAGAAATGGCACGCGTGAAGCGGGCGGTCAATGCCCACAAGAAGCGCCGGGTCGTCCTGGAGCGGGCGAGCGGTTACCGCGGCCAGCGGTCGCGGCTGTACCGCAAGGCCAAGGAGCAGGCGCTTCACTCGATGGCCTATGCATACCGTGACCGCAAGGACCGCAAGGGCGCGTTCCGGCGGCTGTGGATCCAGCGCATCAATGCCGCGGCCCGGGCCGACGGCATGACCTACAACCGGTTCATCCAGGGCCTCAAGATCGCGGGTGTCGAGGTGGACAGGCGGATGCTCGCCGAGCTTGCCGTCGCCGACCCGCCTGCCTTCTCCGCTCTGGTGGACGTGGCAAGGAAGGCGCTGCCCGCGCTGGACGACCAGGCGGCGGCGAGCACGGCCGCGGCCTGATTACGGCGCGGCGGACGAACGCGGCAGCCGGCAGCGCCCGGAGCCCGGCATGACAGCGTCGGCATTGACAGGGCCGGCCGGGCCGGAACTCACCAGCGCCCGCTCGCCGCGGGTGCGGGCGGCCCGCCAGCTGGCCAAGCGCGCGTTCCGGCAGCGGGCGCGCTCGTTCCTGGCCGAGGGCCCGCAGGCGGTCAGGGAGGCGCTGGCCTCCGGCGCGACGGTCACCGAGCTTTTCCTGACCGGCCCGGCGCGGGTACGCCACGGCGAGCTCGCTGACGAGGCCGCCCGCCGCGGCGCGGCCGTGCACGCCGTCAGCGGGGACGTGATGGCCGAGCTTGCCCAGACCGTCACCCCGCAGGGACTGCTCGCGGTGTGCCGGTTCATCGACGTGCCGCTGGCCCGGCTAGTCGCGGCCAGCCCCCGGCTGGTGGTGATTCTCGCCAGCATCCGGGATCCCGGCAACGCCGGGACCGTGCTCCGGACCGCCGACGCGGCGGGCGCCGACGGAGTTATCTTCGCTGGCGCGTCGGTCGACGCCTACAACAGCAAGTGCGTCCGGGCTTCGGCCGGCAGCCTTTTTCACTTGCCCGTGGTCATCGGCGTGCCGCTGGCCGAGTCGGTCCTCGCGCTGCGTGGCGCCGGGCTGCAGGTGCTGGCCGCCGATGGCGGCGCCGGGCGCACGCTTGATGAGGCGGCGCCTGCGGCCCGGCTCAGGCAGCCGACCGCGTGGCTCTTCGGCAACGAGGCCTGGGGGCTGCCCGGCGATTTGCTCGCGCTGGCGGACGAGGCAGTCGCGGTGCCGATCTACGGCCGGGCGGAGAGCCTCAACCTCGCGGCCGCGGCTGCCGTCTGCCTGTACGCGTCGGCCCGCGCGCTGCGCGCCGGATCGCCTGCGGCCGAGGCCGGATCGCCTGCGGCCGAGGCCGGATCGCCTGCGGCCGAGGCGGAAATTCCTCCCCCGGCGGGCTAATTCCTGCAACCGCTTGCGTTCTCCGGCGTCGGGGGGTGCCGCACAGCATTCAGGAGGCGCTAGAGTCTGATCTGATCACGTTGCGTCATGAGTGACCCCGGACGGGGTCACCGGCTCGTCGCCGTCGACGCGGTCGCGCCAGCCTGGGGGTAACCCCCCGGACCCCGGGCTGGTGGTAAGCCATGGTCCGGGGCGGGTGCCGGGCAGAGGCGGCGTGCGAGTGGACGGGATGATGTCGGGCCAGGCTCAGGCCTCGGTCGCTGGCACGTTGCAAGCCGGCGCATTGCAAGCTGGCACCGTGCAGGTTGCTGGCGACTCCGGCGGCGGACTGGTCATCGCCGACGACCTGCCGGACGGCCTGGTGATCGCCGATCATGCGGGCCGCGTCACCGTCTTCAACCGCGCGGCCGGACGGCTCACCGGCATCCCGCCAGCGCACGCGGTCGGCCAGGACGTCCGGCGTGTGCTGCCGCTGCAGGATGCCGACGGCCGCAACTGGTGGGCGCACACCAGGCCTTATCACGGCCTGTCCACGCGCACGCGGCATCCTGAGCGGTCGCTCTACCTGCCCTGCGGGACCGAGCTGCTGGTCACGGTCGGGTATGTGCGCGATCCGCGGCGGGAGGCGAGCGACGGGTGGAACCGCGATCCTGGCGCCGTGCGCCGGGTCGTGATTACCATGCGCGGCGCGCAGCAGCGGGCGCGGATCGAGCGCAGTCGCGCCGACCTCGTGTCCACCGTCGCGCACGAGCTCCGCTCGCCGCTGACCAGCGTCAAGGGATTCACCGCCACGCTGCTGGCCAAGTGGCCGCGGTTCACCGACGACCAGAAGCGGGTCATGCTCGAGACGGTCAACGCCGACGCGGACCGCGTCACCAGGCTGATCACCGAGCTCCTTGACGTGTCCAGGATCGAGTCGGGCCGCATCGAGGTGCACCGCCAGCTGGTCGACGTCCCGGAACGCGCAGGCAGGATCATCGCCGGGCGGGTCGCGGCCGGCGACAGTCCCAGCAGGTTCCGCCTTGAGGTCCGCGGCGAGCTGCCGGAGACCTGGCTGGACGCCGACAAGGTGGACCAGGTCCTGTGCAACCTGATCGAGAATGCGGTCCGGCATGGTGCTGGTACCGTTACGACCATGGTGGAGCCGCTGCGGGTTGCTGGTTCCCCTGGTATCGCGGTATCCGTCCGGGACCAGGGTGATGGCATCTCGCCCGACCTCGCGCCCAGGGTGTTCCGGCAATTCTGGCGGGCGAAGCGCCGCGGCGGCGCTGGTCTCGGCCTGTTCATCGTGAAGGGGCTGGTCGAGGCGCACGGCGGTACCATCGGCGTGCACCAGGCGCCGGGTGGCGGGGCTGAGTTCCGATTTACGATGCCCGCCGGCACGCCCGACTTCGGCTGACCGGCGGGCCAGGGGGAGATTCCGTCCACCTGACTGGCCAGCCCCGGCGGCGCGGTCAGTCAATCTCGCCTTGCTGCATCCGGCGTACCGGATGACCAGCACCGCACCATCCGTTCAGGAAAGGATGTGTGCCAGCCCGTCCACGACAATTGGTGATCGCAGGAGAGCAGCAACGCCATGTCCGCACCGAACAAGAGTTACGACCCCGTGGCGGTAACGGCGCTGTCCGCCAGGGAAGTGCAGCGCATGCTCGATGACGCGCTGGCTGCCATCGCGGCAGCCGCGAGCCTCGACGAGCTCAAGGCTGCCCGGCTTGCGCATGCCGGTGACCGGGCGCCGATCGCCGAGGCCAACGCCGAGATCGGGGCCCTGCCGCCCGCCGCCCGCGCCGACGCGGGCCGGCGGGTTGGCGCAGCGCGGGCCGCCATCAAGGCGGCGCTGGCCGCCCGGCAGGAGGAGCTGGAGGCCGACCGCGACCGCCGCGCGCTGGCCGAGGAGGCCGTCGACGTCACGCTGCCGTGGGACCGGGTCCCGCCGGGCGCGCGGCATCCGGTCACCACCATCGGCGAGCGGCTCGCCGACGTCTTCGTCGGCATGGGCTACGAGATCGCCGAGGGGCCGGAGGCCGAGGCGGAGTGGTACAACTTCGATGCGCTGAACTTCCCTCCCGACCACCCGGCGCGGGAGATGCAGGACACCTTCTTCGTGGCCGGCCCGGGCGGCGAGCCCCGCTCCGGCGTCGTGTTGCGCACGCACACCTCGCCAGTGCAGATCCGGTCGATGCTCACCCGCCCGCTGCCGCTGTACGTGGTCAGCCCCGGCAAGTGCTTCCGCACCGACACCCTTGATGCCACGCACAGCCCGGTGTTCCACCAGATCGAGGGCCTGGCCGTCGACGAGGGACTGACCATGGCCGACCTGCGCGGCGCGATCAGCGCGTTCGTCGACGCGATGTTCGGCGAGGGGCTGCGGACCAGGCTCCGGCCAGATTTCTTCCCGTTCACCGAGCCGTCCGCCGACGTGTCGATGGAATGCCACGCGTGCCGCGGCGCATCGACCCGGGCCGGCGGTGATCCCTGCCGGGTATGCCGGTCGCAGGGCTGGATCGAGATCGCCGGCTGCGGGATGGTCAACCCGCGGGTGCTGGTGGCCTGCGGCATCGACCCGGACCGCTACAGCGGCTTTGCCTTCGGGCTGGGCATCGAGCGGACGCTGATGATCTCCCGCGGGGTGACCGACATCAGGGACACCGTCGAGGGCGATGTGCGGTTCAGCCGGGCATTCGGAATGGAGGCGTGATGCGGGTCCCGTTGTCCTGGCTGCTCGAGTTCGCGGCGCTTGAGCCCGCCGACAGCCAGCCCGGCATCGGCCTGGCCGAGGCAGGCCTGTCCGGTGCCGTGGCCGCCGAGGTCGCCAGGCGGCTCACCGCGGCCGGCCTTGAGGTCGAGTCGGTCGAGCCGGTCGGGCACGACATCAGCGGTGTCGTGGTGGCGCAGGTGCGGCAGATCGAGGAGCTTTCCGGGTACAGGAAGCCGATCAGGTACTGCCGGGTGTCGGCCGGTGCCGGGGCCGAACATCAGGTCATCTGCGGCGCGGTCAACTTCGCCGTCGGCGACCTCGTGCCGTTCGCGCCGCCCGGCGCGACGCTGCCAGGCGGCGTCGAGATCGGCGCGCGCGAGGCGTACGGCCGTACGTCCGAGGGGATGATCTGCTCGGCCGCGGAGCTGGCCATCGGCGAGGACCACTCGGGCATCCTGGTGCTGCCGCCGGACGCGCCGGTCGGCACCGACTTCGCGGCGTACGCCGGGCTGCGCGATCACGTGCTCGACATCGCGGTCACCCCGGACAAGGGCTACGCGCTGTCCGTCCGCGGGGTGGCCAGGGAGCTGGCGATCGCGTTCGGTGCCGACTTCACCGACCCGGCTGACCTGGGCCTGCCCGGCGACATCGAGGCGATTTCGGCCGATGTGTACCCGGCCAGCATCGAGGACTTCAGCGCCTGTGACCGGTTCGTGCTCAGGGAGGTGCGCGGTCTGGACGAGAGCCGGCCCACCCCGCTGGTCATGCGAGTCCGGCTGGCCAGGGCCGGGATGCGCAGCGTCTCGCTGGCGGTCGATGTGACCAACTACCTGATGCTGGAGCTCGGCCAGCCGCTGCACGCGTTCGACCGGTCCAGGCTGTCCGGGCCGATCGTGGTCCGCCGGGCCCGGCCGGGCGAGCGGCTGGAGACCCTCGATCACGTGCTCCGCGACCTTGACCCCGATGACATCCTGATCACCGACTCCTCCGGCCCGATCGCGCTGGCCGGGACCATGGGCGGGCTGGCCACCGAGATCTCGGCGGGCAGCAGCGACCTGGTCATCGAGGCGGCCCATTTCTCCGCTCAGGGGACCGCGCGGATGAGCCGCAGGCACAAGCTCAGCAGCGAGGCATCCACCCGGTTCGAGCGTGGCGTGGACCGCGAGCTTCAGCTGCGCGCCTCCGCCAGGGCGACGTCGCTGCTCGCTGCGCTCGGCGGTGGCACCGCTGTGCCCGGCTGCACGCACGCCTTCGCTGACGTCGCCAGGGCGCCGGTCGTGATGGCGGTGGACTACCCCGACCAGGTGGCCGGGGTAGTGTACGGCCTGGCCACGGTCACCCGCAGGCTGCGGCAGGTCGGCTGCGAGCTGACCGTCGACGGGGAGGCGGTGGCCGGCTCGGCCGGGGCGCCTGGTGCCGCCGGCTCGGTGGCCGGCTTGGTGGCCGGTCGGGCGGGGGCGGCCGGCGCCGCCGGGGAGTCCGGTTCGGCGGGGGCGGCTGG
>WNFB01002358.1_pt1 | contig 16446 bp, 15 predicted proteins | sample 5400501 | NCBI WGS metagenome assembly WNFB01 (sample SAMN13153341, study PRJNA577476) | soil metagenome | isolation source: 200 cm saprolite under Douglas fir tree site 2 hole 1 | place: USA:California | collected 2015-04-18
CAAGGCGCGGTCAGGCAAGGCGCGGTCGGGCAAGGCGCGGTCAGGCAAGGCGCGGTCGGGCAGCGGGTGGCCTGGCTGGGCGCCCGCCCGGCCCGTCCCCGCCGTCGCTGCGCCCGTCTCGTCCGCGGCTCCATCCGGCCCGCCGCCCGCCAGATAGGCAAGCACGTCGTCCTTCGGCGGCTCCTCAAGCCCGTAGTACGCGAACCTGACGGACTCCGTCAGCAGGCCAGCGCCGGCCAGGATCCGGCGCCCGTCCGTGAATTCCGCTGCCGTGGCCGGGTCCAGCGGGTGCGCCCGCCGCTGCGCGGGCGGGGTGGCCGCCCCGGCCGCAGCAGATCTCACCTTAGTGTCAGTCATGGCAATCTCCTCTGGTCAGGTACCACGTCCCCGCGTCACGCACGGCACAGGCGTGACGCGGGGACTCTGTCACTCTGCGGCGACCCATTCGTCGGCCACGATCGAGCCGACCCGCTCGCCCACCGACGGGTCCCGGCGTCTGAGTGCGACCGCGTAGATCACCGCGACCACGATGGTGGCCAGGGCCGCGTACGGGAACCAGTCGTAGGGCGCCAACTGGCCTGGCTTGGTGAGATAGTAGACCGGCACAGCGATCGCGACCATGCCGAGGATGGGCAGCACCAGGTGCTTGACCACGCTGAACTCCTCAGGCCGGTACTTGCGGTAGTAGAACGGCAGCGCGAGGTTCGCCAGGAAGTACACCACTAGGACCAGAATGGTGCCCATCGTCGAGGATTCGAAGAAGAAGTTGAGCGGGTTCATGCCGCCGCTGGTTGCCGATCCCCCGGCCAGGTGCAAGATCGCCCAGACGATGATGATGCCGCCGGCCAGGCCGACGAAGGCGAAGATGGCGTTCACCGGAGTGCGGCGCGTCGGGTTTACCTTGCCGAGCCAGCTGGGCAGCAGGCCCTCGCGCCCGGCGTTGAAGATCAGCCTGGCCTGCGAGTTCGCCGCCGCGATCAGGACGCCCAGGGTCGAGGTCAGCCCAGCAAGGTAGGCGAAGAAGGCGAAGCTGGCCAGCGCGCCGTGCGCGACCGTGATGAACGGGATCGGCTGCGCGCCCAGCGTTTTCACGTTGTCGTTGAAGCCGCTGACCGTGGCATAGGCGAACAGGACATAGCTCACTAGCATGAGCCCGACGGACAGGAAGACGGCCCTGGGCACATTGCGGCGCGGGTTGCCGGTCTCCTCGGCCAGCGCGGCCGAGTTCTCCCACCCGATGAACAGGTAGATGGCCAGCGGGAAGCCGGCCGCCAGGCCGCGGAAGCCGTTCGTGATGTGGCTCGGGACGAACGGCGAGATGCTCAGGTGGCCGCCGTTCTTGAACAGCAGCGTGACCGACACCACGACGAGCACGAGCATCTCGAACGCGAAGAAGAACCCGGCCAGCTTGGTCGACACCGCCACCCCGCGGATCATCATCAGCACCGCGCCCCCGGTGAGCAGCACGGCCAGGATTCCCCACGGGATGTTCCACTTGAAGTAGTAGGCCAGCGTCAGGGACAGGAAGCCGCCGGATACGGCCAGCACGGACGAGATGGCGACGATGTACCCGGCCCCGGCCAGCAGGGCAGTCGTCACCGCGCTGGTCGGCCCGAAGGTCTTGCCGACGAACGAGATGAAGCTGCCGGTGGACGGATGGGCCCGGGAGAACTGCGCCAGGGTGTTACCCAGCAGCGCGATCGCGATCCCGGCCGCGATGATCGTGAGCGGCGCGGCCACGCCAGCCGTCAGCGCGAGGAAGCCGAAGCCGAAGAAGAAGCTGTAGGCCGGGCCGATGTTGGCCATCGTGGATGCCGAGATATCCACCAGGCCAAGTGCGCCACGGCGCAGTCGCTCGGGAGCGGGTTCGCCCTGCGCCTTGGTCTCCGAGAAGGGCGTGGAGGCCGCTTCGCTCATGTCCGCTCCTGTCGTCGGCCGCCGTGCGGCGGGCGGGCTGCGCCGGGCGGCGGGTCGGCCGGCCGGCGGTCCATCTTTGCTGCGCTCTGAGGTGATCTTTCCCCGTCTGCCCGGTCATCACCAGAGCATGACCGGTCAAATAGGGACTCAGTTCGGACTCAGAACGGGCTCCGTAGGGGTAGGGGGCGCGGGCCCGGGCTTCACCGTCATCCCGCGCCGCTCGGTCGGTCGCTGAGTACCGTCGGCACGTCGCGCAGGGGCGCCGGTGCGGCATGTCGTCGTGGCTTGCCGCCGGCTCGGCAAGCGCTTTCCCATTGAGGGGAACGTACCCTGGCCGGCTGGAGCGCGCAAGAGGGCAGCGGGCCGTCATGCCGGCCGGATGTCTGCGCAGGACCGGCGTGCCGTCAGCGGGGCAGCTGTCGGAGGACCGGCGTGCCGTAACGGGGCCAGCTGTCAGGCGGGCGGCGTGCCGTCAGGCGGGCGGCGCCGGGGTGGTGCTCTCCCGCAGGACCACCTCGCCGGGTACCGGGATGACCCTGGGGCGGCCTCCGTCAGTCTCCCCTAGCACCAGGCTGGCCGCCATCTCCCCCATCCTGGTCAGCGGCAGCCGGACCGTGGTCAGCGGCGGGTAGACATCGCGCAGGGTGACGATGTCATCGAAGCCCGCCACGGCGATGTCAGCCGGAACCGACAGCCCGGCTGCCCGCAGCCGGGCGAGCGCGCCGACCGCCATGACGTCGTTCACCGCGAACACGCAGCCCGGAAGCTGGTCCCCACTGGCCAGGACCGTGCTCATCGCCTCATACCCGCCGTCGCGGCTGAACTCGCCGTGGATGACGCTGCGCGGATCCAGCGACACTGACCAGGACAGCAGGCCGGCCGCGAAGCCTGCCAGCCGGTCCCGCGCGGTCAGCAGGCCACGCGGGCCGGCCAGCACCGCGAAGCTGCGGTGGCCCTGGCCGGCCAGGGCCCGGCCGAGCGCCGCCGCGCCTGCCGCATTCTCCGGCATGATCGTGTCCACGCCCAGCAGGTCCTGCCCGATGGTCACGACCCGGCCGCCGGAGCGCCTGAACGCATCGATCCCGACACGCAGGCCCTGGCGCACCTTGACGTCATCGGACCTGCTGCCGATGAGGATCACCGCGCGGGCGCGCTGCGCCCGCATCAGGGCGACATACTCGCTCTCCCGGAACTCGCCTGCGGACGTGCTGGACAGGCAGACGAGCAGCTGCCGGGAGTAGGCGACCTCGATGAGCCCGGCGGCGATCGAGGAAAAATACGGATCGGCGATGTCGTGCACCACGACCCCGATGGTGCTGCTCTGCCCCGTCGCAACCGCCCTGGCCTGCAGGTTTGCGGTGTACCCGAGCTCGGCGACAGCCACGTTCACCCGGTCGATCAGCTGCTGGCCGACCTTGCGCGGCCCCGCGCTGACCACCCTCGATGCCGTCGTCAGCGATACCCCGGCCCGGTCGGCCACGTCCTGCAGGGTCACCCGCGACGCATCGCCGTTCGCGGCCGGCCGGCGCCGCGCCTCGCCATTCTCGGCCGTCCGGCGCCGCGCCCCGCCATTCTCGGCCGTCCGGCGCCGGGCCTGCGCGGCTCCCGCCTCGGTCACTGCGTCCACCGATCCACGTGCCTCTCGATCCGCCGTCCGGCCTGCCCCCGCGTCCGCCGCCCGGCCTGCCCCGCCCGCCATCCTGCTTGACCCAGCTTCCCAGCCCACCCTAGTCTGGGAAAGTGCTTTCCAAAACTGCGCACGTACTGGGCACTGCGCACGCTGGCTGCGCGGACTGTCCGCGAAGGGTGATCCATGTCGCGCAGGGCCGTCCACATTGCCATGAACGGCGTCACCGGCCGGATGGGCTACCGGCAGCACCTGGTCCGCTCGCTGCTGGCGATTCGCGACCAGGGCGGGGTGCTGCTCGATGATGGCACCGCGATCCTTCCCGAGCCAGTCCTGGTCGGCCGCAGCGAGGAGCGGCTGCGCCAGATTGCCGAGCGGCACGGCATCCGGCGCTGGACGACCAGCCTGGACGACGTGCTTAGTGACCCGGCCATCGATATCTACTTCGACGCGCAGGTCACCACCGCCCGCGAGGCGAGCCTGCGCAAGGCCATCGAGGCCGGCAAGCACGTGTACACAGAGAAGCCCGTCGCCGACTCCGTGCGCGGCGCGGTGGAGCTGGCGCGCGCCGCGCGTGCGTCCGGGATCGTGCACGGCGTCGTCCAGGACAAGCTGTTCCTGCCGGGCGTCATTAAGCTGCGCCGGCTCATTAGCGATGGCTTCTTCGGGCGCGTGCTCTCGGTGCGGCTTGAGTTCGGCTACTGGGTATTCGAGGGCGACGGCCTCGCCGCGCAGCGGCCCTCCTGGAATTACCGCAAGGAACAGGGCGGCGGGATCGTCCTCGACATGTTCCCGCACTGGCAGTACCTGCTGGAGGATCTTTTCGGCCCCATCCAGGCGCTCTACGCACGGCGCGCTACCCATGTCCCGGTCCGGTGGGATGAAAAGGGCGCTCGGTACGACGTTACTGCGGATGACGCGGCGTACGCGCTGCTGGAATTCGACAGCGGGGCCGTCGCCTCCGTTAATTCCTCCTGGGCGGTGCGGGTCAACCGCCGCGAGCTCGTCGAGCTGCAGGTGGACGGCACCAATGGCAGCGCGGTGGCTGGCCTGCGCAACTGCGCCGTCCAGCACCGGGTGAACACGCCGATGCCGGCCTGGAATCCTGACCTGCCCGACCCGATCGACTACCTGGCGCAGTGGACGGACGTCCCGGACAACGGGGCATTCGAGAACGGCTTCAAGGTCCAGTGGGAGCTGTTCCTCAGGCATTCAGCCACGGGCGAGCCGTTCTCCTGGGATCTTGCCGAGGGCGCCAAGGGCGTCCAGCTCGCCGAGCTCGCGATGCGGTCGTCGGCGGAGGGCCGCCGCATCGAAGTTCCGCGGCTGGACGCGTGAGATGACGGCGGCAATCCGGCTGCCCGGCCGGGCAGATCCCGTGCAAATCCCCGCCCCGGGGTGGCCGGGCCGCCACCCCGTGCCCCGCTCCCGGCACGTCTTCGCCGCGCCGCACGTGGCCGCGTTCCCGGACGGCAGCATCGACTGGCAGTCCACGCTGGATTTCCGCGCGCACCTGTGGGCACACGGGTTCGCCGTCGCCGAGGCCATGGATACCGCGCAGCGTGGCATGGGCCTGACCTGGGAACAGGCGAGAGATCTCATCCGGTACTCAGCCGAGCACGCGGCCCGCCGCGGCGGCCTGATCTCCTGCGGCGTGGGCACCGACCAGCTTCCGGCCGGCTCAGCGCACACCCTCGCCGCGATAACCCGCGCCTATGAGGAACAGCTCGACCTGGTCCAGGCGGCCGGTCCCCGGGTGATCCTGATGGCAAGTCGCGCGCTGGCCGCGAGCGCCCGGTCTGGCCGCGACTACCTGGACGTCTACGGATACCTGCTCAAGCAGGCCGACCAGCCGGTGATCCTGCACTGGCTGGGCGAGGCCTTCGACCCGAAGCTGCGCGGCTACTGGGGCGCCGCTGACTTCGATACGGCCGCCGGCACCGTCATCGAGCTGATCAGCCGGTCGGACGGCAAGGTCGGCGGTATCAAGCTGTCGGTGCTTGACGCCAGCAGGGAACTGGCCCTGCGCCGCCGCCTGCCGCCTGGCGTCCGCCTCTACACCGGCGACGACTTCAACTACGCGGACCTGATCAGGGGCGGGCCGGACGGCTTCAGCGACGCGCTGCTCGGCGCGTTCGCCGCCATCGCCGCGCCTGCCGCCGCGGCGCTGCAAGCGCTGGACGCCGGCGATGTCACCCGCTACGACGCGATCATGGGCCCGACCGTGCCGCTGAGCCGGGCAGTCTTCGAGGAGCCGACCGCCAGCTACAAGGCCGGCATAGCATTCCTCGCCTGGCTGAACGGGTTTCAGCCGCATTTCGCCATGCTCGCGGGATTCCAGCGGCGGCGGACCGCCGCGCACCTGACCCGGGTATTCGAGCTGGCCGCCGCCGCCGGCGCGCTGCTCGATCCCGGCCTCGCGGTCGACCGGATGACCAGGTACCTGGCCGGGGCGGCGGGCCGGTGATAGCGCCAAGCCGCCTGTCGATGAACCAGGCCACCGTGAACAAGCTGAACCTCACGCAGACCCTCGACCTGTGCCGCGCGCACGAGATACCCGCGGTCGGCCTCTGGCGGCACCGGGTGGCCGAGCTCGGGCTCAGCGAGTCTGCCGCCGCGGTGCGCCGCTCCGGGCTGCACGTCTCCAGCCTGTGCCGGGGCGGCTTCTTCACGCACGCCGAGCCGGACGCCCGCCGGGCCGCGCTGGCCGACAACCTGACCGCCGTGCACGAGGCCGCGGCCCTGGAGGCCGACGCGCTTGTCCTCGTGTCCGGCGGGCTGGTAGCCGGGACGCGCGATGTCGGCCTGGCCCGCCGCATGATCGCCGACGCGGTCGCTGAGCTTGTCCCGCACGCGCGGGAGCACGGCGTCCGGCTGGGCATCGAGGCACTGCATCCGATGTTCTGCGCCGACCGGTGCGTGCTCACCCGCCTGGCCGACGCCGTTGAGCTCGCGATGCTGTTCCCGGCCGAGACCGTCGGCGTGGTGATCGACACGTACCACGTCTGGTGGGACTCGCGCGTCGCGGCCGACATCGCCCGTGCACGCGGGCGGATCGTCGGCTACCAGCTGTGCGACTGGGTCGTCCCGCTGCCCCGCGACATGCTGCTCGGCCGCGGCCATCTCGGCGACGGGTCGATCGATTTCGGGCCGATATCGGAGCAGGTACTCGCGGCCGGCTACGACGGCTTCGTCGAGGTCGAGATCATGAACCAGGATGTCTGGGATGCGCCAGCGGACCGTACAGCGGCCACGGTGAAGGCGCGCTTCGCTGAGCTGCTCGGCTAGCCAGCGACCTGCTGTCGCGCTCCGGCTACCGCAGCCAAGACCCAGTTTTTACGCAGCCTCAGCCGGCTGATGACTGCGCCATGCTCGGGTGTCACCGCGGCGCGGTGACACCCGCCCGCGGGGCGGCGGACGCGGCTGTCAGAGCTTGGTCAGCTTGGTGAAGGGAGTCGTGATCCGTGCCTGCTGCGGGCCGAAGTCGACGAGCACGGCGACATCGTCCTCGACGCCGATGACCATGCCGAGGCCGTAGCGGTCATGGGTCACCTGGTCGTGCACCGCGTACTGCTCAATCGGCCGGGCCGGGGGACGGTTATTGAAGGGGCTGCTGGGCAGATAACGCCGGGGCGCGGCGCGGGAAGGATTCATCACTTCTATTATGCGCTATTAAGCCCGCGTATTGCTGGCGGAATGATCAACCCGCTGCGGGCCGGCCGGAAAATCCGCCCGGCCTGGGATCCGCCGGACGCGGGCCCGCCCGGCTCGATGAGCCGGGCGGGCCCGCCAGGCCGGCCTTCGGTTAGCGTGCGGCAGCGAGCTGGTCCAGCCTGGCGCGGGTCCGGGCGAGCGGCCCGCTCTTCATGTCCCTGCGCCACTGCGGGAACTCGTCGCCGAACTTCTGCTGCGCGCTGCCGGCCGACGAGTACACCACATAGCCGCCCTTGAGGATCGTGAAGGCGCCATGCAGGTGGCCCAGCTTGTCGAACTGCGCGGTCACAGGAGCGAGCGGGTCGAACCAGGCGGGAGTCACGAAATTGGACACCGACACGCCATTGACGGCATAGGTCGGGGCCTCGACCGGATCACAGACCTCGAAGGTGTACACCGTGCCCTTGCCGTCGTTGGCCCAGAGGTTGCAGTTGGGGTCGATGAACATCTCGAGCACCTCGTGCGAAAGCACGCTGGAGACGCTCCAGTCGCCGGTCGTCGTCATGCCGCCGTTGTCGAGCTCGGGCTTCGCCGCGACGACGCCCCACAGCTTCCCGCCCTGGTCCTCGGTATGAAAGCCGAGCACGCCCTGCGGCTGATCCTGAATGGTGTCCACGATGGCGATGCCGTGCGCTTCCGCGGGAATGGCGGAGGCGTCGGTGTAGAACACCACGGCGGCGGCAGCCCGGTCCCAGAGCGGCGCGGCGTCCAGGCGCACCTGGGTGGCGATGGCCTCGGTCATCGTCGCCGCGTCAGCATTGGAGATGAGGCTGGACTGGTTCAGGATCGAGATCAGCATGTACGCTCCTTCTCTGTTTCTCTGTTCGCCCCGGCCCCGTTCGTGCCGGGCAGCGCCGCCGCGTTGATCGCGGCGGCGGCCGTCGGCGTTACTCCCCGCCGGCGGTGGCCGGCCCGGCAGGCCGCTGGCGAACGTACGCCTGCCGGGAGATCGGGTGCTCCGGGCCGAGGATCAGCGGAACCTGGTCGTGCTGAGCCTGCGCGGCTCGCCGGGCCAGCTCCGACCCCGGCGTGGCATACAGCACGTGCACGCTGGCATCCCCGCCGCCGCGCACGCCAACCGGCGCCACCGCGGCAGGATTACCCTGCGCGTCGGTCACCCAGAGCTGGAAGTCGTCGTACTTGAACAGCTGGATGTCGGCGATCGGGGTGGGATAGTGATGGACCCCGCCGGGCTCCGGATCCGCCGGGCCCGCGGCCCCAGCGGTTGCCCCTTCGGCTCCAGCAGACCCGGTCGCCCCTCCCGCCACACCGGCCCCACCGTCAGCAACCCCCGCCCCGGCGGCCCCGGCTGACCCTCCCGTTCCGCCTGCGCCCGTTCCTGGGCCAGGGAGCACGCCGGTGTGGAAGCCCGGATGGAGCGGAACGCCGGCGTTGAAAATCGAGTCTGTCCACTGGGCGACTCCGGCGGCATCGGTGATCGGCGTGCCGAGCAGGCCGCCGGGATCGAGTTCCTGCGCAATCTCGGGCGCGATCATCGCGTACAGGCGCTGCGCGTTCTGGCGGAGCAGATCGACCTTGGCCGGGTCTGCGCAGAATTGGGCCGACCATTCGATCCCGGCGAGATTGCGGACCATGAACCAGCCGCGGGCGTCCTTCAGCCAGAGGCTGCCGCCATGGTGATCCTCATAGGGCCCGGACCCGTAGATCAGCCCGGCGGATTGGCTCGCCATATCGTTCATCCGGGTCCGCGAGGCGACATACTCGGGCGAATCCTGCCGACTCGGATGATTGGGAATCTGGACCTGCCACGGATGCGCTTCTGATTCCGTGTGAACAGGCTCCGGAGTTGTCATGGAGCGCCCCTCCCCGTAACGGCGGCTCTGCTCCATGCCGCCCTGCCGGACATCCTGTCATCAAGCCAGCGCAAGGGCCAGTGAACCGCCCCGCGCATCCCCGCCGCGCCGTTCCCTGAACCGCCCGGCGCATCCCCGCCGCGCCGTTCCTTGATCACGGAAATAAAGTGGTGCCAGGACCCGTCAACGTTTCCGTAGTGGAATGACCGCAGCGCCCACCTGCCGACACAGGTGATCATGGAATGACCGCAGCGTCCACCTGCCAACACAGGTCATCCAGGACGCTGGCCGGACCCAGCTGGCACCGGGCCCGCCGACCTGCTGGGCCGTCGGGCCTGCCGACAGTGCACGGGTGGACGCGGTCACCGGCGGCCTCGCCTTGCTCTCAGCATGTATGCAAGGTCGTTGTATGGTCGTACTGCTTCCGTTATCGTGTGGGGCCACTCACCCGAACCAGTTCCCCGAGGGGGTGACGATGCTCGATCAGCAGCACCAGGAGGCGCTGGCCCGGTGTCGGCTCGGCGCGCTGCCCGCCGCGACTCTGGAGCGCATGACGGCTGATTCCGCGCTGCTGGACGTCCCGGCGGGCACCGTCCTGCACCGCATCGGCTCTACCTCGCCGTTCCTCTGCGTGGTGGCGGAGGGAACGCTGCGGACCTGCCTGATCTCGGAGCAGGGCCGGCAGCTGACGGTCCGCTACAGCAGGCCGGGCGACCTCGTCGGGCTGGCCGGGCTCTATGCCGGTCAGTCTCCCCGCATGTCGATCCAGACCGTGACCGGCAGCCGGCTCCTGCTGCTGCGTCCAGAGACGGTGCGCAAGCTGGCAGCGGCAGACGCTGGCCTGGCCAACGTGCTGCTTGCCGACCTGGCTGAGCAAACGACTGCCTATCTCAGCGCACTGGCCAGCGCGACGCCGCCGTCCGTGCGCCAGAACGTGGTCCGCCACCTGCTCGACGCCGCCGAGTCCGGCGACAACGGCGACAGTATCGTGGCCCGGCTGTCGCCGCAGGAGCTTGCCGAGCACGTGGGAAGCGCGCGCGAGGTGGTGGGCCGTATCCTGCGTGACCTCAACAACGAGGGCCTGGTCAGCACGGGACAAGACGCAGTCGTCGTACTGGATGCCGACCGCCTGAACGATCTGAGCTGGCCGCGGAACTACTGATCCGCGGCCAGGCGGGACCGGCCGGTGACTGCTGCGCAGAAACGGCCAGTGACTGCTAGCCATCCGGACAATGATCTCGGCTCCTTCCTCGACGGTCTGGGTGCCGCGGTGCCCGTTGAGCGTCAGCGCAGGTAGGACGCGCCGTTGAGGTCGATGACGGCGCCGCTCGCCCACATGGCCAGCGGCGAGGCGAGCCACGCCACCGCGGCCGCCACCTCCTCAGGCTCGGCGACCCGGCCGAACGGGCTCTGCGCCCGGATGCCGTCCCCGGCCGCGCCGGACAGCACGGACTCCGCCATCTCGGTCCGGACGAAGCCGGGCGCGACGGCGGCGACCGCGATGCCGTGCGGGGCGAGCGCGACCGCCAGCGACTGCGCCATGGCGTGCAGCGCGGCCTTCGCGGCACCGTAGGCCGGCGCCGTCGGCTCGCCGCGGTAGGCGCCGCGCGAGCCGACATTGATGATCCGGGCACCGTCCGGCCCTTCCGGCCGGTGCAGCAGGTGGTCGGTCACGCACCAGGTCACGTTGGCCGGGCCATGGACGTTGGTGTCCACGATGTGCCGCCAGGAGGCCTGCCAGTCGGCGTACGAGGTGGACTCGATCGGCTGGTGGGCGTACACGCCGGCATTGTTCACCAGCACGTCGATGCCACCGAGCGCGGCAACGGCCGCCGCCACCATGTCCCCGGCCTGCCGCGGGTCGGCGATGTCGCCGGTCACCACGGCGTGCCCGCCGCCCGGCAGGGCCGCGGCCGCGGGCAGCGCCGCGGCGACCGCGGCGGCGGCCGTCGGGTCCGCCCGGCAGTGCACGGCTACGCGGTGGCCGGACCCGGCCAGCGCCCGGGCGATCGCCGCGCCGATCCCTCGTGATGATCCGGTGACGAGCGCACGGCGTACGGTCATGATGGTGGCCTCCTCGACGGCTGCGAAAGCGGCGCCTGCTGAGTTCATGATCACATGCAGCGGGCCCGGCTGGCGCGCGCCTCCGAGCCGCCCCCGGCCAGCCGCCCCAGCAGCCTGGCCGGCGCCTTGACCAGCACCACGCCCGCACCTGACCGGCGCCATGGGCTGCGTCGCCGCGCTGATGCAGCAGAGCCTTGCGCGACGGCTGGGACTGCCGGGCCGGGGGAAGCGCGGCCGGGATGATCGCGCCTGGTCAATGCCTGCGTGCGGGCCATGTCACCAGATGACGGCTGTTACCTTGGCAGGGGAATCGGCCAGATGGGAGGTGGCGATGGGCCTGCCCGTCGGCCAGCGCAAGGACCTGGACATGATCGAGATTATGCTGCGGGCATCGGACCCGGGGCTGACGTCACTATTCACGATCTTCACCCGGCTCAACCAGGACGAGGAAATGCCGGGCAGAGAACAGCTGAAGGCGGGCGCCGCGCGGCTCTGGCTCTGGCTGCGGATCCGCCCCGCCTCGGCGGGCCGGCGGCTCGGCGCGATCTCAGGACGGCGGCTCAGGACTGCCCTGTTCTTCCCGGTGGCGCTGGCCGTCATGGCATGCACGATGCTGCTCGGCGGGGGCATCTCGGGATCACCGCGGTGCATGTCGGGACCGCGCGCCGTTGGTACCTCCCAGCTCAGCACGAAGACCAGGGCGAAGACCAAGGCGTGCATCCCGGTGCTGTGGTCCCGCGGGATGGTGGGCCGGTAGCGGCCTGCCAGCCACCGGCAACCGCTCCGGCCAGCTGATCAGCGCCGGATGGCGACGAGTTCCGGGTGCAGGCATGCCTGGCCAGCCTGCACCGGCCGCCCGGCCGGGCCGGCCACGCCGGCCAGGCCCGGGGACGCGGCCCTGACGGCGCCCAGCCTGTCGCATGACGTGATCAGCACCGTAGTGCTCGCTGCGCCCGCGCTGCCGCCGATGCCAGACAGGTCGACGAAGTAGTGCGGCCACGGCAGCTGCGGCGTGGTCCAGACGACCCGCTTCCTGGCGACGTTATATCCCCAGGCATCGCCCTCCGGTCCGTTGTCAAGGCCGAGGGCGACACCGCCGCGCACCCCGTACAGGCCGGACGAGCCTGGCGCCACCGTGCCCCGGATCCTGGCTCCGGTATCGGGGTTCACCCCCACCAGCGTGCTGCCCTTGATCAGGTACAGCCGCGCCTGTACCTCATCGACGCTCTCCGGGACGGTCCCGGCCCGTGCCCAGAGCCGCTGCCCGGTCGCGGCGCTGTACGCGGTCACTCCACGCGCTCCGGAGAAGAGCACCACCCCGTCGAAGACGCCGCTCAGCGCGCCGTCGAACGAACGGCCGCGCGGCCGGATCACCCGCTGCGCCCCGGTCCCGAGGCTGATCTGCCGCAGTGCGGTGACGGGCGCGGTGCCGAGGTAGCCGCCTGCCGCGACGGTGACGTACAGGTTGCTGCCGTCCACCCGCCATGCCTGCGGGACCTTGCCGGTCCGCCGCCGCCACCTGACCTTGCCGGTCTTGTTGTCATAGCCGGTCACTGACGTCCGGCCGACGATCACGGTGGCCGCGGAGCTGGCCGCGACGGCGCCGCCGTACGCTGCCGCCGGATAGCTCCGGACCCTCGCGCCGGTCCTCGCGCCGAGCACGACCTCCCGCCGGACGGCCCTGCCCGTGCGTGGTCGCGGGATGCTCACGCCGACGGTCACCACTCCAGGCCAGGCCCGCACGGACTCGATCGATGCGGTGGCGGGCAGGCGGCTGAGCGCCGTGGTCCACAGCCAGTTCCCGCTGCGCAGGTCAAAGGCGACCACAGTCAGGCCGAATCCGACGGCCGCCACGTCGCCGCCCGCCGCGGCGTACGCCTGTCCCTGTGCCAGCACCGTGCCGCCGGTATCACTGGCCGTCCATGACCCTGGCAGCAGGCGGGTCCACAGCACCTTCCCGGCCAGTCCGCACTGCGGTCCGCTGCACGGACCGGCCGCGGACCCGGACGCATGACCAGGGATGATGGCAGCCCCGGCAAGGATAACGGCCAGGATCGCTCGCCGCGTCCATGGGGCAGGAACGCCTGCCAGGCTCACGCTCGTGCCGGACCTTTCTGACCGCCCCATTGCCAGCGCCCGGCCGTATCGCCGCCGGGCCGCCCGGACCGCCAACGTAGGCCATTCTGCTCCAGCCCGGAGGCGGAAGTGCGCGACTGCCGCGATCTTCGATATGCAGTTACGCAGCCCGGGGTGCCGGTGCCGCCGCCAGCGGATGCTCAAGTAGCGTTGGCCAGGGCCACGCTAGCCGCATTGATGAGGAGGCAACCATGACCGATCGGGCGCCGCTACCCCACGATTTCCTGCCGCAGGTGCCGTCGTTCACGGTGCAGAGCGAGGACGTGGCCGCTGGCGAGCAGATGGGCGACGCGCAGGTCTACAACGGCTTCGGCGTGTCCGGCGAGAACGTCTCGCCCCAGCTGAGCTGGCATGGCTTCCCGGCCGAGACCAAGGGATTCGCGGTGACCTGCTTCGACCCCGATGCCCCGACCGGATCGGGATTCTGGCACTGGCTGGTGATCGACATCCCCGCGTCGGTTACCGAGCTCCCGGCGGGCGCGGGCGCGGCAGGCGGCGCTGGCCTGCCGGCCGGAGCGTTCTGCGTGCGCAACGACTACGGGACCAAGGAGTTCGGCGGCGCGGCGCCGCCAGCCGGTGACCCGCCGCACCGCTACGTGTTCACCGTGCACGCCCTGGACACCGAGTCGCTGGGAATCGACTCGGACGTCTCGGCTGCGGTGGCCGGCTTCAACCTCGGCTTCCACACTCTCGCCCGGGCCACGATCATCCCGGTCTACGGGCACTGACGGCGCGTACGCGGGCCCGGCCAGGGCTGTGCAGTCCAGGCCCGGAAGGTGATACCCGGAATGGCTGACTCGCCGTTTGACGCCGTCGCCGGCTACTACGACGTGGCCAGGCCGTCCTATCCGGACAGCCTCTTCGAGGCGATCGAGAAGATCACCGGGCCGCTGGCCGGCCAGGTCGTGCTGGACGGCTGCGCCGGGACAGGAATCGCGACCCGCCAGCTCAGCGCTCGCGGCGCCCTGGTCACCGGGTACGACATCGGCGAGGCGATGCTGCGCCGCGCGATTGCCCGCAGCCCGGAACTGCCGTTTGTGATCACCAACGGCAACCTGCTGCCGTTCCGCGATGGCCGCGCCGACCTGGCGTGTTTCGCGCAATCCTGGCATTGGCTCGATCAGGACCTGGCCAGCCGCGAAGTGGCCAGGGTGCTCAGGCCGGGCGGGCACTGGGCCGCCTGGTGGAACCAGTCCGTGCCCGACGGCGAGGACTGGCATAGCGCTTACCAGGACGCGCTGGAAGCAGCGTGTCCCCGGTACGCCAGGGAACATGCCAATACTGACTGGTGCCTGGAGGCAATCGCGGGGACCGGGCTGTTCGAGCCCGGTATGCGCCTCACTGTGCCGTGGACGAGGATGGTGACAGTCCGGGACTGGATCACCGAGCAGCGCAGCAAGTCCTACGTCAGCGTGCTAGCGCCCGGCGAGCGCGAATTCCTGCTGGCGAGAATTGCCCGCATCACCGGCGAGCGCTTCCCCGACGGGCAGATGACGGTTCCCTACGCCACCGGGGCATGGATCGCACGGCGGCGCTGAATCGCCGGCCGGCTCCGGCCGTGCTCCCGGGCTGCTGCTGGCCTGCTCCAGGGCCGTGCCGGGACTACTCCCCGCCAGATCCCCCGGCAGGCAGGCCGGCGCCTGACTCGTGGCCGAAGACGTAGGCGTGCGCCACGGAAAGCAGCCGCGCGTGCTGGTCAAGCAGGCCGACCGCGGCCGCCAGCCCGTCGGCGGCCAGCTCAAGCAGGTCCGCCCGCATGTCGGCGAGCACCTCGTACATCCCGGCAATGACATCCTGGGCGTTCCTGGCCCCCTCAAGATCACGATCGACCCGGTCAATGACCTGGTTCCGCACCAGCAGGTCCGCAAGCTCCTGCGGACAGCCGAGGCCCGCCTGGATTAGGTCACTCCACCGTCGGCCCGTCTTCCTGATGCCGCTGCCGGAGCGGTAGCCAGCGAAAATCGACTCCCACTGGCGGGCAATGAACTCCTCCCAGCCGAGAGTGTCGACGTCTTCCTGGTCATGGTCGTACACGGGCCACCATTACGATTACCTGCCTGCCGCGCGGCCGGCGCTCAGAGGGATGCGACATGTTCACCGCAACGAGCCGGATCATACCCGGGCAAGCTGGCCAGCTGATCGAGCAGCCATCGCGATGAGAGCACCTTGAGCAGGCCCTGGACCTCACGGCAGCCGGCCTGGCCGGCCGGGATCACCAGGTCAAAATGCTCAGCGGCCAGCGGGAAGAACGCCAGGCCGAAGGCGAGCGCGGCGGGCTCGCTGGCCACCCCGGCGTCAGCGAGCCCGGCGGCGATGGCAGCGGCAACCTGCAGGTGCCCCGTCGCCTGCGTGGCGTAGCCGGTGACGCCGGCCGCCTCGATGCCGAGCCTGGCGAGCTCCCGGTCGAGCACCCGGCGCGCCTCCGACCCGTTCTCCCTGTTCACCAGGCGCAGGCCGGCTCGCGCTACCTCACCGAGTCCGGTGACCTGGCCGGCCAGGTCCGGCCTCAGCACCAGGCCCTCGCGCCAGGAGGCGAACCCGACCACCTCGGCGCCCTGGCGCCTGAGCAGCTCACCGGCGGGGCCGGTGTTGTACTCACCCGACACGCCGCGCAGATGTGCCCCGGCCGCGTGCACGAGACCGTCCGCTGCCAGCTCAAGCGCCTCCTGACTGCCGCACGGCCACCAGGTGAAGGCGACCGGCGGGTCGAGCAGGGCGAGCGGGGTCTCCAGCAGGGGCATGGCCGGGTCGCAGCCGGCCAGCACGAGGGTCCGCCGCGGCGGGCCGATCGGCCGGACCGGCTGGCCAGCAGCCGGCCCGCCACCAGGCGGCCGGGCCACGACCCGGCCGCCAGTGACCCGCTGGCCGGACTGGCCGGCGCCCGGCTGGCCGGCGGCCGGCTGACCGGCAAGCGGCCCGCCGGCAGGCGGCCCGGCCACCCCGCCGGCCGGCAGGAACCCTGCCCTGGTCGCGGTCGCGCCAGCCAGCGGGAGGGCCACGAACGCGTCCCCCATCGGCGCCAGCGTGACCCGGGCGCCGGCCGCACCGAGCGGGGCCACCGGCCGCGCGTCGACCGGCGCGGGCAGCTCGCCCGGGCCGAACAGCTCCTCGACCGTCGAGCCGAGGGCTCGCGCGACGGCCAGCGCGACCCGCAGCGACGGATCGGAGTGGCCA
>WNFB01002359.1_pt1 | contig 16441 bp, 15 predicted proteins | sample 5400501 | NCBI WGS metagenome assembly WNFB01 (sample SAMN13153341, study PRJNA577476) | soil metagenome | isolation source: 200 cm saprolite under Douglas fir tree site 2 hole 1 | place: USA:California | collected 2015-04-18
CGATTAGGACCGTCTAGCTGCCGGAAACCCGGACCGTCACCCGAAAGGGCCTACCGGCGTCCTCCTCCCAAGGACGCCGGTAGGCCAGCTCGATCGAGGCCTGGCCCGCCTGCTGGGTTTGGAACGTCCAGCGGTGTGTGCCGGGGCTGCCGTGCAGCTCTCCGTCCACCTGGAAGGAGTCGTCGACCAGGCGGCAGATAGGTTCGCCTGCCGCGAGCACGTGCCAGCGGTAGCCGGTGGTGCGATTTTCGCCTAGCTGAATAGTGAGCTGCTCGCCAACGGCCAGGGACAGCTCGCTTCCGCTGGCGTCCTCACCGATTTCGGCCATGGCGGTACCGGGAGCTAGCCCTTCGGGGAGTCCTCTCGCAGTGCGCGCATCAGGTTGGCCATCTCGATGGCCTCGGCGGCGGCTTCGCGGCCACGGTTCATCTTGAGGCCGGCGCGATCGGCGGCTTGTTCGGCGTTCTCGACGGTCAGTACGGCAAAGATGAGCGGAATGCGGCAGTCCAGGCTTACCTGGCGCACGCCTGCCGCGCAGCCGTCAGCCACCAGCTCGAAATGGCGCGTGTCGCCGCGGATCACGCAGCCCAGGCAGATGATGGCGTCCAGGCGCTGGCTCATGGCCAGCTCCTTGGCGGCCAGGGGGATCTCGAACGAGCCGGGCACTTTGGCGACGGTCACGGCATCATCGGGCACGCCGTGGCGGCGCAGGCCATCCAGCGCGCCATCCAGCAGCTGCGTCGTGATGGCGTCGTTGAAGCGCGCCACGACGATGCCGATCTTCAGGTCGCCAGGCGGGACCAGCTGGCCCTCAATGGTTGTAGCCAAACCGCACTCCTACACGTTATCGAACAGGTGCCCAAGCTTGATGCGCTTGGTCATCAGGTAGTTGGCGTTGACGTCGTTGGGCGGCATCTCGAGGGGTACCCGTTCGATGATCTCCAGGCCGTAGCCTTCCAGGCCCACGATCTTGCGGGGGTTGTTGGTCATCAGCCGCATCTGTGACACGCCGACGTCGCGCAGGATCTGGGCGCCGATGCCGTAGTTGCGCAGGTCGGGCGCGAAGCCGAGCGCCTCGTTGGCCTCCACGGTGTCCTTGCCCTGATCCTGCAGGCCATAGGCCGCCAGCTTGTTGGCCAGGCCGATGCCGCGGCCCTCCTGGCGGAGATACACCAGCACGCCGCTGTCGGCCAGGCCGATGCGCTGCATGGCGGCCAGCAGCTGCTCGCCGCAGTCGCAGCGGAGCGAGCTGAAGACGTCGCCGGTGAGGCACTCGGAATGGACCCGGACGAGGACCGGTTTATCGGGCTTGATGTCGCCGTGCACCAGCGCCAGGTGGACCTCGTTGTCGATGAGGCCGCAATAGGCCAGGACCTGGAAATCGCCGTGGGTCGTGGGCAGCCGGGCTTCCGAGATGCGCCGGACGAGCTGCTCGCGGCCGAGGCGGTACTCGATCAGATCGCGGACGGTGATGAGCTTGAGGTCGTGCTTGGCGCAGAACTTCGCCAGGTCCGGCACGCGGGCCATGGTGCCGTCGTCGTTCATGACCTCGCAGATCACGCCGGCGGGGTAGAGGCCCGCCAGGCGCGCCAGGTCAACGGCCGCCTCGGTCTGGCCGGCGCGGCGCAGCACGCCGCCTTCGCGCGCCCTGAGCGGGAAGGTGTGGCCTGGCCGCAGCAGGTCGTCCGGTCTGGTGGCGGGATCGATCAGCGCCTTCACGGTTTCGGCGCGGTCGAAGGCCGAGATACCGGTCGTGGTCCGGCTCTTGGCTTCGACTGAGACGGTGAAGGCGGTGCCCAGCACGGCCGTGTTGTTGCTGACCATCTGCGGAAGCTGCAGCTCATCGCAGCGCTCCTCGGTCAGGGGCACGCAGATGAGCCCGCGGCCGTGGGTGGCCATGAAGGCGATGTCGGCCGGCGTGACCTTCTCGGCGGCGATGGTCAGGTCGCCCTCGTTCTCCCGATCCTCGTCGTCGCACACGACCAGCATGCGGCCGGCGCGGAAATCCTCGAGAGCCTCCTCGACGCTGGCGAAGGGCGGCTTAGCCATGCCTGCCCTCGAACGGAGTGAAGGGCTTGGCCTCGAGGAAGCGCTCGACGTACTTGGCGATCAGGTCGACCTCAACATTCACCACGTCGTCCTCGCGCTTGAAGCCGAGCGTCGTCAGCTCGGCCGAGTGCGGAATCAGCGCGATGCTGAAGTTGCGATCGTCGCAGTCCACCACCGTCAGGCTGACGCCGTCCAGGGCCACGAAGCCTTTCGCCACGATGTAGCGCAGGATACCCGGCTTGGCCTCGAAATGCACACTCCGCTGGATGCCCTCGGGTTGGATCTTCGTGATGGTGGCCGTGCCATCGACGTGGCCCTGCACCAGGTGGCCGCCCAGCCTGGTGGACAGTGTCACGCTGCGCTCCAGGCAGACGCGGTCCCCCTGCTTCAGGCCGCCGAGGTTGGTGCGCGACAGCGTCTCGGGCGCAAGATCGGCCTCGAACTGCTGCCCGTTGACGGCCACGACGGTAAGGCACACACCATTCGTGGCGACGCTTTCGTCCACTTTGAGGCCGTCGCTCACCTTGGGGGCATGGAGGGTCAGGCGACCCCCGCTGGCGCTCACTTCGAGGGCGGCCACGGTGCCCAGCTCCTCGACAATGCCGGTGAACATCAGCGCGCCGGCCTTCCCTGGAACAGCCAGTCGTCGCCGACTTGTGAGACTTCGAGGTTTTCGAGGCGGATCGCCTCGTTGGGATCGAGCACGCCTAGGTCGGCGAAGCCGCTTGGGGCATCGCCGCCGAAGAGCTTGGGCGCTATGAAGGAGCTCACGCGGTCGACGAGGCCAGCGTTGAGAAGAGTGGCGTTGAGGCGGGCGCCGCCTTCGACGAGGACGTCGTTGACGCCGCGGTCGGCCAGGCGGCGGAGGACTGCTTCGAGGTCAATTCCCTCTCCTTCTGGGAGAGGGCTAGGGTGAGGGTTGCATTCGGCGGTGCTCGAGGTGCCCTCACCTAGCCTCTCCCACCGCGGTGGGAGAGGAACATCGCTTGGATGGAACACGATGGTCTCGGCCTCGTCACTCAGCAGGGCGGCCTCGGCTGGCAGATTGCCGGAGGCGGTGACGACGCAGCGGAGCGGCTGCCGGCCGTCGGCGGGGGCAGGGCGGACGGTGAGCTGCGGGTTGTCCAGCCGGACGGTGTTAGCGCCCACCAGGACAGCGTCGGCTTGGTCGCGCCGACGGTGGACCCAGGCCCGAGCGGTCTCGCCGGAGATCCAGCGCGAGCGGCCGCTGCTGGTGGCGATCTTGCCGTCAAGCGTCATAGCCACTTTCAATTCAACGAAGGGCAGGCCGGTGGTGACGCGCTTGACGAAGGCCTCGTTGAGCTTCCGAGCGTGTTCCCCCATGAGCCCAGCGTGCACGGCCACGCCGCGCTGCTCGAGGAGGCGCAGGCCGGCTCCGGCGACCAGCGGGTTGGGGTCCTCCATGGCGACGTACACTTCGGCCACGCCGCTGTCGGCCACGAATGGCGCGCAGGGGGGCGTCCGGCCAACGTGGGAGCAGGGCTCGAGCGTGAGCACCAGGGTCGCCCCGCGGGCCAGCTCGCCGGCTTCGCGCAGCGCCAGCACCTCCGCATGAGGTTCGCCGGCCCGATGGTGATAGCCGCGCCCAACGATCTGGCCATCCCGGACGACCACAGCGCCCACCATGGGGTTGGGACTGGTGCGCCCGCGGGCCCGCGCCGCCAGCTCCAGCGCCTCTGACATAAAAACCCCGAAGTCCGTGCGGGCTTCGAGGCATGCGACCTTAGAGATTCGCCTTCTCCTCAGCTTGACGTAATTGTAACAACCAGCTTGCTTAACGGCATGTCCGGGTCCACTAGAACGGCCCGCGCGCCCGCGTCGAGCGCTCCTTGCACGTCGACGTCGGCGCGATCGCCCGCGTGCAGCATGGCCGAGACGTCCACTTCCAGCTGCCGTGCCGCTTCACGGAAGACCTCGGGCGCGGGCTTGCGGATGCCCAGCTCGTCGCTGAACAGCTGGACCGTCAGCAGCCGGTCCAGGCCCCAGCCGGCCAGCAGCCGCCGCAGCGCGAACCCCGGCGTGACGCTGGTGTTGCAGATGAGCCCCAGCTTCAGGCCTCGCGCTTCCAGGCGGGTGAGCGCCGTGATAGCCTCGTGATCCAGCCGCGGCGGGATGGCGAAGATGGGTTCCACGTAGCCTGCCCGCAGCTCGCCCCTGAGCTCGAATGCGTCTTCAGGCCCGCCAAAGCGCTGCCGCAGCCACTCCAGCTGGGCATCGAAACCGGGGTCTATGAGCTTGTCCCAATAGGTCGTTTGCCAGGTTTGCCACACGTCGCGGCAAGCGGTCTCGACTTCCTCTCGGCTGATCTCGATGCCGGCCCCGGCCAGCGCCTGGTGCATGCGCTCGGCGCGCAACTGAGCCCGCCGCTGGGCCTGCTCCTTGGTATCGTGCATCAGCGTTTGCCACAGGTCGAAGGTGACGGCCTGCACCGGAAGGGTCATGCTAGCCTCAGCGGCGATGGCTGATCACGCTGCGGTCGACGTCCACGCCCATGGTATCCCCCGCGCGGTGCTGGACGAGATCCGTCGCCACGGCCAGCTCTACGGCGGGCTGGCCGTGGCGGATAGCGAGCAGGGGCCGGTGGTGTCCATGCCCGGCGGCAAGAAGCTGCGGCCGCTGGCGGCCAAGATGCTCGATTTCGACGAGCGGGTCCGCTGGCTGGACGATCACGGCATGCGGGGCCAGGTGGTTTCGCCCTGGCTCGACCTGCAAGGCTACGAGCTGGCCGGCTCCGCGGCCGCGGACTGGAGCAAGGTGCTGAACGATGCCCTGGCCGAGGCCTGCGCCGGCTCTCGCGGGCGGTTGATCGGGCTGGGCACGCTGCCGTTCGGCGACGGCGCGGCAAGCACGCGAGAGCTGCGCCGGCTGGTCCAGGAGCTCAAGCTGCCAGGGGTCATGATCTCGACCAATCCCGGCACCACCAATCTCTGGGATGCTGCCCTGGACGAGCTGTGGTCGGCAGCCGAGGACCTGGGCGCAACGATCGTGCTGCACCCGCCGACGATCGGCCCGGCCAGCAGCATCCCCGACTCGGCCGAGTTCGGCAACTTGTGGCACCGGCTGATCGACACCACGCTGGTTGCCAGCCGGATGATCCTGGCCGGCGTCCTGGACCGCCACCCCCGTCTGCGGCTGGTGCTGGTCCACGGTGGCGGCTTCCTGCCCTTCCAGAGTGGCCGTTTCGACCGGAGCTACGTCATCGGCAGCCACCCAGGCGCCGCCATGGCCAAGAGCGCGCCCGGCGACTACTTGCGCAGCTTTTACTACGACACCTGCGTGATGACGCCACCCGCGATCCGCATGCTGTGCGATCTGGTCGGCGTCGAGCGCGTGGTCCTCGGTTCGGATTACCCCTTCCCAATCGGCGATCCGGACCCGGTCGCCTCGGTTGAGGCCGCGAATCTCGGCGACGAAAGCAACCGGACCATCCTCGAAGAGAACCCGAGGCAGCTGCTGCGCACTGGCTAATTCTGCTCGGGACCTGAGCCCGTAGAATGGCCTGAACATGCCGTATCGGGACCTTCGCCACTACCTGGACCGCCTGGACGAGGCTGGCTTGCTGTGCCACGTCACGGCGGAAGTGGACAAGGACTGGGAGATCTCGGCCGTCGCGCGCCAGACGTTTCGCCGCATCCCGCAGGAGAAGCGGCCGGCGCTGATGTTCGAGAACGTCAAGGGCCACGACATTCCGCTGGTGGTCGGCGTGCTGGGCGGCTCGCGACGCATCTACTCGTTGGCCATGGAGTGCCCCATCGAGCAGGCCCTAGACCGTTGGGCGGAGGCCACGGCGCACCCGATCGAGCCGCGGGTCGTGAGCGAGGGCGTGTGCCAGGAGGAGGTCTGCTGCGATGCCGACGTCGAGCGCGTCAAGCTGCCGGTGCCGGTCTGGACCGTGGGCCAGGACCCTGGGCCGTACCACACCTCGCCGTTCGTCATCTCTAAGGACCCTGAAACGGGCGTGCAGAACGTGGGCACGTATCGCGTCCAGGAGAAGAGCGCCCGCCGGTTGGGGATCATGATCAACCCGCCGCGCAACATGAACCACCACATCCGCAAGAACGACGCGCTTGGCAAGCCCACCGAGGTGGCCATCGCGTTCGGCACCGACCCTGTAATTGGCCTCGCCGCGGTCACGCCCTTTCCCTATGGCGTGGACGAGCTGGCCGTGGCCGGCGGCATGCGCGGCGAGCCGGTGGACGTGGTGCGCGGCAAGACGGTGGACCTGCTAGTGCCCGCCACGGCCGAGATCGTCATCGAGGGCCATATCCCGCCGGGCGGGCGGGAGCAGGAGGGACCGTTCGGCGAGTACGCCGGCTACATGGGCACGGGCGGCAACCACCCCTACATCGAGGTGAGCTGCATCACCACCCGGCGCAAGCCCATCTATCAGGCGTTCATGAGCCAGATGCCGCCCAGCGAGTCGAGCTGCATCAAGCAGATTGGCCGCGAGTCGATGATCTTCCGCCACCTGCGCGACGAGCTCGGCCTGCCGGTGAAGGACGTGCACCTGCCCGAGAGCGGCGGCTCGACTGGCCTGCTGCTGATCTCGCTGGCCAAGCAGAACCACAGCCAGCCGCTGAAGGCCATGTGGGGCGCCTGGTCGCTGCACGACGTGTTCGGCAAGATCACCGTGGTCGTCGACGACGACGTCGACATCCGCGATCCATTCCAGGTGGACTGGGCCATGAGCTTCCACATGCAGCCGGCCTCCGACGTGCGGGTTTACACCGACACCGACGCGCTCACGCTCGATCCTTCGCAGGCGGACTACAGCGTGCCGAACGAATCGCCGCTGCGCCGCCGCAGCTCCAAGGTGGGCGTCGACGCCACGAGGAAGCACAGCTACCCGCCGCTGGCAGTCCCGCCCAAGGAGCACCTGGACCGCGTGGCCGCGCAGTGGCAGAAATACGGAATTAAGGAGGCCATCCTCTAGATGTCATCCTGAGCGCAGCGAAGGACCTTCTTCGTGCCTTCGGGAAGGTTCTTCGTCGCTGGCGCTCCTCGGAATGACATGTGTGTCATCCACTATGAAATTCGGCTTAACCCTGCCCAACCGCGGAGTGCTGTTTGGGGCGACGACGCCGAAGCAGCTGCTCGAGATCTCGCAGCAGGCCGAGAAATCCGGGTTGTGGCAAACGATATGGGTCGGCGACAGTCTGGTGGCCAAGCCGCGGCTGGAATCGATCACGCTGCTGTCGGCCATTGCCGCCGTGACCGAGCGGGTGCGGCTGGGGCCGGCCTGCTTTGCCAGCTTCACCACGCGGCATCCGGTGCCGCTGGCCATCCAATGGGCCAGCCTGGACCTGATCGCCAACGGCCGCACGGTGCTGTGCGTGTGCCTGGGCGGGGCGGGCAACGGCGATTGGGGCACCGAGTCGCGCATCCTGGAAATCGAGCGATCGCAGCGGCTGCCGCGCTTCGAGGAAGGCATCCAGACGCTGCGCGAGCTGTGGACGCAGCGACGGGTGAACCATCGCGGCCAGATCTGGAACTTCGAGGACTACGAACTGCTGCCCAAGCCGCAGCAGAAGCCGCCCCCAATCTGGATCGCCAACAACCCCCACACGGTGGGCGGCGACGATCGGGCGCTGGAGCGATCCTTTCGTCGCGTAGCACGCCTGGCCGATGGTTGGATGACCCACAGCATCCCGCCAGACGAGTTCGTCCGCCGCTGGGGCCGCGTGGCGGAGTACGCCCAACAGGAAGGGCGCCAGCTCAGCATCGAGAACACCTGCCTGTACCACAACATCAACGTCAACCCAGACCGGAACGCGGCCATGGCGGAGACCAAGAAGTTCTTGGACCTGTACTACACGGCCAACTTCACGCCCGAGCGCATCGAACAGTGGTGCGCCCTCGGCAGCGTGGACGAATGCGTCGAGCATCTCCGCGCCTGGAACCGCACCGGCATCGGCGAGATCACGCTCCGCCTCTGCTCCTGGGACCAGAAGACCCAGTTCGACAAAGTCGTCAACGAGGTCTTGCCGCGAGTCTTAGCGGACTAGCTCAATCTCGACTCCACAGGCCTCCTTGGCCGGGATGAGGCGCGGCTCGCCGGAGGTGTGGATGGTTAGCCGCTGGATGCCATCGCCTGATGTGAAGGTGACCCCTGGCGGTTGGTCGATGCCGAGCATCTCTCGGTAGGCGGCTCGAGCCGCCGCGACGTCAGGCACGCCGATGGTGATGGCCGTCCAGGCGAGAGCGCCATTGGGCTGGCCGCCGGCTTCGCCCTCGCGCTGGTAGCGGGCCAGCAGCTCTTCGTCGGGTTCCTCCCACTCGATGAGGAACGGCCGCAGCGGCTGCTCGCCCATGAGGTTCTGGTAGCCGGTGCGCCAGCGCAGAACCGTGCCGTCCGGGCGCTTGCGTTCGCGGTCCTCGCCGGCCGGCGCATCTGGCGGCATGCCGCGAACCGCCAGCGCATAGGTGAAGGCGCCTTCGCGTTCGCGCAGGAACTCCATGATGCGTCGGCGGCTCTGGAACTGGGCGGCCTCTTGTTCGGAGTAGACCGCCAGCAGCTCCAGGTAATCCAGCCCGAAGCGGATGATCTTGTTGTAGGTGCCCATCCCCGTGTGGCGCCCGCCGTCGATCACCCGGAACCCGAGCGCGCCGTAGATCGCCGCCGCGCGCTCCAGGTCGCGAACCACGATCATGACGTGGTCCAGGCGCGTGTCCACGCTGCTCAGCCTATCAAGGCTGGGCTTGCCAGAAGTCGTGGATGCTAGCCATTCCCTAGCCATACCATTGAAGGCATGCTCGAGCAGCACGCGTTCAATCTGCCTGGCGACACGCCCCATTACGCGCCCGATCGGTGCTATCGCGCCGAGCACTTGAAGCTGGAGATCGAGGTTGATCCTGAGCGCAAGCGGGTAGAGGGCACGGCCACCTACAGCCTGCGGCGGGCCACCGCCCTCAAAGATCTGTCCGAGGTGGTCCTGGACGCGGCCGAGATGGACATCCTGGAAGTCAGCCCGGCCCGCGACTGGAGCCACGACGACGGCAAGCTGCGCGTCGAGCTCGAGGGCGACGCCGCGACCATCACACTGGCCGTCCGCTATGTGGCCGAGCCTCGCAAGGGCATGTACTTCAACGAGCCGGATGAGGCCTATCCGGAGCGGCCACGGCAGATCTGGACGCAGGGCCAGGCGGAGGATACGCGCTACTGGATTCCCAGCTTCGACTTCCCAAACCAGAAGCTGACGACGGAGCTCATTGCGACTGTGCCCGAGGGGTTGACCGTCATCTCCAATGGCGAGCTCGTCTCGCAGGAAGGTGGGCGCTGGCACTTCAAGCAGGACGTGCCGCATCCCGCCTATCTCATGACGTTCGTGGCCGGGCAGTTCAGCCAGATTGAGGACCGCTGGCGCGACGTCCCGGTCTACTACTTCGTGCAGCCGGGCCGCGAGGAGGATGGCCGCCGCGCCTTTGGCAATACGCCGGCCATGATGGACTTCCTCTCCAGCGCCACCGGCGTGCGCTATCCGTACGCCAAGTACGCCCAGGTTGCCGTGGCCGATTTTGTCTACGGCGGGATGGAAAACACCTCAGCGACGACGCAGACCGATCGCACGCTGCACGATGCTCGTGCGCACCTCGACTTCTCCAGCGACCCGCTGGTGTCGCACGAGCTGGCCCACCAGTGGTTCGGGGACCTCGTGACCTGCCGCGATTGGGGCCATGCCTGGCTGAACGAGAGCTTCGCCACCTATTGCGAGGCGCTGTGGCGCGAGCATCATTTGGGGCGGGACGAGTTCCTGTATGACCTCTTCGGACTGCTGCGGTCGTACCTCGGAGAAGCGCGCGAGCGATATCAGCGGCCCATCGCCACCAACATTTACCGCGAGCCGTCGGACGTGTTCGACAGGCACCTCTATGAGAAGGGCGGCATGGTTCTGCATATGCTGCGCCTCACGCTTGGCGACGAAGCCTGGTGGGCATCGGTCAAGCGCTACCTGGAACAGCACCGCGGCGGGAACGTGGTCACGTACGACCTGCAGCGCGCGATTGAGGACGTGACCGGCCGCAACCTCGAGGGCCTCTTCCAGCAGTGGGTGTTCTCGCCAGGGCATCCAACCCTGAAGGTGAGCTACGGCTGGGACGCCAAGGCCAAGCTGGCCAGCTTGAGCGTCAAACAGACGCAGGACACCAGCCACGGCACGCCGCAGTACACGCTTGACTTCAACATCGGCTTCGATGGCCGCACGGTGCCGGTGCGGCTTGATGCGGCCGAGCGGACGTTCGCCGTGCACCTCGATCGGGAGCCGAAGCGGGTGCGCTTCGCGCCCGGCGGCCAGCTGGTGCTCAAGACGGCGGATTTCGAGATTCCTGGCGGGCTGCTGCGGCGTCAGCTGGCTGAGGACGAGGACGTGTTGCTGCGCATCGAAGCGGCCCGGGAGCTGGGCAAGAAAGCGGACCGCGAGTCCGTTTCAGCGCTGGCGGCAGCGCTCCAGAAGGACACCTTCTGGGGCGCCCAGTGCCAGATAGCCAAGGCGCTGGCCGACGCGAAGACCAGCGGCGCTAAGGAGGCGCTGCTGGGGTCCATGGAGTTGCCCCATCCCAAAGCTCGGCGCGGCGTGGCCGAGGCCCTGGGCGCGTTTCACGAGCCCGACGTCGAGGAGGCCCTTCGGGAGAAGGCGGTCAAGGGCGACGATAGCTACTTCGTCGAAGCCGAGGCCTTCCGATCGCTGGGCAAAACCCGCCAGGACGGCGTTTACGAGACCATCGTTGGCGGCCTCGAGCGTGAGTCGCACGACGAAGTCATTCGCCAGGCGGTGTTCGATGGCCTCAAAGAGCTGCGCGACGATCGGGCTGTGGACCTGGCGCTGGAGTGGCTGCGCTACGGCAAGCCAAACATGGTCCGGGCGGCCGCGGTGCGCGCCCTGGAGAAGCTGGGTGAGAAGGACTCGCGCGTGGACGACGCGCTGTGCGACCTGCTGGACGACCAGCGCATCCCCTCGCGCTTCGCCCGTGCAGCGGCCGTTACGGTGCTGCGCAAGCGCAAGAAGGCGGAGGCCATCCCGGCGCTGGAGCGCGCCACCGAGCGCGACGTGGACGAGCGCATTCGCCGATCGGCGCGCGAGGCCCTGCGAGCGCTGCGTGAGGGCCAGGATCGCGAGGACGAGCTGCGCCAGCTCCGCGAGCGCCTCGACGAACAAGCCGAGGACAACCGCAAGCTCCGCGACCGCGTCGATAAGCTGGAAGCTAGCGGCTGACGGTCAGCAGCGGCACCAGCTGCTCTTCCGGGGTGAGCGAGCCATGGTGGCCGACGAGGCCTGCCTGGCCGGAGTCTACCGAGCGCTGGAAGATGCCGACCGGGCCGTAGGCGGCGGCGATGACGTCACCGATGCGGGCTCGGACATCGTCAAGCACATCCGGGCCGAACCAGCCGGCGGCGATGGCTTCTTCGCGGCTGAGGATCCACATACGGTCACCCAGGCTCGCCTTCCAGGCCGCCAGCACGTCCTGCTCGGCGCCCTCCCTGGTGTAGAGGTAACGGGCGCGGCCTTCACCGGCCATGACGCGCACGCCATCGGCTAGCTGGCGGTGGTCGTCCAGGTCCAGGCGCTGCTCCGGCGTGAGGTCGACCATGCCGTGGTCGCCTGTGATCACCAGCGTGCAGCCGGCCGGCAGGTTGTTCGCCAGCGTCTGGCATAAGCGATCGATCTGGCTCAGCTGAAAGCGCCAGGCGTCGGAGCTGGCGCCCCGCACGTGGCCGGTGGTGTCCAGGTCGTTGTGGTGGCCGTAGATGAAGCTGCGCTGGCCCGCTCGCAGGCCGGTCAGCACCGCTGCCACGAGATCGCCGGCGGAGACTGCCGCCTGGAACCGCCCGCCGCGCAGCGCGGCCCGGCTGAGACCAGACTTCTCGTGCGTGGCCGGGCCAATGAGCAGCACGTCCAGTCCGGCTGCGCTGGCGGCCTCCAGGGCGGTTTGCCGCGGCTGCAGCTGGTGCGGATCGATTTCCTGGCTGAGGTCACCGCCCTGCCCCGTGCCGTAGACCACCCAGCGCAGCACGTTCATGGCGCGGGCATGGCCGGGCAGCAGCATCGTGAAGCCCACCAGCCCATGCTCACCCGGCGTGAGGCCGCTGCCGATCGATGCCACGCTGGCAGCGGTGGTAGACGGAAAACCAGCAGTGATCACGCGACCGCCGGCCATGAGCGAGCTGAGGAAAGGCGCCTCGGCCTGGTTGGCCTTCAGCAGCTCGGAGCCAAGCCCATCGAACACCAGCAGGGCGGCGCTCCGGCCTGCCGGAATCGCGAGGATGTTCTTGAACCCGGGCACATCCAGCGCTGCCAGGATGGATGGGGTGAGGTCCGCCAGCGCGGCCTCGCCGTAGCGCGGCGCCGCGGGCGAGGGCACTGTCATTACGAACCTATGCTAGCGGGCGGTCAGCGGTACAGCAGGTTCGGCAAGAGCAGACTGAGCCCGGGCCAGTAGGTCACGACCGCCAGCACCACGCATTGGACGACGATCCAAGGCGCAGCCGCGGCCATCACCGAATACAGCGGCATCTTCGTGATCCCACTGGCAACGTACAGGTTCAAGCCCACCGGCGGCGTAATCAAGCCGATCTCCATGTTCATGGTCATCACGATGCCCAGGTGGATGGGATCGATGCCGACCTCTTTGGCGATGGGGTAGAAGATGGGGGCCATGATTAGGATGATTGGCGTCGGGTCCAGGAAGTCGCCGGCCAGGATCAGCAGCAGGTTGATAAAGAGCAGCACCATCCATGGCTCGTGAGTGAGCCCCACCACTGCTTCCGCCATGCTGTGAGGGATCTGCTCGATTGTCAGCACGAAGGCGAACAGCTGAGCCATGGTGATGATGAACATCAGCATGGCCGTCGTCTTACCGGTGTTCTTGAACAGCTCGGGGAAGTCGCTCCATTTCAGCTCGCGGTGGACGAACACCCCGACCACGATGCCCACCAACACCGCCACGGCCGCGGCTTCGGTAGGCGTGAATTGCCCGCTGTAGATGCCGCCGATAATGATGATGGGCAGGGCCAAGCTGGGCAGCGCCTCTTTCAGAGCCTGCCAGCGCTCAGCCCATGGCACCCGCGCCTGGGTAGCGTAGCCCGCGCGGCGAGCGACCACATAGGAGGTCCCGGCCAGAACACAAGCCTGGAAGATGCCCGGCAGGATGCCGGCCATGAACAGCTTGCCCACGGACTGGTTGGTGGAGAAGCCGTACAGCACCATGGGAATGCTGGGCGGGATCATGATGCCGAGCGCTCCGGCAGTGGACACCACACCCACGGCGTATCTCTTGCTGTAGCCGGCCGAGATCATCGCCGGCAGCATGATGCTGCCGATGGCCACTACCGTCGCCGGGCTGGAACCTGATACCGCGGCGAACAAGGCGCAGGCCGCGACGGCCGAGATGGCCAGCCCGCCGTGGACGTGGCCGAAGAAGGCGTTGCATACGCGGATGATGCGGCGAGCCACGCCGCCCGTCGAGAAGATGTTGCTGGCCAGGATGAAGAACGGCACCGCCAGCAGCGGGAAGGTATCGAGGTTCGTGAAGATTTTCTGGGGGATGGACTCCAGCGGCAGGTTGGTGAAGTAATAGAGCGCGGCGCTGGAGGAGATACCCAGGGATAGGGCGATTGAGAAGCCGCCGAACAGCAGGATAAAGAGAATGACGAACAGCGGGATGGTCACGCGCGGGCCGCCTCTGCCTCGGCGTCAGCCATGGCCGCAACCTCTGCTTGGGCGGCCCGTTTGACCTGCGTCGCGGGTCGCCGCCACAGCTCAACGAACACCTGAGCCTGGTGGAGCGTCATCAGCGCCATGCTGACGGGCACAGACAGGTAGAGCAGCCACCGGGGAAAGAACAGCTCGGCGGTCACCTGACCGCTGTCGTGCGAGAAGGCCACCAGGCGCCAGCCCAGAACCATGACTGATGCGGTGAAGGCCATGCCGACGGCGATGCCCAGGAGCAGCATGGCCTTGGTGCCGCGAGCCGGCAGCCGCTGTACCAGTACGTCCACGCCAATGTGGATGCCCGCGCGCATGCCCATGGCGGCGCCGATGAGCGCGGCCCAGATCATGGTCATCTGGGCGAACTCGCCGCCGCCGCCCAGTGACGAGGATTGCCGCATGCCGACCGCGGTCAGTATGGTGGAGCTGTTGCGCAGAATGACCTCAACTAGGGTTGAGCCCACGGACAGCACCAGGCCCACGGTCACGATGAACCCTTCCAGGCGTTCAAGCGCGCGGTCGAGCGCCTGGTAGGCAGCTCGCGCGCTCATGGCCAAGCTAGTTGAGCGCTTTTAGCTTGTCGATGATCTCCTTGCCGGTGCGGGGCTCCCACTCCTTGATGACCGATTCGGCGGCCGCCCCCCATGCTTTGGCCTCGGCTTCCGTCTGCTCGTGGACGTCCATCTTGCCGGTTTTCTTGATCGCTTCGAACGCCTGGCTGTTATCGTCGTCGGCGATCTTGTTGTTGAACTTGGTGGCTTCGTCCATCGCATCGGACAGGATCTTCCGTGTAGGGGCGTCCAACCCGTCCCACCACTTGGCGTTGGTCGCCACGCCGTAGGTCAGCAATGCGCCGCCGCGGCTGACGGTGACGTACTTCTGCACTTCGTGGAATTTCTGGGTGTAGATGTTGCTCCAGCTGTTGTACTGGCCATCCACGACGCCCTGCTGAAGCGCGCCGAAGACCTCTGAGAAGGCCATTACCTGGGCCGATCCGCCCATGGCCCTGACGAATGCCTCATCGGGCTTCCCCGAGGTGCGGAACTTGAGTCCCTTGAAGTCGTCGGGCGCGATGAGCGGGCGTTTGGAGTCGCTGAAGTGCTTCCAGCCATTCAGCCAGATAGACAGGCCCAGCATGCCTTTGTCGCGCAGCTTCTCGTTCAGCTCTTTGGCCACCGCGTTGCCCGGCGCGATGAACTTTTGCCCGGCCGCGTCGCTCAGGAACAGGTACGGCAGCGCCGGCGCCTCCCATTGGGGGATAAGCACGCCGTACTTGTCGATGCCAGGCGCGATGAAGTTGATGGCGCCCTGCTGCAGCGCCTCGACCTCCTCGCCGTCCTTGTAGAGCTCGGAGTTGGGGAATATCTGGACCTGGATGCGGCCGTTGGAGTTCTGCTTCACCAACTCGGCGAAGCGTTCCGCCGCACGGCCTTTGGGCGTGTCGCGCGTGACCACGTGGTTGAACTTGATGGTCGTGGTCGCCCCGCTGGTGGTGGCGCCGCTGGCGGGGGCCTGCTGCTGCTGGCTTTGAGCCGGGGCCGCCGGCGCTGCGCCGCGGGCCCCGCAGGAGGTGGCCAGCAAGGTCAGTATCGCGATGGGTGCGAGCAGGGTCCTGCGCATAAGTTCTCTCCTTGTTAGCTGGGATACGCGTTTTCGCGAGGATAGGGGCCATTTGCTGGCGCCGTCAAGTCGCTGATTTTCGGTAGGATGGCGCATGCACATTTCCCGGCGCTCATTTCTGGGCACGACTCTGGCCTCGGCGGCTGTTTGGTTGGCTGGCTGCGGCCAGCCAGCTGCATCGAGCAGCCCCGCGGGCACAGGCAGCGCTGCCGCCTCCGCAAACGCCAGTCCCAAAGCGGCCAGCGTGGCCGCCTCCGCGGCGCCCTCGGCCAAGCCTGCCGCGCCCGGCACAGCCAACGCCGTGAAAGGCGCGTGGGTGGCGTTGACTGCCAACATGATGCTTTGGCCGCTGGCAGTAGAGGCCGGCTACTTCGATAAGTACGGCATCAACTTCAACCTGCAGTACATCCAGGGCAGCGTCACCTCCGTCCAGTCCATGCTGGCGGGCGAGATCGACATGGCCTCGATTGCCGGCAGCACCGTGGTCGCTGCCCAGGCGGCCAAGCAGGACATTGTCATGACCATCGGCTACGTCAGCGAATACTTCTGGCGCATCATGGCCAAGCCCGCCATCACCAGCGTCGATCAGCTCAAGGGCAAGACCGTGGCTGTCACCAAGATCGGCAACTCCGACTACTTCGCCTGGTCGATCCTGGCCAGCAAGCAGGGGTGGAAGCTGGAGGACTTCAAGTTCGCCGCCGCCAATGATTCGCCTGGGCAGGTAGCACTCATGTCAGCCGGCCAAGCCGACGCTGTCGCGGTGTCACCGCCAAACGACGTGCTGGCGCAAAAGATCGGCGCTCATCTCATCCTCGACGAGGCCGACTACCACCTTCCCAACCAAGCGGTGGGCATGTCGCTGCCGCGCGGCTACTTGGCCCAGAACCGCCCCAGGGCCCTGAGCGTGGCCAAAGCCACGATCGAGGCCATCCACCGCTGGAAAACCGACCCGCCGTTCGCCAAGGGCGTCATCAAGAAATACCTCAAGCAGGACGACCCAGCCTACATCGACAGCGGCTACAACGGGTACTTGAACCTCTTCCAGGAGA
>WNFB01002360.1_pt1 | contig 16437 bp, 13 predicted proteins | sample 5400501 | NCBI WGS metagenome assembly WNFB01 (sample SAMN13153341, study PRJNA577476) | soil metagenome | isolation source: 200 cm saprolite under Douglas fir tree site 2 hole 1 | place: USA:California | collected 2015-04-18
ACGTGTGGCCACCCTGGAAGTACAGCACGATGATGGCCACCAGCAGCAAGAGGCTGCCGGCCAGGGTGTAGAGAAAGAACTTGATCGCGGCGTAGATCCGGTTGGGTCCGCCCCAGACACCGATGAGGAGGTACATGGGAATCAGCATGGCCTCCCAGAAGACGTAGAAGAGCACGAAGTTCAGCGCGCAGAAGACTCCCACCAGCGCGGTCTCCATGACCAGCAGGGTGATCATGAACTCCCGCATGCGGGACGTGATCGCGGTCCAGGAACAGACCACGCAGATCGGCGTGAGCAGCGTCGTCAGCAGCACCAGCCACAGGCTGATCCCGTCGATCCCCACGGCATAGCTGATCGAGGGCGTTGTGATCCACGGGACGACCTCGCCGAACTGCATCTGATGCCTGGAAGGATCGAACCAGAAATAGAGCGGGAGGGACAGGACGAACTCGAGGCCGGCCGTCCAGAAGGCGACATGCTTGACGGACTCCTCATCCTTGAAGAACGCCATCACCGCCACGCCGATCAGCGGCAGGGCGAGCAGGAGCGTGAGCAGGTGCGGCAGCGCCGTCGTATTGAGAATAACGTCTGGCATCAGAACAACAGGTACACTCCCAGAATCACGACCGCTCCGAGGGCCATGGCCAGCGCGTAGTGCTGGACCTCGCCGCTCTGGATCAGCCGCATGGTCCGCCCCCACAGCAGAGTGGCGGACCCTACGCCGTTCACCAGGGCGTCGATCACCGCGACATCCACCTTGCGCCACAACCCGTTCGCGAGGTCCACTGTCGGCTTGACGATTGTCCGGTCATAGAGTTCGTCCACATACCACTTGTTGAAAGAGAGGGCATAGGCCTGCTTCCATTTCTCGGCGAGCCGCTGGGGCATCATCGGAGAGCGGACATAGACGACATAGGCGACCACGATGCCCGCGATTCCCATCGCGCTGGCGAAAAGCATGATGATGGTTGCCGGCCCGCCGTGATGGACCCCGCCCCCGCCTGGGCTCGGCAGGACCGGGGAGATGAAGCTGGGAATGCCGAAGTAGCCGGTGGCGATGGATAGGATCGCCAACATCACCAGGGGCACGGTCATCGTCGGGGACGGTTCATGAATATGGTCGGCATGGATCATGTTGTGCGATTCACCCCAGAAGACGACGAACAGGAGGCGGAAACTGTAGAAGGCCGTCAAGAACGCCGTGAGCAGCCCGACGACCGCAAGGATCTCGCCGAGCGGGCCGGCCGACCAGGCGCTCACCAGAATTTCATCCTTGCTGAAGAAGCCCGCCGTGAACGGGAATCCGGCCAGGGCGAGCGAGCCGACCACCATGGTCCAGTACGTGATCGGCAGCTTGTCCTTGAGGCCTCCCATCCGGCGCATGTCCTGCTCGTGATGCAGCGCGATGATGATCGAGCCGCAGCAGAGGAACAGCAGGGCCTTGAAGGCCCCATGGGTCAACAGGTGGAACATGCCGGCCGTGTAGGCTCCGAGGCCGCAGGCCATCATCATGTAACCGAGCTGGCTGACGGTCGAGTAGGCCACGACGCGCTTGATGTCGTTCTGGGTCAGGGCGATCGTCGCCGCGAAGATCGCGGTCAGGCCGCCCGTCACGGCCACGACGTCCATCGCCGCTGGCGCGAGGTTGTACAGCGGCGCCAGGCGGGCCACCAGGAAGACCCCGGCGGTCACCATTGTCGCGGCGTGGATCAGGGCCGAGATCGGCGTCGGGCCTTCCATGGCGTCCGGCAGCCAGACATGCAGCGGCACCTGGGCCGATTTGCCCACGGCGCCGGCGAACAGCAGTAGGCAGATCACGGTGAGCGTCCCCGCCAGCCACTCACCGCCCAGAGGCTTGAGAAGATTGATCGTCTGGCCGTCCACTAGGACCGAGTAGGCGAAGACCTCGTCATACCGCAGGGAGCCAAACGTGACGAAGATCAGCATGATACCCAGGCCGAATCCGAAATCGCCGACCCGGTTCACCACGAAGGCCTTGGTCGCGGCGTCGCACGCGCTCTTGCGGTCGTACCAGTGCCCGATCAGGAGGTACGAGCAGAGTCCGACCGCTTCCCAGAAGACGTAGAGCTGCAGGAAGTTGTCCGCCATCACCAGCATCAGCATCGAAAAGGTGAACAGGGCGACGTATGCGAAGAAGCGGGCGTAACCGGGCTCGCCGTGCATGTAGCCGATCGTATAGACGTGCACGAGCCCGCTGACGATGGTGACCAGCAGGAGCATGACGGCTGTCAGCCGGTCGATGTAGAAGCCGATGCTGACATCGAATACCCCGGAGGTGATCCACGAATAGAGCGTCACGTGGATTGGCGGGCCATTCGCGATCTCGAAGAATGTGGACAGCGATAACAGGAACGAAATGCCCACCGCCGGCACGGCGACCCAGTGCGCGCGCTCTTTGATCCAGTGGCCGAACAGGCCGATCACGATGAACGCGGCAAACGGCAGCAGAGGAATCAGCGCGTATTTCACTGTCCGCTCTCTCCATAGGTGAAGCTGATACGGCTCCTCCGGCGGGTGACACCGGTTGGGGGCCCCCCGTCGCCTAGAGGCCAATCTTCGCAGCCGAAGCCGACGGGGGAAACCGGGGGCAGGACCCGCAGGCCACAGTCATTTTGCAGTCTTGCCGTTACCATTTCATTAGGTTCAGCTCTGCGACGTTGACCGTGGCTTTGCCGCGGTGGAGCGCGATGATGATCGCGAGGCCGACCGCCACTTCCGCCGCCGCGACGGTCAGCGCGAAGAAGACGAAGACCTGCCCCGCGATGTTGTCCAGGTAGTACGAGAAGGCCACGAAGTTGATGTTCGTGGCGTTCAGCATCAGCTCAATGGAGAGCAGAATCATGATGATGTTCCGCCGGATCAGCACGCCGACGACGCCGGTGACGAACACGATCGCGCTGAGGATCATGTAGTAGGACAGCGGAATCATGGCTTATTTCGACTCCTTGAGTGGGCCGGCATCCGGGCCCATGATCCCCTTCTTGGCGAGGAGAATGGCGCCGATCATGGCGACCAGAAGAATCAGCGAGGCCACTTCGAACGGGAAGAGGTAGGTGGTGTAGAGCGCGTGTCCGATCGTCTCGGTGTTGCCCGCAACCGGGGCGGTCTTCTCCCGGACCAACTCCTCCGGCGCCCCCGCTGTGCTCACAATGTAGACGACTTGCGTAAGAGCAAGCAGGCCGAGCCCCAGTCCCAGTTTCACCTGCCGCTGGTAGGAGTCGTCCTCTTTGACGTTGAGGAGCATCACGACGAACAGGTAGAGCACCAGGATGGCGCCGGCGTACACGATGATCTGGACCGCCGCCAGGAATTCGGCGTGCAAGGTGACGAAGAGGCCCGCGATGTGGAAGAACATCACCAGCAGCGCCATGACGCTGTAAACCGGCTTGCGGAAGGCGACCACGAGGATCGCCGTCAGGGCGATCACGGTCCCAAGATAGAGGAAGGACAGGGTCGCCACGATCGCGTCCCGGCCCTATGAGGTTTTCGGAGGCAGGTTCTTATGGCCGATGTTGAAGTAGGCCACGTTGGGATGCTGGAACTCCAGCTTCTTCTCCCGCTCGGGGAAGTTGCGATCGCCGAGGGCCAGCAGTTGCGGCTTGTCGAGCAGGAGGTCGCGCTTGTTGTAGCGGGCCCACTCGTACTCCTTCGTCATGGCCAGGGCGTCCACCGGGCAGGCGTCCACGCACAGGCCGCAGAAGAGGCAGCGGGTCATGTCCATGGAGTATTCCCTGGCGTACCGTTTCATCGGCTCGCCTTCGACTTCGGCGCTGACGACCGTGATGACGCGCGAGGGGCAGGCGGCCTCGCAAAGGTCGCAGCCGACGCACTTCTCGGTCCCGTCGTCGTACTTGAGCAGAGCAATCATCCCGCGGTAGGTGCCGGGCAGGTCCCGCTTTTCGTGCGGATACTGCAGGGTGATGGCCTTGCGGTTGCGCAGAATGATCCGCTGGACGAACACCGTGATCGTGGCCTTCATCCCCGTCAGGATTTCGTAGAAGGTGAAGGTCTTGACCAAGTCTGCGACGGCCATGGCGGTTCGCGCTCCTTCTTACCGGAGGAAATACACGACGATTGAGGTGATCACGATATTCCCCAGCGCCAGCGGCAGCATGACCTTCCATCCGAACTTCATGAGCTGGTCATACCGCAAGCGCGGCAGCGTGGCGCGGAGCCAGAAAAACAGGAAGAGGAAGAAATACACTTTCACGGTGAACCAGAACACTCCTGAGATCCAGGCCAGGGACTCCGGTAGGCGCAGGAATTCCGGCACGAACGAATCCGGGATCGGGCTGTTGTACCCGCCGAGGAAGAGCACCGATGCGATACAGGAGACCAGGATCATGTTGGCATACTCCGCCATGAAGAAGAACGCGAAGCGCATCCCGCTGTATTCGGTCATCCACCCGGCCACGAGCTCGCTCTCGGCTTCCGCCAGATCGAACGGAAGACGGTTCGTCTCTGCCACGGCCGAGATCAGGTAGACGACGAAGCCGATGATCTGCAACCCGCCGAAGAGGTTCCAGTGCAGGAGTCCATAAGGGCCGGCCTGCTTCTCCGCGATCGTGACCATGCTGAGCGATCCCGACAGGATGATGACGCCGATGATCGCCAGGCCGACGTTCAACTCGTAGCTGATCACCTGTGCGGCCGCGCGCAGGCCGCCCAGTAGGGAATATTTGTTGTTGGAGGCCCAGCCTCCCAGGATGACGCCGTAGGCGCCGATGGAGGTGAAGGCCAGGATGTACAAAATGCCGATGTTGATGTCCGTGATGATGAACGGCTTGACCGTGACGCCGAAGAGCTCGATCTCCTGGTTGGGGCCGTAGGGGACGACCGCGAAGCCGATGAAGGCCGGCACGAGCGACAGGATCGGGGCCAGCGAGAAGAGCAGCCAGTTCGCTCCGGCCGGAATGATGTCTTCCTTGAAGAACAGCTTGATGCCGTCGGCGAGCGGCTGCAGGATTCCGTACGGCCCCACTTCCATCGGGCCCATGCGGTCCTGCATCCAGCTCAGGACCTTCCGTTCGGCCAGGGTGAGTATGGCGACGGTGATCAGAACGGTGACCATGACGATGGTGATCTTGACCATCGCCGCGCCGGCGAAGACGAGCATCTCCATCCGCTACTTTCCTCCCGCGACTTTTGCCACGGCCACATGCAGGTGCTTGCTGTAGGGCACGCCGGTTACCGGATCAACGGACAAGTTCACGAGGGAAGCGAGGCCCTCGCGGAACGACTCAGGGAAGAACAAAGTGCCTTCCGGGATGCGGCCCAGCATCGTTACGGGCACGGTCGCCTCGCCGGTCGTTGACGTGAGCCGCACGCGATCGCCCTCGGCGATGTCCAGACGTTGCGCGTCGGCTGGGTGCATCATGAGCTTGCCTTCCTTCTGGAGTTCCAGCAGGCCTTGGGCTTTGGTGGACATCGCGCCGGAATGGAACAAGGTCTGACCGATTCTCAGCGACCACCGATGACCATTGACCTCCGGGCTTCCCACCGCGTCGTAGCGGGCCGCGAGATCTTCTGCGAACCCGCCGGTCACGTAGCGTTCGACCGACGAGGCATCCACTTTGGCCGGCTCGGGCGTTGCGCCCAGGACGCGATAGCCGGGAATCACCGCGCGGATTTCCTTCAAAATCTCCTTCGCGTCGCCGTACTCCAGCGGATAGCCCATCATCACGGAGAGGGCCGACAGGATTTCCCAGTCCGGCCTGCTGTCGCCGACCGGAGTGAGCCCCGAGCGGACTTTCTGGACGAAGCCCTCGGAGTTCGTGAACGTGCCGTTCTTTTCGGCATAGGAGCAGGCCGGCAGCACGACATCGGCCAGCTTGGCGGTCTCTGTCAGGAAGAGTTCTTGCACGACGAGCAGGTCCAAGTTCTCCAGCGCGCCGGCAATCTTCGCGGAGGCCGGCAGGCTCCGCACCGGGTTTTCGCCCAGGATAAACAGGGCTTTCAGTTTCCCTGCGCGGGCCGCGTCGAGCATCTCGAGCAAGCGCATGCCCTTGGTCGCCGGCGGCTCGTCTTTCCACACGCTCGCGATCTGGCTCCGTGCGGCGGGATCATTGACGTCGGCCGGACCTGGGAGATACTCCGCCGTGGCGCCCATCTCGACGGCGCCCTGCTCGTTGTTTTCTTCGGTAAGGGGCGCGAGGCCCCAGCCGGCTTGGGCCAGCTTGCCGATCAGCAGGAGAAAATCCAGGAGGTTCACGGTGGATTCGTAGCCGCCGGGCGCTTGAAGCAGGTCCTGTCCGATCAGGATCACCCCGCGTTGCGCGCTCGCGAAGGTCTTCGCCATGGTGCGAAGTGCGGCCTCGTCCGGATCGTTCGGGTAGGGAGCGGCCGTGGCCGCGGCGCGGACACGCTGCACGAAATCGCCGGAGCGCGCGGTCATCCCCGAATCGACGAGGTTCTCGTCGAAGACGGCTTTGACGAGACCCCTGATGGCAGCGCCGTGACGGCCGACCGGAACCGTGAGGTGCGTCGTCGACAGGTTGGCAATGTTGCTGGTCGTCTCGATCGACGGGACGAGCGTCTCGAGGGTGAGCAATTTGGCCCCATGCTTCTTCACGGCTTCTTTGACTTTCAACCCGACGATCGGATTGGCGGCCGTGACCTGGGTGCCGATCAAGAGCAGCGCGTCGGCCTGCACGATGTCCTCGTAGGACACCGTCCAGCGGTTGGTGCCCTGCACGCGGCGCAGCGCGCGGGCGGCGTTGACATGTCCGTAGCGGGCCGTACTGTCCAGGTGGTTCGAGCCGATCGCCAGGCGCATGAACTTCTGGAAGAGATACAGGTCTTCGTTGGTGCAGCGGGCCGAGATGAGCCCGCCGATGCTCTCGGCGCCGTGCGTCAGTTTGAGCTGTGTGAGGCGCTCGGCGAGGAAGGGGAGCACCTCATCCCAGGTGGCCGGATGCAGGTGGCCATCCGCCTGCCGGACCAGCGGGGTCGTGAGCCGATCCGGGTGGTTGACATATTGGTAGCCGAAGAAGCCCCGCGCGCACAAGTCGCCGCTGTTGCGGCCTTCCCCATAGGCCGACATGACCTCGATGACTTTCTCCCCGTACGTTTCGAGGGTGAGTGCGCACCCATCTCCGCAATAGCCACAGGTCGTGTCTGCACGTTTCATCATCCAGGGGCGGTACTCATAAAGCGATTGGCGGCTGACAAAGGCGCCCACCGGGCAGATCTGCACGCAGCCGCCGCAGAACTCGCAGTCCAGTTGGTGCTCACCGAAGTGGGAGATCTCGGTCATGGTGCCCCGGTTGATGGGGGCCAGCGCCTTGACGTCCAGGACCTGGTCGCAGTACCGCACGCACCGGAGGCAGGACACACATCGGTTCATTTCTTTCTCAATGAGCGGGCTAAAGTACTCTTTCTGGAAGACCCGTTTCACCTCGACAAACTCGCTGGTAGTGGGCGTGTACTCGTGCGAGAAGTCCTGGAGGTCGCAGCGGCCCCCCTGATCGCAGATCGGGCAGTCGAGCGGATGGTTGCCCAGGATGAACTCCAGGACGGACTGATGGGCCTCGTTCACGATGGGCGTGTTGGTGCGGACCACCATGCCTTCGGCGCACATCGTGCTGCAGGAGGTCTGCAGCTTCGGCAGCTTTTCCACCTCGACAAGGCACATGCGGCAGTTGGCGTCATACGTGAGCTTGGGGTGATAGCAGAAATGCGGGATCATGACCCCGAGCCGCCGCGCGGCCTCGATGACGAGCGTGCCCTTCTCCACCGCAATCGGCTTGCCGTCGATCAGGATGTTGACCATATCAGCCATGGCGTTTCTTAATGCCCCACCGAAATCAGCTCGGGCGCAGGCTGCGGCCGGAAGGGGCAGCGCTGTTCCCGGATGTGCGCCTCGTACTCGTCCCGGAAATGCCGGAGCGTGCTGGTGATCGGCGCGATCTCGGCGTCGCCGAAGGCGCAGACCGTCCGGCCCGCGATGTTGCCGCACAGGCGCAGAAGGGTCGTGAGATCGTCCATCTTGCCGTTCCCGTGTTCGATCCTGCTCAATATCTGTAACAGCCAGGGACTCCCCTCCCGGCAGGGCGTGCACTTGCCGCAAGACTCATGGTTGAAGAAGTACAGGAGATTCTCGGCGGCCCAGACCATGCAGGTGCCTTCCTCCATCACCGTGATGCCGCCGGAGCCGAGCATGGAGCCTGCCTGCGCGACCGATTCGAAGTCCAGCGTCACGTCTAGGTGTGCGGGCGTGAGGAACGCCGCTGAGGCACCGCCCGGAATGAACGCCTTGAGAGGCTTGTCTCCCCGCATGCCGCCGGCGATGTCATAGATCATCTCCCGAAAGGGAATACCCATCGGCACTTCGTAATTGCCCGGCCGCTTCACGTGCCCGCTCATGCAGAAGACCCGCGTCCCAGTGCTCTTGAGCGGGTTCCCGGTGGACGCGAACCACTCGGGGCCGCGGTTCACGATGTGCGGGACGTTGGCCAGCGTCTCCACGTTGTTCACCACGGTCGGCTTCTGGAACAGGCCGTGCGTGGCGGGAAACGGCGGCTTGGTGCGGGGCAGGCCCCGCTTGCCTTCAAGCGATTCGAGCAGGGCAGTCTCTTCCCCGCAGATGTACGCGCCGGCGCCCCGGTGCACATAGATGTCCAGCGCGAATCCCGCCCCCAGGATGTTGGAGCCGAGGTAGCCGGCTTGGGAAGCCTCCGTCAAGGCGCGTTCGAGGATCCTGGCGCCCAGGACGAATTCCCCGCGGATGTAGATGTACGCCGTATGCGCGCTGATCGCATAGGCGGCGATGATCATCCCTTCGATCATCTGGTGCGGGTCGCGCTCCATCAACTGACGGTCTTTGAAGGTGCCGGGCTCGCTCTCGTCGGCGTTGCAGATGAGGTAGCGCAAGCCAGGGTGGTCCTTGGGAATGAAGGACCACTTCACACCCGTCGGGAAGCCGGCGCCGCCGCGCCCCCGCAGACCGGACTTCTTGACCATCTCAATGATCTCGGCCGGCGGGATCTTGCCCAGCACTTTCTTCAAGGCCTGGTAGCCGCCCGTGCGCTCGTAGTCGGCGAGCGAGCCGGTATAGCCCGGCTGGGACATATTCTTGAGGAGGAGCGGTTCGTGCGTCGCCACGTTTTTCCTACTTTGCCGTCGGTTCGGGGAACATGAAAGGTCCCGTCGCCAGCGGGCATTTCCCGTCGCGCTTCAGATCGTCCAGGATGCGGTTGACCTTGTCCTGTGTCAGCCGCTCGTAATAGTCGTCGTTCACCTGCATCATCGGGCCGGTCCCGCAGGACGCCAGGCACTCCACCTGGCTCAGCGTGAACAGGCCGTCCGGCGTCGTCTGGTCGACCTTGATGCCCACCTTGGCATGAATCCATCCGAGAAGATGCTCCGTTCCGACCAACGCGCACATCAGCGAGCGGCAGACCTGAATGTGATACTTGGCGATCGGCCGGCGGTTGTACATCGTATAGAACGTCACGGCCTCGTACACTTGCGGCGGAGTCAGGTTCAGCAGTCCCGCGATCTCTTTCATCGCTTCTTCGGACACGTACCCATGCTCCTCCTGCGCCAGCCAGAGCAGCGGCAGCAAGGCCGCCCGCTTCTCCGGGTAGCGAGCGATGATGCCGGGGATGCGCTCCTGGGCGGCTTTCGAGAAGACGGAACTCACCGGTCGCACTCTCCCATGACGACGTCGTAGGTACCGAAGATCGTCACGATGTCGGCGATGAGATAGCCGCGTGCCATGTGGTCGAAGGCGCCCAGATGGACGAACGACGGCGCGCGGATCTTCATCCGGTAGGGTTTCGGCCCGCCGTCGCTCACGATGAAAAAGCCGAGCTCGCCCTTCGGTGCCTCGGAGGCGCAGTAGGTTTCGCCCTTGGGCGTCTTGAAGCCCTGCGTGAAGATGATGAAATGGTGGATCAGGCTCTCCATGTCCCGCATGACTTTCTGTTTGGGCGGGGGGACGACCTGGGGCGCGTCGGCGATGATCGGCCCGTCCGGCAATTGCGCCAGGCACTGGCGGATGATCTTCGCACTCTGTCGCATCTCCTCCAAGCGGACCCAGTAGCGGTCGTAGGTGTCGCCGTTCTTCCCGGTGGGGACTTCCCACTCGACCTTGTCGTAGGCGCCGTAGGGTTCCGCTTTGCGGACGTCGTAGGCCACGCCGGACCCGCGCAGCACCGGACCGGTGCAGCCGAAGTTGACGGCGTCCTCGGCGGAGATCACGGCGACGTTCTTGGTCCGCGCCAGCCAGATACGGTTGGTGAGGAGCAACTCGTCGTACTCGCGGAGATGACCGGGGAAGGTGTCCAGGAAGGCGCCGAGGCGCTGGACGAGGTCCGGCGTGAAGTCGCCGTCCACGCCCCCGATCCGGTAGTAGTTCAGCGTCAGGCGCGCGCCGCAGAGCTTCTCAAACAGATCCAGCAGGACCTCGCGCTCGCGGAACGTCCAGAAGAACACCGTCATGGCGCCGATGTCGAGGGCCTGGGTACCCAGCCAGAAGAGATGCCCGACGATCCGCTGCATCTCCGCCACGAGCGTCCGGATGTACTCGGCGCGTGGCGGGACCGTGAGGTTCAGCAATTTTTCGACGGCCCGGACGTAGGCGTAGTTGTTGGTCATCGAGCACACATAATCCAACCGGTCGGTGTGCGGGATGATCTGCTGGTAGGCTAACCCCTCGCAGAGCTTCTCCACGCCGCGATGCAGATAGCCGAGGTCGGGGGTGGCCTTCACGATGCGCTCGCCCTCGAGCTCCAGTACTATGCGGAGCACCCCGTGCGTGGCCGGATGTTGCGGTCCCATGTTCAGCAGGAGTTCTTCCTGGCGACGGACCGCCGTGGTGTTCTTCGCAAGGCCCTCGGCCTCTTTCAGGAAAGGACGCTGCTGGTCTTCGGGAACCTCCCCCGCGGTCGGCGAGGCCGGCTCATCGAGCCGGGGGAGAAAGGGAAACGTGCTGCGCCAGCCCCGGCCCTCCGTGGGGAAGTCTTTACGCAAGGGGTAGCCTTCATCATAGTCCTCGGGCAAAAGAATGCGGCGCAGGTCCGGATGGCCGGCGAACTTGATGCCCATCAGATCGTAGACCTCGCGCTCCAGGAAGTTGGCGCCCTTCCAGACCGTTGTGACCGTCGGGATGGTGGGGTCGTCCTCCGGGAGCCGTGCTTTGAGGCGGAGCCGGTGGTTGCGCGGCAGCGATTTCAGGAGGTAGATCACCTCGAACCGGTCTTCATCCTCCGGGTAGTCCACCGCGAGCATGTCCGAAAGCATGTCGAAGGAAGACTCGGGATCATCGTGGAGAAATCGGGCGATCGCGGAAACGGCCGTCGGCTTCACCTGCGCGACGAGGTCGTTGGACGGTCCTTCCTCACGGACCGCGAGCACGGCATCCGGAAAACGGTCCTTGAGTCTGGTGAGCAGCGCATGCATCGGTTTATTTGACCAGGACTTTTTCCTTCATCATCTTCTGCTGGAGCTTGATTAAACCGTCCAATAGCGCCTCGGGACGCGGGGGACAGCCGGGGACGTAGACGTCCACCGGCACGATCTGATCCACGCCCTGCACGACGCTGTACGAGTTGTAATGGTTGCCGGATGTCGCGCAGGAACCCATCGAGATGACGTAGCGGGGCTCGGGCATCTGATCGTAGATGCGCCGGATGATCGGTGCCATCTTCCGGCAGACGGTTCCGGCCACGATCATGAGGTCGGATTGGCGGGGCGAGGCCCGGAAGACACCGGCCCCGAAGCGGTCAATGTCGTAGCGGGACGAGACGGTCGCGATCATCTCGATGGCGCAGCAGGCCAGCCCGAACGTCATCGGCCACAGCGAGCCTTTCCGGCACCAGTTGATGGCGGCGTCCAGGGTCGTCGTCAGGACGTTGGCGTCGAGCGATCGTTCCATCAGTCCCATTCGAGCGCTCCCTTCTTCCAGGCATAGAAGTAGCCGACCAGGAGGATGGCGATGAACAACAGCATCTCGACGAGGCCGAACAGCCCGAACTGGTTGAAGTCCACGGCCCACGGAATGATGAACACAAACTCGATGTCAAAGATCACGAACAGCATTGCGATGACATAGTAGCGCATCGGAATCCTGGTGCGCGCGTCGTGAAACACCGGCGCGCCGCTTTCATACGGGACGAGCTTGGCCTTGTACGGATGCGAGGGGCGAACGAGATACCCGGCCAGAATCGAGCCCACACCGAAGGCGGCCGCGACCACTAGAAAGAACAGTACCGGCAGATAGTTCAGGGGTACCAGATCCGGCGTCACGAGGCGGCCGTCTCCATCGTCCGTCCGTCTTTCCGGTCAGGCAGCAAGGCATCCAGGAAGAACGGCCGTGATCGCAGGCCGTCCAGTTGGGGTGCGGGCATCCCTTTGTGCTGGATCAAAACTTTGTAGGTGGTGCCCATGCCGTCGGGCCGGAGCAGATCCCGCATCGCCGCTGATTCAGGCGATTCCGGATCCACGCCTGCAAAGGCCGACTCGATGCCAAGCCCCATCAGGAAATGCAATTGGTTCGTGAAGCCGGTCACCGTGAGCCCGACATCCTGGCCGGCCAGAGCCAGGCTTGTGAAATCCACGTGCGCCGTGAGGTCCTGCTGCCCCACTCGAAGATACGGCGAATCGGACACGGTATGGTGGTGATAGCAGAGTAAGGTCCCGGTTTTTCTGGACGGGGCGTAGAGGTCGGCGGCGGTATGGCCGTAATCGATCGTGAGGACAAGGCCGCGGCGCAGGACGGCGCCGACCTGCCGCATCCACTCCAGCGCCTGAAGATTCACGTCGGCCCGCTGGCCGGTTTCCAGAGCGACCCCGAGACGCTCACAGTGGCGTTCCAACGCGGGAGAAGCCGGCGGCGCCTCGATTTCGATAAAGCCATTCCCCTCCCAGCCCACGAAGATTTCACGCAAGCCCAAGGGCCGCATGACCACCCGATGGACCGGGAAGGCGTCGACCAGTTCGTTGGACAGAATGACGCCGGTCATAGAGTCGGGCGGGAACATACTGAGGTCTGGAGCCCAGAGGATATTCGCACCCTCATCGAGCAGAGGACACAGATGCTGCCGCTGTGCGGCAATCATGGCGGGACTCCGCTCGATCAACACGTAGCGGACACGAGAGAGAAACACTGGGTTGTTGCGCCGATAGGCATTGAGCATGTGGCGGGCCATGAGCCCCTTGCCGGCGCCCATCTCGACGATCGTGAAATCGCCGTCTCCCGCCCCTTGTAAGGGAACAATGCTATCGGCCGCTTGCGCGATCTGCCGTCCGAGCAACTCGGCGAAGATGGGATGCACATCGAGGCTGGTGTAATAGTCCCCCTCACGTCCGATGCTGGGGCCGGGTCTCATGTAGTAGCCGAAGTCGGGGTCGTAGAGCGCGGCCTCCATGAAGTTGGCAAAGGAGAGGGGCCCCTCGCGCTTGATACGGGCGACCAGCTTGTCGACAAGCTTGGGATGACCGAGTTCCAAGAGAGGCACTCCTTATGACATCAAGAGCAAAAATATGCCTGAGAGTGAAGAATTCACAATAGCGTAGGTCCTTCGGGTTAGTCAAGCCGGAAGGCATTGTCCAAACAAGGGTTTGGAGCTACCCAGTGGCTGGGGAAATCTGTGGGCTTCTGGGTGAAGAGAATAGGCTGAAAGGCCTACGTTAGATTAGCGAGGCGAAGAGGACGACACTACGGCTGGCTCGCGAGACAGAGGCGGTTTCGGCCGGCATCTTTGGCTTGGTACATGGCCTCGTCGGCCTTGCGGATGATTTCTTCTTTCGTCCGCGCGTGGTCGGGAAATCCGGCGATTCCAATGCTGGCACTGATGTGTACATTGGCCCCGGTCTCTTTCAAGAACACGTGTGAGCCGATCTCGGCGTGCAACCGCTCGGCCACCGCCTTGGCAGTGGCGACGGTGGTCTCCGGGAGGATGACCACGAACTCATCCCCGCCGTAACGGGCCAGAATGTCGACGTCGCGGACACTGGTCGCCATGATCTGGGCCACCTTCGCCAGACACTGGCTGCCCATCAGGTGCCCGTAGCGGTCGTTGATCATTTTGAAGTGGTCGAGATCAACAAAGATGAGCGCCATCATGGATCCGTAACGCCGACAGCGGCGGATTTCCCGATCCAGGGCCTGTTCAAAATAGCGGGCATTGTACATCCTGGTCAGTTCGTCCGTGAGGCCCAAACTGGTGGCCTGCTCCTGCAGGGTCGCCCGTTCCAACGCGATGGAAGCCTGTTCGGCCAGATGGGTGAGGAGCCGCAGGTCTTGCCGGTCGAACGGCTTGCCGATCTTGTTCAGCATTTCCAGAACCGCAACGGGGCGCCTCTTGCTGAAAATCGGGACGCAAAGGACCGTCCTGGTGATGAACTTGGTTGCGCAGTCAACGTCCGGGAGAAAGCGCCGGTCTTTCTGGGCGGCCGCGATCAACGCGGGTTTCCCATGCTGGGCCACCCATCCGACGATGCCCATCCCCGGTTTGATGCGTTGCTCTTTGAGGCGCCGGGCCTTGGGGCCGCCGATCATGTCAAAGACCAGTTCCTGCGAGGAGGGATCAACCAGAAAGAGAGACCAGGCCTCGCACTTGATCATCGTTTTCGCCTTGTCGAAGATGATGCGAAGGACGGCCTTGGGCTCGCGTGCCGAGGCCAGGGAATGGGTCGTTTCGATGAAGAAGCGCAACTCGCGCACGAGCGCGAGCATCCTGGACTGCGCGGAGGCGGAGAGCTTGCGTGGTCGGCGGCGGGCGCGGGTTTTTGCGAGTGTTGGCATGGTGTTCCCGTTGGGCGTTTAGGCGCCGTGGCACTTCTTGTATTTCTTGCCGCTGCCGCAGGGGCAGGGCTCATTGCGCCCGACCTTGTCACCAGCCCGGCGAATGGTCTTGTCGCCGTTCCCATCGGTGGAGTCCTCGCCGCGGTTCAGTTTCAGCGGCGGCCGGCGGGGCTGTTCGAGAGCAGGAGGCGGTTGCTCTCCTTGGACGACCTGGACGCGCAGCAGGTGCTCCAGTACGTCCTGCTTGAACCGATCCATCATCGCGGCGAACATGTCGAAGGCTTCGCGCTTGTATTCGATCAGCGGGTCCTTCTGCCCGTAGCCCCGGAGGCCGATGCCCTCCCGCAGGCTGTCCATGGCGAGCAGGTGATCTTTCCAAAGCGTGTCGATCGTCCGCAGCATCACCATCTTTTCCAGATACCGCAAGAGGTCCGGGCCCAGTTCCTTTTCTTTCGCCTCGTAGGCCGCGTAGATCTTGCGAACCAGCTCTTCGCGCAAGGCCTCAAAGCCGATCGCTTTGGTGTCGATTGTGCCGTCTTTCAGGTCGATTGAGAACTGCGCCGAACAGGCGTCCGCGAGGCCTTTCAGATCCCAATCTTCCTGGTACGAGTCTTTCGTACAATACACGTCCAGGAGACCGTCCAGGATATCCTCGGCATCGGCCTTGATCTCCTCGGACAGATTCTCGCCGCTCAGGATCATGCGCCGGCGCGTGTAGACCACTTGACGCTGCTTGTTCATCACATCGTCGTAATCGAGGAGTTGCTTGCGGATCTCAAAGTGGTGGGCCTCGACCTTCTTTTGAGCGTTCTCGATGGCGCGGGTGACCATCTTGGCCTCGATGGGAACGCCCTCCTCCATGCCGAGCTTGAGCATGATCTTGGAGATGCGGTCGGAGCCGAAGATGCGCAACAGGTCGTCCTCGAGAGAGAGATAGAAGCGGGACGAGCCGGGATCACCCTGGCGCCCGCCGCGGCCGCGGAGCTGGTTGTCGATCCGGCGGCTCTCGTGGCGCTCGGTTCCCAGGATGTGCAGGCCGCCGACGGTAAGGACCTCCTTTTTCTCTTCCTCGCACTCGGCCTTGATCTGGGCCAGCAGGGCAGCCTGACGCTCGGGCGGCATCTCCGGATCGGCATACAACGTTTTCTTGAACAGGAAGTCGGAGTTGCCGCCCAGGAGGATGTCGGTTCCGCGTCCGGCCATGTTCGTCGCGATGGTGACGGCTTCTTTGCGTCCGGCCTGGGCGATGATTTCGGCTTCCTTCTCGTGATGCTTGGCGTTCAGGACACTATGCTTGATGCCGTGCCGGATGAGATATCCCGCGAGTCGCTCGGACTTCTCGATCGAAATCGTGCCGACGAGGACCGGCTGGCCACGCTTGTGGCAGTCCATGATCTCTTCCACGATCGCGTTGAACTTCTCTTTCTCGGTCCGGTACACGACGTCGGGAAAGTCCTTCCGGATGTTGGGCCGGTTGGTCGGAGCGACGACCACGTCGAGGTTGTAGATCTTGGCGAACTCGCCGGCTTCGGTGTCGGCCGTCCCCGTCATGCCGGCCAGCTTCTTATACATCCGGAACAGGTTTTGGAAGGTGATCGAAGCCAGCGTCTGGTTCTCGTTGGCGATCTTGACGCCTTCCTTCGCCTCGACCGCCTGATGGAGGCCGT